>Ga0068855_100003649_pt1 | contig 18826 bp, 9 predicted proteins | sample KBSCornC52_FD_66592 | JGI IMG/M metagenome (GOLD analysis project Ga0068855, IMG submission 66592) | Corn rhizosphere microbial communities from Kellogg Biological Station, Michigan, USA - KBS Corn C5-2 | ecosystem: Host-associated > Plants > Roots > Rhizosphere > Soil ...
ACCTGGCGAATGCGGGTGATTACCTGCACCGCCAGCAGCGAGTGGCCTCCCAACTCGAAAAAGTTGTCCTGCCGTCCTACCCGCTCCACCTGCAGCACTTCCTGCCAGATCCCCCCCACTGCTTCCTCGATCTCCCCTTGCAGCGGCTCATACTCCCTCTGTCCCTGCCCACTGCCATCGGGTACCGGCAAGGCACGCCGATCCAGCTTCCCATTGGCCGTCAACGGCAGCGATTCCAACACCACATAGGCCGCAGGCCGCATCTGCTCGGGCAAGCTCCCCTTCAGCTGCTCCCGCAAGGCCTCGATCCCCGGCACCTCACCCCGATGCGTCAGATAGGCCACCAGACGCTTCTGTCCCGGTACATCTTCCCGCGCCAGCACTACCGCCTCGCGCACCTGCGAGTGCTTGCGTAACTGCGCCTCGATCTCCCCCAACTCGATCCGATACCCGCGGATCTTGACCTGTTGGTCGTTGCGACCCAGGTACTCGATCTTCCCATCCGCACGCCACCGCCCCAGATCCCCGCTGCGATACATCCGCCCCCGGGCATCAGACTTAAACGGATCCTTCACAAACCGCTCCGCCGTCAGCTCCGGCCGGTTCAGATAGCCCCGCGCTACTCCCGCCCCGCCGATGTAGATCTCACCCACACCCCCGATCGGCACCGGCTCGCGCCGCTCATCTAGAATATAGATCCGGGCGTTGGCAATCGGACGACCGATCGGAATCGCTCCGCACTCCCCCCGCTCCAGCTCATTTATCACACAGCCGATCGTGGTCTCCGTCGGACCGTAGTGATTGAAAATCCGCGTGCCCGCATCCGCCTGCCACCACTGCTGGATTGCCTCGGCCGTCAACGCCTCCCCACCCAGCACCAATACCCGCACACAACCCTGCAGTTGCTGCGGCGGTAGCAGCGATAGCAGCGCCGTCAGATGTGAGGGAGTCAGCTTCACCGGCGCCAGATCTCGGCAGCTCAACAGGGCCGCACTCAGCCCCTGGAGATCCTGGGTGTCCGGACACAGCCGCACCGGCTTGCCGCACACCAAGGGCGGATACAACCCCGTCAGCGCCAGATCAAAGCCCAACGAGGTACCAATCAACGAGCCCGCTCCCCGGGCCACATCAAACCGCTCTACTGCCTGATGCGTGTAGTTCACCAGGTTGCGGTGCTCGACCATCACTCCCTTGGGTTGACCCGTCGAGCCGGAGGTGTACATCACGTATGCCAGATGCTCCGCGGCGACGCCCCGACTGCGACAGACCGGATTACCCGACTCCTCCGCCTCTATCAGCCGCCAGTCCCGGTCCAACACCACAGTCTGGGCGCTGCCGGCCGGCAATAGCGGCTCAATCCGCTCACTGGTCAATACCCAGCTGGCCGCACAATCCTCCAGCATGTACTCCAGCCGCTCGGCCGGATAGCTCGGCTCCAGCGGGACATACGCGCCCCCGGCCTTCAGCACCCCCAGCATCCCGATGATCAGCTCCACGCTGGGGGCCAGGCACAGCCCCACCAGCTGATCCGGCCCAACACCGCGCTTCATCAGGTAGTGTCCCAGCTGATTGGCTCGCCGGTTCAACTGCTCATACGTCAGCTGCTCATCCCCACAGATCACCGCCATCGCCCGCGGCGTTCGCTCCACCTGCTCCTCGAACAGCTCGTGGATCAACCTGTCCTGCGGATATGGCACTGCCGTCGCATTGAACCCCTGCAACACCTGCAGGCGCTCTTCAGCATCCAGTAGCGGCAGACTCGAGATCTCCCGATCCGCATCCGCTGTCATTGCCTCCAGCAACGACCTGAGGTATCGCGCCCATCGCTCGATCGTCTCTTGGTCAAACAGGTCGCTCGCGTAGCTGAGAGTACCGCGGATCTCTCCTGCGGCTTCCTCAACCGAGAGTGTCAAGTCGAACCTCTCTACACGCTTGGGTAGGATTTCAGGGATCAGGCTCAGGCCCGGTATCGACAACTCCGTGCGGGGTGTGTTCTGCAGCACGAGCATCACCTGGAAAACCGGGCTATGGCTCAGTGTGCGCAGCGGCCGCACTGCCTCCACGATCCGTTCGAAGGGCACATCCTGGTAATTGTACCCCTCCAGCGTCATTTCCTTGACCTGCTGGATCAAACTTCCGACGCTGGTATTCCCGGTCAGTTGTATCCGCAATGGCAACGTATTCGCAAAAAATCCAATCAACCCCTCGATCTCTTCGTGTTGACGATTGGCAATCGATGCGCCGATCACGATGTCCTGCTGGCCACTCAATCGTGACAGCAGGATCGCAAGTCCCGCATACAACGTCATGAACAACGTCGCATCGCGGCGGCGAGCCAGCTTGCCGATCTGCCGGCTCAACTCCCGATGCAGTACGAACGGAACACTACCTCCACCATAGCTCTGCGTCCGCGGTCGGGGCCGGTCGGCCGGCAACTCCAGCAGTGCCGGGGCGCCTGCCAATTGTTGCTTCCAGTACTCCAGCTGCTTGCTCAGCAGTTCTCCTTGCAGCCGCTCCCGCTGCCAGAGCGCGTAGTCGGCGTACTGGAGCGGCAAGGGAGGCAGCGGATTGGCCCGACCCAGCTGATAGGCGGCATACAGAGCACCCACCTCGCGGATCAGCACTCCCGTCGACCAACCATCCGAGACGATGTGATGCATCGTGACCAGCAGAAGGTGCTCATCATCCTGGAGTTTCAGCAGGCGCCCCCGAATCAATGGGCCGGTGCTGAGATCAAACGTTGTGCCCGCCTCCTGCCTCGTCTGCTCGTTGACCTCTTGCTCACGTTCGGCGGCCTCACGGGCCGTCAAATCGATGACCTGTAGCGCAAAGCCTTTGATGTCAGTGATGACCTGTACCGGCTGGCCGTCCACGTTGCGGAATACCGTGCGCAGCAGCTCGTGTCGCTCCAGCAGCGTGTCCAATGTCTGCTGTAGAGCTGCTAGATCCAGTACCCCTCGCAGCCGTAGCGCTTCGGTGTCGTGATAGGCCGCCGCACCGGCCCCTTCCAGCTGGTCGATGAACCACAGACGCTGCTGCGCCCACGACAAGGGGAGCGCTTGCGTACGGTCGATTCGAGCCATCGGTCGCGTCTGGGCCCACAGAGCACTGCTCAGTTGCCGCGCAAGCGCGGGTACCGTGGGCGACTCAAACAGTACCCCCACCGGCAGCTCACGCCCCAACACCTGGCGAATGCGCGTGATCACCTGCGCCGCCAGCACGGAGTGACCTCCCAACTCGAAGAAGTTGTCGTAGCGGCCCACCCGCTCCACCTGCAGCACGTCCTGCCAGATACTGCCCAGAGCCTCCTCGACTTCCCCTTGTAGAGGCTCATACTCCCTCTGTCCCAACGCACTGCTGTCGGGTGCCGGCAAAGCTCCCCGATCCAACTTTCCATTGGCCGTCAATGGCAAGGCGCCCAGCAGAACGTAGGCGCTGGGCACCATGTAGTCAGCCAAGGTTTTACTGAGCTGCGCGCGCAGAGCCGTGGGGCTGGGCTCGGTTCCCGAGTGAGGCACCACATATGCCACCAGACGTTTCTCTCCCGGCGAGTCTTCTCGGGAGATGACGACGCTTTCGCGAACTCCCTGGCATCCGTTGAGACGCGCCTCGATCTCACCCAACTCGACGCGAAACCCGCGGATCTTGACCTGAAAGTCGTTTCGCCCCAGGTATTCAATGCTTCCGTCAGGCAAATACCTCCCGAGGTCGCCGCTTTTGTACATGCGGGCGCCTGGATCGTCGCTGAAGGGATTGCGCAGAAAGCGCTCGGCGGTCAAAGCCTCCCGATTCAAATAGCCCCGCGCTACGCCGACACCTGCGATGTAGATCTCGCCGGGAGTCCCGAACGGCACCGGTTGCAGCAGGGGATCCAGGATGTAGATCTGCGTGTTCGAAATCGGGTAGCCAATTGGGACAATTCCCTCGGGGCCTTGCACCGTGCAGCGCCAGTAGGTGACGTCGATAGCCGCTTCCGTGGGGCCATACAGGTTATGTAGTCGTAGTTGCGGTAGTTGCCGCAGGCAGCGCATCTGTAGGTCGTAGGACAACGCTTCGCCACTGCATGACATCAGACGAAGACTGTCGCACTTCGAGAGGTCCACCTGATGCAGGAAAACTTGCAGCATGGATGGGACGAAGTGAATGGTGGTGATGCCGGCGCGCTGGATGACCTCAGAGAGATAATGGGGGTCCTGGTGGCCCCGCGGCCGCGCCATCACCAGCCGTGCGCCGCACATCAGCGGCAGGAAGAATTCCCAGACCGACACATCAAAGCTGAAGGGTGTCTTTTGCAGCACGCGATCCCCGGGAGCCAGGTCGTACTCGGACTTGGCCCATAGGAGTCGATTTACGACTCCCCGGTGCTCATTCATGGCCCCTTTGGGCTCTCCGGTCGATCCCGAGGTATAGATGATGTAAGCGAGGTGTCGCGCTGTCAGGCCCAGCGCTGCGGCATCCGGATTCGTGTCCGGATGCCCCAACAGATCCGGTGCATGGCCTTTTTCATCCAGGAGCAGGACCGGTGCGGCGAGCGGGGCAAGGATTTCCGCGCAGGATGGTTGGGTCAGCACCATCACGGGCGCACAATCGCGCAGCATGAATGCCAAGCGCTCGGCTGGATAGGATGGATCGAGGGGTACATACGCTCCCCCGGCCTTCAGAATTCCCAGCAGGCCGACCACCATGCCGATGCTGCGCTCCATGCAGATCGCTACGGGCGCGTCCGGCCGCACCCCGCGGGAGATCAGATAGTGCGCGAGCTGGTTCGCACTACGATTCAGCTGTTGGTAAGAGAATCGCTCGGACTCGTATTCAACCGCGATATCGTCGGAATGTGCTCGAACCTGCGCCTCAAAGAAATCGTGCAGCCTGCGGTCTTGCGGGAAGTCCACGCGAGTGTCATTGAGAGCGTACAGCAGCCGTTGTCGGTCCTCCTCGTCTATCAGGGGCAGTCGGGCAACCGGCAGGGCCGCATGCGTCAAGACTGAATCGAGCAGCAGCTCGATGCTCTTGCGGATACGTTGAACCTCGTCACGTCGCAGGACGGAGGTATTGAAGTTGAAGTCGATCGTGACTTCCTCTTCGGGGTAGTAATCCCGCACAAAGATGGCCAGCGGCGTCTGCTCATAGCCGTTGTCCATGGCTATGACTCTGGTGGAATGGGTACCAAACTTGTCTACCGCATCCAATGTCTCATAAGAGAAAGTGACGTCGAACAGCTGGCGCCGGCCTTGCTGTGCGAGCTTCAGGCTACGATTGAGCTCCGAAATGGGATACCGCTGGTGGCGATAACAGCGGCGCAACTCTGCGGCAACGACGGCCAGGAGCTGCAGGAAGTCGACCCCGGAGTCCACCGCAATCCCAATCGGGCTGACAGAGGAAAACATGCCGAATGTTGCCTTCAGCTTCGCGGAGGTGCGGTTGTGAACCGGCAGCCCGATGATCACCTCCTTCGCGCCGGATACCCTGGAAAAATAGACACTCAGGACCGCAATCAACAGGTGGGCTATCGAATAGCCATGCCCGGTGGCAAACCGGGCCAATTGGTTGAAGTGCGCACGCGCAACGGTCCAGCGGACTTGCTCACTGGGGGAAGCGGAGCCGAGCTGCCGGACCACGGCACGCTGAAAGAGGGGTGGTGGAACCGTCGCATAGCGCTCATTCCAGAACGCCTCATCCCGCTTGAACCGGGCCGAATACAGGTAACTTTGATCGTCCTCGACGAAATCGAGGTAGGAAGGAACGGCCGGCGGCAGACTCCTCACCCCCTGCAGCAACTTGTTATAGGCGCTGGCACAAGCATGGGAAAAGAGAGCCACACCCAACGCATCAGCAACAATATGGTGATATCTATGCAACCAATAACAGCGTTGCGGGCCCTCGATCACCAACTGGGTTTCCCACAGCAGTTCTGACAGAGAGGTGAATGGCTGGCGAAACGCCTGGCGCATGTGCTCCTGCGCGCGTGCCGCGGCGTCCGCGTACCCAGAGAAGTCGTGCACCACCAGAGGAACATGTGCGGCGGGTAACACGCGTTGACGTGATGCGCCATCGCCTGGACAAAGTGCGAGGCGCGGAGCCTCATTGACCCGCACTATCTGATTGATAGCCGCTTCCAGTACCGCAGGATCAACGACTCCGCCGATTTCCCAGGCGAAGCCTATGTTGCACAACGGGACTCCCGGATGGGTTATATGGTCAAACCAGACGACGCGCTGTGCAGAAGAGAGTGCGAAATCGCCCGGTGTGTTCGCCGCGATTTGGCTCATCGGCAATGTGTCGGCCGAGTCTACGGCGGCCGCGTTGCTAACAGATTGCAAAGCAAGCTCCTCTTGAAAGCTGATTAGGGATCGGCTGAGCGTCGCCGCCTGCGCGCGCATCAGCTAGCAATGGGTGTAGGTCGTGGCGATCCGGTGGCCGAATGGTCGGCCGCGCCTGCTGCGTGATACAGGTGGGGCGTCGCGGCAAGCTCTCAGGCAGGCTCCGCCCTGTCACTCCGGGTCCGGGTGACAAACCAGTCACAATGTGTTTGCATGATAACAAACATCCAGACGACGTCAATGAACGCTATCCAACACTCCTTTGGCGGTCTTCATCCCTGCTCCAGGGGGACCTCGAACCTGGCGGTATAATCGCGGAAACGCGCTCTCTCGGTATCGGCATCGAGACCGAATTGCGCCAGCGAGTAGCGGTGCGCGCCATGTTTATGGCGCGGATTGTCTGTCAGAAATTTACGCATGAGCTGCAGCACCTCCTCCGTGAGGTCAAATCCGAAACGCCGATAGATTGCTTCAACCGTGCCGATCGGATCCTGGATGAGTGCCTGGTATTGGACATCGTGAAAGTGACCTGCCGCTCCGCGTCGGACCTCGAAACACCGATTCAGCCGATCCGAGAGCAGGATTGCCGTTTCGGCACCCAAGCGCTGGAAATCACCTGCTGCCGTACTGAGCCCGCGATTGGTGCCAACCAGACTGCAGAATGATGGCAGTGCTTTGAGCGGGTCCCGATGGGTTTGGATGACATTTGCGTCAGGAAATACTGCCAGCAGTGCATTCAGCGCCAGCAGGTGGGCCGGTGATTTCAACAGCCACCTGCAGCCAGGACGTTGGTGCTGAAGGAGCTTCAGCTGGTTTCGGTAGTATCGATAACTGCGCGTCCGCTCGCGTTTTCCCAGCCAGTCCAGGTAGGACGGCACGTCAAACAAGACCCAGAATTGCTCGCTTTCAAAGCTATTGCGCAACAATGGGCCGCACTCTTCCGGATCGTCAGGTCCCGTCGAATGTATGGCGCGCAGGCCGGGTAGCACCTTGTCTATGAGACGGTTCGCGCCAACGGCGTATTCGCGGCGCTGATCGGGGTTGTAACTCGGCGGCGGGGCTGGCGTCAGAGCCTCCCATTGCGGTAACCACCGGTGCGCTGGGTCTTGCGCCAAGAGATTGAAGAGAAGAGTGGTTCCAGTGCGCGGCATACCGACGATGAAAACCGGAGATCGAATGGGGAGCTCCAGTGCTTGGGGATGTCGCTTCCAATAGGACTGCACGTGTAGCCGGTTTCGCAGTGTGTGGAGCACCATGCCATGCAGTACGCCTCTGCCGTATCGATGCAGCCGTCCCTCCCCCTCCGCGGCCGCCAGCAGAATGCGCAGCGGTTCGAGAAATGCATTGTCGCCGAAATCCTTGAGTCCGGTCTCGCGTTCGGCGTCTCTGAGCAGATCCTCCATCTGCAGAGAAACCGTGCCAGCGCCCCACTCCTTTACCGGATCTCGCAGCGGCTCGTTCATTCTTCAGCTCCGATTCGATACGACATACACGCCAGGCACCGGTCCTCTCAGAGAATCGCGATCTCGCTGGAATCAACTTCTACGCTCACGCTGCTGCTCACCAGAGCCGCGTTGATTACGAGCCGATCCTGGCTCTTCACTCGGATGAGCTCGCCCTGAATGCCAGTGAAGGGGCCCGCGATCACCTGGACTCTCAATCCGGGAGTGAGCGTCGGATTCACGGCGAGATCGGCACCGCTGCCTGCCAGTATCCTCACTGCATCCAGCACCTTCTGGGGCATCGTGGCTGGCTTGCTTCCACGCACGACAAATCCGCAGGCACCGCGCACACAACGAACTTTCTCCAACTGGTCCAGCCGCGGCTGTACGAACACGTAGCCTGGGAACAAGGGTACTTCGAGCGTCCCCCCGCGATTCTTCGAGCGGCTGACGACGTGATGTCTGGGCAGATACGAGTTGATCTCTTTTTGCTGTAAAGAGCGTACGACGACGTTCTCGTGATGGCCCCGGGTGCGAAGCACCAACCAAGGGACGCACTGCGGCTCATCGACTCTCAGCGTTGTCACGATTCCCTTCGCTTTCCATCCTGTGAAACAGCATCCCTGCGAGAGGCAAAGCACTCTCTAGATGACGTCGTAGCTCCGCAAACGATCCGGATAGACGCAATCCGCGTTGACATCACGCTTGAAATCCATTAGCAGCACTACACGCGTGCTCTCGCCACGATTCCAAGCTTCGTGCTCGATGGTATCGTCGAACACGAAGCAAGATCCCGGCGTCCAACTGCGTGTTTCTTTGCCCACTCGAATCGCGCAATTCTCGGCCGTGACCAGACCAAGGTGGTAACGCAATACCTTGTTGGTATATCCCTTGTGGGGTGCGATATAGGTTCCGGGCGCCAGAGAAGAAAAGCCTGCGCTGACCATGCCGGGAATCGTCTCGATGAGCTGCGTGGTATGCGGGCACAATGCGCAAAGCGCGTCGATTTTGTCGCCGAACTTGTACAGGCCGAAGACGGTCCAGTGACCGGTATAGATATCGCGCTCCGGCCACTGCACGAAATAGGTATCACGTAGTCCGACCAGCTCGTCGCGTATTCGTTGCCAGTCGCGCTGCAGCGGTGCAAGGAAGGAAAACTCGGAAGCTTCAATAAACATCGGACGGCTCCATGTCGCACGTTTCGTGAAGTAGTTTCTGACACAGACAACGCGATCGAACCACGCTAAGCTTCCACCCGCTGAGCTCGGAAGTAGCCGGCCCTCGGTAGAAGCACGCGCAAAAGGGGGCCGGTCATTACCGTCGTTACAACAGCCATGATCACGAGCATAGTGAAGACCTTCCGCGGGATGAATCCCAGGTCGTAGCCGATGTTGAGAACGATCAGCTCCGTCAACCCGCGCGTATTCATCAGCGCGCCGAAGATCGTGCACTCCCTGTGCCCGAAACCGCAGCTACGACTTGCGATGTAACCGGGTACGATCTTGCCGAGCATCGCTGCCAGAACTATGCCTGTAACCCAGGCCCAGTCGGATGCGCCTACCAGGCCAAGAACATTCGTGCGCAAGCCGGTGTAGGTAAAGAAGACGGGCAGGAAGAAGACGAGCACGAACCTGCCAACCTGTGCACGCCAAGCATCCACGAACGGTCGGTTGGCATGAAAGAGCAATCCACTGAGGAATGCACCGAACATGGTGAAGATTCCCAACGCATAGGTACACATCGCCATGAGAAAAATGAGGCACACGATCGCGGCTAGAGCATTGGCGCCCACCTCACCGCGCTTGATAGGCATCTTCTCGAGTAGCCAGCTCACGAGCGGCCGCAACACAAACCAGGTAATGGCGCCCAGCAAGACGATTCCGGTGAGCTGCATGCCGACGGCACGCGGCGAAAACGTCGCGGTGGCGTACGCAGAGATGCCAGCGAGCAGCACCCATCCGGTCACGTCGTTGAGGGCCGCGACTGCGATTGCCACGACGCCAATCTCGGTATGCGCCAGATCGAATTCACGCAGGATGCGCCCGAGCACGGGTACAGCCATGATGGCAAGGCTGATGCCGCAAAACAGACTGTAGATGAACCGATCGGCATGGGGCGCCAGAACCGGCGCGGAGATCTGGCCGATTCCGAATCCGAGCAGCCACGGAACAACCGTTGTGACCGCTGCCATCACGACAGCGCCGTTGCGGTTCCTGGGGTGCTTGAGAAGACTGAAGTCGAAGTCCGCTCCAATCTGAAACATGAGCAGCACCACCCCGATCTGACTGATGACGGTAATCGGCGCGGCGGAGCTTGCGCCGAATAGCGCCACCGATGTACCCGGGAAGAAGTGCCCGAACAGAGAGGGCCCGAGCAACAGCCCCGCGAAGATCTCGCCTATTACCCCGGGCTGCCCCAGACGGCACGATAACTGATTGCCGGCTCGCGCCGCCGCGATCATAACGACCAGCTGGAGAAGAATGTTGAATAACAAACCTTCGGCCTGGAGCACTGCACAATCCCTTGCGGATAACGCCAGCGAGGTCGGGGGCGTCAGAACGAGCCGCACCGCCTAAAGTCGTACCCTGTTAACCTATCGATGCACTACAGCCCGACATCCAGGTGGGCCACTTGCGACACCCATTGGTCTGCATCAAACATAGTACTTCCTCTGTACGTCCGAATGATTTCTTGCAGATGCCTGGGTGGCCTTCCTCGAAAACGGCGACAATGTATTGAATTGTGTTTTCCAGTGCAATAGCGGTGACGGTGTTGTACAGCTGCTGGTAGAGCTTCTCGAGCCGCTCCCGCAGACATGTTTCGCGCTCAGTGCAATGAAATTCGCGCAGGGGAACATGCTACGTCGGCAAGTACTTGCGGACTTTCGATGCGTAATTGTCAGGACCGGAACGCGCTTTGTTACAACGCGACGTGCACGCGGCACGTCACTCGAGAACTTTGGCGAGGACTGAAACATCAGATGGTCAGACAGCTCGGTGACTCTGACACCTGCGCTGCTTGCGAAGCTTGTACCGTCCTTGGAGTATGAGAGCACACGCGGAAAGAGCTTGACGACGGCTGAAGGGTGGGAGAATCATCCGCGCACCCGACAGGTTTCCAACCCCCATCAATCATCGACAGATGAATGGGGCAGTGTGTATTTTAACGGGCCGGTAATGGTGTGTCCGCAGACTTGCGCTTGCGTCAATCAGGGAATGATTCTGGGAGGGAAGGTGACCCCATCAATGAGAGTGGAAACCGTATCGAGTCCTGACGGGGTTGAGCTCAAGTATGCACACTGCGGGTTGTCGGGTAGGCCGTGTATAGCGTTGATAATGCCATTTGGGTTGAGGGTCGAGCTCGCCGAGGCTTTTTTCAACTTTTACAAATCCCGCTACGACGTAGTGACCTGGGAGTCACGGCTGATTCTCGACTCTTCGGCACGGGAAGTCAGACCGGAAGACTTCGCAATGCTCAACCACGTTTACGACCTGGTGAGTGTCCTGCGCGCCTGTCGCGTGTCCAGAGTAGCTCTGGTCGGATACTGTTCTGGAGCAGGAATTGGACTCGCTGCCGCAAATCGGTTCCCGCAATTGTTCTCGAGTCTGACCCTCGTACACGGGGAGTACACCCTGCTCAGCGACGAATCCTGCACGACGCAGTTTTCGGCAGATATAGATAGCCTGCTCTCGATCGCAGCCCAGAGCAATGAAGCTGCGCGCCAGGTCTTTGAAAAGGTCAGCAGTGATCGGTCGATGGCGACCATGAATCTGCCGGCAGGCATCGATACTCCATTTACTAAATTGCCTTATCTGCGGCGGCACGCCCTCACCTATCTCGCGTATAAGTCGACTGACTTCAAGAGGCTGGCACGATCTGTCAGTCACAGGAGTCTACTTCTTACGGGGAATCGGGATGCCCAGACCAATGTGGAGAGCACCCGGAAAATCCATGGTCTGATGAGGAATGCGGACATTCACGTGGATCCTGACGCCGACCACTACGGAATCCTCAGAGAAGATTCGAAGACGCTGGCAACCATCTGGAACTACTTAGGTGAGCAACTACACTGATAAGGGCGATTGCTCGTGCCTCCACCATAGAGTCGACCGCCTGGCTGCGCGCAGTCCACGGGCCATCGCGGTGGAGTCGCGCGACGGCAGCGTGACGTATGAGGAGTTGAACGCCAGGGCGGCTTCTCTTGCCTGCCATCTGCGGGAGGTCGGTGTACAGCACGGCGACGTCGTGGGGCTGATGATGCGTCGGTCTGTCGATGTGATCGTTTCCATGTTGGCCGTGTTAAAAGCCGGAGCGGCCTATCTGCCACTGGAGATGAGCAGCCCGGTGGCGCGCAGAAGGAAGTCTCTCGAAGATGCCCGGGTCACACATATCATCTCGGACCGGGATTGCCCGGAGATTGCAGGTGCCGACCGGAAACTCGTAGCTGCGAACGCGGTGGCCGGCGCACTTTCTTCCACTTCCCGCACCTCCGCTTTGCCGAGCTCATCGCTCCCGGACGACAAGGCTTATGTGATGTTCACCTCCGGCTCTACCGGAGAAGCCAAAGGAGTGGTGGTTCCTCATCGGGCGATAACACGGCTGGTTGTCGATACGAACTACATTCGAATTTCGAAGCACGACAAGATATTACAATTGTCCCCGCTGTCTTTTGACGCTTCGACCTTCGAGATCTGGGGCGCGCTGTTAAACGGTGCGACCTTGGTTCTCAGCCGCGAAGAGGCAGTGGATCCCAATGCAATCAAGGCTGACGTGGCAGAGCGCGGCGTGACGATCATGTGGCTCACCGCGGCGCTGTTTCATTTGATAGGCGATAGGTATATAGAGGCCATCAGACCTTTGAAAACATTGTTGGCGGGTGGAGACGTTCTGAATCCACGGATCGTCAACAAGGTACTGGACGAGATACCCGGCATCACCGTAGTAAACGGCTACGGACCCACCGAGAACACGACCTTCACCTGCTGCCATAGCATGACTCACGAGAATCGCCCTTCCGCGGGAGGGGTTCCGATAGGCAAGCCGATATCGGGCACCGAGGTATATGTACTGGATGAGAACCTGGCGCCCGTTGCTGTCGGCGAAGTCGGGGAGTTGTTTACATCGGGAAAGGGAGTGGCCCTGGGGTATTTGCATGGCGACGGCGCGGCAAGCTTTTTCCGCGACGAAAGGATATGCGCCGGTCTCATCTATCGCACGGGAGATCTGGTGAGAGAGAACTCGCAACGCGAGTTTGAATTCGTCGGACGGAAGGACAACCTGGTCAAGGTGAGAGGCTTCAGGATCTCTTTGGACGGAATCAGGCAGAGCCTGTTACAAATCGAGGATGTCGTAGACGCCACGGTCTTCGCTCGCAAAGAGGAGGTTGGCGATCAGTTGCTGATAGCCCACGTAAAGAGGCGGCAAGGAAGTACTCTCCAAGCGGCGGATATCAGACGGCAATTGGGCGAGGTTTTGTCGGACTACATGATTCCGGCCAGCATCATATTGAGCGACGTGCTGCCGATTACGACGAATGGAAAGCTGGATAAGACATTGCTGATGTCGCGGTCGAGTTGAAAATGGAGTGTTCATCGTGGAAGAGAATATCCGGGAGACGATCATCCGCCTGTTCAAGCAGAAAGGCCCGATGAAGGACCTAGGAGAGGATGACAGGTTCTTCGAGCTGGGCGTGTCCTCATTGACGATCATCGACTTGCAGATCGGAGTCGAAGCGGCGTTGGGTATTACCGTCCCCACGAGCGACCTGATGCGGTTGGGGACGATGAGGGGATGGATCGAGGCATATAGTACCAAGGCACGGCAGCGGGACGCAGTCTCCACAGCAAGTGCTTGATAAGATTCATTGACAAGGAAAGCACAGCCATGGCTAACGGTTTTCACATGACCCCAGAAGAATTGAAGCGGTTCAGGGAGAACGGCTATGCGGGGCCATTCGATCTGTATGACTCGGACGCCATCAAACGGGATTACCAGGAAATCCGTGCGCAACTGTTCGACCGGGCACATGCGGTTTACGAGCTGGATCACGCGAGCCGGCTCGCGGGCTACGATCGGCATCTGGACGTAGATTTCTTCAGTGCCCATATCGGGAGGAAGGAAATCGTCGACAGAGTCCAGGACATACTCGGGCCGGACGTCATTTGTTGGCGTTCGGAAATGTTTCCGAAGTATCCCGGTGACGAAGGCACCGATTGGCACCAGGCGGACACATTCGCCCATGCTTCCGGTGCGCCGCAAATCGTGTGGCCCACCGCGCAAGGATTTGGTGGCAGCATAACGGTTTGGACAGCTATTACGGATTCAACCGAAGAGAATGGCTGCCTGCGGTTCATTCCCGGTACGCACGAGGAAATGTTCTACGATGAATCAAAAGAAATGAAATATACTCCCGAGATGGAGAATCAACTCGAAAAATGTGGCATGAAGAGGGGTTTCTTCGGCTACGACTACAGGAATCTGCAGAAGGATCCCGATTTCGTGCCGGACGAATCCAAAGCAGTTTCACTCGAGATGCGGGCCGGTCAGTTCGTCATATTCTGGTCGACTTTGATGCACTCATCGTTTCCCAATTCGACCACTGACAGGACGCGACTGGGATTTACGGCACGCTATGTTCCGCCAACGGTCCGGGTCTATCCCGATACGGACGTGATCGAGGAATACGGCAGTCGGCTATCGCTCGACAAATATGGAGTTGTGCTCGTATCGGGCGAAGACAAGTTGAAGCTGAACAGAGTAGCAAAAACCAGCTCGCGCGGTTTCGAGTTTCGCCAGTGCCGATGAGTGTCTGGCTCGCGTAAGCCGGCCGGTCCAAACGTAAGTCGCCGCTCGCGGCGGCTTACTCTTACGGACATCTCGTGGTGCTGTTCCCCCTGATCAGGAAGCGACCTCAGCTGGTGCGCTCCCCTTCCCCGCGCTGGTACACGTTCCGACCGCCGTTGGTACTCTTGAGGTCCTCGACCGAACGTGGGGGTATCATCTTTCGTGTAAGAATATCGGCAACTTCGCGCCTTATATCCTCGAGAGACGCTGATGTCAGGGTGCTGAGCCGTATGAGCAACGCAATCGAGTTTGTTTGCTGTCGAATTCGAAACAGCGGTTTACCTGAGGCATCCGTTACTACTTCGTCGCGCGCCGATCGCTTGGTCCGGTGACGCTCCGTGGACGCGCTGATCAAGGACCGGTACACCTCCCGGGCGGCTGGCCGCGGCACTTGTCGCGCGATGTTCCGGGCGGATCTCACGATATAGCTTCGTCTGTCGGGGTCATCGAGACCCTCGGCAATCTCGATGCCCCAGCTCTCGGAAATGTCAGTGGGGCTCTGAAATGCAGCGACCACTACCGCGGGAATCCGTGTCAGCTTCAGCAGTCGCGAAACCTGTGGAGCGGATGTGTGCAAAGCGCGCGCGATATCGTCCTGTGACTTGAAGTAGCCTTCGCGGAGCCATCGTGCGTAGCAGAGACCTCGTTCGTATGGGCTGATGTCCCGCCGCATGCGATTCTCGATATCCATTGCAACGATTGCATCCACGTCGGACAGCTGACGCAGCTCGACGAGCAGCGGTGTGTTCAGGTGGCGGGCTACGAAGAGTCTGCGCGCGCCATAGATCAGCTCAACTTTGTAGTGCGGGTCGTCCTTGAGTGGGCGTCCGAGAACCGGCATGCGCTGTCCGTGTTTGCGCACACTTTCAATCTCTGCTCTACAGCTGCTTTCCGTGATGTGGGTCGTGATGCGATCGTGCATTTCCCACATCTTGCATTCGAACGGGTTCATCGATATCACTGTACTCATGCAGGGCCTGCTTGACGAGACACCCATAGAATAACAACAGAGTTAACCACAAACGCCACCGATGGAAACGCAAGAATCGTCAAAACCCAATGACCGCCCCGACGACGAGCGGCACTACGGAGCTTCGAGCTGCAGTTTCCGTGAAGGTTCCGTCCAGCAGACAAGACCAAGGTAGGCTCCCCTGTTGTTTTCCTTGGAATGAGAATCAGCAGCAGCACACAGTGGGGCGTCGTGTGGCTGGTCAGAACTTCAACTTTACCCCCGCGTAGTAGAATCGCCCCCGCACGTCGTAAATACCGCTTCCTCCCCCGGTCCCCGTCACACCCAGCGGCGGCTCTTTGTTGGCGAGGTTATCGATACCGAAGTACGCGTTCATCGAGTTGCTGAAGTCGTATGCTGCGCGCACGTTGTGATAGATGATGGAGGGATAGTAACGGCGGTCCGCGTAGTCTGCGTTCTGTGGAGGCCGGCCCTGCACGATGAACGTATCTTCGGCCTGATTCAGCACCATCTTCCCGATATAGCGTAGCTCGTATCCCAGATCGAGCGAGCCGTGCGCCAGATCGAAGCTCCAGTTGAACGCGTGCTCCGGGTCACCGAGCTCCTGCAGGATCTGGTCGGCGCGGCCCGGATCAGCCGGATTCAGGAAGTCGTTGCGCTCCAGCGTGTTTGTATAGACCAGCCGGGTTCCGAATTTTCCGAGGTCTGCGATGTCATGGTTGTATGACATCTCGAAATCGACCCCGCGGGCCGTCCGTTTGGCGTAATTCAGTGTCGTCTGCTGCAAGCTGCCTTCGAGGATCTGGAACTGCGCTTCGCCCCGCGGTCCACCTCCGGGGCCTGCCCGCTGGAACAGGCTGCAGAATTGGTTATTGAGATTTACAGCGTCATAGCAAGCATTGAGGATGTCCTGGGCCGCCGGTGCCGTGATCACATTGTTGATTGTGATGTCGAAGTAATCCGCGGAGAACGAGAATCCGGGCAGGAACGTCGGCGTGAAAACGAATCCGGCCGTCAGCGAATCCGATGTTTCTGCCTTGAGATCCGGATTGCCACCCGTCACGAGTTGCAGGCTCTGGGTGTACACGAAGTCGTAACTGGGGGGAATGCCAGCCGCCGCGCAATTCGCCGCGCGCGTAGCGGAACCCGTACCGATGTTCCGTGCCGAGCAGGGATCAACGACGGTCGCAAAGTTCTGACTCTGCGCCGAGTACAGGTCGGAAAGGTTTGGAGCACGCACCGCACGCGCCTTGCCGACACGGAAGCGCAAACTCTCGACAGGCGCCCACTCGAAACCATAATTGTGGGCAAACACCCCGCCAGTCGTCCCTTTGTAGTCGGCGTAGCGGCCCGCGGCATTCAACGTCAGCTCCTCAGCCAGGATCTTGTCGCTGAGCAACGGTACGCGCAGCTCGCCGAACACCTCCTTGACCTCGAATGTCGGCGGGTTGAAAGGCGGCAGTGCGTTGTAGAAAGTGATGCCGCTGGAAACCAGATCATCGGCCTTGAAGAAGTTCTCTTCGGTCCGGTGTTCGACGCCGAACGCGATACCGATCGGCCCGCCAGGCAGCTTGAACCAGCTACGGGTGCTCCCTGAGATACTCGCGCTTTGCACGAACTGCGTGATACGCCCTATCGAGGTCGTATCCGGTGTCAAATAGTTGCGCATCCCGGCCGTCACGCTGCCAGCGCCAAACGGATTCAGTGGCACGCAGCCGGCTATGTCGCCGGGGAGCAACGCGTTCGCAAGCGCTGCGCCACCTGCGTCCAGAAATGCTGCATAGCTTACTCCTGCAGTGGGATCGATCTGCGAACGACAGACGATCTTACCGCTGGCATCACGGGTCGCATCCATCGCGAGCAGGAAGCGCTGCTTATCGAGATTACCCAGAATGCGGGTATGCTCATCGAACCGGCCATAGTTGAAGGAAACCTCGTAGCTCCAGTCAGTGGCGAACTTTCCTTGCGCGCCGATCACCACGCGGCTCGTTGCCCGCGTTGCATTTTCCTGGCGATCACCCAGATCGAGGAGATTGCGCCTCAAAGACAGACGCGTTGCATCCGTCGCGGGCGCGAGCCCCACGAGAGCGCGGACCGAATTGATCTGCGCGCGGGCCGCGTCGGTCAGGAATGGATCATCAAAGCGCGGCTGTTCTCGCGGATCGCCTCCCAGGGTGCCTCCCTGGAAGAACGCGGGCGGTGAGTAGCTCAACGAGTCTGTGCGCACGTATTTCGCCTCGATGAAGGGCTCGAATGCGTCCGCAAGCGTGAGGTGTCCCAGTACGTTGAACGAAACCCGATCGAGCTTGGGCAGGATCCCTAGGGCCTGGCCCTCCCGATTGTTAGTGCCATCGCCACCATCGAAGTTACCGTTTGGAGCAATACCGACGCGGGTACCACTTTCCGGTACCAACGAGCCATTCGGCCGGAAAAGGTACGCACAGCTGAATGCCTGTCCGCGATAGTCGCGGCCACAAGGCGCGCCGGCCGCCGCCGTAGGCGGGAGAAGGAGCAGGCCTCCGTTGGCTATCGTGGTGGACCGGACGTCTCCGAAGTAGTGCCGGTCCGGAATGCCATCGCTGCCCTCAAAAATTCCAGGGGGATCGACTTCACTCACTACGAACGCGCCCTGATGCGTAAGATTGGGGCGATCCGCCGCGAACAGCGCCTCCTGCTTGGCGTACTCGACATTGCCGGCGATGTTTCCACGCCCATCCATGAAGTTTGTTCCAGCGAGCACGCTGGCGTAATAGCTGCCGGCATCATCGTAGGCGCTCTTGCCACCTTGCCCGCGAAACTGCAATCCCTGGAAGTTTTTTTTGAGAACGAAATTCACGACACCGGAAATGGCGTCGGAACCGTAAATCGCGGAATCGCCGCCCGTTACCACGTCGATGTGATCGATGAGATCGGCCGGAAACGTATTTATATCCGGAGAGACGGCGTTGTTGAGGATGTCTGCGCCGACGTGGCGCCGCCCGTTAACCAACACGAGTGTGCGTTGGGTACCGAGGCCTCGCAGATCGAGCAGGTTGAGACCCGCCGTGCCCAGTAATCGGCTCGAGTTCGACTGGCTGAAAGTACTGCGCAGCCCGGGTAAGTCATTCAGCAGGTCCCCAAGGGATGCATCGCCGGTATGATAAATCTCTTCGCCGGAGACAGTGGTAACCGGCACGCTCGACTCCAGATTCGGTCGCGCAATACGCGAGCCGGTGACAATCACCTCCTGCTGGGATTCCTGTTTGGATTGC
>Ga0068855_100003650_pt1 | contig 18825 bp, 21 predicted proteins | sample KBSCornC52_FD_66592 | JGI IMG/M metagenome (GOLD analysis project Ga0068855, IMG submission 66592) | Corn rhizosphere microbial communities from Kellogg Biological Station, Michigan, USA - KBS Corn C5-2 | ecosystem: Host-associated > Plants > Roots > Rhizosphere > Soil ...
TGAGCCGTGGCGTCCCAACATCCACATGCCGCGCTGGGCCAGCCGCATCCTGCTGGAAGTATCTGGCGTACGCGTGGAGCGCCTGCAGGATATCAGCGAACGGGACGCGGTCGCGGAAGGAGTCACCGCGTTCTACTGCGGGCCAGCACATGACGTTAAGAACCCCACGCGCTGGGGAGTCGAAAAGACGCCCCTGCACGAGTCCCCTACCGATGCGTTTTGCTACCTGTGGGAAGGCATCAGCGGCGCTGGCAGCTGGGATGCAAACCCGTGGGTGTGGGTCATCGAGTTCAGGAGGATCGGCGCATGACAACCAAAGACGGCAAGCGGGTAGGCCCCAAAGAGGCCGCAGCAATCCTGGGCGTTCCGGAGCATTTGATGAGTCGGCTTGATACTGCTGGACGGTGGATCAAGCGTTACAAGCTCACGAGAAAAACCCATGTATACGACGTCGAATCGCTCTACTTGTATTTAGAATCATGCCAATCGAAACAATCACAAAAAATGGCCGTCGGCGCTTCCGCTGGACGTTCAACCGTATCATTGAAGGTCAGCGGTATCGGCAAACCAAAATTCTCCCTGCAGGAATTTCTTCCACAGAAGCGGACGCACTAGCGCGCCAATGGGAAGCTGAGGCCTATGCAATCGCGACCGGCCAACGAAAGCCAATCATCACCATCGGTGATTGCGTAAAGCACCATGTCACCGATAAGCATCTTGAGTGGAAGGACGCAGAGGCACGCATTCAGACTCTGCAGCGCTGGTCACCGGAATTTGCTGAACAGGATGCCACTGATCTTCATGGATGGTCCAAAACATTTATTGGCTATCTGCGAGCAAAGACAGATCATGATGGCAAAGCCAAGCGCGCCCTAACGGATAGTTCGATTCGAAACATCCTGGCCTATCTTCGTGCAGCAATAAAATACAGCTTCAAGACCGGCAAGCTTCACGAAGATATGACGGCACGCATGGTGATGCCAACTGTACGAAACGAGCGGCATCACTACCCCGATAGAAAGGAAATGCTGCGAATCGCTCGAAAGTGCCGAGACAGGCAAACCCGCGCCGGGATAAGAATCGCATTCTATTCCGGAATGCGGAAGGCCGAAATTATGCGCGCCAAGGCAACCAGAAAAGGCTATCAGCTTGACGATACCAAGAATGGAGAGCGCCGCATTATTCCGATACACCCTAGAATTGCTGTACTGGCACGCAAGATAAAATTCACGATCTCGGCAGACCGGTTCAACGACGAATGGGAGCGTGCCCGCGAGGCGGCGGGATATCCGAAAACACGATTCCACGACCTAAGGCATGGTGCTGCCTCGGAGATGATCAACGCCAACATTGACCTCTATACCGTGGGCACCGTGCTTGGCCACAAATCCAGTGCATCGACGCGGAGATACAGCCACCTGGTTACCGACAAACTGGCTGCAGCCGTCAGTCAGATCGGAAAGAAAAGAGCAAAGTAGCAGTGTGCATTTATCTGCCAACCACAGCATTTTTACTGTATATATTCACAGTATTTTTAAGCTCCAAACCCTTGATGTATGCGGCTCGTAGCGGTATGCAGCTGTGTTTACATACAGCCATATGAGACTTTTAATCCGTTGGTCGCAGGTTCGAATCCCGCACGGCCTACCAGAAAATAAAAGGGCTCCAGCTTGCTGGAGCCCTTTTTCTATTGTTCATGGTGTGCATTTTTCTGCCAAATGGCATCACCAAGCCACCGATGAAACGCGTCAGCAAAAGCAAAATCTACTGAACTTCCTTTTCGCACAGCTGCAGCCACGCCTCCAATTTTCCATCCAGAGAAAGATTGGTAGTCCGCTTCATAAGCCCAGGCCGATATTTACATTTTACAAGCTATAGCCGATATAGAGGCGTAAACGCAAAAAGCCCCGAGCCTCCACGTTGGGAGCTCGGGGTAAAGCCAGTTTTCGCTGGCGGGGATATGCCGGCCAAGAACGAAATGCCGGCGGCCGCACTATAGCACTTCAGGGGTAGATGTATCGTTGCCGCTTGCCAATACTTATCAATTCTTTTTGCTTGGCGTCCAACCACACAGTCTTTGCCCGGTCATGTTGTGCGCCAAGATCTGGTCAGCGGTGGGGTCGGTCAGCTTGTCGGACTTGCTGACGTAGATCGGACGCGCCCACTTGCAACCGTTGTCCACGATCACAGGTGACTCAGTCACGGCTCCAGTTGTCCCGCAACTTTGTAGCAGAACTGCCAGGGGGAGCAGTAGCAATGGTGTTTTCAACATCAGTTCTCTCCTTTACGGAATTGGCACCAGATTGCGCAGCGGCGGCCTCGCGCTCCGCAGTTTTTTGCTTGGTCTCGGCAACTTCTTGCGCAGCTTCTGCTTTGGTAGTCTTGGCCTGCTGGCGCATGAACAGGCCGGCGATTAATCCGGCCATACCAACCAACCAGGGCCAGACCTTGAGTAAGAGCGCGATCACAGGCCACCCCCATAGGTGGTACCGCTGGAGGAAAATCTGGCGGTCAGCACCTGGCGACGGGGCTTGATGCCCTCGGCGGCCAGGCCAATGTGCACCCAAGTGCCCTCCTGGATCAGCTGATCGAACTCCACACCCAGTGAATCCAGCCGCTGGCAGATCGCCAGCGGGGTGCCGAAACCTGGGCAGATGAAGTCGGCGGCCAGACCCTGCATGTGCGCGCTTGTCTTGGATCCGCCCACGGCAGCATTCAGGGCTGGCGAACGATAGCCCGACGAGACGAGAATCGGTTTACTGCCCAAAAGCACGCGCACACGCTCCAGAAGCTGCGCGGTACGCGTCAAGTTCTTGATGATGGCCGGCGATGGAGTGTTATCGATACCCTTGCGCGCTGCGGTCTCGCTGACGGTCATCTCCGCCAGCGAGAAATGATCAGTGAGCTTGTCCATCGTCACCCTCCTTCTCGCCCTGCTCGGGCTGCTTGAGATACGCGGCACCGCAGATGCAGACCAGGATGACGCCGGCCACTGCCTGCGCAACCCAGATGGGCAAGGTGCTGCCAAGGCCCGCCCCAGTCAACGCGGCCCAGCCAGCCATGACGGCGGCACCCACCTTGGCCAAGCGCACGCTCCAGCGGCGGTGAATAACGCCCTTGTCGTCTACCAGTTGAATTTTCATTTCATCCACCTCTTAATTTCGGGCCGACCACCGGCACTGTTTTGAATCATCATTCCCCAGATCTTGTCCAGCTTTTCATTGGTGAGTCGCCATTGCTCTTTGTTGTCTGCCCTATCCTGATGCTGGGATTGCTCAATACGGGCCGCACGGGTATCGGACTCCACCTTGTTGTTACGAACCTCAATCTTCAGCTCGCGCACATCACTGACCAGCTGGAACCAGCCAAACGTTACTGTGATCCCAGCACCGATCAGCGCCGCGCAAAGCGTTTGCACATTGATCGTCGTGTCAAAAATGCTCCGAGTGCGCGGCATCTGCTCGATGTCATTCGACATTTGTTCCCCTGAAAAGAAAATGCCCGCGCTCGGCGGGCAGAAAGGTGGCGAAATTCTTAGCGCAAGAATCTGCGCCAACCCTACTTACTACGGAGTGACGATGGAAAAATCTGGGCCACGATCCATTGCCACCCACTCGACTCCATTCCACCGCGTGGCGTACAGCGGCTTTTCGAAGTCGTCCGGAACGTCCTCGCCGACAGCGCCAGGGAAGTCCTCCAGGTAGCCATAGGCCACGAGGCGTCCATCGGCAGCTGAATAGAACGCTTTCTTTGTCATGCGACATCTCCATTGGGCACGGTGAAGCTGGTTACGGAAACTTGCGACTGAATCGCACTCAGGTTCGGTGCACCTGTGGTAAGGGCAACCGAGACAATCAGCTGCTGATTCAGGTTGGGGAAATCGATATCATCGTTGTAGTACGAGGTCTCTGAGGCCGATGACACGCCAACAGAGATCGCCTTGCCGACGTAACCGGAGATGAACCGGTAATCGATAACTGCTGTGCCTCCGCCACCGGAATTTGCGGAAAGGAAGGAGAAGCAGCGAGCAGCTACCCTATTCGCCCATGCCGGCCATAAGGACTGGCCACTGAACACGACCTCGCCACCGCTAGTATTCCCCACTGCGCCAAGCCCGATAGGGGATGCATACGAGTTAAGGCATCCGCTCAACACGCAGCGGCGAATGGCGGATCCGTCCCAGTAGACCGTGTGGCCATATACCCAGGAGGAAAAGCCGCTGACGGGATTGGGACCGAGGCCAGGCGCGTTTTTGCTCCAGACGGCCCGCTCGTTTCCGTCATCATCAACGATGAAGAACAAGTTAATGAAGCCGCTGGAGAATGCTGCAAGCTGGTCCCGTCCACCGGCTGCCGGCCCAGCGACCGCAGCATCCGCTGAGATAACAGCCGTGCTGCGCGAAGCCCACACTGCCCCGGTGGTAGGGTTACGATAGGCCCGAGCAAGACAAGTGAAGTCATACTTCGTCGTCGGAGCGGCCGCGTTTGCCTTTCCGAACAAGCCGCGCACCCACCCGCCCCCCGTGGCAGCCGGGTCAGGCAATGCCAATACGCCTCTCAGCGTAGCCGCATTGGCACTGTCTTCCCCCAGGAATGCGGCAATGAAATCCCGCAAATCACCCAGCGCCTGGCGCATCTCTGCATGCGTGGTCGCGGGAACCTTGCTCCCATTCAATAAAATCTTACTCGGCAATGCCGTCATTTACTTCTCCTCAGTAACCTTGAATATGCGCGTCTACGAGACCAGCGACAGCAGTTCCCGCACTATTGAAGCAACGAATCAATGGCCCCGATACATGGCTCTTGTCCATGCATCTAGCGGTAACCGCTGCTCCACCGTCTGCCTGCAGCGTGAGCTGGACGTTCTGAATGTTCAGGAAGGATTTCTTCAGAGGTAGGCGCGTACCCGTCTCTGAGATGGCGATATCATCAAAGCGCTCGTCAATATCGGGGACATCAATGAGCGCCTTACACTCCCCAATCTCGCCTCGCTCCGACCCGATATCTACGCTGAAGCGGAACTGATATTGAATGGCCTGAGCGGCCAATGATCCTGGCCAGGGTATGTATCCAGACAAAGGCCGATAGAACAGATCATCATCGCCGGCAAAGAACTGCATCCCGTCTGCCTGGAAGAAGGGCTCTCCGCCTCCCGACCGATATTCAATCGTGCGAGCCCCACCCTGAAACTCCACGTCCAGAGTCAACTGCAAGCTGGCCGCCACGGCCGCAGGGATAATCGCGGGCGTCTCGTACACCATCCTTTTGTAGCTATCGGAGAAAAACACCTGACTATCATCTAGCGGCCAGAAATCAGCGAGATCGTTTTTCCAGAACTGCAGCGTGCCTTCGGCGAGCAAAGCTCCATCGATGATCTGAGCTCCGTCAATCACTCCGGGATATCCGTCTGCATGAAAATCGAACTCCTCCACCACGTTTGCCACCAGCGCATCCCCGAGCTGCGTGACGATGTAACTCGGGGAGTTTGAGACATCCCCCTGGCGGTTTTCGGCCTTGATCAACAGCGTCAACGGCCCCTGCGGTGTAGAGACAAGCTTGTAAGGGCTGCTCATGACCAAGCCGTCTACCAGATCGTTGGCATCACCCCAGCTTCGGTTAGAACCGTAGTGATATCTCAATCGATACCCGGCAAGCTCCGCATCAATGACAGCGCCCCATGTCAGAACATCCCCGTTGATCGAGAACCAAGGAACGTCTTGTGGCGGGCCCTGATTTCCCTGCAGCGGTGTCACATTGCTAAGCGCCACGGCTGAACCAACGTCAATGCTGTTGAATGCCCTTACGCGTACTTGATAGGCACCGGCATAGATCCCTGGGACTTCAGCACTGAGTCCGCCCGTGCGCGGCAATGCATACCATTCACCGTTATCGCGCCGCCATTCGACCTGGTACTCACTTGCCCGCACAGCCGCGTCCCAGGCGATCACAAGCGTTGTTATCGAGGCCCCCTTCGTGGAGGTCGTATAGGTCGACAATCTAACGTTGGTAGGCGGGGGCTGAAACCGCATTGGTACCACGCTGGTCGGCCGATCACCTATCACGGTGCCCTGCTCTACATAATCGAATTTCCCAGGCTCATGCTGGAGAGCTGTGATCTCGAAAATGAGACCATCTTTCTGAGTTACCGACATCACCTTGTAGGTTGGCGCGACCAGGTCAACGCTTCCGACATACCAGATCGATTGCGGCTCAGGAGTAGAAGAAAACGCAACCGTCACAGTCACGTCATCACCATCTACCGACTCCACCAAGCGATCTTCAGATACCGCAGTCGGCATGATGACTGTGAACGTATCGCCTGGCGACACCGTCGGAGCCTTATCCAAGGTGATGGTCCGACCGTTGACCGCTCGGATACGCCCACCATTTCGGCGGCCCATCTTTTTGGGATCTGCTACCCGGACGATCTGGCCAGGCGCAGCAATTGCTCCCTCCATGCCCACCTGAAAGGTAATCGTCTCGGTTTCCAACCTTGAAGTGGCCAGTGCCCAACGACCTGCCCGCTGGGCTTGCCCTTGTGATGTGCAGCCGAACGCTGTCAGCTCCAATGGACGAAAACCGTACCGTTCAATACCGATGGCGTCTTCAACATACTCATTTTTGGCGCGGTAGAAGTCAGTCGGGTCATTCCAGCTCACGAGCGCGGTGGTGTAGCGTGTACGGCGACTGCTGCCAACCCTGGTGAACTTCCCGTCAACAACATTGGCAGCCGTGTACACATACATGGGGTCGCCAGGCATATCGGCCGACGTCATCATCTTGCCGCCGCCCCAGTAGACGATGCCACGGAAGATCGACGCCAGATCCTGCAGCACCCGATATGCCGCGGCCTCCTTCTGGATGTACACGTTACAGGCGAAGCGTGGCTCGTAACCACCCTTCCCGTCAGGCACCAGCTCGTCGCAATATCGAGCGATGCGATAAAGCTCCCACTTGTCAATCTGCGATGCATCGACCCGCTTTCCAGCTCCGTACCTCTTGTGCAGCACCAGGTCGTAATAGATCCAGACCGGGTTATCGGTCCAGGCCGGCTTCCAAGTGCCGTCCCAGAGCCCCGAATAGGTTCGCGCATCAGGGTCATAATTCGACGGTACCGCGATGATGCGCAACTTCATCAAATACGCCCGTGATGGAACGCTCTGAAACTGCGAGGCATCGACCATCAGCGCCATCAACGCCGACATCGGATAGCGCAGCTTTGCATCAATCAACTCGGTATAGGACTCGACCATCGTGGTATCGACGATGCGCGCACTATTGGCATTCGGCGTCAGGCGGCGTACCCGCACGCGCCAGCCGGAAACCGTGGCGCGGGGCAAATTGAATCGGTGGCTGCGACTGTACTTACTGGTCGTTTTTCCGTCGAACGCCGAACTGACGACCACCTGGAACGCACCACCATCTGTCGAAAGCTCGATGACATACTCGACCCTATACCCCTTCACATCACCATTCGAATTATCGGTCTGGCTCAGTCCTGGGACCGACAGACGCACACGCAGGCCGGACAGCTGAAGGTTCGTGATACTTCGCGTCCACGGAGTATCCGAGCGCAGCTCGCTCGATGCCGCTAACTCGTTGGCGACTTCCGGGAAGCCTGGGATGTAGGATTGAAATTGGGTTCCGGGCCTGAACTCCCATTGGAAGCCAGAGAAATTGTACGAGCCGTCCGCGTTCTGCAAAGGCGTCTCATTAAGGAATATCGACTGAGCACCATTCACTAAGCCGACCACTGGCCCCTCTGAGACCAGATCAATCACCTTAGCGTAGGAAATGCTCTTGAGGCTATCCGGCGCCTCTTCGGCAGCATGTCCTTCACTGCCACTCTTTCCACCCCCGCCATATCCAACCAGACCTCTCATGCCTGATCCTCCGCAAAGATACCGGCCGAGATAACCGCAGATCCACACATCATCGTCCCGTAGCCCAAGGGAACAGGATTGCCCTGGGCACTTGTATTCACTGCTCCGTTGAAGTTGTAGCTGGCAGCATTGTCTGGCTGGTCTTGCGTAGATGTTCCTCCCTTCTGTGGAACGAGCATCTGTACGACACCTCCAGCCATCATGGCGAGACCGAACTGCATGATTGGGACACCGGAGCCGGGGAAGAAGTAGTTGACTACAGCACCGACAACCACAATGATCGCGCCGACGATGGTCTGCAAGGCCCCAGCTTGCTTACTCCCCCGAAGGACAGGCGCGATACGAATGTCGTCACTTCCGGCAGGATAAGCCAGCTGCTCGACCGTGATATTGGACTTCCCAAGAAAAACAGAATAGACCACACCTCGGGTATGCGCTGTCATCAATTCGCGCTCGAATCCGGGCAGCAGAACGCACAAGGCTTTTACAGCCTCGCGAGCGCTCGATACGGCCAAGCGATGAACTCTGCCAAATCTCGCGCCGAGATTTCCATACAGCCGAATTGTCTTTAAGCTTTCGTTCATATCGTGGCTAAAAAAAAGCCGGCTTGTGCCGGCTAACTTCCGCTGTAACGAACTACCAAACGCGTCACTTCGCGCCAATAGCCCCCGTAAATATCGTGGCGCGACGGCCTGCCATAGAGGTGGTGCAAAATCTTGCCGTCGCCGACGTATACTGCCGCGTGGTTGACCACGTTTGCCCGCACCTGCATCAAGAAACAATCACCGACGCGAAGATCTTCAAGCTCAACTGGCTGGAAGCCAGCTGACCGAAAATGCTTCATGTAGAGATCTTCACCACTTCCATCGCCCCACCAGTTATCGCGGCGGGCAAAATCAGGCAGCGTGATACCGCGCACCTGCTCAAACCAATCGCGGACCAGGGCATAGCAATCGAGGACGCCATGGTAGAACTCACGCCCCTCCAGAGGAGCCCTGTAACCCGATGGCGCAAGCTCCTCAATCTCGGCGGTCTCGACGCTGCCCTCACTGCCATCGACGCGCACGATGAACCAGGTAAGGCCCGACGCCTCGCAACTGACTCGATCAGCCTGCGTTGGCCGAGCGGGCATATCAGGGTGGGAATGCACAAGGGCAAGCAACTCTCCACGGTCCGCTGCGGCAAAGTAATCTGCTTTGGACAATACGAAGTGGTCTCCCTGTCGGCCTGTGGCAGCGACATTGCGGCAGCGGACGTACACCTCTCGACCACCTTCATTGATAATCAGTCCGCAGCATTCACGCGGGTAGTCGGCCACCGCATGAGCGCGGATCGCGGCTTCGATTTCAGGGCTCATATCAGTTTGCTCGTATGATGTCAGCGGCAGGAAACCCACCGTAGGGCAATTCGGAATAGTCGCCGAACCGACACCGACATGAGGAAAGTCGCTTGCCACAACTATCTAGGTTCGCATTCGCAACTGGCTGGTCCTTCGAGTTGAAGAACGCCACTCCTGTCCAACCACATTCCGCGCTGCGATATTCCCAGGCACAGAGGTTTGCGACAATCCGCCGAGCAGGTAGCTGTAGCCCGTCAAAGTCTAACGGGCTAGAAAGCTCGAACTCGATTACTTCGTCGGTTTCCGATGTCTTCTGCTCGACGTACCAGATCTCCGGCGGAAATTCCTCATCCGGATCTGCGTCAGGATTCCCGTCCGGAAAGTTTTGAGCATCAAGGTATTTTCCGAGAGTGGTTCGCCTAGTCAGCTTGGCACCCACAAAATCGTCCAGATATAGGCAGGCCGCACCTATCGACCCGTCGATATTGGCAACTGTCAGCTTGGGCGTAGGTGGTTGCCCGTCGCTCGTTTTCGCAAATCCCTCTGCCTTGATGGGCCAAGCGGAGTATTCGTTGCCTTGCCACCAGATCGACCACTCCTGCGCGTAGCCGTGGAATCGCAAGAAATCCCCGCTGATGGCGGTCGCGTCCAGCTCAAATAACTCGACCACCTCGCCCAATTCAAGCTTCTGGACATCACTACGGATGCTCATGGAGCGTTCACTCTCTTGAAAGTCACGGTCACAGTAGACACTCCACCGCCGGCATCTGAGGTGGAGTATCCGCTTTCGCTCACGCGCACCAGAACTTGGCCCTTGCGTGGCGCGTTCCAGTAAAAGGCTTTTCCAGCACCGCCGTTGCGATCCAAGAACTCTTCAACCTCTTCAATGAGGGGCTCGGAACCAGAAACGCTGATCGTCCAGGTGTCCTGGATAGGATTCAATCCAGCTACTCCCACCTGCTCGTAACCATCACCGAACCCGACCGTACGCAAACCGAATTTCGCCTGCCGCGTGCGAGCCCCGGATTGCTGCCAGGAGAAAGTTTCAATCGTCATCAGCTTGGTACCCCATTACGAATCTTCCAGATCACGCCATTCTGCCGCTGCTCTGCTAAGAAACGCTGACTGATCAGCTGATTCACAAGATCGCCGAGCTGTTTGGCAGAAGCATCACTCTCCGACTTGGTCGAGCTATCGCTAGAGCCGTCACCGTAGAGATTGACAGTCGTCGCGACCGAGATCGGCGCGCCGGCTCCATACGCCTGTACCCCGAGGGCTCCATTAGGCCCGCGCTTTAGGGGAAAGATGCCTTCCGGACCGGCCTCGCCCATCAGCCCCGCCCCTTTCGCGAAGGCGAACAGCGTCGGACGCGATACGACCTGACCGCTATACGCGCTCAACGATGGCGATTCATAGACTCCACCCAATGCGTTTGCCTTGAAACCCAAGCTTCCACCAGCGGTGGATTGCCAGTAGTCAGCGGTACTAGATGAAGATGCCGTTCCGGAGGAGCTCGGCCCGAACGCCGACGCCGCAGCGGAGATTGCCATATTGAAGAGACCAGAAATCGCAGCACGCGCCTGCATGCGGGCGATGTCAGCAATGACCGACTTCGCCAGGTCACTGAAACTCAACTTGCCGCTCGTGGCGAAGCTCGCAAATGCATCCTCCATTCCGCGCGCGGCCGAGCTGAAGAGACTCTCCACCTGCCCCGCGACGTTTGCTGCCTGGTCAGCGTAGTTCTGCATAAACCGGCTCGCACCCACCCAACCATCCTGCTGCACTTTCTTCGTTTGCTCAGAATAGTCACGCTCCAGCTGTAGACGGGCCTCCAAGCTCGTCTGCAGGGCGGCAAGCTCCTGGTCATACTGCGATTGGCTGATGCCACCGTGGGCCTCGCCTTTCTCGCGCGACTTGCGCAAGGCGTCAGCTGCGCGGTCAAACTCTTGCTGCACTTGGTTGAGACGATTCAGCTGATCCCGCGCGGCATCGCCCAAGCCGGCACCATCGATCAAATTCCGGATCGCCGCCGCGCGCGTGTTGTAGGAGGCGTTGAGCGAATCTACGTATGCCTGCACATCGCGCGCGCTTTTCTCCATGAGAGAACGAGTGTCGTTGGCATACTTCTGCTCGTTCTGCAGCTGCTCATCGCGGATCTTGCGCTGCTGATTCTTTGCCTCTTCAAGCGCACTCAGGTTCTTCTTCCGTCCGGCTATCGCTTCCTGCTGCTGGGCGAGTGCCATCTCTTTATCAAGCCCCGCGCGACGGGCCTCGTAGTCGGCCCGCAGGTAGTCCTGTGTGTTAAGCAAACCGACGTCATACAGAGCCTTGTTGTTCTGAATCGTCGTGCGCAGGCCACGCTCGGCTTCTTGCATCTGCCCCTGGATGGCCTTGATCTGAGCATTGAGCGCGTTGTCAGTACCAGAGGGCGCTTTCTCTTTGTACTTATCCTCGATGTCCTTCTGCAGCTTGGCGAACAGGCCGCCCGAGAGCGGGTTTCCGGACTCACTAAAGACCACTCCGTCCAGGCGATCATTGGCAGCACCCGTACGGTTTGCTTCCCGCATCATGGCAGTGAAATTCTGGGAAAGCTTCGCCAGCTCATTCCGCTTGCGAATGCTTTTGTCGACCGACTCGGTCAGTTGATCGACCGAGCGCGCGGCCTGTATCGAAGCATCTCCGCTCTTCGCAGCTTCCTCCTGTTGTGCCGCCAGTTCCTTCTGCGCCGCCAGTTGCTTCTTCATTCCATCGACGCGCGACTGCAGCACATCACGGTCCGACTTGATCATCGGCGTAGCCAGACGCTTCTCATACTCAGCAATATCATGCTCAAGCATGTCAGTACGACCGCTGTTCATCACGGTATCCCAGAAGCCCATCACCGCGTTCTTTGCCCGCTTCCAAGCACTCTCAATGGTGCCGATGTGCTCATTGATGGTGCGCGCCCGCGAGCCCATAGCATCAGCGTAAGAACGTTCGGCCAGGTCAATGGCCGCCTGGGTGTCTCCCTGTCGCTGCAACGCAGCTATCTGGTCATATACCGACTGCGTCAGGTAGTAATACTGCTCATTCAATTTTGCGCTGGCGTCAACGGGGGAGCGGGCCAGCTCCTCAAACTCGCGCACCGTGTCTTTCACCGCACGGCCTGTGGCCACTTGCATGTCCACGGCGACGGTGGCGATCATGCCGATTTGTTCGGCAGAGTACTTTCCACTGTTTGCCAGCTCCAGGACCACCTCCTTCGCTGCCGACAAGCTGCCGAGCGTGCCAGCGGCCTGCACCGACATATCGTGCAGGCTGGCCGCAGTGGTGCCGGCAGCATTCCCGGTCACCACCAGCGCGTCTGCGAACTTCTTTTCTTCGGCATGCCCCTGGAGGTAAGCCACAGCCAGGCCGCCGACAGCGGCAACCAGTCCGCCAATCGCAAGCGTGGTAGGCGACAACAGAGCCGGCATCAAGCCTGACTGCTCAGCGAAGATCGAGAACGAGCGGCTGGCACCGCTGAAGTTGCCGCTGGCGATTTCCCGCGCCAGGACGCCCAACTCTCTGCGACTTCCGCTGGTAGCCAGGCTGAAGCCATGCATACCCTTTTCGGCCTTCTCGATCTGCTCAATCAATGGCGCGGCCTGGCTGGTCACTCCAAGCTGCGCAGCCCGATATTCCAAGAGCTCCTTCGCACTCTTGCCAGCAGTAGCGGCCTGATCCTTCAGGCGCGCTATGAAAGCGTCGGCCTTCGCCGCAGCCTCGGCACTGGTCTTGTTCAGTTGCGCTTCGCTCAGGTCCAGCTGCTTGACCGCTGCAGCGTACTGCTCGGCCGAGATCCGACCTTGCCCCCACAGGCTCACCAACTTGTCGGTCTGGGCCTGCAACTCCTTCTGGCTGCTCGCACCACGGCCGATAGACCCAAGCGCCCGGTTGACCTCTGCGACCCGATCTGCAGTCTCCTGCAGGGCGCGGTTCTGCAGAGAGGCATCGATGCGGTCAGTACCGGCCGGCGCGTTTCGGCCGCCTGCCTCCCGAGCGGCCGCCGCAGCAGCACGCGATGCCTCGATTTCCTTGTTGAGGGCAGCAGTCTTTTCCAGGGATGCCGCCACCGACGCCCGGATACGGGATGCAGCATCCTCTTCGCTCTCGGCCTGAGCTTTGACCGCTACAGATACGGAATTCGCCGCCTCAGCATTCTTGCGCTGTGTTGCCTCCAACTGGCGAAATGTTGCTAGCAAGGGAGCAGCCGCTTCCGAGACGCCGAGCTGCGCCGCGCGCAGCTCCAATGAGGCGACCTTACCGCCCTGCGCTGCAGCTACCTGGCGCTGCAAGCCTTCCAAATAGCGCTGCTGAGCGGCACTCAATGCCGTAGCACCCGAAGTACCAGCCGCCGAGATCTGGTTCAGTGCCGGCACGATCTTTGCCGCTGCCGAGCTCGCCTCGGTTTGCACTTCGCGGACGGCCTGACCAGCCTCCCGCATATCGGCCTTGAACTGATCCATTTCGGCCGTCAAACCGACCGTTACGCTGCCAGCCAGGTCACCTGCGCCAGATTTAGCCATATCCAAATTACCCAGAAGAAGCGCCGCCCGAGGGCGGCCATTACTGTTCACGCATCAAGCAAATCGCTGCGTGTTCCATTACCCTCACGTCGTCAAACACCCTCCTCCGCTGCACAGCAGGAACTCCGAACAGCCGCATAACAGCTGGGAGCGCCGAGTAATCCAGTCCAATCGGCACCCCCATATCTGTACGCCACTGCGTGCGCACCGCATTGAACACCTCGACTGACGGGTAATTCTCGGGAAAGACATCAAAAGAAGACTTATCGCCGAGATCCTCCGGAGTCAGCCCGAGGGCTGCAAGCTGTGCGACATCCGGCTCCGGGGTGTAGAGGAACTCCGCAGCGGCGATCAGTTTCCCCGGGCGGCCTTGTACACTTCGGCGAAGTAAGCCTTGTGAATCACGAGGGCCAAGCCGTGATAGCTGCGCAGCAGCGCGCGGAGACTGTCTTCGCTGAACGTTCCCTCGACACCATCCCAGCCGACGACATTGGCCATCACGAATTCGTCGATGGTCATCTCCGGATTCTCGTCCAGCAGCGCCTTCAATTCTTCGGGCTTGTGATAGCGGGCGGTCACTTTGATTTTGGTCGGCTGGGGCTCGCCGGCCACCGGAACATCCACGGGCAGGATGAAAGTCGGATTAGGTTGCAGTTTGAGCATGCATCACCTTAGGTCTGGTAGCGAGTGGGACGGGACACCAGGGCCAGGGACGCCTTGGTGGTCATGATGTTGCCCTTGGTGAGGGTTGGGGTCGCGTTGTACGACACGTAACCGTTATAGAAGATCTTCGGACCGCTGGGCAGCGCCAGCTGCAGAGGACGGATCGCGCGGGCGTCATCAGCGGCCGAGAGGACATCACCATGGGGCGAGGTCGGATCGTCCGCTGCCGTGATCGAGAGCGTCTGCGGCGACTTGGTGGTGGGAACCTGACGCTGTTGGTCGTCGTCCAGGAACTCCACCGTGGCGAAGTTCTGATCGCCACCAGCCGATTCGAACGCAGTCACCTGCGGGATCTGCTGCCAGGTCAGAACCTTTTGCAGGCTGCCGACGCCACTTCCAGCCGGGAATTTGTCCGTGTTGGAGGTGTCGATGCCCTCCAACGTGACGGCGCCGGCGTTGAAGTTCTTGATGCGCGCGACGCGCTGGTTGAGTTTCAACCAGCCAGGAGCGGTGACGACAACGATGTCACCGGCTGCCAAGGCAGCGCCAGCTGCGACCGTGCCAATTGCTTCCAAGGCGTTGGACAGCGCGGTCATGGCCACAGCGGAACCAAAGGTCGCGGCAATGGAGAGTTTGGAACCGTCCGGCAAGGTATAGGACATGATGTCCCCTTTCAAAAAGAAATGGCCCCGGAACGGGGCCTGTTAGAAGATTTGATGTGAATCTAAGCTGTTGCCAAGATGCGGAAATCACAACTGCGCCGATAAAGCGCTACTGCACTCTCATACAAACTGACTGGAGCACCGATAGCCGAAGCTTGTAGCGTCCGTAAGCGGAGACGCACTTGCGACATTAGCTCGTTGGCCGCCGTGCGCGTTTCTGCATAGGTGTCAATTTGCAAGCGGACGAAGTCCTTGTCGGAGGGGCCATCCAAGAACTCAACCGACTCTCCACCGACCTGTAGCAAGACGATATAGGGGCGATCCACCTGATCAGGCGCATGGTCAAAATAGACACGGCTACCAACCAAATCGTTGAGCAGTTCCATTACCAACTTTTCCAGCATTACCTTCCCCTCAGCGCTTCAGATATGCGCTCCTTTAGCCTGTCCCTCATCGCACTAAGCGCCGCGTCCTTCTTCGCTTCGTACCCAGGCCGCAGGAATGGGTGAGCAGCAACAAAGACCGGCTTTGCATCCGCTCGATGTCTCTTCCAGGTAATGCCATCCGGCTTAGGAGGAACATACCAGTGACCATATTCCACCCAGACGCCGTAGAACGGCACCTCGCTCTTCCCCTTCTTGCGCCATGAAACGTGATAGGTCTGCGAGGTTTCCGAGGAAATCTCCTCAATATGCTTCTGGTAAATGTTGTCAGCCAGAATTCCTTTTTTCCGAGGTGCGCGCGCTATAACCTCTGCCTTGATGATTGAGGCCCCGGCGTTCGCAGCGGATCGCAATGCGTCGGATCCAACTTTATCGGGCAATCCCTCTAGCATCCGAATAACTTCGTCGAAGCCATCAGTCTGCATCGTTGCCATCGACTAGGCCTCGCGAACAATAAATTTGCAGCTCGTCTTGATTTCCTTTTTTATCGAGCGCGGCGATCACATGATAAGACTCACCTCCCAGCAGGATGCGCATGCCATGTACCACGCCTTCACGATAGCGAACCAAGAACTTAACGGTTATTTCTTGGCTGATTGACATAGCCGCCTCAAGCTCACGGCCAGAAAGGTCGATTTTCCTGGCCCAAGTCTTCGACAACTCCGTCCACGACTTTACGATATCGCCAGCATCGTTTTTGATCTCAAGCTTCCGCTGAAGCGATATCTGTCGGTTCAATTGACCAGCACGCATGCTACGGCCCCACGTTGTTGCGTTTCGGTCGCAGCAGTGCTTGCGCGCCGTTGGGAAGGGCGACTGCCGTTGCGCCGATCACCACATCCTCGCGATTAGCGTACAGATGACCACAGGTCAGCAAGATCGCGGCCTTAATGGCGGCATCCACCACAATAGGCTCCACGCCACCCGTGCCTGCCGCCACCGCAGCATCAAGCGCTGCCTGATCCTCGAAGATCTGCCGATTCAGGTAATCGGAAGCCGCCTGCTCTGCTGCAGCCAGGTAAATATCCATCAGCTCATCTTCGGCGCCGGAATCTGCCTTGCAATGCTGGAGCGCAATCCCCTTGCTGACCAGGCCCATCAGCTCGCCTCTGCCGCCTTCAACTGCTCGACCAGTTCTTCCTTCTTGGCGTTCTGGGCATAGGTGATCTTCAGCTCATCCAGTGCCGCTTTCAGCTGAGGGATGGTCATTTCGTCGATGAGACGCTCCAGCGCGCCGAGCGCAAGCGCACCAGCCTCCAGCTCAGGTGGGCACTCCTCTCCCTTTGCGAACTTCGTCGGATAGATTTCACCATCGCGCACGCCTTCGAACGCCTTTGCAAAAACTCGCAAACTCATATATTTCTCCCAAAAAGAGGAAGAGCGCGACTTCCGCCCTCCCCCTTAGATTGACCCAGCGTTAATTAAGCCGAAACCTTCAGGCCCTTCAGCGTCTCGGGGTTGAGCAGGCCACCGCCCACACGCTTGGTGGTGTAGAACTGTACGTAGGGCTTGTTGGTGTACGGATCGCGCAGCACGCGGATGCCGATGCGGTCGATGATCTGGTAACCCTGCTTGAAGTCGCCGAACATGATCGGCACCGCATTGGCAGCGACGTTGGGCATATCAGGCACTTCGGTGATGGGATATCCGGCCAGGGTCGCCGGCTGACCAGCAACATAGGACGGCTGCCACAGGTAGTTGCCCTGGCCGTCCTTCAGCTTGCGGGCCGCGCCTTGGGTATTGCGGTTCATGATGAAGCGGGCATTGCCGGCGAAAGCCGACGACAGGCCGTAGATCAAGTCGATGATGCCGTCGGAAGTCAGCGCGGCAGCCGAGCCACTGTTGATCAGTGCGATAGCGCCCAGCGGGTGAACGGCAGCATTTGCACCGCCGGTCACGTAGGTCAGCAGGCCCATCGGCTTCTTGTTGCCGTCGCCGGAGACGAACGCTACGCCTTCTTGCTTGGCGAATTCGGTCTCGATTTCGGTCGCCAGCCATTGTTCGATGTCGATCTCGGAGTCATCCAGGAGCTGCTGGGTAGCCGAGGGATTGGCGTAGATCTCGCCATGGGAGAAGGTCAGAGGCTTCAGCTTCGGGCTGTTGGTTTCCGGGCGAGCGTCCGCCTCACCGACCCAGCCACTGCCGGTGCCGTGCATATTGAACAGCTTGCTGAAGCCGGCCTTGGAGGTCGACATCACCGAGGCGATGGCACGGATGGGGGAGACCAAAACCAGCTTGTCGGTGATGGTGCGGTCCCATTCAACCGGCGTGGTGTAGCCGCCATCTTCGGCCGAACCCTTGCTGAGCGAGGCTTGGATCTCCCCGGAGCGCATGTGGGACTGGAAGGCACCGGTGTATTCGGCGTCGCGCAGCTTCTTCTCGCCCGCGTTCATCTGGGAAGCCGCGATCTTGGTGTGGGCTTCAGCGATTTCCTTCTGCAGCTTGTCCATGCTGGCGCTGATCGCCTCGACCTTGGCGGTCTGGTCAGCCGACGGCAAGCCCTTACGGATGTCATCCAGCTGCTTGGTGTGCTCGGCCTTGAAATCCGAGAAGGCCTTGTTCATGGCCTCCACGGATTGGCGCAGTTCGGGCGGCATGGAGCCAGTGTCAGCGCGCACGCCCATGATGCCGCGACGACGGATGATGATGTTCGATTGTTGCATCATTGACCTTTCAAAGTGTTGATGGTGGATTGCAGCAGCGCTGCGATTTCAGTGTTGCCAGCGCTGGGCATGGCTGGTGGGTCGGCAGCGCCAGGCGTGCCGGAAAACAGGTTCTTGAAAACGTCCTTGCGAACAGAGCGAGAATGACCCGCCTTCGCCATGGCCACATCAATGAGTGCCTTGGCACGCTGCTGACTATTGGCCTTCGGATCGGACTTGATATCAGCGGCAGACAGCATTCCGGTCGCAAACCCGTCCCGGATAGCGTCTGCCGGAGTCAGCCAGGTTTCCTTGTCCATCATGTCGGCCACCGTCTCCGACGAAAGACCGGTCCGGGCAGCGTACAAGCTCGCCATCGACGAGTCGAACGTGGCCATCACGTCAGCGGAGTCCGCCAGATCGTGGCGATTTCCGACCACCACGGCCCAGGCGTTGTGAATCATGAGGTGAGTCCCCTCACCCATCCGGATCTCATCACCTGCCATGGCGATGATGGAGCCAGCAGAAGCCGCCAGCCCCAGCACATTTACGGTCACCTTGGCCTTGTGCTCGCGCAGCAGGTTATAGATAGCCACGCCTTCGAAGAAGTCGCCACCTGGAGAGTTCACGTTGACCGTCACATCACG
>Ga0068855_100003651_pt1 | contig 18824 bp, 14 predicted proteins | sample KBSCornC52_FD_66592 | JGI IMG/M metagenome (GOLD analysis project Ga0068855, IMG submission 66592) | Corn rhizosphere microbial communities from Kellogg Biological Station, Michigan, USA - KBS Corn C5-2 | ecosystem: Host-associated > Plants > Roots > Rhizosphere > Soil ...
GGGCAGTTTCTCCTCGACGAGGTCGTCGAGCAGCACGATTTCCGTGTTTTCGGCGCCCAGCACCATCTCGATCAGGTTCTGCGGGATCGCGGGCAGGCTGCCCGAGGCGATGAACACGATATCGGCCTTCGACTCCTGCAACAGGGCTTCGCTGACTTCGGTGCCAAGGCGAACGTTGACGCCCAGCTTTGCCAGCTGGCGCTCATACCAGGGCACGATGTCGCCGATTTCCTGCCGGCCCGGCATCTGGCGGGCGAGCAGCATCTGGCCGCCAAGCTGCGCCCGCCGTTCGAACAGCGTCACCTCGTGACCGAGAAAGGCCGACATGCGCGCGGCTTCCATGCCGGCAAGGCCACCGCCGACCACGACCACCTTCTTGGCGCGGTCCTTCGCCGAGCCTTCGATGTCGACGCAGGACAGCTCCCGGCCGACCCGCGGGTTGACCACGCAGCTGGCGTCCGCACCGCCCTTGTGACGCATGGTGTGCTCGTCGATGCAGCCCCGGCAGTCGGCGAGGCAGGGGCGGATTTCGGCAAGGTCGCCCACCCGGACTTTCGCGAAGAACTGCGAGTCCGCGATGGTCGCACGGCCGAAGCACACGATGTCGGCCTTGCCCTCGGCAATCACGTCGCGCGCCATCTGCGCGGTCTTGATGCGGCCCAGCGTGGCGATCGGCACCGGCGAATGGGGCCTGACCGCCGCGGCCAGATCCGTGTAACACCCTTGCGGTTCGTACATCGGCGGGATGGTGAGCTGCGGAGTGCCGACCAGGCCCGCGGTGATCGTGATGAAATCGGCGCCGGCCGCGGCGGCGAGCGGGGCGAGCCGGCAGCTCTCCTCGATCGTCCAGCCCTTGTCGCCGAGGAAGTCGCTGCCGTTGTACTTGAGGCCGACCGCGATCCGCTGGCCGACCGCCTCGCGCACGGCCGCGACGATCTCGAGCAGGAAGCGGGTGCGGTTCTCGAAGCTGCCGCCGTATTCGTCGGTCCGGCGGTTGAACAGCGGGGTCATGAAGTTGCTGATCAGGTAGCCGTGGGCGCCATGGATCTCGACGAAATCGAAACCGGCATCGGCGCACCGGCGGGCGGCGGAGGCGTAGTGCTGCACCGTCTCGTGGATGTCCTCCAGGGTCATCGCCCGGTTGGCGACGGACACTTGCCGCGAGGTCGCATCCCCCATCGCATTGCGGACGTTGGACGAGAGTCCGGACGGCGACATCAGTCCTTCGAGATTGGTGCCCTCGGTACCGCCGCCGTGCCACAACTGGATGCCGAGCCGGGTATCGTGCTGGTGCACGGCATCGACCATCCGTGCCAGCGACGGGACGATGTGGTCGCTGTAGAGCTGGATCCCGTGCGAATCGCTCTGCTTCTGGGGAACGACCCGCGAAGCGCCGATGGTCATCATGCCCGGCTCGCCGCGCGCGCGCTCGACCAGATAGGCAACCATCTGGGGATCGATTTCCCCGTTCCCGTCGACCTTGATGCCGGCCGACATGCCCGACATGGCCATGCGGTTGGAAACCGTCATCGGCCCGATCTTGAGGGGCTGGAACAGCTCGGGAAGCAGGTCTTCGCCTGCGTGGCGGGCGGCAGTGATGGTCGACACGCTGTCTCTCCGTTCGTACCGGTCTGCGCCGGCGAATCTGGCTGGCCTGGGCCGCCAGCCATTTCTCTGATTGGTACAAGCGAACTATGCGTGTGGCAAGCACGACGCAGGGTTCAAGAGCCCAGTTTTTATAGGCGTGGCAGCTTGCTATGTCCAATGTGTAGAGCGAACGTTTTACCCTGGCTTTCGCAAACTTCAGCCGCGCTGGCTGGAGACCGAGACCACCTCGCCGGTCATGTAGCTGGAAAGATCCGAGGCCAGGAAGATCATGACATTGGCCACCTCCCACGCCTTGGCGGACCGGCCGAAGGCTTCGGCAGCCTCCAGCTCGGCGATCGTCTCGGCGCTGACTGCCTTGGTCAGGAACGGATGGACCACAAGCGACGGCGAGACGGCATTGATGCGCACCTCGTGCTCGGCCGCTTCAAGCGCGGCGCAGCGGGTAAAGGCCATGACCCCGGCCTTGGCCGCGGCATAATGCGCCTGCCCCTTCTGGGCACGCCAGCCCAGCACCGAGGCATTGTTGACGATCGTCCCTTGCCGGCGCGCATACATCGCCGGGAGAAAGGCCCGGCTCATCCGGAACACGCTGCCCAGGGTCACGTCGAACACCCGGTACCATTCGGCATCGGTGATCTCGACCACGGGCACTTCGCTGCCGTATCCGGCATTGTTGATCAGCACGTCGACGTGCCCGAGCTCGGTGACGGCGAAGGCATGCAGGCGGTCGATCTGGTCCTGCTGCGTGACGTCGCAGGGGCAGGTGAGGGGACGCGGGCGGCCGGTCTCCCCGGCCAGCCGGTCCGCCGCCTCCTCGAGCCGGCGCGCGTGATGGTCACAGATGAGGACCGTGGCCCCTTCCTCGGCGGCGCGCCGCGCCACGGCATAGCCGATGCCGGTGCCGGCTGCGGCGGTCACCACCACGGTCTTGCCGCGCAGGAGGTCGCGCGGCTCGGGGTAGGTGGGTTCGCTCATGCCGGCCCGCAATCAGCGGACGGAGACGGGGTTGAGCTGACCGGCGCGCACCATCTCGAGCAGGGCATTTTTGTTGAACTTGCCGGTGGGATTGAGCGGCAGGGCTTCGATCTCGGCCCACATGGCCGGAACCTTGAAACTGGCCAGGCGCTCGCGGCAGAACTGGCGAAGCTCGGCGAAGTCGAGGTGCCGCCCTTCGGCGGGCTGAACGGCGGCCAGGAGGATCTCGCCCCATTTCTCGTCCGGCAGGCCCACGACGGCAGCCTGGGCGACGGCCGGGTGGGTGTAGAGGCAATCCTCGATCTCGCGCGGGTAGATGTTGACCCCGCCGCGGATGATCATGTCCTTCAGTCGCCCGCTGATCGAGACGTAGCCTTTTTCGTCGATCGAGCCGAGGTCGCCCGATTTCAGCCAGCCGTCCGGAGTGATCGTCGCGCGGGTATCGGCCTCCCGGCCATAGTAGCCCAGCATGATCTGCGGGCCGCGGAAGCACAGTTCGCCCATCGTGCCGGTCGGCAGGTTGGCGCTGGTCTCGGGATCGTGGACCTCGACTTCCACGCCGGGCAGGGCGCGGCCGATCGTGTTCGCCAGCTCGTGCGCGCCGTCGTCCCGGGCGGTGTTGGTGGTCGGCCCGCCGGACTCGGTCAGGCCGAAGCAGATCAGCATCGGGCAGCCGATGCGCTTGGTGACCCGTTCGAGCAGGGCCGGGGCGACCGGCGAGCCGCCGGCCATGATGAAGTCCAGGCTGGAGAGGTCGTACTTGTCGAAGTCGGGGTGGTCGAGCATGGCCACGACCATGGTCGGCACCATCAGCGTGCCGGTGCAGTGTTCGGCCTGGATCAGGTCCAGCGCCAGTTGCGGATCCCATTCGCGCATCTGCACGAAGCAGCCGTGCCGCGAGAAGGTCGCGAACAGCGAAACAACGGCTCCGCCGATATGGTACATCGGCATGCAGTTGAGCCAGACGCCGTGGTGGCGCATCTCGCAGCAGTCGGCCACGAACCGTGGCGGATTGTGGAAGCCGTTGTGCAGGATCGCGCCCTTGGGCCGGCCGGTCGTGCCTGAAGTGAACTGGATCAGCGCCGGGTCACGCGGGCCGACGACCGGCAGGTCTCCCGTCGTCGGGGCATTGGCGAGGAATTCGTCCCAGTCGGAAAAGGACAGCAGTTCCAGCTCGGGCAGGACCGTCGCCTTGATCGACCGGGCCGAGGCCGCGATGTCGTTGGAGCGCCAGGCGTCGACGTGGAACAGCGCATGGGCCTCGGAGTCCTGGAGAATGCCGGTAAGCTCCGATTCCGTATAGGCCGGGTTGGCCTGGACCAGGATCATTCCGGCAAGGAGGATCCCGAATTCGAGGATGATCCATTCGGGGGTATTGGGCGAACACAGCGCGATGCGCGAACCCGGCTCGAACCGGGCGAGGAGGCCGCGGGCGACCTGCTCGGCCTCGGCCAGCAGCTGGCTGTAGGTCCAGCGCCGGCGCAGCGCCGGGTCGTGCACGCCGTCGACGATGGCCAGCTTGTCGCCCGATTCCCGGGCCGCTTCGCGCAGCAGGTCGCCCAGCGCGATGTCGCGCACGATGCCCCGGTACCGCTTCGAGACTTCAATCTGCTGATCGGCGCCGACCTTCGACAAAATCCACCTCCAGATCGTCGGTCCCGGGTTGCGCGTCCGGGCCGCGTGCTTGAATGTCGCTGTTCATGATCCTGCCGCCCACCGGCACTTGCGACTGTGGGCGTCAGCCGCTCATGACGATCGCAAAAGTCAGCAAGCGCGTCCCACTGTCAATTCGTGCGCGGGAACTACCGCATATATGGCAGTTCCGCGCCCGTCTCGTTCGGGTTCGGGAGTACTGATATCCGGTAGGCCGAAATCAGGAGTCGAGGATGTCGGAGTTGTTCGATCTTTCCGGGAAAAATGTACTGATTACAGGCGGTTCCCAGGGGCTAGGCAACATGATGGCCGAAGGCCTGCTCCGCGCCGGCGCCCGCGTAATCATCACCTCGCGCACGTGTGAAGTTGCCGAAGATGCCGCCCGCCAGCTCGACCCCACCGGCAATTGCATCGGTCTCGAAGCCGATGTCTCGACTACCGCAGGCGCCATTGCCCTTGCCAATCAGGTCAAGGCCCGCGGCGAACCCCTTCATGTGCTCATCAACAACGCCGGCAAGTCCTTCGGCGCCCCGATCGAAACCTTTCCCGACGATGCCTGGGCCGGACTCATGGCGATCAACGTCCAGACCCCCTTCACCCTCGTCCGCGAACTCCTTCCCCTTCTCAAGGCCAGCGCCACGCAGGACGATCCAGCCCGGATCATCAACCTCGGCTCGCTGGTCGGCCATGCCGTGCAGGACCGGCCAACCTATTCCTACAGCTCGAGCAAGGCCGCAGTCCATCACCTTACCCGGATGCTCGCCGCCCACCTTGCCCCGTTCAACATCACGGTCAACGCGATCGCGCCCGGCTTCTTCTCCACCCGGATGACCCAGAAGCTGCCGCTCGACGAGATGCCAGGCAAGATCCCGCTCGGCCGCCTCGGACGGTCGGACGACGTTGCGGGGGCCAGCGTGTTCCTGTCCTCCCGCGCAGGCGCCTATCTGACCGGGGTGATCTTGCCGGTAGACGGCGGCATGCACGGCTGCCGCTGAACGCGAACCGCATCACGCATAGAACAACGAACCAGGAGACAACCCATGACCACGGCCAAGCCGCTTACCCGCGTCGAGAACCGCGGGCCGATCGAGATCCTCACGCTCGATCGCCCCGAAGCCCTGAACGCCATGAGCCCGGAACTGGCGGACGAGCTTTCCGCTTACTTCACCGGGCTGGTGAAGCGCCACGATGTCCGCGTCGTGCTGCTGCGGGCCGAAGGGCGGGCCTTCTGCGCCGGCGGTGACCTTGATTCCGACGCCTTCGCCAAGCCCGGGCCGGGCCGCGCTCAACGCCAGTATGACATCCAGGTCCGCTACGCGGCAGTGACCCGCTCGATGCGGTCCTGCCCGCAGCCGATCATCGCGCTGGTCCAGGGACCCGCCGTTGGCGCCGGCCTCTCGCTCACCCTCGCCTCGGACATCCGCTATTGCACGCCCGAGGCCAAGTTCGGCGCCGCCTACATCCGAATCGGCGTCAGCGGGACCGACATGGGCTCAGGCTATTTCCTGCCGAAGTATGTCGGCCTCTCGGTCGCGTCCGAGTTCCTGATGACCGGACGCCTGATGTCGCCCCAGCGCGCGCTTGCGACCGGGCTGGTCAGCGACGTCGTCGAAGCCGACAAGCTGCTCGAGACTGGCCTCGAACTGGCCAATGACATGCTTAGGACCGCGCCGATGGGCCTGCGTCTCACCAAGGAATCGCTGAACGCCCTCTCCCAGATTCCCAGCATCGAAGCGGCGTTGGCGTTCGAGGATCGACAGCAGATCCTGCTGATGGAAACGGCCGATCACCGCGAGGCGATTGCCGCCTTCAAGGAAAAGCGCGCGCCGAACTGGAGCGACACCTGATTCCATTCCCTGGGGAGGGAAGGGGGTGGCAGCGCTTTGCGGCGCTGCCACCCTTCATTTCTCAGATGGCAAGTGCGAGCCGGGTCGCCTGGTCAATTGCGCGGACGGCGTCGATCTCTCCCGCCACGTCGGCGCCGCCGATCACGTGGACCGTTGATGCCGGCCGCCGGGACATCAACTCGTCGTAGAGCGAGCGTTCGGACTCCTGGCCGGCACAGACGACGATGGTATCGGCTGCAATCACCCGCTCCTGTCCCTCGACCGCGATGACGAGGCCTTCCGGATCGATCCGGCGGTATTCGACGCCGCCGAGCATCTCTGCACCCGCCCGCTGCAGGATGCCGCGGTGGATCCAGGCGGTCGTGACCGCCTGCGCGATACCTGAAGGGCGTCCGGGCTTGCGTTGCATCAAGGTGATCTTCCGGGCGGGCACATGCGGGGCCAGCGGCAGGGCCAGGCCGCCCGCAGTTTCCAGGCTGAGGTCCAGCCCGTATTCGGCAGCGAAGTCGCCGAGGTTTGGCAGTTGCTCGGGGTCACCGAGCAGGAACTCCGCGACATCGAAGCCGATCCCGCCCGCACCGATGATCGCCACCCTGGCGCCGACCGGCTTGCGGTCGCGCAGGACCTCAGCGTAGCTCAGTACCCGCGGGTCTTCGCTTCCTGGCAAGTCCAGCCGGCGCGGCACGACGCCCGTAGCGATGACGATCTCGTCAAATGCTCCGGACGTGAGCTCATCGGCGGAGCAAGGGTGGTCGAGATGCACCGAGACCTTATGCTCCGCCAGCCGGTTCTGGAAATACCGCAAGGCCTGCTTGAACTCGAACTTCTCGGGCACCTCCTGTGCCATCAGGATTTGTCCGCCTAACTTTGAGGTGGCCTCGAAAAGGGTTACGTCGTGGCCCCGGGAAGCGGCAGTGAAGGCGAAGGTCATGCCCGCCGCTCCGCCACCGACCACCGCGATCCGCTTGCATTCGGTGGCGGGGCTGACCGTCAGTTCGAGCTCGTGTCCCGCCCGAGGATTGACCATGCAGGAGATCTGCTTGTCGCGGATCGCCCGATCGATGCAGGCTTGGTTGCAGGCAATGCAGGTGGCAATGGCATCGGCTTGGCCGGCCCTGGCCTTGGCTGCGAACCGGGCGTCTGCCAGCAGCGGGCGGGCAAGCGAAACGAAATCGGCCACGCCTTCGGCCAGAACCGCCTCGGCGACGGCGGGATCGTTAATTCGATTCGACGCGATCACCGGAATGGCAACAGCTTGCTTGACTTGGCGGATCGCATAGGACCACCCGGCGCGCGGCACCATGGCGGCGACGGTCGGCACCCGGGACTCGTGCCAGCCGACGCCCGTGTTCAGCATCGAGGCGCCCGCCTGCTCGACCAGCCTCGCGAGCTGCTGTGTCTCTTCGCCGGTCATCCCGTCGGCGACAAGGTCGACCGCGGAAATCCGGTAAATCACCAGGAAGTCGGCCGGAATCTTACGGCGGACGGCCTTGACGATCTCGCAGGCAAGGCGCGATCGGTTTTCAAACGAGCCGCCGAATTCGTCGGTCCGGTCGTTCGTCGCCGATGCGGTGAACTGGTTGATCAGATAGCCTTCCGAGGCCATGATCTCGACGCCGTGGTACCCTAAGGCGTGGGCCAGTTCCGCGGCGCGGGCATAGTCGTCGATCGTTCGCCAGACCTCGTCGGTCGACAGGGCCCTGGGTGCATACTTGTTGATCGGCGCCCGTTGCGCCGAAGGGCCGACGCAATCGGGGATCTTGGCGTAGCGGCCAGTGTGCAGCAGCTGCATGCACATCTTCGTCTCGGTGCCGCGCACGGAATCGACGATGGCCCGATGCCACGCTTCGTCGCGGCCAGGCGCCAGCCAAAGCCCGTGTTCATCGAACCGGCCCTCGGGGTTGGGCGAGACACCCCCGGTTATGATAAGCCCGACCCCGCCTTCGGCTCGCTCGCGATAGAAGGCGCGGATTCGTTCCGCGGGGCGATCCAGCCGCTCGAGCACGGTGTGCATGGCCCCCATCACGATGCGATTAGCGAGCGAAGCCTGCCCGGAATGCCAAGGAACGAAAAGGCGCGGATAGGCAGGAGGCTTTGCGGCTTCGGTCATCGAGTACTCCCTGGGGGTGGGGAGTTGTTAGGTCGGCCGTGGTGGCCGGGCCAGCGACACAGCCCAATTAACGAGCATGTGCAAACCGGTTGCAAGGCCGCGTCCGCGCCGCGAACGATCTTCATTGCTGACGGGATCGGCTTATCACTCCATCTGCGGCGAGGCGAGCCGCACAAAAAGCGGTGAGGGAATGCCATGGAAGCTGATGACATCTATGAGAGCCATCGCGCAAACGTGCGTAGGTTCGCCGAGGCGGAGATCAAGCCGTTTGCCGCCACTGTCGACGAGACCGGCCGCTTTCCGGCCGAGTCCATCGCCGCGATGCGTAAGCTCGACCTGACCGGCCTACCGTTCCCGGCGGAACTCGGCGGATCTGACGGCGATCTGATGGCGCAGGTCATTACCGTGGAAGAAGTCGCGCGGGTCTGCGCCAGCTCGGCACACCTCATGCTGACCTTCTGGGTCGCGCTGATGCCGCTGATCGCAGCCGGCGACGACGCATTGAAGCGGCTGATCGTCCCCGAGGTGGCGGCCGGACGGGCCAAGGCGAGCTTCTGCCTGACCGAGCCTGGCGGGGGATCGAACGTGGCCGGATTGAAGACCACTGCCGAGCGTATCGACGGCGGCTGGCGCATAAACGGCACGAAGCGATTCATTTCCAATGCCGGAAATTCCGACTGGTACGCCGTTCTCGCACGCAATGCAGGGGGCGGTTTCGGCATTTTCATGGTCCATCGCGACGATGCGGGGCTGTCGTTCGGACGCCAGGAAAAGAAGATGGGGACGCGCGGTTCGCCGCTGGCCGACCTCATCTTCAACGACTGTTTCGTGGCGGACAGCCGCGTGGTGGGGGATCCGACGCTCGGCTACGAGATCATGATGGAAACTCTGACCTACAGCCGGCCACTCGTCGCCGCGCAGGCGCTGGGGATTGCTCAAGGGGCTCTTGAGGAGGCGATTTCGTACACCAGCGAGAGGACCCAGTTCGGCCAGCCCGTCGCGCGCTTCCAGATCACGCGCGGCATGATCGCCGACATGACCACCCAGGTCGAAGCTGCGCGCAGCCTGCTCTATCGCGCCGTCGCCATCGCCAGCAAGAATGACGAACGGGCGAGAGCCTTCGCCAGCATGGCCAAGTTGATCTGTTCCAATGCCGCCATGTCGGTTACCACCGATGCCGTCCAGCTCCATGGCGGCTACGGCTACACCAGCGACTATCCGGTTGAACGCATGATGCGCGACGCCAAGGTGACCCAGATCTGGGAGGGGACCAACCAGATCCAGCAGTTGCTGATCGCCAAGTACGCCTATTCGGCATTCGAGGGCTGAGGGGCAAGACCCTGATGACGTTGCTTTGACCCATTCTGACGGAGCCGATTTTGGTTCGTGGGGAGGCGCGATGAGTGAGCGATGCCGTAGCATCGAGATCCATGGTATTCTGGCTCGCAACGTTCCCAGGAAGTAAAATCGGCCCGCCCCAGCTCAATCAGGGTGGATCAAAGTAACGTCGTCAGGGGCAAGCCGCAGCTCAGCTGGTGATGACGACGCGCACCATGCCTGGAGGACGCTTGTCGAGCACGTCGAAGGCCTTGTCGATGTCCTTGAGTGGAAAGGTGTGGCTGACTAGTCCCTCGAGCGACAGCTTGCCACTGCGCACCAGTTCGGTCACCGCCTGCAAATCGGTCAGGCTGTTTGAGTAGCTGCCCACGATCTCGATCTCGCGGGTCATCAGCCCCGTATAGGTCGTGCCGATCGAGACCTTCTCGTCAAGGACCGAGCCAAGGACCAGCCGACCCTTCTTCTTGAGCATGCGCACGCCCTCGGTCGCAGCGGCGGGCGCGCCGCTGAAGTCGATGACCGCATCCATTTCGCCATATTCCTTGCGCAAGGCGCGGCCGGCGCCCTCCAGGCCCTGGATGACCGGAAAGCCGAGATCGCGGACCCGTTTCGCGGTCCCGTCGCTGTGGACCACGGCAATGGCCTGAACGTCCGGGTCGAGCGCCCGGCTGATCTGTAGAACGTTGGTGCCCACCCCGCCTGAGCCGATGACGGCCAGCTTTCCGCCCTTCGGCAGGTTGGCGCGCTGCAGCGCGTGATAGGCGGTGGCAACGGCATCGGGCAGGAGCGCTGCAAGTCGGGGATCGAGGTCGTCCGCCGGGACCAGCCGGTCCGACGGCCACAGCATCTCTTCGGCGAGGCCACCCGAGCGGTGGATGCCGAGCATCTCGCCAAAGGCGCAGTAGTGCTCCTTGCCGGAGGTGCAATCCTCGCACTTGCCGCAAGGCAGCAGCGGGTGGACCACCACGCGTGTGCCGGGCTGCGGGCCGTGGCCAGGATCGGCCTCGATCACTTCAGCGGCGACTTCGTGGCCGGGGTGGACTGGATATTCGGCGCCGGCCGGCATCTTCATGCCATGGAGGAGATGGAGATCGGTGCCGCAGATGCCGCAGGCCAGAACCTTCAGGCGCGCCCAGCCCGGCGCGCGCGGCTCGCGCGGGAGTTCGGCAAGCGAGAGCTGGCCGGGCGAAATGATAGCGCTGAGATTGGTGTCGCTGGTGCTCATGGCCGCTGCCTACTATGATCAATCGTCCCAAGCCACGACGGCGGTATTGGCCGCAGAATTAACGCATTTGCGGTATAGCCGCGCCGACGGCTCCCGTGCACTTTGGTTCCGTTGACTTGATCCGCAGCTTACACAAAGCGTTTTGCGTCGACGCATGGGTCCCTTGGCGGACTCTGCGACAAGTTCCAGCTTCCGCCAGCAGTGCGGCGGCGCACCACACAATGGAGTACAGGCAGATGGGCCAGGCGGTTTCGCTCGAGAAGTTTCGCGAATTCTTCCTCACCGAAGTGGAAGAATTCTACCCCGAGGTCGCGGCGACCGAGACCGTTCCCGCTGCCCTCAATCGCCGCGCCGCGGAAATGGGCTGCTACAAGCTGACCCTGCCGGTCGAATACGGCGGCTACGGTATGAGCGTGACCGAATACATGCCTTACCTTGAAGCTGCGGCTGAAGGCCCTGGCATCGGCCGCATGCTGGTCCACACCACCAACGGGATCTGGCGCCCGATCCACGAATACGGCAATGCCGAGCAGAAGAAGATCCTGCCGCGGATGGCCGAGGGCGATTCCGTCGTGGCCTTCTCGCTGACTGAGGCGACCGGGGGCACCGGGCGCGACCTCAAGTCCACCGCGCGGCGCGAGGGGGATACTTGGTATCTCAGCGGCGAGAAGCACCTGATCACCTGGGCTGATCGGGCCGACTGGTTCATCATCGTCGCCGCCAGCGACGATCGCGGTGCCCAGGATTCGCTGACCGCCTTCCTCATCCCGCGCGATACCGAAGGCTTCGGCATCGATGCGACCCAGCACACCATGGGCCTTCACGGCACCGGCCACGCCTTCCTGACCTACGACAACATGGCGGTGCCCGATAAGTACCGCCTCGGCGATGTCGGCAAGGGACTCGAGGTCGCGCTGTTCTTCCTCGACTACAGCCGCGTTTCGCTGTCGAACTCGATGGTCGGTCTCGCACAGCGCGCGCTGGATGAATCGGTTCGCTTCGCCAAGCGTCGCAAGACCTTCGGCAAGGTGATCGCCGATCGCGCCCAGATCCAGACCCACATCGCCACCATGCAGGCCGACATTGAAGCAGCCCGACACCTGGTGGCTCACGCCGCGCTCCTGTGCGAGCAGGGCAAGGACTTCACGCCGCAGGCGGCGACGGCCAAGTTGTTCAACCTCAACATGGTCGGGCGGGTTACCGATCTTGCCCTTCGCGTCCACGGCGGCTGGGGCTACACCCGCGAGGCCGTGATCGAGCGCATCTATCGCGACGCGCGCGGCTTCTGGTTCGAGGAAGGAACTGCCGAGATTCAGCAGCTGGTCATCGCCCGCTACGTTCTCGACAAGACGCCGGACGCGTAAGCGAGCACGGGACAATGACCTGGCGTCCGCCCTCGGTGACGAGGGCGGACATCCTTTCCGGCGTAGGACGTCAGTGCGGGAGCAGTGAAGTGAGCAATATCGAAGCCCTGTTCCGCCCCTTCGAATACGGCGAGCTCAAGCTCCGGAACCGGGTGGTGATGCCGGCAATGACCCGGCACAAGTCCCCCGGCAACGTGCCCGGCGACGATGTGCGCGACTACTACGCGCGGCGCGCTGAGTCGGTCGGCCTGATCATCACTGAGGGAACCTGCATCAATCATCCGGCCGCCAACGCCTATCAGAACGTGCCGTTCTTTTACGGCGAGGCCGCGCTGGCCGGTTGGAAACGCGTGGTCGATGAAGTTCATGCCCGCGGCGGCAAGATCGTGCCGCAGTTGTGGCACACTGGTTCGGCACGTCACCCTGGTGCGGAGCCGGATCCCTCGGTTCCGGCCTACACCCCATCCGGCCTGACCCAGACGCTCGAGCCGCTGTGTCATGCCATGACCGAGCAGGACATTGCCGACGTGGTCGAGGCTTACGCCGCGGGCGCCGCAGATGCCCGCGCGCTGGGTTTCGACGGCGTGCAGATCCATGCCGCGCACGGCTACCTCATTGATGAGTTCTTCTGGGAGAAGAGCAATCGGCGGACCGACCGCTACGGCGGCAGCATCGCCAACCGTGGCCGTTTCGCGGCCGAGATCGTGGCTTCTATGCGCGATCGGGTGGGGCCGGACTATCCCATCATCCTGCGCTGGTCACAGTGGAAGCAGCAGGACTACACCGGCCGCCTGGTTGCCGACGCGGCCGGGCTGGAAGAATTCCTCGCGCCGTTGGTTGAAGCCGGCGTGGATATCTTCGACTGTAGCACGCGGCGCTACTATCAGCCCGAATTCGAAGGCAGCGATCTCAACCTGGCTGGCTGGGTGAAGAAGATCACCGGAAAGCCTACGATGACCGTCGGCAATGTCGGTCTCGACTCCGACTTCATGGATTCCGGGAAGGATCACGTCTCCATCCAGGGAGCGCAGACCCGCTCGCTCGACGACCTGCTGGACCGCCTTGCTGCCGATGAGTTCGATCTGGTCGGGGTAGGGCGCGCGCTGCTCGCCAACTACAACTGGGCGGAACTCGTCGAAGCCGGCGAATTCGCGGCGCTGAAGCCGTTCGACAAGGCGCTGCTCAAGCAACTGTACTGAGCGCAGTCCCCGGGGGTGCCTCCGCATCGTCCGCAGATGACAGGCGATTGCCGAGGCTAGCCCGACTGCTTTTTCGAAGTACCGACGTGGGCGAAGGACAGGGCGCGTCCATGCGCTTTCTGGTATTCCAGGCCGAGTTGATGCTCGAGCACCAGGCCCTCGGCCATCGGTACCATGCTGACCTTGTCGACCATCGACTTCGTCGCGCTCGGAGCCGTGGTGCCGATAGCGATCGTCTGGGCCATGTCGCTTGCAACCTGCAGCAGTTCGTCTGCCGGAACCACCCGGTTGACCAGCCCCCAATCGGCCGCTTCCGCCGCGGGCAGGCGTCTTCCGGTCAGTTCCAGTTCCTTCGCCCGGTAAATGCCGATCGCCCTTTGCAGCCGAACCGCAAGCCCCCAGCCAGGCAACAGGCCGACGCGCGAATGCGTATCGACGAAGGCGGCTTTGTCCGAGGCGAGAATGATGTCGCACGACACGGTGATCTCGAACCCTCCGGTGACCGCGAGACCATTGATCGCGGCGATGACCGGGCCGTTCCAATCGGTTATGGTCCTAGCTGGGTTGAAGGGCAGGAAGGGTTCCGGGCCCACCTCCTGTAGCACTGCAACGTCAAGACCGACGCAGAAGGTCTCTCCCCGGCCCGTGAGGACTACCACCTTGACAGCGGGATCCTCGTCGAGCTCCTTCATTGCGGCATCAAATTCGGACAGCAGCTGGGGAACCAGCGCGTTCTTGCGCTCAGGCCGGTTGAACGCGACCAAGGCAAAGCCGTCCCGGCGTTCAACGTCGATCAGGTCATATTGCGAAGCCATTCCTGCACCCTCGAGTTCGGCTCCTCCGATTGCCGGAGGAATGCGGTTCAGATCACGATAAGTCCCATCCCGCCCGTAACGCAGATGCACTCGCCCGTGATGTACTTGGACATGTCGCTGGCTAGGAATTCGCATGCGCCGACCATATCGTCGGCCTGGCCGAAGCGACGCAGCGGGATGGACTTCACCTGCTCCGGCGTACCCAGCTGGCGACCCTGCGCGGCCGCGGCCACGCGAGGGGTCAGGATCATGCCGGGAGCGATGCAGTTTGCCCGCACCCCCTGAGGTCCGAGCTCCACCGCTAGACTGCGCGTGTAGGTGTGCAGCGCCGCCTTGGCTGCGGAATAGACCGCGCCCTGTCCGGAGGCATCGCCTCCGAAGACGCCGAAGGTCACCACATTGATGATCGATCCACCGGGCTTGGTGATCAACGGCGCCGCGGCCTGGCAGCAATAGAGGGCACTCAGGAAATTCGCGCCGATCATTACCTGGATATCTTCGTCCGGTACGATCGTGGCGAAGCTGCGATCCGCCGGGGTGAACGAACCGCCGGCATTGTTGACGAGAATGTCGAGTTTCCCCAGATCGGCTGTAGCCTGTTGGACGGCGGCAGTGGCCGCGGCGCGATTGGACAGGTCGGCCTCGATCGCGACGACCCGCCGGCCAAGATCCCGGATCTCCTGGGCAACGCTTTCGCCGGAATACTCACCGTTGCGCTTGCCGACGTTGAGGTCCTTATCGAAAATCGCAATGTCCGCGCCAAGGCCCGCCAGATGCATGGCATAGGCCCTGCCCATGCCGCCGGCACCGCCGGTGACTATCGCGACTTTTCCCTCTAGGCGGCCGGTCATGCATCGTTCTCCTGGTCTTATGTCGAATGGGTTGATCACACTCCGCAACAGCCGGCAAGGCGCAATCTGGCGGATTTTACCATAGCGTTTTAATTCAGCCGACGTGTGTAGCGACGCACCTGACCGGTGAGTCCGCTTCCCCTCCCGCCGTAACGAACGGATCCCCGAACAACCACGGTCGCCGGCGCGTGGCCCGTCGCCGAGGTGCCTCGTTTGCCGTTCACTGGATCGCAAAGCTACGAAATTCTCGCCCGACAGTCCAATCGCCCATAGGGAAATGCCACATATCCGTTGAGCTTGGCGTGCCCGAACCTTTTGTTGCATGATTCGGCTCGTTGCTTACGGCCAACTGGCGCGAGCCACTGCGAACAAGATCGTCTCCCGGGCCCAATGGGCGCTCCTCTCGCTCTTTTGGGCTGGCTGAGATGAAACGGGTGTACTAATGTGATCTGTGTGGCGCACTCGAATCGCCAAGCCGGCAAAATTTGGCTACGCACGAGGCGCAAATGGGAGATTTTGCATGGCAACGCTTTTGAAGCCCGGCAGCAATGTGGGGCGCTGGGTGCGGGAAGACCGCAAGGCCGGCACGTTCAAGGTCAATCGCGAGGCGTTCACCAGCGACGAAGTGCTCGCCCGCGAAAAGGAGCGGATCTTCGACCAGGTCTGGCTTTATCTCGGCCATGCCTCGGAGCTAAAGAACCCAAACGACTACCTGACGCGGTTCGTCGGTGGCCGCGAACTGATCTTCAACCGCAATCGCAAAGGCGAATATCAGGCGTTCCTGAACGTGTGCCCGCATCGCGGCGCTCAAGTCGTCCGCGAGCCGTGCGGAAATGCGATCAGCTTCAAATGTTTTTATCATGGATGGGCGTTCAACAATAACGGCAAGTTCGCGACGAAGAGCCGCCCCGGCACCTATCCTGATGCGTTCGACGTCGATGGATCCGTAGACCTGCCGCGGGTACCTCGGCTCGAGTCGTACCGTGATTTCTTCTTCATCAGCTATAACGCCGATGTGGTTCCGCTGCGCGAGTATCTCGCCGGCGCCGCCGACATTCTCGATCTCGTTGCGGACCAGTCGCCCAACGGCATGGAAATCGTCAGCGGTACTCATGAATACAGCATCCGTGCGAACTGGAAGCTGCTGGTCGAGAACAGCTACGACGGCTTCCACGCCGCTGAAACCCATTCGACTTATTTCGAATATCTGGTCGATGAACTGGGTGGGGTGGACAAGGTCGATTTCAAGGCGCTGGAAGAAGTCCAGACGGCGATCGACCTGGGTAATGGGCATGCGACTACCCAGGCGAAAGCCCCTTGGGGGCGTCCCGTCGCTCGGTCCATTCACACTTGGGGCGAGAAGGGCAAGGCCGACGAGCAGCGTATGGTAGCCGAGCTCACCGATCGGGTCGGACCGGAGCGGGCGCAGCTGATCGCCGACCGTGACCGCAACATGAACATCTGGCCCAATCTGGTCGTCAACGACATCATGGCGATCACCGTTCGCACCTTCTACCCGGTTGCGCCGGACCTGATGCTGGTCCGCGCCTGGGCTCTCGCGCCGGTCGGCGAGGATCCCGAGGTGCGACATCGCCGCCTCAACAATTTCCTCGAGTTTCTTGGGCCGGGCGGCTTTGCCTCGCCCGACGATGTCGAAGCGCTGGAATCGGCTCAGCGCGGCTACGGCGCGGTGAAGCTCGCTCCGTGGAACGATATTTCGCGCGGCATGCTGCGGGAAGGGCCTCCGCGCGGGGATGATGAGGCACAAATGCGGACATTCTGGCGTGAATGGGCCCGCCGGATGGAGGGAGAATGATGGCTGTGAACGATTTGGCTGAAGCCCGCGCGACGGTGCAGCCGCGTACGCGCGCCGAATACGAGGATTTCCTCTATCGGGAAGCGGCACTGCTGGATGAGTGGCGGCTGGACGAATGGCTGGAGCTGTTCACGACGGACTCCGTTTATGAAGTTCCGACGATGGGCGTTGGGTTGGAAACACGCCCCGACACCACTCTGTTCTACATTGCCGACGATTACCGCCGGTTGCAGCATCGCGTCACGCGGCTCGACAAGCCGTCGGCTCACGCCGAGTGGCCACATTCGACCACGGTGCGGGCGGTCCACAATGTCAGGATCCTGGGCGTCGAGGAGCGTGGAGTCCATGTTGCCTGCAGCTTCACGACCTATCGATCCAAGCACAATTTCACCGACACCTATATCGGTTATGCCCATTATTGGCTGGTCGAGCTGAATGGAGAAACCCGGATTCGCGCCAAGCGGGTGCAACTGGGGATGGACAGCCTTCAGCCGCACGGCAAGGTCAGCATCATCCTGTGACCGGCGAGCCGGGCGGGCAAGGCGCCTGCCCGGCAAGGCTCAAATACCGCACAGCTAAGCCGGTCGCCGGTGCAGCTGTGCTGGGCACCGTGTTGGTGCCTATTCCATGAAGTACTCGGGCTTGCCCTGAGTCCACTGCTCGCCCCAGATCTGGCCGCCTCCGTCCACCCGCAAGATTTCGCCCGTCGTGAACTTGCTGGCGTCCGATCCCATGAACAGGATGGATTCCGCGATTTCCCAAGGATCGCCCAGGCGAAGCATGGGATTGGCGCGGGCGAAGGTTTTCTTGGCGTGCTCGGGATAGCCGGCCATCCCTTCGGTGAAGATGACCCCCGGGGCCACGCAATTCACCCGGATATTGAACGGAGCCCATTCGACCGAGACCGTCTTCGACAGGGCAATGACGCCCGCGCGCGCTGCAGCCGTATGCGCCGCGCCGAGAATTCCGCGCTCGACGACGACCACTACGTTGACGATCGATCCCGGGGTGCCCGTATCCCGCCAGTATCGCGCCGCGGTCTGCATCATCCACCAGGTGCCGAACAAGTTGTTCTCGACCACCGCGCGGAAGCCGTTCGGCGTGAGGTCGATCGCGGATTTCGGGAACTGGCCGCCGGCGTTGTTGATCAGGAAGTCCAACCTGCCGTAGCGATAGTGAACCAGCTCGAACAGCGCCGCCACGCTGTCCGGCTGACGGATGTCGGTCTGGACGGTGATCACCGACAACCCGTGATCGGCAAGTTCCGCGCTCAGCACATCGAGCTTTTCCTGCGAACGTCCGCAAGTGACCACCTTTGCGCCGAGACGGGCCAGTATCCAAACGGCGGCCCGCCCGATCCCGGTCGCCCCTCCCGACACGAGGACTACCTTGTCGTGAAACAGGGAATCCGCCAGCGCGATCTGCCGGCTTGCCATGCGGTCAGCCGAGGGCCGGGCTGCTTCGGCGCTGAGGTCTTGTTCGGTGGTCATCTGGTGCAATCCCTGCAAGTGGCCCTATTCAATTCGCGCCAGGGCAGGCGCGCAGGTTCAGCAACCCTTACATGAAGGCGATCAGACCCCGATCAGCTTCTTGATCGCTGCTAGGGCAGCTTCGGTGCGGATCAATCGACCCGCGCTGGCCAGTTCACCGGCAAGCGAAACCGTGATCGGGCGGACGCCGGGGTCCACCACCTCGGGGAAGCCGGTCAGCACCCCGACAATTTCGCGCATGACGACCGCGCTTGCTTCGTCAAGCATGCCCTTTGCTACGTCGTCGTTCACCTGTTGCAGATGCCGCTCATAGGCTGCGCGTCCGAGGTAGGTCAGCTGTGGCTGCCCAGGCGGCGAGAAGCCTTCGGCGAGCATGGCCTTGGCCTTCTGGACCGCGGCCGGTAGCAGGTCGGCGCGGTCCGCGACCACCTGCGTCCCGGGACGGAGCAGCCCCATCGCCTCCACCTCGGCAGCCGAGCTGGCAATCGCCCCTGCCTGGAGCACCGCGAGAGACCGCGCCAGCCCTTCTTCCG
>Ga0068855_100003653_pt1 | contig 18822 bp, 17 predicted proteins | sample KBSCornC52_FD_66592 | JGI IMG/M metagenome (GOLD analysis project Ga0068855, IMG submission 66592) | Corn rhizosphere microbial communities from Kellogg Biological Station, Michigan, USA - KBS Corn C5-2 | ecosystem: Host-associated > Plants > Roots > Rhizosphere > Soil ...
GGCAAGGCCGACAAGCTGAACTTCGCTCCGCGGGTTGGTTTTGCGCTGGACGTCTTCGGCAATGGCACTGCGGCGCTGCGCGGCGGCTACGGGATCGCCTATGACACCGCTCTGTATGGGATTTACGAACAGAATATCTTCGCAAATCCGCCGTTTGTACAGTCGCCCAACATTCCGAATACCAGCTTTGACAACCCGACGTCAGGAAATGCGAAGCTGGTCACTAGCCCGACGGTGCTGCGCAGCACGGCGACGAAGTTTTCAACGCCATATACGCAGCAGTTCAGCCTGGACCTGCAACAACAACTAGCTCCAAGCTTTGTTCTAGACGTCGGCTACTTTGGCGTCCTTGGCAGACATCTGCTTGGAATTGTCGACTTGAACGAGGTGCCCGTGGGGGCTTATGTTGCCGCTGGGCTGGGCAGCACAGTTACCGGCGACAGCGTCAAGCGGATCACTACAGGTAACACTCCGACCCTGAACCAGATCAGGCCGTACAAAGGGTATAACGCTCTGAACACGATCGAGCCGTGGTTCACATCGAACTACAACTCGCTACAGGTTTCACTGCAGAAACGCTTCGCGGGCAAGTCGCTGGTGGATGTGAACTATACGTGGTCGCGTTCGCTGACCAACAATCAATCGGACCGGAGCACCGCACCGCAGAACACGTACGATATCAAGTCGGAGTATGGCCGCAGCGCATTGGATCGCAACCAGATCCTGACGCTGGACGTTATTTATGAACTGCCCTTCCTGAAGAACCAGCCTGGAGTCGTTGGCCGCGTTCTCGGCGGATGGGTGGTTTCGGGCATTGGATCATTGAACTCGGGGCTACCCTTCACGGCGACTCTCAGCAACGGCATTGACCCGGGCGGCCTCGGCATCCTGGGGTCAAGCGCGGCTGGCCCTCGTCCCGATCAGGTCGCCGACCCGAACTCAGGCGATCATACTTTCCTGCACTGGTTCAACACGGCTGCCTTTACAGCGATTCCTTCCGGAGTCGTTCGTCCAGGGAATGCGCATCGAGGCACGATTAATGGGCCGGGCTTCCAGCGCTGGGACCTCGCCCTGTTCAAGAACTTCAAGGTGACGGAAGGGTCTACGTTCCAGTTCCGCGCGGAGACGACTAATACCTTCAACCACACGAACTTCGACTCGATCAGCACATCGGCCACCTCCGGCCTCTTCGGCCAGGTGACGGCGGTGCGCGGTCCGCGGATCATGGATTTGGGGTTGAAGTTCAACTTCTAACATCTATCTTTTGTTAATTTGGACGGTGCTCGCCTACTGGCGAGCACCGTTTTATTTTGAGTGATTCCGTTTGATGCTGAATATTGCGGTTGCGCGTTCGTTATGTGCCGGTGGCTGCAAGGTTTTGCGTGAGAGAGTTTGCGACGGTAGAATAGAAGAGTTCGAAACTGTTCGGACTAAGTGTGCGGACAGGTACTCTCAAGGAGTTGTTTTGGCGACACGCGATAAGTTTCTTTTTACGAGTGAGTCTGTAACCGAAGGGCATCCCGATAAAATTGCGGATCAGATTTCCGATGCGATTCTGGATGCATGTCTGGCGCAGGATCCCTACAGCCGCGTGGCTTGCGAGACGCTGACCTGCACCGGACTGGTCGTGGTGGCGGGCGAGATCACGACGACGGCATATGTAGATTTCCAGAGCCTGGTTCGTGGGACCATCAAGGCGATTGGGTATGACAACGCGCTGTATGGGTTCGACTCGAATACGTGCTCGGTGATCTCGACAATTAACAAGCAGTCCGGCGATATCGCCATGGGCGTGGACACGGGCGGGGCCGGCGACCAGGGGATGATGTTCGGGTATGCGACGAACGAGACTCCGGAGCTGATGCCGACGCCGATCTCGCTGGCGCACAAGCTGGCGCAGAAGCTGAGCGAGGTTCGCAAGTCCGGGCTGATGAGCTATCTGCGTCCCGATGGCAAGAGCCAGGTGACGGTGGAGTACGACTCGAACAACAAGCCGGTGCGGGTGGATGCGGTCGTGATTTCGACGCAGCATGCCGAGTCGGTCGGGAACGACGAGCTGCGCGCGGACATCCTGAAGCATGTGATTCAGGCGGTGATTCCGGCGAACCTGCTGGACCAGGACACGAAGTACCACATCAATCCGACGGGCCGGTTTGTGGTCGGTGGACCGATGGGCGACACCGGGTTGACGGGCCGAAAGATTATCGTCGACACGTATGGCGGCATGGGCCGGCATGGCGGCGGCGCTTTCAGCGGCAAGGACGCGACCAAGGTCGACCGTTCGGCTGCTTACATGGCGCGCTACGTGGCGAAGAATATCGTCGCGGCTGGGCTGGCGGACCGGTGCGAGGTGCAGCTTGCGTATGCGATCGGCGTGGCTGAGCCGGTGAGCGTGCTGGTGGAGACGTTCGGCACAGGCAAGGTTGATGAATCGAAGCTGGAGGCTCTGGTGCGGAAGAACTTCTCGCTGACGCCGAAGGGCATCATCGAGAGCCTCGACCTGCGGAAGCCGATCTTCAAGGCGACGGCGGCGTATGGCCACTTCGGACGCAAGGGCGAGGGCTTTACATGGGAGAACACGGACAAGGCTGCCGCACTGAAGGAGCAGGCTGGAGTGAAGCAGGGTTCTGCGGTCTAGTCGTTGCTCACGGATTTGAAGAATGGGTGGGCCTACGGGCCTGCCCTTTCTTTTGCTTCTCTCAAGGGGTCCCCCCCCGGGGGGTACCCCAGGCTAAGCTGCCTGGATTCTGCTACTTGATAAAATCGGCGCTCGTAAAATAGTCCATACAAATGGGTTACGGGCAAAATCCTCTTTCTAAATGGTTTAGGGTCACGAGAAAAGCCCCAGCCGGGTGGCTGAGGCTTTTTTATTGGTGATTCTATTGTAACTGGTGGAGTAAAACTAATACGCCAAGTTTTGGAACAAAACATCTCGTTTGTTATGTGCATGTTGTGGAGTTATCCACAGATTGAGGGGGTTGACAACTTTTGGGAGGGCTGGAACGCGCCGTTTGCGCTTTGTTACAGAACAGCAGGTTCCTCCGCTGCGCTGCGGGATGACAAACAAAAAGAGCGGCAACGACAGCGGTCGAAAGTGACGAGTGCTGGGTAGTTCGGTCAGGGGTGGAGGGAGTAGAAGGTGTAGATGGCGGTGTAGGGGATGCGGGCGATGGTGTTGAGATGCTGTGCGTCGCATCCGTCCGTGGGAGCAAGACCGCCGTGAGTGCCGGTGCGGCGGATGGAGTCGACCCGGCTCATCAAGCCCGAACCTTGTGCGACGACCGCTTTGAGGAGAAGCCAAGGGATGGATTCCGGCACGGGCGCAGGATTGGTTGCGATGGCTTCCGCCTTAACGGTGCTGCCATCCTTGTACTTCCAGAGAGGGCCAGCGGTGTGGGTTCCTACCTTGGCTTCCTTCTCGTCGTAAAGGGTGGCTTCGGGAGCCTGGAAGACCCATCGAGGAGTCTCGTCCACTTGTTTGCAGGTGTAGATCTGCATACCTTTTGCGGTGAGGGTGAGGAGAGGATGCTGCCCGGGAAGCGGGGCGGTGGGGCTCTCCTTCTGGGCCCGCGCGATGGGTGTGAGGAGGATTGCGGCGAGGAGGAGGAGGCTTCTCATAGTGTCGAACAGTTTACGTGAAGGATTTGGGAGGTTGTAGAAGCCTATTTCCAAAGCTTCACGGCTGAACTGGCTGCGAAAAATCGGCCCTGGTACGAGAGCGTACCTCAGGGGTTAAAACCCCCACTGAAAATGAAGCTCTTACGGCACGGCTGAAGCCGTGCCCTTAAACAAAACAGGAGTTTTTCCGCAACCTGTGAAGCCGAATTGCAATGCTTGACTTGCGGCATCCTTCGACTTCGCTCAGGACAGGCTCTGAAGCCGTGCCCTTAAACAAAACAGTCTTTCCTGGCCGGAGGATAACATTGTGCGGTGCGACGAGCAGCCTTGCGGACGGACGGCGCACGGAGTTTCGATGGGGGTTGTTCATGTACCGAATTGCCGGTGTCATCGCGTTGGCCTGGTTGTCCGTTTGCTGCTGTGCAGGACAGAGCGGAAGTGAAACTGGAACGGGCGAGACCTCGAACTTTCGTCCGCAGGTTCACTTCTCGCCACAACGAAACTGGACCAACGATCCGAATGGACTGGTTTATTTCGATGGGGAGTACCACCTCTTCTTCCAGTACAACCCGTTTGGAGATCAGTGGGGCCATATGAGCTGGGGCCACGCGGTGAGCCGGGACCTGCTGCACTGGAAGGAGCTGCCGGTGGCGATTCCCGAGGCTGATGGAGAGATGGTCTTTACGGGCAGCGTGGTGGTGGATGAGAAGAACAGCAGCGGGCTGTGCCACGGCGGGCGCGCCTGCATGGTCGCGGTGTATACGGGGGATCGCTCGCCCGCGACAGGACATCGGGAGGTGCAGGATCTGGCGGTGAGTCAGGACCGCGGCCGTACGTGGACGCGCTATGCGGGGAATCCCGTGCTGGATTTGCATAAGGCCGACTTCCGCGATCCGAGCGTGACGTGGAATGAGGAGATGCAGGCGTGGCTGATGGCGGTGGCGCTGCCAAAGGAGCGTCAGGTGGCCTTCTACCGTTCGCCCAACTTGAAAGAGTGGACGCGGCTGGGAACCTTTGGGCCGGATGGCGCGACGGAGGGAGTGTGGGAGTGTCCGGATTTGCTGCGGGTTGCGACGAAGGACGGGCGGAGCAGGATGTGGGCGCTGAAGGTGGGGCTGAATCCCGGCTCGTTGCAGGGCGGCTCCGGCGAGCAGTATTTTCTGGGGAGCTTCGACGGAAGGACTTTTACGCGAAGCTCCGAGGCCGGGTCCCAAGGCTGGACTGACTACGGCAAGGACAGCTACTGCGCGATCAGCTACAACCATCTGCCGACGGGCGAGCGGCCGACGCTGCTGGGGTGGATGTCGAACTGGGATTATGCCAAGCACCTTCCCACTTCGCCGTGGCGAGGGCAGATGACGCTGGCGCGGCGGGTGACGCTGCTGCGGGATCGGGATGGGCTGGCCCTGGCACAGGAGCCTGTGATCGCCGGAGTGAGGGATGGGGCTGGCGTTGCGATTGCGAAGGCTTTGCCGGGCGGGGATGGGGCGGCGGATTTGATGAAGACGGTGGCTCCCGCTGAGTTGGAACTGAAGTTCGATCCGGCGGATGCGAAGAGCTTTGGGGTGCGGATTTATTCCGATGCCGGACACTGGACGGAGGTGGGATTTAACCGGGCGGGGATGCGCTTCTACGTCGACCGGACGCACTCGGGACTGGAGGTGGCGAAGGGATTTTTGACCCGCACAGAGGCTCCGCTGGCGGCGCACAGGCCGTTCGATCTGCATCTGGTGATCGACCGCTCGTCGGTGGAGGCGTTCGCACAGAGTGGCACGATCTCGATGACGAATTTGATCTTTCCGCCGGGAGGGCAGATTGAGGTTCGACTGCTGCGTGAGGGCGGAGAGCGGACCTTGAAGGTGACGGGACGGAGTTGGAGGCTGCGGTCTGCTCTGCGGGCTGCTGGGTCTGCGGAGTGAAGGCTTGTAGAAGGACAGACAACGGCAAGAGCTGGCTGGTGATGGGATACATTCCCACCTTAACGCGATAAAACTGCGCGAAGATGGGGCACCCTTTCGTTTGTGCCTGTTTAAGAAGACAGATGACCGTGCTGTTATTTTGGGGCGTCCTGGGCGAGGCGGAGGCCGGAGAACTGCCAGCGCGTGGAGGGCGGGAAGAAGTTGCGATAGGTGGAGCGGATGTGCGTGGCGGGAGTAACGCAGGAGCCTCCGCGAAGGACGACCTGGCTGGACATGAATTTGCCGTTGTACTCGCCTAATGCGCCGGGGAGCGGCTTGTAGCCGGGATAACCGGTGTAGGGGCTGGCGGTCCACTCCCATACGTCGCCGAAGAGTTGTTGCAGGCCCTCGCGAGAGGTGGCCGGGACGGGGTGAAGATTGCCGGTTTCGAGGAAGTTGCCGGAGATGGGATGGCGAACGGGGGACGTTTGTGGCGCTTCGGTCGAGATGCGGGGACTCTTCCCCTTCGACTCGATCCGCTCGCTCAAAGTCGGGATGACAACGGAATTTTGATTCGATAGGGATTGAGCGGCGGCGTGCTCCCACTCGAACTCGGTGGGGAGGCGGTGGCCAGCCCAGCGGGCGTAGGCGTCGGCCTCGAAGAAGCTGAGGTGGCAGACGGGAGTTTCGCTAAGGTCTTCGAGGGGCAGAAATCCGTGGAGGGTGTAGAGGCACCAGCCGGATTTGGTGGTGTTGTCGTGCTGCCAGTAGAGAGGGGCGTACCAACCTTCGGCGCGCATGGTGGCCCAGCCTTCGGAGAGCCACAGCTCCGGGCGGTTGTAGCCGTTCTGGTCGATGAAGGCGAGGTACTCGGCGCAGGTGACAGGGCGCGTGGCGAGGCGGAAGGGCTCGATATAGACGGCGTGGCGCGGCGTCTCGTTGTCGAAGACGAAGGCGGTGGTCGCGGTTGGGTCCGAGGTGATGCCGATCTCGACGAGGCCGGGGTTGAAGTCGACCCAGTCGATGGGCGGGGCGATGGCTTCGTTCTTCCGCTGCGCGGAGGATTCGAGGTAGGCGGGATGGAGAGGGTTGGTGAAGAGGGCGTGCTTGATGTCGGTGGCGATGAGCTCCTGGTGCTGCTGCTCGTGCTCGAGGCCGAGGGTGATGCGGCGGGCGGCTTCGTCTTCGAGGGGATGCTGGAGGAGGCTGGTCATCGCGGCGTCGACGTGGGCGCGGTAGGCGAGGATGGCGTCGAGGGGCGGGCGAGAGAAGGAGGCGCGGAGCTTCTTCTCGGGCATGTCTCCGAGGGAATTGTAGTAGCTGTTGAAGAGCCAGTGGAAGTCGGGATGGAAGGGCTTGTAGGCGGCGACGAACTCGCGGAGGACGAAGGTCTCGAAGAACCAACTGGTGTGGGCGAGGTGCCACTTGACGGGGCTGGCCTCGGGACAGGATTGCACCATGAGGTCTTCGGGGGAGAGCGGGCTACAGATCTGGCTGGTCGCCTGACGAATGGAGCGATAGCGGGCGACGAGGAGTTTGGCGGCGGCGGCGGAGCCGGTGGTAACGGGCATGGTTTTTCTCGCTGTCGGAACGGAGCACGACTATTTTTTGATGCTGCGTGAGGGTTGGACGTTGCCGCGAGTTGGAGGTTTGTGGATTACGGTACGCTCATTTTGCGGGAGATGGAAGCTGCAGGGTGTCAGGCGTCGTTGAGCCTCGAATGTGTAGGTGGGAGATGGCTGTGACTGTTATTCTGGATAGGCTTGCAGATGAATTTTTGAATGAGATGAGGTCGTGATGGCTACAGCAACAATCGATACAGCAGGAGTCGCTTCGGAGTACAAGGTCGCGGACCTTTCGCTGGCGGAGTTTGGACGGAAAGAGATCGACATCGCCGAGCAGGAGATGCCGGGATTGATGGCGATCCGCAACAAGTATGCCGCGGCGAAACCGCTGGCCGGCGTTCGCGTGACGGGTTCGCTGCATATGACGATTCAGACTGCCGTGCTGATTGAGACGATGGTGGCTCTGGGTGCGGATGTGCGCTGGGCGAGCTGCAATATCTTCTCGACGCAAGACCATGCTGCGGCAGCGATAGCTGCTGCGGGAGTGCCGGTGTTTGCGTGGAAGGGCGAGAGCCTGGAAGAGTACTGGTGGTGCACCGATCAGGCTCTGCGGCATAAGGGCGGGCTGGGTCCGCAGATCGTGATCGACGACGGCGGAGACGTGACGCTGCTGATCCACAAGGGCGTCGAGCTGGAGAAGGGCGACGGCTGGGTGAATACGGCCTCGGGGAATCACGAGGAGCAGGTCATCAAGGACTTGCTGAAGAAGATTCATGCGGAGGATGCGAACTACTTCACGAAGATGGCGAAGGAGTGGCGCGGGGTTGCGGAAGAGACGACGACGGGCGTTCACCGGCTGTACAAGATGATGGAGCAGGGCAAGCTGCTGGTGCCGGCGATCAATGTGAATGACTCGGTGACGAAGTCGAAGTTTGACAATCTGTATGGCTGCCGCGAGTCGCTGGTGGACGGCATCAAGCGGGCTACGGACGTGATGGTTGCGGGCAAGACAGCTGTGATCTGCGGCTATGGCGACGTGGGCAAGGGCTCGGCGGCTTCGCTGCGGGGGCTTGGCGCGCGCGTGGTGGTGACGGAGATCGATCCGATCAATGCTCTGCAGGCGGCGATGGAAGGGTATGAGGTCACGACGCTGGAGGAGACTCTGGGACGGGGCGATATCTATGTGACCTGCACGGGCAATCTGGACATCATCACTTTTGAACATATGAAGCTGATGAAGGACCAGGCGATTGTGTGCAACATCGGGCACTTCGACAACGAGATTCAGATGGATCAGTTGAACAGCGCGAAGGACGTGAAGAAGCTGAATATCAAGCCGCAGGTGGACAAGTACACGTTCCCGACGGGCAACAGCATCTTTGTGCTGGCGGAGGGACGGCTGGTGAACCTGGGCTGCGCGACGGGACATCCTAGCTTCGTGATGAGCAACAGCTTCTCCAACCAGACGCTGGCTGCACTGGATCTTTGGAAGAACAAGGATACGTACAAGCCGGGCGTTTATATCCTGCCGAAGCGGCTGGATGAGGAAGTGGCTCGACTGCACCTGGAGAAGATCGGGGTGAAGCTGACGACGCTTTCGCCGAAGCAGGCGGAGTATCTTGGGGTCTCTGTGGATGGGCCTTACAAGGCTGACCTGTATCGGTACTAGATTCTTAGCAAGTAAGAGAAGGGGCCGCTGGGATGTTTTCCGGCGGCACGTTTCTTTGAGGCCCACACGCTCCTAGGCTTTGCGGCGGTTGTGCTTGTCGCGGTAAATGCGGCGGGACTCCTGATTCTGCTGGTGGCGGAGAGTGCGGCGGTCTTGTTTGGTGAGATGGCCGTTGTCCTGGGCCTTCATGTTGTGCTCTTCCTTGTTGATGGCGGATTCCTGCTTCTCAACGTGAGAGGTTTCGCCTGCGGTAAGCTGGCCGCTCTTGACGCCCTGGGCGATGCGGTCCTGCTGGTTTTCCTTGCGCTGATTGATGGTGGCAGAATGAGCGGGAGTGGCTGGGGTGGCGGTAGCCTGCGCGAGAATGGCTGCAGGGGCGAGAACAAGGGAGGCGATGAAAACGTACCTAGTGAGGTTCATGTAGGAACTCCTGTGTGTTTTCCAGCGGCGGCTTGGATGTTGCTGCTACCGCTTACGGTGGAAATAGACACAGGCGTTCGCCGCGTGTTGCGCTACTTGCGAGATGTATCTTTTCGCAGATGGTCGCAACTTTTCAGGCTTTTGGGGTAGGGGCAGCGTCTCCTGCACGCAATCTTGAGCGTGCGGCGAACTAGTTGGCGGCTGGAGAGTCGTAGTCGTCGGCTGTGATGACCTGGAGGCCGGAGGTGGTGGGGAGCGGCTGGTCGATGAGGATGACGGTACGGGCGGAGGTGCCTGAGTAATTTGTCCGGGCTCCGGTGTAGCTCGGAGTCGTGGTGCTGGCGGGGGTCGTTCCGGCAGGCAGGATGGTGAGAGTGTAGATGCCAGCAGGGATGTTCTGGTAACCGGTGTTCTCCCCGAAGTGGATGCTGGTAAGAGTGGGCGTGACGGCGGTGAGCGGACGGCCAGTGGGGACGAGATAGATATCGACGGGACCAGTGCGGGTGGCCTGGTCGATGAAACGAAGCGCGGCTTTGCCGATGGGGGCGGGCTGATTCTGGTCCTTGAGGACGAGTTGCTGCAGGCTGGCCGCAGTGTTGCCGATGAGGACGGTGTATTGGGTGGCCGGAGCAAGAGCGGGCTTGGCGAGTGAGAGGACTTGCCTCGTTCCTGCCGTGGCGGCGGAGATGGGGAAGACGCCCGGGGCGACGGGGACGTAGGAGGTGACGGCTCCGAAGCCCAGGTTGTAGGCGACTGCGTCATTGCCCTGGTAGATGTCGATGCCGGGGGTATCGGGCGAGGCGTTGACGATGCGGACCTGCGAGGCGGAGGGGCTGCTGACGATGGCCTGGCAACCAGTGAGGGTGGCGAGGATTGCGGCGGCTGCCGCGAGACGGACGAGATGAAGAGGGTTGAGGAACATTAACCGTCCGCTCGGGTTGAGCATCCTAAGATAGGACCGACACGTTATGCATTACTCTAACCGATTTTGTGGGAGACGGCGAAGGAGGAGTGGGGTGTCTAAAGTTGTTCTGCTGGTGGCGATGCTGGCATCTGGAGTGCTAGCGAGAGCGCAGGATCCTGCAACGACAGGAGTTGTAACGGCGGCAACGCCCGCAGTGAAGGCCGGGTCACGCGTGGAGGCGATTGCGAGTATGAGGGCGGGTGCGGATGTGGGCGCAACGTCAGGGCATAAGGGGAGTTATGAGTTCACGATAAAAGACGGAGACTGGCTGGATACGGGCGTGGTGGTGGCGGCGGGGGAGCAGGCAAGTTTTTCTGCGACGGGAAGCATGAGTTTGGGGGATGGGCGAGTGGTCGACCCCGATGGCGCGGAGCGGGGATGGAAGGACCTGCTGCGGCAGTTTCCGCTGAACGATGCCAAGACGGGAGCGCTGGTGGGGCGGGTGAGCGATGCGGGAGCGTCGGTTCCCTTCCTGATTGGAACGAAGCGCGAGTTGACGGTGGCGGCGAGCGGGCGGCTGTTTCTACGGGTGAATTTGAGCAGCGACCTGACGGCTACAGGAAGCTACAAGGTGAAGGTGAAGTTTGCTGCTGGACCGAAGACGGTGGCTTCGGGGAGAGTGGCTGGTGTGAACACACTGGTTTCGCCGGAGACGTTTGCGGATGTGCCGCGGCGGGTTTCGGACCAGGCGGGGCATGAGGGCGATATGGTGAACTACGCCCTGGTGGGGAGTGAGGAACAGGTGGAAGCGGCGTTCAAGGCGGCGGGCTGGGTGCTGGTGGACAAGACAGTGGGGGACGCGGTGTTGCATGGGATTCTGTCGACGCTGAGCCATGAGGCTTACACGGAGATGCCGATGAGTACACTGTATCTGTTTGGGAGGCCGCAGGACCTGTCGTATGCGCGGGGCGATCCGCTGAAGGTGGCGGCGGAGCGGCATCATCTGAGGGTTTGGAAGACGGATAAGACGGTGGACGGGAGACCGCTGTGGGTGGGGTCGGCTACGCATGATGTCGGGTTCGAAAAGGACCAGAGAAATGGGAAGGTGACGCATAAGATCGATCCGGAGATTGATAAGGAGCGGGACTTCTTATTGCAGAGCTTCGATGCGGCGGGAGCGTTTTCAAGTGCGGCTTATGTGACTCCGGACGACCCGATGCTAAAGGCGAGGACGGCTACAGGAGGGAGTTTTTATTCGGATGGCCGGATTGTGGTGATGGCTTTGAAATAAGCGCTCTTTACGCGATGCCCACCTTCACAACGATAAGACCGTCGTGAAGATGGGCATCCGGTTTTTGTGGCGGAGTTGTTGACGCTACTTTTTTGGCTTGCTGGCAATGATCTGGTCCTTGATTTTGTTGTAGGTGGCCGCGGGAAGGATGCCGCGGGTGACGAGCTGGTTCTTGGCAGTGTAGGGACGGCCAGCAATGATGCGGGCGGCGTAGGCGTCGCCGATGCCGTTGAAGGCCTTAAGCTGGTCGGGGGTGGCGGTATTGATGTCGAGCTTGTCGGCTGCGGTAGCGGGCGCGGCTGCAGCAGCCTTGGCTGCCGGCTTGGCGGCGGCCTTCGCGGCGGGTTTGGCCTGAGCGAGGGAGAGGGCGGGCACCGCTGCGAAGAGCAGAGCGGCGGCAAGAAGTTTGTGGCGAAGGTTGCGCATGGCTGGATTCTCCGTGGTGATGCTAACTGGCTTCCATGCGAAAGAGTACGAGAGGTCGCGGGGCGCGTCAATGAAGAAGTTCGTGCGTGACGAGGATGTAAATTTGCCGGGATAGAGGTGCGCGGAGTTGACTTCTCCTAGCTCGGACGCTACCCTGAAGTGGAGATGCGTTTCGCAAACATCCATCACGGACATCACCATCATCATGCGTCGAGCGTGTTGGCGGCTGTGTCCGGTGTAGCGAAGTAACGAACGCTTCCCAAGGATTCGAAAGGCCCGCTGACGCGCACACCGCGAGCGGGCCTTTTTCGTGCTCGCGGTTGTGTAACGAATTTTGAAAACAATCTATGGAGAAGAGTGAGATGGCAGACGGCGTAACGATTGATTTTGCAAAGATGGATGGTTTGGTCCCGGGAATCGTGCAGGATGCGAAGACGGGCGAGATGCTGATGCTCGGGTTTCTGAATGAAACGAGCTATGCCAAGACGCTGGAGAGCGGGTTTGTGACGTTCTGGAGCCGGACGCGGAGCAAGCTGTGGATGAAGGGCGAGACGAGCGGCAATCGGCTGCGAGTGATCTCGGCGGCGACCGACTGCGACAACGATACGTTGCTGTTCCGGGTTGAGGTTGAGGGCGATGGGTTGGTTTGCCACGAGGGTACGGTGAGCTGCTTTACGAAGAAGATTTCTGTGAATGGAGAGAGCAAGTGATGGCAGACGCGACGAAGAAACTGAAGCTGGGGATTCCTAAGGGCAGTCTGCAGGATGCGACGATTGCGCTGTTTGAGCGGGCGGGGTGGAGGATCTTCGCGAATGGGCGGAGCTACTTCCCTACTGTCGATGACACAGAGATTGAGTGCATGCTGGTGCGGGCGCAGGAGATGGCTCGGTATGTGGAGCATGGCGCGCTGGATGCCGGACTGACCGGCAATGACTGGGTGCAGGAGAACGAGACAGATGTGGAGTATGTCACGAGCTTGACGTACTCGAAGCAGAGCCGGCAGAAGGTGAAGTGGGTGCTCGCGGTTCCGGAGGACTCGCCGTTTCAGAAGCCGGAGGACTTGGCCGGGAAGATTATTGCTACCGAGCTGGTGGAGTTTACCAAGCGGTACTTTGCTGGAAAGAATATTCCGGTGAAGGTGGAGTTTAGCTGGGGCGCGACTGAGGTGAAGCCTCCTACATTAGCCGACGCGATCGTCGAGGTGACGGAGACAGGGTCTTCGCTGCGGGCGAATCGGCTGCGGATTATCGAGACACTGATGGAGAGCGAGACGCAGTTGATCGCGAATAAGGCTGCGTTCACGGACGAGTGGAAGCGGGAGAAGATCAACAATATTTCTCTAATGCTGAATGCGGCGATTGCGGCTCAGGGACGCGTGGGGTTGATGTTGAATGCTCCCAAGAGTGCCCTGGATACGGTGATTGGCGTGCTGCCGGCGCTGAACTCGCCTACGGTTTCGCAGTTGAGCGATACGGGATGGGTTGCGCTGAATACGATTCTGGATGAGTCGCTGGTGCGGGATGTGATTCCTAAGCTGAAGGCTGCCGGAGCTACCGGAATCGTGGAGTATCCGCTGAGCAAGGTTGTGGTGTAGAGAGCAGCTATTAACTTCTAGCCTCTAGCTTTTAGCTAAAGGCTAGAAGCTAACGGCTGGAAGCTGGTTTTCAGTTTTTCGGAGTTCGTTGATGAGGCTGGTGAAGACGTTTGGTCGAGGGGCGAAGGCTGCGGCTGCTTTGATTGAAGCGCTGGAGCGGCGTGGGGCTGTGAGTACGGCTCGCGTGGAACCGGTGGTGCGGCGGATTCTTGCCGATGTGCGTAAGAGTGGCGGCGCTGCTTTGCGGCGGTACGCAACGAAGTTCGATGGGTTGGCGAAGGGGCAGGCGTTGCTGGTTTCGCGTGAGGAGATGCGGGCGGCGTGGGAGGATACGGCTCCGGAGTTGCAGGCGGCGATGATGGTGGCGCGAGGGAATATTCTGGCGTTCGCTGAGGCTCAGTTGCCGAAGGAGTGGAGCTTCGCTCCGGCGGACGGGGTGAAGACGGCGCAGATCGTTCGGGCGCTGGGGAGTGTGGGTTGCTATGTGCCGGGGGGGCGGTATCCGCTGCCTTCGACGCTGTTGATGACGGTGACTCCGGCGCAGGTAGCAGGGGTGGAGCGGATTGTGGTGTGCTCGCCGAAGCCGGCGAAGGAGACGATGGCCGCAGCATGGCTGGCGGGGGTGACGGAGTTCTATCGGGTGGGCGGGGCGCAGGCGATTGCGGCCATGGCTTATGGGACGGCGACGATTGCGCGGGTGGACAAGATTGTTGGTCCGGGGAATTTGTTTGTGACTGCGGCGAAGGTGATGGTTTCGAGTGAGTGCGGAATCGATATGCCTGCGGGGCCGACCGAGATTGTTGTGACCAGCGAGACTGGAAGCGCTGCCGGGATTGCCGCGGATTTGGTGGCGCAGGCGGAGCATGATCCGGAGGCGTTGGCGGTTTTGATTACGAGCAATGAGGCGCTGGCGCGGGATGTTGCGGCTGAGGTGAAGGTGCAGGCGCGGGAGAACACCATTGCGAAACGGTCTTTGGCGGCACAGGGTTCTATATTTGTAACTGCTACGGTTGCTGAGGCGCAGAAGTTGACGAATCGGCTGGCCCCGGAGCACTTGACGGTGGATGCAACGGCAGATTTGAAGTGGGTTCGGAATGCTGGGTCGGTGTTTGTGGGGAACTATTCGCCGCAGTCCATGGGGGATTATGTTTCCGGGCCGAACCATGTGCTGCCTACGGGACGTGTTGGGCGGGTTCGTGGCGGGTTGAGTGTGGCGGATTTTGTGAAGGTGATTACGGTGCAAGAGTACACGCGGAAAGGGCTGCGAGGGATGGGGCCTCACGCGATTGCGCTGGCTGAGGCTGAGGGTCTGGTGGGGCATGCGGAGAGCGTGCGAGTGAGGATGCGATGAGTGTAACTAATTCTGTTACAGAAGTGAGGCCGCGCAGGGCCGTGCTGGAGATGCCAGAGTATCATCCTCCGCTGGCAGGGCGCACGGCGCTGCGGCTGGACTTCAACGAGAATACGTTTGGGCCTTCGCCGCGGGTGTTGGAGCGGTTGCAGAAGGTGACGCTGGAGGGGTTGACGAAGTATCCGGAGCGCGAGGGTGTGGAGCGGATTGTGGCGGCGCACTTCGGGTTGCAGGGTGAGCAGGTGTTGCTGACCAATGGCGTGGATGAGGCGATCCACCTGATGTGCTGCGCGTTTCTGGAGGCGGAGGATGAGGTGGTGATCTGCACGCCGTCGTTCTTCATGTATGACGTGAGCGTAACGATGATGACGCCGCACCTGAAGAGAGTGCAGGCTGGGCCGACGCTGGAGTTTCCGTTTGAGCGGTTTATGGCGGCGATTACGGAGCGGACGAAGTTGATGATTGTGGCTTCGCCGAATAATCCTACGGGCGCGGTGGTGAGCCGGGAGCATCTGCTGGCGATTGCGAAGGCGGCTCCGCAGGCTGTGATGATGGTGGATGAGGCTTACTACCATTTTTATGGCGAGTCGGTGATGGGGGATTTGGCGGCAGTGCCGAATCTGATTGTGGCGCGGACTTTTTCGAAGGCGTATGGGTTGGCGAATCTGCGGATTGGGATGCTGGCGGGGAACGCTCGGCTGCTGAAGTATTTGAAGAAGGTGAGCTCGCCGTACAACGTGAATGGCGTGGCTCTGGATTGTCTGCCCGAGGCTCTGGCGGATGAGGCGTATCTGGCGTGGTATATCGAACAGGTGCGGGTGGGGCGCGAGCGGATGATGACGGGGTTGCGGGAGCTGGGTGTGCCGTTCTTTCCGAGTCACGCGAACTTTGTTTTGATGAACATTGGGCCGAAACACAAGGAGCTGGTGGCGGCGATGCGGGCGCATGGTGTGTTGCTGCGGGACCGGTCGGCTGATCCGGGGTGCGATGGGTTTGTGCGCATTACGATTGGCGTGGAGGAGCATGTACGGCAAGGGCTGGCGGCTTTGCGGTCGTCGCTCGAAGAGATTGGATGGAGTGCGCAGCAGACTGGCGAGATGGCTGGACATAAAGATCACGGCAGCGTGAGGGAGTTTGAGTAATGGCTAAGACTTTGAAGGTTCGGTCCGGGACGGTGAATCGCGATACGACGGAGACGCAGATTGCGTTGAAGCTGGTTGTCGATGGACAGGGTGTGTATAAGGTTTCGACGGGGATTCGGTTCTTCGATCACATGCTGGAGTTGTTTACGCGGCATGGCGGGTTCGATCTGACGCTGAAGTGTACGGGCGACCTGGATGTCGATCAACACCATACTGTTGAGGATGTCGGGATTGCTCTGGGTGAGGCTTTTGGGAAGGCTCTCGGGGATAAGAAGGGTATTATGCGCGCCGGGTACTTTGTGATGGCGATGGATGAGACGCTGGCTGTGGCTGCGGTGGATTTGAGCGGGCGCGTGGCTTATGTCGTCGATGACAAGGTGAAGGTGCGGCTGGTGGGGGATTTTCAGAGTGAGTTGCTGGCGGATTTCTTCGATGGGTTTGCGCGTGGCGCGAAAGCCAATGTGCATGTGAAGACTATGTACGGGCGGTCGAATCATCACAAGATTGAGGCTATTTTTAAGGCGTTTGCCCGGGCGCTGCGCGGGGCTTGCTCGCGGGATGAGCGGATGCGGGAGATGCTGCCTAGTACGAAGGGGCTGTTGTGAGCACAAATGATTCAAGTCGCGATTTACGTACGGTCATAAGTACAGCCAACTTATGGATTAGCGTCATTGCGTTTATTTCCATGATTATTTGCTTTGCTTTACTCCAAGCAAGTTTCAAGACTTGGGCAGTAGGACGATTCTTCGCAGGAAGGGCAGGTTGGTTCGTTGATGCCTTTTTACTTTTAGCGGCAATTTCTGTCTTGACTGGATTCGCGTCCCTGTATGCACACGGGAAGCAAAAACTGTTGGGAGTTCTCGCAAGCGTAGCAACGATATTGGGCGTAGTTCTGATCTTCTGGATAAATCCGTGATTCAAGTCATCGATTACAAAGCGGGAAATCTGACCAGCGTGGTGAAGGCGCTGAAGTATCTTGGCGCTGAAACTCAGGTGACTCAGGACCCGGAGGTGGTGCGCGCGGCGTCTAAAGTTGTGCTGCCTGGGGTGGGGCACTTTCAGTCTACGCAGTTGCTGGCGGAGCTTGGGTTGACGGAGGCTGTGCGCGAGAGTGTCGCTCAGGGTGCGTGGTTCCTGGGGATTTGCGTTGGGTTGCAGTGGTTGTTTGAGGGGTCGACTGAGGCTCCGGGGATTGCTGGGTTGGGGCACTTTGCGGGGATGTGTGAGCGGTTCCCTGCTGTATTTGAGGGGGCGGAGTTGAAGGCGCCGCATGTGGGTTGGAATTCGCTGGAGGGGGTGCGGGCGGATTCGCGGTTGCTGCGTGGGGTCGCGGAGGGCGGGTTTGTGTATTACACGCACTCGTGGCGGGCTCCGGTGGTTGCGGCTACGGCTGCAGTGACGCAGTATGGCGGCGGGTTTACTGGCGTCGTCGAGCGAGAGAATGTGATGGGGGTGCAGTTTCATCCGGAGAAGTCGAGCGCCGTGGGCTTACAGGTTTTGAAGAACTTTGTGGAGTTGTAGCGATGCCGTTTATGTATGAGTTGAAGATTGCCGCCGGCGAGCCTTCGTATACGTTTGTGCAGCAGCTGGTGTCGGTGGGGTCGCTGGTGGGGACGGGGCAGGCGGTTTGTACGCTGACCGATGGTGCGATGGAGTTTCATGTGCCTGCTCCGAGGCAGGGGCTGGTGGTGGAGTGGTTTGTGGAGCATGGCGCGGTGATTGAGGATGGGGATTCGCTGGCTCGGATTGTTTGTGAGGGGGATGAGGTTGCGGTAGCGGCGGCTGTGCCGGCGAGGTTGCGATGAACTTGTGGAGTGGTAAGAATCGAGGACTATGCGTTACGACTACGTATTAAGGTTTGACGATTATCAAGACTCACAAAAGCTCTATTTACGACATCGTCGCTCAGCCGCGTTGTTTTATTACTTCTATGTCTGGGTTTTACCGCTTGCAGGCATTCTGTCCTGCGCCTTATTCGTTGCTTCGCGTTATGGCTTTCATCCCGAATTTAGCGCAGCTTTGGCCGGATTTGCCGCCGCAGGACTCTGGTTCGCTCTTTTTATACCAATCATGCAGTTCGTTGGAAGAAGAAGATGCTGGAAGCGTTTAGTCCCTGTCGACTTGAAAGGGAAGGCAAAAGATATGGAGATTCCAGCCAGTCTTGAATTCAACGATGAACAAGTAATCTCAGCGATCCCCGGTAGAAGCGAAGGAAGATTCTACTGGCCTGCAATCGTGGACTTTGCCGAAGACGAAAAGATCGCTCTCTTATTCGTTCACAAGAAAAGGTTCCTGTTTATTCCAAAACGCGCCATGCCGACGGAAGTTTGGGATGAATTTCGCGACTTGCTGGCAAACAAGAAGAAGGCGGCTTGATGCTGACGAAACGAATTATTGCTTGTCTTGATGTTCGTGGTGGGCGGGTGGTGAAGGGTGTTCAGTTTGTGGACATCGTGGATGCGGGCGACCCGGCGGAGTTGGCGCATCGTCATGCGGCGGCGGGGGCGGATGAGATTGTGCTGCTGGATATTACCGCTACGCATGAAGGGCGGGGGACGCTGCTGGATACGGTGAAGCGGACGGCGGCGACGCTGTTTGTTCCGTTTACCGTGGGCGGGGGGATTCGGAGTGCGGAGGATGCGGCGGCGGTGTTCGATGCGGGGGCGGATAAGGTTTCGATTAATTCGAGCGCGATTGCGCGGCCGGAGCTGATTGGGGAGATTGGCGGGAGCTTTGGGGCTCAGGCGGTGATTGTGGCGATTGATGCTCGGCGAGGCGCTGCGGGCGTGGAGGATGCCGAGGTCTATGTGAGTGGCGGACGGAAGGCTACCGGGTTGCGCGTGGTCGATTGGGCTCGGGAGGCGGAGCAGCGTGGGGCGGGGGAGATTCTGCTGACCTCGATGGATACGGATGGGATGCGGGCTGGGTTTGATTGTGAGTTGAC
>Ga0068855_100003663_pt1 | contig 18790 bp, 20 predicted proteins | sample KBSCornC52_FD_66592 | JGI IMG/M metagenome (GOLD analysis project Ga0068855, IMG submission 66592) | Corn rhizosphere microbial communities from Kellogg Biological Station, Michigan, USA - KBS Corn C5-2 | ecosystem: Host-associated > Plants > Roots > Rhizosphere > Soil ...
CATCGCCAGATCGTGGAACACGCAATTGTGGGCCTCCACCTGATCGCCCACGCCCGCGGCGAGATGCGCTTCGTAACCGAGATCCCGCATCAGCACGGCGATTGCCTCTACCGTTACCTCGTCCACTCCGTGCAACCGGGGCGCGAGTTCGCGGGCAAGTTCCTCTCCCATGCGCGCCATTGCGGCGGGTAGCGCGTCGGGGCCGAGCAGGCGGGCGAGTTCGCCGATCAGCTTGCGCGCCAGCAGAGCGTACTGGCGCGGGAACAGCGCCTCGCCTGCCGGGCTCAGTCGGAAACCCTGCGAGGGCCGTCCTCGCGTCGAGATCTGCGTCGCCCGTTCGATCAGCCCGTCGCGTTCGAGCGAATTGACGTGCTGGTGCGCAGCGTTGCGGGAAATGCCGATTTGGGCGGCGAGCGCCGGGATCGAGAGCGGTCCCGCGGCGTGCAACAGCAGGCCGAGGATCCGCTCGCGATTCCCCCCTGGCAAAGCTTCCAAGGCGCGCGTCATGGCGCGAACTTAGATGCGCACGCGAGTTTTGCAACTTTGTAATCCTGAATATTGACAAAGTGGCAGAGGCGGCGCATTCGAACCTGGCTAGTTCGATGCTTGGGAGAAAAGCGATGCTGCAATGGGCAGTCGTTATCTTTGCTGTGGGCGTTGTCGGCGGACTCATCCTGGCGGCTTCGGTCCTTCGAGGACGCCTCGCCTCGTGGGCCCTCTCGCTCGTCCATGCCGCGCTCGGCGCCACGGGTCTCGTGCTCACTGCGGTGGTCGTGTTCGGGACGGGCAACGAACCGCCCGCGCACGCCGCGTTAGCGTTGGCGCTGCTGGCCGTTGCCGCACTCGGCGGATTCTTTCTTGCGTCGTATCATTTGCGCAAACAACCCGGCCCGCGCGCGGTTGTGCTGATTCATGCCGGAGTTGCGGTCGTCGGCTTCCTGCTGCTCGCCGGCGGAGCGTTCCGGCTCTTCTGAACCGAGCGCGATGAAGCCGCACCCGATTCATCCGGCGCTGGTGCATTTCCCGTTGGGCTTGCTGCTCACCGCAACAATCGCGGATCTGGCCCATCTCCTGGGGATCTGGCCCGAAACCCGGTTCGCCGCATGGCTGATGGCTGCCGGTCTGATCGCGGCGCTGCCGGCCATGGCAGCGGGACTCTACGATTTCCGCAAACTCCCCGAACCGCTCGTCCCGCATGCCCTGCGTCATATGGGGGCCATCGCGCTCGCCTGGCTCGGTTATGCCGTCGCCCTGTACTTGCGGCGCAGCACGCTCGCTGCTCCGGCTGACGCCCCGACGGCGAGCCTGGCGGCGAGCGTCGCCAGCGCCCTGGTCCTGTCCTTCGGCGGCTGGCTGGGCGGCGAGTTGGTCTACCGTTACGGCGCCGGCCGCATCGCCGAATAGAAGGGCTGCGCCGAACCCGGTAGTGGAACTGCGCGCGATGGCGCGCCATTCTAGCGCCATGCCCGCCGACTTTTCCTGGATCAGAGCCGAACCGCACGGCATTCACATCGCGCCCGCCGGTTGCTGGATCGATCCCTCACGCCCGGTGCCGCGAGCCCTGGTCACGCACGGCCACGGCGACCACGCGCGCGGCGGACATGGCGAAACCATCGCCACCCCGGCAACGCTGGCGATCATGGAGTTGCGCTACGCAACTCGCGACGGCGCGACGCCGGTCGAATACGGCGAGACGGTCCGCTTGGGCGGAGAGGTCGACGCGACTTTCATCCCCGCCGGGCATGTGCTCGGCTCGGCGCAGATCCTGCTCGAGCATGCGGGCGAGCGGGTGATCGTCACCGGCGACTACAAGCGCCGGGCCGATCCAACCTGCCCGCCGTTTGAAGTGACTGCGTGCGACGTGCTTGTCACCGAGGCGACGTTCGGCCTGCCGGTGTTCTGCCACCCGCCGGTCGAACAGGAAATCGGCAAGCTGACGAAAGCCTTGCGCGATCATCCCGACCGCTGCGTGCTCGTCGGCGCTTACGCGCTCGGCAAAGCACAGCGGCTGATCGCCGAACTGCGCGCCGCGGGCCATCACGCGCCGATCTATCTTCACGGGGCCATGGAGCGGATGTGCCAGCTCTACGAGGATTTTGGCGTCGGCCTGGGAGAGTTGCGGCTGGTCGCGGATCATTCCAAGGACGATCTGCGCGGCGCGATCGTCGTCTGTCCGCCCGGCGCGCTCAACGATCGCTGGAGCCGCCGCCTGCCCGAACCGATCACCGCGATGGCTTCGGGGTGGATGCGCGTGCGCCAGCGCGCCCGCCAGCGCAACGTCGAGCTGCCGCTGGTCGTATCCGACCACGCCGACTGGGGCGAGCTGACGCGGACGATCGAGGAAGTGAACCCGGCCGAGACCTGGATCACCCACGGCCGCGAGGAAGCGCTGCTGCGCTGGTGCCAGCTCCATCAAAGGCGTGCCCGTGCCTTGGCACTAGTGGGATATGAGGATGAGGACGACTAGGTGGAAGAGTTTGCCGCCCTGGTCGACGCGCTGGTCTACACGCGCAGCCGCAACGAGAAGCTGCGGCTGATCGCCGAGTACTTGCGCGAAACTCCCGATCCCGACCGCGGCTGGGCCCTCGCCGCGCTGACCGACTGCCTCAGCTTCGCGGCGGTGAAGGGTAGTACGATTCGCAACCTGATGATGGAGCGGGTCGACCCTGTGCTGTGGGTGCTGAGCCGCGATTTCGTCGGCGACACGGCCGAGACTGCGAGCCTGCTGTGGCCTGAGCCGGAAGGTGACGTCTCGGCGCCGCCGAGCGTGACCGAAGCCGTGGATTCGCTTGGGCGGATGACGCGTGTGTCGGTGATGTCCGAACTGCCCCGGTTGCTCGACCGCCTCGACGCGAACGGCCGCTTCGCGCTGATCAAGCTCGCTACCGGCGGAATGCGCATCGGCGTTTCAGCGCGGCTCGCCAAGACCGCCTTCGGCCAGGCCTTCGAGGTCGCGGTCGAGGACGTCGAGGAATACTGGCACGGCCTGCAGCCACCCTACGAAGCCCTGTTCGCCTGGGCCGCCGAGGGGGCGGCGCCGCCCGATTCCGGCGACGTGCCCCTGTTCCGCCCCTTCATGCTCGCGCACCCGCTGGAAGATGCGGTCGTCGATCTCGCGGACTACGTCGCGGAATGGAAGTGGGACGGTATCCGCGTGCAGATTGTCCACGCGGGCGGTGAGACTCGGCTCTACTCGCGCACGGGCGACGACATCTCCGGCTCGTTCCCGGAAATGGCCGGGGCACTAACTTTTCCCGCGGTGCTCGACGGTGAGCTGCTGGTGCGCGGTTCGCACCAAGGCGGAGAGACGGGCGGCGCGGCGAGCTTCAATGCGCTGCAGCAACGGCTCGGGCGCAAGACGGTGAGCGCCCGGATGCTCGTGGATTACCCGGCGTTCGTGCGGCTCTATGACGTGCTGATCATCGAGGGCGAGGACTTGCGCGAACGGCCGTGGAACGAGCGGCGCGCGCGGCTCGAAGCGCTGATCCCGCGCCTGCCGCCCGAGCGCTTCGACCTCTCTGCGGTCGTGGAAGCGGAGCATTTCGAACACCTCGCCGAAATCCGGGCCAGCGCGCGGGACGACGCGATCGAGGGCCTGATGCTCAAGCGCCGCGACAGCCCCTACGTCGCCGGACGCAAGACCGGGCTATGGTACAAGTGGAAGCGCGACCCGCTGCTGGTCGATTGCGTGCTGATGTACGCCCAGCGCGGCAACGGCAAACGATCGAGCTTCTACTCGGATTACACCTTCGGCTGTTGGGACGGCGATCCCGCCGCCGGCGCGGAGTTGCTGCCCGTCGGCAAGGCCTATTTCGGCTTCACCGACGAGGAATTGAAGCAGATCGACCGCTACGTTCGCAACCACACGGTCAATCGGTTCGGCCCGGTGCGCGAGACCGACCGCAGCCTGGTTTTCGAGGTAGCGTTCGATTCCGTCCACGCCAGCAAGCGCCACAAGTCCGGCCTAGCCATGCGCTTCCCGCGCATCAGCCGCATCCGCTGGGACAAGCCCGCCGAGGAGGCCGACCATATCGAGGCGCTGCGGGCGTTGATCCGCGACTAGTCTGGCGGAAGCTGCACCAGCTTGTCGCGCCCGGTTGCGCCGCGCAACATGCGAAGGCGTGACGTCGCCACTCCGAGCGCCTCGGCGAGTAGCGCCAGCACGGCCTCGTTAGCCTCCCCCTCCTTGGCCTTGGCGCGAACCTTCAGCAGAAGAACCCGGTCACCGATCTCGACCGCTTCGACGCGTGCGCCCGGGGTAACCCGCAAAGCCAGCCGCCCTTGATCGTCGGCCAGCGCGCGGATTGCCGTCGGCGGGGGAAATTCAACTTTGGGCCTGGCCACTCAATTCGGCCAGGTGCCGCCGGGCCAACCGGCAGTAGCGCTCGGTCTGGAAGCGGATCTTCTCGACCTGCGCCTCGTCCTGAGTGCGCAGGTATTTAGCAGGGCGACCAACCCAGATCTCGCGCGGCGGAATATGCTTGCCGGGGCTGAGCAGCGCGCCGGCGGCGAGCATCGCCCCTTCGCCGATCACGCTGTCGTCCATCGCCACCGCGCCCATGCCGACAAACGCGCGGTCCTCCAGGGTCGCGCCATGAACCACAGCCATATGTCCGATCACGCAGTCTTCGCCGACGATCGTCGGGCACCCTTCGGTATCCGGCCGCGGGCCTTCGACATGGAAGACGCTGCCGTCCTGCACGTTCGAGCGCGCGCCGACGACGATGCGGTGAATATCACCGCGCAGCACACAGTTGTACCATACGCTCGCTTCAGGTCCGATCGTCACGTCGCCGACGATCCGCGCGCCTGGGGCGACGAAGGCGGTTTCGTGAATCCGCGGCACCTTGCCCTCGAACGGCAGGATCGTCGCCCAGGGGAAACGCCCGGCGCAGTCGTATGCGTGGCTCATGCTCCGAGTAGGCGGGCCGCGAGCGGCGCGTAGTAAGTCAGCACGCCCGCGCAGCCGGCGCGCTTGAAGGCCATGAGCGTTTCCAGCACCAGCGCCTCGCGCTCGCCCGCCCCGGCTGCCGCGACGGCCTCAAGCATCGCGTATTCGCCGCTCACCTGATAGGCGAACACCGGCACTTCGAAGCGTTCCTTCACCCGGCGGACGATGTCGAGATAAGGCAGCCCCGGCTTGACCATCACGCTGTCCGCGCCCTCGGCGAGGTCGAGCGCGACTTCGCGTAGGGCTTCCTCGGCGTTGCCCGTGTCCATCTGGTAGCTGCGCTTGTCGCCCTTGAGCAGGCCGCCCGAACCGACCGCGTCGCGGAACGGGCCGTAGAAGGCACTGGCGTACTTGGCGGCGTAGCTCATGATCTGGACGTTGGGGTGGCCGGCCATCTCCAGCGCCATGCGGATCGCCTTGACCCGCCCGTCCATCATGTCCGACGGCGCGATGATGTCCGCGCCCGCCGCGGCCTGGTTGAGCGCCTGGTCGACCAGCACGGCGACGGTATCGTCATTGACCACGTAGCCGCCCGCGTCGAGCAGCCCATCCTGGCCGTGGCTGGTGTAGGGATCGAGCGCGACGTCCGTCAGCACGCCGATATCGCTGCCGCAGGCGTCGCGGATCGCCTTGATGGCGCGGCACATCAGATTATCGGGGTTCAGCGCCTCGCCCCCGTCATCCGAGCGCAATCCGGCGGGGGTGTTGGGGAACAGCGCCAGGCAGGGAATGCCGAACACGACCGCTTCCTTTGCTCGCGCGGCGATGCAGTCGATTGACCAACGAGAAACGCCCGGTAGCGAACCGACCGGCTCCTCGACACCCTTGCCCTCCGTGACGAACAGCGGCCAGATCAGGTCCGCAGGCGTCAGCACAGTCTCGCGGTAGAGCGCTCGGCTCCAGGCGGTTGCCCGGGGGCGGCGCAGGCGGGTTGCGGGATAGCGGGACGGGTACGAGCTTGGCATCGCCAGCGCTCCTGCCGCAAATCGCCGGTTGCCGCAATCGGCGGCTCGGTCAGCCGATCTTCTGCTTGCCGTCGATCCGATCGATTTCGCGCACCGGCAGGCCGGTAGCGACCGGATCGGGTGCGAGGGGAGCCAGCGCCATTCCCGGCTGAACCCGCTGCAGCTCGGCGAGCGTACTGCGGAACGCGGCCAACTGACTGCCGCTGAGCTGCGCGCGGTTGACGTAAGTCACCGAAGCGGGGTTCACGCTCTGCCCATTGCGGTAAACCTCGAAATGGAGGTGCGCGCCGGTCGAAAGGCCGGTCGAGCCAACGTAGCCGATCACCTCGCCTCGCCGCACACGCTCGCCCGGAGCTACCGCGATGCGGCTCATGTGCGCGTAGCCGGTCTCAAGTCCGCCGCCGTGGCCGAGCTTAACGAAGTTACCGTGCCCGCCGTGGCGGCCGGCAAATTCGACCGTACCGTCGGTGACGGCGTAGATCGGCGAGCCGTAAGGGGCGTGGAAGTCGATCCCCCGGTGCATGCGGGTATAACCCAGCACAGGATGGCGGCGCATGCCGTAGCCCGAGGTCTCCCAGCCGGGCACCGGCCGCATCAACCCCTGGCGAGATTCGCCGACGCCGGAAGCCTCGTAGAACTTGCCGTCGGCCCCCCAGCGCATCAGCCGCTTGCGCGGCTTCCCATCGTGGATCAGCCCGGCGTAGAGCAGCTTGCCGGCCTGGGTCTCACCCGTGGCGGCGCGCTTGTAATCGACGATCAGGTCGAATTCGTCGCCGGCGCCGACGTTGTCGAGGTCCATCTCGCCGTCGAGGGTGCGCAAGTACTCCTGCACGGCGCTGGCCGGCGCGCCCGCCGCGCGGGCGGAGCGGTACAGGCTCGAGCCGATCACGCCGCGAATCCTCAAGGGTGTGGTGTCGACCGCGATCGGATGCGGCTTTAGCGCGAGACGCCCGCCGATCCGCTCGACCCCGAGTTGGAGGTCGAAGCGGGCACGGAAGGAGAGCATCTCGAGAGGGCGCGCCGCGTCGGCCGACGTCCGCCGGCCGAGCGTGATGTCGATCTGCGTGCCGGGCTCGATCTCGCCGAGCGGCGTCGCGCCAGCGACCAGGCCGGCGACCTGCCCGGATTCAGCATCGGACACTCCGGCGCGCTGCAGCATGCGCTCGAAGCTGTCGCCGACGCCCAAGGTGGCCACGAGGTCGAGCCGCGGACGCTCGGGCACAGCCCTCAGCCGCACGACGCTGCGTGTCGCGGCCATGTGCCGGCCGCTGTCGGCGCCGAGCGCGAGGGGCATGATCATCTGGCTGCGGAACTCGTCGCGCGCGCCGTCGTCAAGGCGCATCACGGGGGCCGCCTTGAGCGGGGCGAAATCGGGCCAGCCGGCCAGCGCCAGCGCGGTCAGCCCGACCATTGTCGCAAGGCCGCGCAGCCACCGGCGCGAACCCACTTCGCGCGCGAGGTCGGGGGCAAAGTCCACGTCGGCCAAGGCTGTCGAGGCGCGCTGGCGCCATGCTTCGTAGCGATGAAACAATGCGGTGAAGCGGCCGTGCGCGATGGCCGGAGCGCCGAGGATCTGCGCGTGCGACAGCGCGGCGGCGCCGCCGTGCGCGCCGTAGTGCGATCCCTCGCTATCGCGATCCTTGAACAACTGCGCCCTCCGTAGCGCCGCACGCGGCGCACACGATCCATGGGGTTCCTGAGTCAAACTGATCGGCGAATAAAGTAAATTTCCACTTAACCCGGTGAATCGAATCGGTTTCGCGCCAAGCTGTTGCGCGGACTTGCTAGCGGGCCGGACAGCCGCCACATTCGAGCGGTGGTGAGCGCTTACGACACCGACAGCCGCGTACGCGCGGTCCTGGGGCCGACAAACACCGGCAAGACGCACCTGGCGATCGAGCGGCTCTGTGGCCACTCGAGCGGCGCGATCGGCTTTCCGCTGCGGCTGCTCGCGCGCGAAGTTTTCGACAAGGTGCGCGCGATCAAGGGTGATCGCGACGTCGCGCTAATCACCGGCGAGGAGCGGATAGAGCCAGAAGGCGCGCGCTACCTGCTGTGCACCGCCGAAGCCATGCCGCGTGACGGCGGTGGGCGCGCCTTCGTCGCGCTGGACGAGGCGCAACTCGCCGCCGATCCCGAGCGCGGGCACATCTTCACCGACCGCCTGCTCAACGCGCGCGGGCGCGAAGAGACCATGCTCCTCGGCTCGGCGACGCTCGAACCGATGATCCGCGCACTGATCCCACGCGCCGAGATCGAGGACCGGCCGCGCTTTTCGACCTTGACCCACGCCGGGTCGACTAAGCTGAGCCGCCTGCCGCCGCGCTCCGCGCTGGTCGCGTTCTCGGCCGAGCAGGTCTATGCAATGGCCGAAATGTTGCGCCGATTCCGCGGCGGCGCGGCGGTGGTCATGGGCGCGCTCAGCCCCGAGACCCGCAACCGCCAGGTCGAGCTGTTTCAGTCGGGCGAGGTCGACTACATTGTCGCCACCGACGCGATCGGCATGGGACTGAACCTTGACGTCACCCACGTCGCCTTCGCCTCACTCAGCAAGTTCGACGGCCGCAGGCAGCGGCGCCTGACCCCGGCCGAGATGGCGCAGATCGCCGGCCGCGCCGGGCGGCACCACCAGGACGGGACCTTTGGCACGGTGAGCGGCGGCAAAAGCGGCAGCAGCGCGGAGATCGCCGAGGAAGAGATCTACGCAATTGAGGAGCACCGCTTCGCCCCGCTGACGCACTTGTTCTGGCGCGAAGCCGAGCCGCGGTTCGATTCCATCGCCGGGCTGATCGCGGACCTCGAAGCGGGGCCAGGCGTGGAGACGCTCGTTCCGGCACCGGAGGCGATCGACCTGGCGGTGCTCAAACGGCTGGCCGAGGATCCGCAGATCACCGCCGGCGTCACGACGCCCGGGCTGGTCCGCCGCCTGTGGGAAGCGTGCCAGCTGCCCGACTTCCGTCAGCACGGCCCCGACGCCCATGCTCGTTTCGTCGCGCGGCTGTGGCAGGACCTGCGCAATGGTCACCTCGGTGCCGATTTCGTCGCCGCGCGGATCGCCGAGCTCGACCGCCCGCAGGGCGACATCGACACCCTCCAGGGGCGCATCGCGGCGATACGCAGCTGGGCCTATATCTGCCAGCGGCCCGATTGGGTGCTCGCCCGCGACGAGATGACCGCGCGAGCGCGCGCCGCCGAGGCCCGCCTGTCAGACGCGCTGCACCAGCGGCTCACGGAACGTTTCGTCAACCGCCGGACCGCGATATTGATGAAGACTATGGGGAAGGATTCCACCTTGCTGCGCGTAGCGCTCGACGAGCAAGGACACGTGACCGTCGAGGGCGAGCCGATCGGCCACCTCGAGGGCTTCCGCTTCGTGGTCGATGCACTGGCCGGGAGCGAGGAGCGCAAGCTCATGCTCGCCGCCGCGGAAAGGCACTTGCCGCGCCTTCTGGCGGAAAAGGCGCAGCGGCTGGTGGCGAGCGAATTGGGAGACCTGACGATCGCCAGCGGCAAGGTCATGCGCGGTGATCAGGTGGTCGCCGCGATCGAGCGCGGGAAGTCGCGCTCACGGCCGCGGCTGGCGCTGGCCAAAGAACTCAATGTGCTCGAACCGGTGCACCGGGCGCGGCTCGCCGATGCGCTGAACATGTGGTTCGCCGCAGCGCTCGCGCCGCTCGCCCCCTTGCGCGCGATCGAGGACGCGGCGCTCGATCCAGGCGCCGGCTCCGAAGTGCGGGCGCTGCTGCTGACGCTCTCCGACCGAGCAGGTGCAATTGCCCGCGAGGACGCCGGACTGGCCGTCGTTCCCAAGGAAAAGCGCCCGCTGTTGCGCCGCCTCGGCGTCACCATTGGCGCGCTCGACGTATTCGTGCCCGCCCTGCTCAAGCCCGGCCCGCGCGCGCTGTTAAAGGAGATCGGTGCCGACCCACGCCCGCTGCACGCGGGGATGGAAGCTGTCATCGTCGGAGCGAAGCAACTTCCGGCCGGGTATCGCCGCGCGGGACCCCAGGTTATTCGCCTCGACATGGCCGAAAAGCTCTTTCGCGCTGCCCACGAGGCACGAGCGCGCACCGGCCGCCGCGCGTTCAGGCTCGATCCGGCGCTCGCCACCTCGATGGGGCTCACCGCCGAGAATTTCCTGCGGCTGATGCGGGACGCTGGGTTCCGCCCCGGCGAGCCGCGCAAGCTGGCTGAAGGGGCGCTCGGACCGCCGGCGCCGACGCTCTGGAGTTGGCGGCCATCGCGCAAGGACCGCCCGCCGGCGCTGCATGACAAGCGCTCCGAAGCCGGAGGCGGCGCCTTCGCCGGCCTGGCCGAGTTGCTCGGCTGAATGCGGCTCGACCGGCTGCTCTGGTTCCTGCGGCTCACCAAGACGCGCGGCGCGGCGCAGCGCTGGATCGCCGAGGGCCACATCCGCCGCAATGGGGAGCGGGTCACGCGCCAGGATCAGGCGATTGCCGTCGGCGACGTGCTGACCCTGCCGCTACCCTCGCGAGTCCTGCCGATAGAAATTCTTGCCCTGCCGGCGCGCCGCGGGCCGGCGACGGAGGCCCGCGCGTGCTACCGCCCGCTTGACGCTGCCGACCGAGCGCCATAGCAGGCCGGAAACAGCGCCAGAAAAAGAGGACCGCGCAGCCATGACCTACGTCGTCACCGATGCCTGCATCAAGTGCAAGTACACCGACTGCGTCGAGGTCTGCCCGGTCGACTGCTTCTATGAAGGCGAGACGATGCTGGTGATCAACCCCAGCGAATGCATCGATTGCGGTGTGTGCGAGCCTGAGTGCCCGGCCGAGGCAATCCTGCCCGACACCGAAGGCGGGCTCGAGAAGTGGCTCGAGCTCAACACCCAATATTCGGCCGAATGGCCCAACATCACCGAGAAAAAGGACCCGCCGGACGACGCCGACGAGCACAAGGGCGAGGAAGGTAAGTTCGACAAGTACTTCACGCCCGAACCCGGCGAAGGCGACTGAGTCCGCCACCGCGTCGCGGCGCGGAATTGATCCTGGGTATCCTCGCAAACCGGCCTCGCGTCATGGGGCTGGCAATTTTGTTGCGAATCTGCTACATATAATCGCAACTGCCGCAGTTACCGAGTTGGCAGCGGTTTGGATCAGCAGGAGCCCCCGCTCAACGCCTTCACCATTCTGAACAGGCCGCCCGCACGGATCGTGCGGCCTTGCCATGGTTGACGCTTGGGTCAAGCTCTTGCCGCAGAAAGGAAACATGAATGGCTGCGAATGCGCCCGCCTTCGACGTCGGCGATTATGTCGTTTACCCCAAGCACGGTGTCGGCCGTGTGATCGAGCTGCAGAAGGAAGAAATCGCCGGAATGCAGCTCGAGCTGTACGTGCTGCGCTTCGAGAAGGAACGGATGACGCTCCGCGTACCGGTAAACAAGGTCGAATCGATCGGCATGCGCAAGCTTTCCAGCGACAAGACGCTGAAGGAAGCGATGGAGACGCTCAAGGGCAAGCCCAGGGTGAAGCGCACGATGTGGTCGCGCCGCGCCCAGGAGTACGAAGCCAAGATCAACTCGGGCGACCTGGTATCGATCGCCGAGGTCACCCGCGACCTGTTCCGCCCCGAGGACCAGCCCGAGCAGAGCTATTCCGAACGGCAGATCTTCGAGGCCGCCTCCAGCCGCCTCGCGCGCGAACTGGCCGCGATGGAGAAAACTGACGAACCGGCCGCGCTCGAGAAGATCCTCGGCGTGCTGCGCAAGTTCGCACCGCAATATTACGAGAGCGCGCCCACGGAAGATGCCTGACACACTCGCTGGCGTCTGAAACGCGCAAGGGCCGCCCGGGAAACCAGGCGGCCCTTTCGATTCGCGCTGGTCGACTCCGCTTCGACCTTCGTCGATGCCCATGTGCTACATTTGTAGCGTCAGGCTACGTTCTCCCCGCATCCCGGTTTTGCGAGGAGAGTGTCCATGAATACCATTCGGCTCGTGATGGTCGCCCTGGCCTTGGCAGCCTGCGGCAGCGCCGCGCTCGCCGCGCGATCCGCGCTGGTCGAGCGCAGCTATCGCGTCGGCTCTTTCGATAAGATCGTTGCGGCTGGTCTGAACCACATCGTCGTCCACACCGGCGGAGCGCCCTCGGTGACGGCGTATGGGCCGGCCGAGACGCTCGACCGTATGGAAGTCGTGATCGAGCATGGCGGATTGCAGATCCGGCCGCTGCGCAAATTTCGGAACGGCTCCGATTGGCGGGGACTCAAGCCCGCGACCTTCTCGGTGACAATGCCGCGCGTGACCGGCGCGACACTGGCCGGATCGGGCGATATGCGGATCGATCGTGCCGAAGGCGGCAAGTTCGCCGCAGTGGTCGCCGGATCGGGCAACCTCGACGTCGCCACGATGCGCGTGAGCGAAGCCAATCTCAGCATGGCAGGATCGGGCAACCTTACGGCCCGCGGGAGCGCCGCGCGAGCCAGCCTGTCCGTCGCCGGCTCCGGCAACGTCCGCGCGCGCGGCGTGGCCAGCCGCACCGCCTCGGTCAGCATCGCCGGATCGGGCACCGCAGAGCTCACCGCGCGGGAATCGGCCGACGTCGCGATCGTCGGCAGCGGCGACGCGTTGATTTCCGGCCCGGCGAACTGCCATGTCACCCGCATTGGCTCCGGCCGGGCGCACTGCAACGGCTGAGCGGCGCTCTGCCAACGCACAACCGCGGACGATCAACGCATTTGAGTTCTGGGCTGCTTCTGTGTATTGCCGTGGTAACACACAAAAGCAGGAGGACCCGTCATGGGATTCAAGCAGCTGCTCAAGGCGGTCGCCCCGGTGGTCGCGCTGGCGATCGCCGGCGGCCTCTCGGGTTGCGACAAGGCGAACTTCAGTTTCAACGGCGAGGAAGGCAAGCAGCTTGCCGATCTCGACTTGTCGGGCGAGGCGCCAAGCGAAGTCAGCTTGCTCGGGCCCGACACCGTCGACATCCGCGACGGAGAGAAGCTGGCGATCCAAGTCGAAGGCAGCGACGAGGCGAAGGATCGAATGCGCTTCGTGCTGAAGGATGGTTCGCTGGGCATCCTGAGGCAGAACGGCCACTGGGGCGACAACCAGGTCGCCACGGTGATCGTCACCATGCCGGCGCCCGCCAAGCTCAATCTCGCCGGTTCAGGCCGCATGACCGTCGCCTCGGTCTCGGACCAGCCGGAAGTCAACGTCGCCGGTTCGGGCACGCTCAACCTCGCCAGTGTAAGCGCGGCCAGGATGGAGGTGAATATCGCCGGATCGGGCACCCTCAGGGCCGCCGGCAGCTCGGACAAGCTCGACCTCAACGTTCTCGGAAGCGGCAGCGCGGACCTGAGCGCACTCAAGGTCGGCAGCGCCAAGGTCAATGTCGCCGGATCGGGCAACACTACGTTCGCCTCCGACGGCGACGTCGAGGCCAACATCATGGGCTCGGGCGACGTGACCGTGAAGGGCCGCGCGCGCTGCAAGGTCCACGCCGTGGGCTCAGGCAGCCTGGTCTGCGAGAGCGGCAGCGAGGGCGTCGACAAGGCCGCCTGAGCGCTGGCGGTTCATAGACCGCTCACCCGGCGGGGCGCATGGCCCGGGTCCGAAAGGATCCACCATGCGCGCCGCCTTGTTTCTTGCCCTCGTGCTACCGCTGACGCTCGGCGGCTGTCTCGCCAAGACCGCCTTCGATGTGGCGACGGCGCCGGTCAGGATCGCCAGCAAGGGGGTCGATCTCGCCACCACCAGCCAATCCGAAGCCGACGAGAATCGCGGCCGCGCCTTGCGCAAGCGCGAAGCCAGGTTGGGGGCTCTGGAACGCACTTATGACCGCCAGAGCAAGGCCTGCCTGAAGGGCAACCAGGGGGCGTGCCGGGACGCCCGGACGACTTACGATCAAATCCAGGCCATAATGCCGACGGTGCCTGTGGAGCCGCGTCGTTAAGCCGCGGCCCGTCTGAGGCGGTCGTTGATCGCCGCCCCGATCCCCTCCGCTGGAATGGGCGCCACCGCAATCCGCGGGCAACCCGATGCCGCCGCCCGATGCAGGCAGGCGTAGAGCCGCGCCGCGGCTTCGGCGAGGTCGCCCGAAGGCGACAGCGAGCACTCGCCCGCGACAGCACCAAAGCCGATCAGGAATTCGTCCTCGTCCGCGTTCGAGGCATCGAGCCGCAGCGGATTGCCCGGAGAGTAGTGCCGCGCCAGCTGTCCCGGTGCCTCGATCCTCCCCGGGACGACTGCCATGGCGTCACCCAACACCGCCGCCACGACGGACTCGCAAATGGGCCCGGGGCGCAATAGCTGCCAGCCGCCTAGGCGTAAGGCGACGATGGTCGATTCCAGCCCGCGTTCGCATTCCCCGCCGTCGAGCACCGGTGGGCCATCTTCTCCGAACGAGGCGCCCACATGCCCGGCCGTGGTCGGGCTGACCGACCCGCTGCGGTTGGCCGACGGCGCCGCGAGCGGCAGCTCCAAGTCGCGCAGCACGGCCTGCATCAGCGGATGCGCCGGCATGCGCAGCGCGATGGTCGGCAGGCCGGCCGTCACCGCGGGGACGACGGTTGCGCCTTCACGCAGAGGCAGCACCATCGTCAATGGACCGGGCCAGAAGCGCTCTGCCAATAGCCGCGCGCGCAAATCGAAGGTCGCGAGCCGCTCGGCCTGTTCAAGGTCGGCGACGTGGACGATCAGCGGATTGAACTCCGGCCGGCCCTTGGCGCGGTAAATCGCCGCGATCGCCGCTTCGCAGTCCGCGCGCGCTGCGAGCCCGTAGACCGTCTCCGTCGGCAGCGCGACCAAGCCGCCGCTGCGCAGGATCTGGGCAGCTTCGGCAACTCCGGCGTTATCGGCGGCGAGGATCATGCACGCCGCGCTACACGGCTGAGTGCGCCCGCGCTATCCTCGCTTGACGCGGACAGGCCTGCCGGGCGAGGCACCGGCGATGGCAGACACTGATAACGCGCTACACCGAATCGCCGAGGCGCTGCAGCGGCTCGCACCAGAGCCGCCGGCTCCAACCGACTGGCTTTCCGCCCCAGCCTATCTCTGGACCGGCAGCGGGGGTCGGCCGATCGCGCGAATCGAAGCGCCCCCGCTCGCGCTGCTCAAGGGCATCGATCGGCAGAAGGAGACGATGCGCGACAACATCGCCCGTCTGGCGGACGGCCACGCCGCGCACGACATGCTGCTGTGGGGCGCGCGAGGCATGGGCAAGTCGGCGCTGGTCCGCGCGGCGGTGTCGGCCGCGCAGGTTGAGAAGCCACAGTCGCTCGCCCTCGTCCAAGCCGGCACCGGCTCGCTCGAGACGCTGCCGGCGCTGTTCGCCGAGCTTGGCGCGGCACGGCGCAACTTCCTCGTCTACGTTGACGACCTGGGTTTCGCCGAGGGCGACAGCCATGGCCCGCGTCACTTGCGCAGTTGGCTCGAGGGTGGCGTCGAGGCTCGCCCGGCGAACGTCCGCCTCGCGGTCACCTCGAACCGCCGCGCGATCGTGCCGCGCCACATGGCCGAGCAGGACGATCCGCTCAACCCGCGCGACGTAGTCGACGACAGGCTTGCGCTAGCGGATCGCTTCGGCATTGCGCTTGGCTTTCACGCCTGCTCGCAGGACGAATACCTGGATATCGTCCGCGGCTACGCGGCCGAGCACGACCTCGCCTGGGGCGAGGCCGAAGCGCTCGAATGGGCCCGGCGGCGGGGCGCCCGCTCGGGCCGCGTCGCCTGGCACTATGCGATCGAGCTTGCCGGGCGCGCCGGCAAGCGGATCATTTAGTAGCGGGGGTGTTCCGCGTCGAGAGCATCCCCGGCTGCAAGTCGGTCGGCGGATGCTTGAAGGCATCGGCCGGATCGGAATTGAGCTCGCGCTGAGGCGGCAAGCTGGCGCTGGCGGTGCGCGCCGGCGCCGCCGAAGGCTTCGCCCCGGGAGCGGTGACGCGCCAGATGATCCCCGCCGTGTCGTCGCTCACCAGCAGCGCGCCAGTCTTGTCCCAGGCAACCCAGGTCGGGCGGCCGTGGGTATTCCCGTCGCCGGCGAGGAAGCTCTTGAGCACGGTTATCGGCTTGCCGGAGGGATTGCCGCGCGCATCGAAGGGTACGAAAATGACGTCATAGCCTGACGGCGGCTTGCGATTCCACGAGCCATGGCGGGCAATGAACGCGCCCTGGCCGAAGCCCGAACCCATGATCGTGCCGCCCTGGCTGAACGCCAGGCCGAGCGCTGCGACGTGCGGGCCGAGGGCATATTCGGGCTTGCGGGTGTACTCGGTAAGGAAGTTCGGCATCGGCGCCTTCACCCGCTCATCGATCACGTTCTTCCAGTAGACCCACGGCCAGCCGTAGTTGGCGCCGATCGGAACGTTGGTCATGTAGTCGGGCACTAGGTCCGAGCCGAGTTGGTCGCGCTCGTTGACCGTGGTCCACAGCTCCCCATTCCACGGGTTCCAGGCGAGCCCGTTGGGGTTGCGCAGCCCGCCGGCGAACTGGCGCGAGCGCCCGCTCTTGAGATCGAGCTCCCAGATCGCCGCGCGGCCCTGTTCCTTGTCCATCCCGCCTTCGCCGATATTCGAGGCTGATCCGACGCCGACGTAGAGCTTCGCGCCGTCCGGGCTCAGCACCAGATTGCGCATCCAGTGATTTCCGGCACCGGGCAGGTCCATCAGCTTGGTCGGCGCGCCTGTGAGTCCGGTGTCGCCGAGCTTGTAGTCGTAGCTCAGCACTGCGTCGGTGTTGCCGACGTACAGCTTGCCGTTGGCCCAGGCGATCCCGCCGGGCGAGTGCAAGTCGGAGCGCAGGACCGCCCGCGTTTCCGCCACGCCGTCACCATCCGCGTCGCGTAGCAGCACCAGCTTGTTCGGCGAAGGCACGTCGGCCCCGGCGCGGCGGAAAAGGAACCCGGCGACCAGGTTGACGATACCGCCGCCCGCAATGATCCGGTCGGGCGCATTGCTTTCCGAGACGAGGATGTCGCCGTTCGGCAGCGGATAGATGATCCGCGGGTGCTCGAGCCCCTGCGCAAAGCGGTTGACCGCCAGCCCCGGCGCCGCCGCAGGCGCCCCGTTGGCGCCCCAACCGATGGGCCTGAACACGTCGACCGTCGGGATCGTCTGCGGGTTGGGCTGGTCGAGCTTGGGATCGCTCCCGAGGACCTGCTCCACACTGAAGTCGGCGGTTTCGCCGCGCAGCACCCACCAGGCAGCGACGGCGAGGACGAGGAGCAGCACCAGTAAGGCGATGCCTATTTTCTTGAGGACAGCCATCGCCGCTGGATAGGCGACCCGCGGGCTTGCGGCAATGGCACACGCAGCGTAGCGCCAGCCCGATGCACGACTTCGCCGTCGATCCCGCGCAGCCCAAGACCGAGCTGTATCGTGAGCTGGTCGCCGCGGCCGACGCGCTGACCGCGGGCGAGCGCGACTCCGTGGCCAACATGGCCAATGTCGCAGCGCTTCTGTGGCAGTACCTGCCCGATCTCAACTGGGCCGGTTTCTACCGCGCAATCGACGGCGAGCTGGTGCTCGGCCCTTTCTGCGGTAAGCCGGCGTGCATCCGCATTCCGTTCGGTCAGGGCGTCTGCGGCACAGCTGCGGCGAGCGGTGCGAGCCAACTGGTCGCCGACGTGAACGCGTTCCCAGGGCACATCGCCTGCGACGCCGACAGTCGCTCGGAGCTGGTCGTGCCGGTCAGACGCGACGGGCAGGTGATCGCGGTGCTCGATCTCGACGCTCCGCGCGAGGGGCGCTTCGACGCGGAAGATCAGGCCGGGATCGAAGCGCTCGCGCAGGTTGTCGCCGACCGCATCTGACCGGTCCGTTTCGGGACAAGCAATGCAAACGTTCCTTTTGAGGCGGATCGTGATGTTAGCTGTGCGGATAACGCGAGAACGATTCGAAATAGGGGACAAACGATGACGCGCCACTTTCTTGCCTTCGCCGCGGTGACGGCGCTTGGCGCCGCCACCACGCCCGCGATCGCGCAGGAAGGGGCTCCGCCGCCGTCCGCGTGGGTCGACCCGCAGGGCGCGCCTTACCCGCTGCCGCCGCCCATGGGCGCCGATCCCGGCGCTTACGGCGTGGCTTACCCCCACCCGCTACCTCCTGGTGCCTACCCACGCGCGTCAGAGCCTTTCCAGCCGCAAGGGATGCCCTACCCGGGCGGCCCCGGGCCTTATCCGCCGGGTCCGACGGTCTGGCGCGGCGAGATGGCGCCGGCCTACGGCGACGACGGCAGCTACTGGTACGCCTACCAAACTGGCGGGGCTCCGTGCGGTTGCCCGGCATATGCGTGGGTCCCGGTGCCGATCGAAACTCGCTACCGCTATTCGGCACCGCTCCGCCACGTGGAGGACGTCGTGGAGGAGAATGTCGTTCACGAGCAGGTCGTCGAGCGCAAGGTCGTGCCCGCCAGGTCAGTCGCCAAGTACGTCAAGACCCCGCCGGTGAAGCTCACCAAGATCAAGACAACCCGGAGCACAAAGTAGCGCCGCTCAGGGCGATGCGCCGGCCGGCACGCCCCCTTCCGCCGCGGCAATCTGACTGGCGCGCAGCCGCAGGACGCCGAGCTGGATATCGCTCTTTTCCTTCGACAGCGTCACCGTCCGGCCGAGGTCCCGTGCGGCGCCGAGCGCGCGGGCTGCACCCGCCGATATCTGCAGGCGGTAAGCGCCGTATGGAACCCGCTCGATCAGGAAGTAGCCGTCGAACTCGCTGAGCGTCGAACCAACGACTTTGCCGGCCGAATCGACCAGCTCAAGTTGTACGCCCGCCCGCGCGGTGTCTTCGAGGCCATGAAGCTCGCCCTCGACACCGCCGGTCGGCGCGATGGCGATTTCCAGCTTGGCGGGCACGCCGGGGCGGGGTGAAATCACCACGCCGCCCTTTGCTGGCACCAGGAACGGGTCGGGCAGGGTCG
>Ga0068855_100003667_pt1 | contig 18783 bp, 17 predicted proteins | sample KBSCornC52_FD_66592 | JGI IMG/M metagenome (GOLD analysis project Ga0068855, IMG submission 66592) | Corn rhizosphere microbial communities from Kellogg Biological Station, Michigan, USA - KBS Corn C5-2 | ecosystem: Host-associated > Plants > Roots > Rhizosphere > Soil ...
TAGGACAGCCAGACCGTCACGGTCTGCTTGCTCTGGTCGTTCAGCAGGATGCGCGCGAAGATGTACTCGTTCCACGTCGTGATGAACGCGAACACCGACGTCGCGACGAGCCCCGGCCCCATCAGCGGCAGGAGGATCTTCAGGAACACGCCGACACGCGTCGAGCCGTCGACCATCGCCGCCTCCTCGAGCTCCTTCGGGATCCCGAGCAGGAACCCGCGCAAGGTCCAGACGGAGAACGGCAGCACGAACGTCATGTACGTGAGGATCACACCGGTCAGCGTGTTCACCTGGTGGTACCGAGCGAGCACGACGTACAGCGGGATGATCAGACCGGCCTGCGGCAGCATCTGGATGCCGATCACGAGCACGACGAACAGCTTGCGGCCTGCGAACCCGAAGCGCGCCAGGGCGATCGCGGCGAGAAATGCGAGCGCGATCGACAACGCGACCGTGACGCACACGATGATCAGGCTGTTCTTGACGTCGGTCCAGAAGTACGGCCGGTGGATCGCGTCCGTGAAGTGGTCGAGCGTCGGGTGCAGAGGCAGCCACGTCGGTGTCAGGCTCACGATCTGGTCGTTCGGCTTGAACGCCGTCGAGATCATCCAGAACACCGGGAACACCATCACGACGAAGACGGCGATCCCGAGCGCGTCCCAGCCCAGCCGGCGCGACTTCACGTCTCGACTCCGATCCGCACCATGCGCCGCACGTAGACGATGCTGAGCACGCCGACGATCGCGAGCATCAGCAGCGAGATCGCGGCGCCGCGGCCGTAGTCGCTCTTGAAGTAGCCCTCCTCGAAGAGATAGATGCTCATCAGGAAGTTGCCGGGCGTGACCTTCGACTGGCCGATCAGCAGGTACGGCTGCGTGAAGACGCCGAAGTCCCAGATGATCGAGAGGCTCGTCAGGATGAGCAGGATCGGCCGGAGGATCGGCAGCGTGATGTCGCGGAACTTCATCCACGCGCCGGCACCGTCGACCGACGCCGCCTCGAGCAGGTCGTTCGGGACCTGGGCGAGCGCGGCGTAGAGCGTGATCGCCACGAACGGCAACGCGCCCCAGACGATGAGCAGCGTCACCATCGACAGCTGCGAGAACGTCGAGGCATACCAGTCGTGCTGCTCGAAGCTGCCGAGGTGGAGCTGCGTCAGCACGTAGTTGACGACGCCGTTCTCGAAGTTCGTCATCCAGTACCAGACCTGCACGGCGACGACGACCGGCATCGACCACACGAGGACGAGGCTCGAACTGAGCAGAAGCCGCACCGGCCTGCTGACGCGGACGAGGAGCAGCGCGACGAGCAGGCCGAGCACCATCGTCAGCACCACGTTCGCCGCGGTGAACACGATCGTGCGGACGAGCGTGTGCCAGAAGATCTGGTCGTGGAGGACCGAGCGGTAGTTGGCGAGCCCGACGCCGATGCCCTTGTGGCGGATCAGCTCGAACAGGCCGTACTGCTGCAGCGAGAGCCGGACGAGGTAGTAGAGCGGGTACCCGAGGATCAGCGCGATCGTGATCACGACGGGCGCGATCAGCGCGTAGGGGACCGCGACCCGCCCCCAGAGACGGCGACGCCGCCGGGACGTCAGTGGAAACGTCCCGGCGGCGGTTGCCGTACTCGTCCCTTCACTCAAGGCCCGAGCCTACGCTCACGTTACGGCTGGTTCAGCACCGAGGCGATGTTGTCGCTCGCCGACTGTGCCGCCTGCTTCACGGACAGCTTTCCGGTGAGGATCTGCGCCAGCATGTTGCGAAGGATGTTGCCGTTCTCGACGTCGACCCAGTGCTTCGCGGTCGGGACGAACCAGCTGCGGGAGGCAGCGCGCTCGTTGATGCTGTTCCCGAGCAGGTTGGTCGCGTTCGGGATGTTGCCCTTCGCCTGCAGGGTCTTCTCCGAGCTGGTGGACGTGAAGTCCTTCAGCCAATCGGTCGCGAGCGCCTTGTTGTTGCTCGTGATCGGCACTGCGAGGTCCGAGCCCCCGAGGAAGCCCGGCATCGACGTGCCGGCGACATGGCCGGGCATGACGAACTGCGACGTGCTGCCCTTGTACTTCGCGCCGACACAGCACGTGTACCAGCTCGGCCCGATCATCGAGGCCGCCTGCCCCTGCGCATAGACGTCGTACGGGTTCGGATGCGACTCGTCCGTCGTCTTCGATGCCCGTGAGGCCGTCGCGAAGAAGTTCTTGTACGCGGTCAGCCCGGCGATCGACTTCGGCGTGGTCAGCAGGCCCTTCCACTTGCCGCTGATCTGGGCCGCGATGCCGCCGCCGTAATCGAACACGAAGCCCATCGCGAAGTACCAGTCGGTGCCGGCGATGTAGACCGGCGAGAAGCCCTTCTTTCCGCTCTTCGCCATCAGCTTCTGTGCGTCGGCGGCGTACGCAGCCGTCGAGGTCGGCAGCTTGGAGATGCCCGCCTTCTTGAACAGGTCGGACCGGTACGTCACCACGCGCGACCCGGCGTAGTAGGGAACGCCGTACGTCTTGTTCTTGTAGACGCCCGAGGCGGCCAGGCCCTTCAGCCAGTTGGCCGAGTTGTCGAAGCTGCCCTTCGCCGAACTGAGGTCGGCGAACGCGCCCGCCGCCATGTACTTCGTCATCTCGGTGTTGCCCATCTCGATCACGTCGGGGCCGCCGCCGCCTGCGAGGGTGGCGTCGAACTTCTGGAGATGGTCGCCCCAGCTCTGGTACTGGACATTCACGGTCGTGCCGGGGTGGTCGGACTGGAACTTCTGGTTCACCGACGCGACGAGATCAGCCCAACCCGACTGCGCGTCCGTCTGCAGCCACACGGTGATACTCGAAGCGTTCGCCTTCTTCGTCGCGCCCGACGTCGTGGCCGCGACGGCCGCTGCGACGACGGTGACGAGCAAGAGGGCGGCGATGCTGCGTCTCTTCATCTGGAAGCCTCCGGGGTTCCGCTCAGTTGGTACTGACCACTTGCCATCGATCCGGATGGTCTCACAGCGTTCACCGAAAAGTCAAGACCAATTTGACAACTGGTCTAGTCCGATGTCGGCCGCCGGCTGGAGCGACCGGCCGCCGACGCCGATCTCCGTGACGAGGCGGTAACGGTCGCCGCGGTAGGTCGAGCTCGTGTACTCCACGACGTCACCCGTCGTCGCGCGCGTCACGCGCTCGAACAGCAGTGCCGGCGAATGGAGCGGAACGCCGAGCGCCTCCGACTCCTCGTCGTTCGTGACCGTCGGCTCCACCGTCTGCGTACCTCCGACGATCGCCACCCCCCACCGGCTCTCGAGCAGGTCGTAGAAGGAGTTCTCCTCGAGGTCGGCACCCTTGAGCCCCGGGACGAGGGACGAGCGGACGTGCAGAAGCTCGATTGCCATCGGCTCGCCGTCGGCGAGGCGGAGGCGCTTGACCGCGACCACCGGCTCGGACGGCGACACATGCAGGATGCGTCCGAGACGTGCGCCTGCCGGGATCGTCCGCAGGTCGATCGTGCGGCTCGCCGGCGTGAGCCCGCGCGCGCGCATGTCGTCGCTGAACGACGAGATGTCGATGCCTTTCGCGACCTTCGGCTCGGCGACGAATGTCCCGGCGCCGCGGCGGCGCACGAGGTAGCCCTCGCGGACGAGCTCGTCGAGCGCTGCGCGAACGGTCAGCCGCGAGACGGAGAGGTCGATGCCGAGCTGCCGCTCGGAGGGGATCGCGTCGCCGACGCCGAGCTCGTCGATCAGCTCGAGCACGCGTTCGCGCGTCTCTCGCTGCTTGCTCACGATTGCGCCCCGGCGAGCGCAGCCATCGGCTCACCGGTGAGCCGGGCGCCGCTGTCAGCGTCGAAGTAGTGGAAGCGGGAAGCGTCGACTCCGAGCGCGACGGTCGAACCAACCGCAACACGCGCGCCGGCATCGACCCGGGCCGTGAACAACGCCCCGCCGTCGACCAGGAATCCCTGCTCTGAAGCCGATTCGAGCGCTTCTGCGGTGATCGTCTGCGCCTCGACGCGGAAGAACACGTGCATCTCCGAGCCGAGGTCTTCGACCACCTCGATCCGCACGTCGATCGTCGGCAGCGCGGGATTGCCGAGGGAGAACGCCTCCGGCCTGATCCCGAGGACGACTCGCTCGCCCCTCGGCACGCGGGGTGCGGGCACGCTGAACTGCCCGAAGCGAATCGAGTCGCCGTCGGGGAACGCCTCGACCAGGTTCATCGCGGGCGAGCCGATGAAGGCTGCGATGAAGAGATCGTTCGGGCGCGCGTACAGCTCTGACGGGCTGTCGCACTGCAGGATGTGGCCGTCGCGCATCACCGCGACCCGCTGGCCGAGCGTCATCGCCTCGGTCTGATCATGGGTGACGTAGACGGTCGTGACGCCGAGGCGCTGGTGGAGCTGCGCCAGCGACGCGCGCATACCGACCCGGAGCTTGGCGTCGAGGTTCGAGAGCGGCTCGTCGAGGAGGAACGCCTGAGGCTGACGAACGATCGCGCGGCCCATCGCGACGCGCTGCCGCTGCCCGCCGGAGAGTTGAGCGGGCTTCCGCTCGAGCAGGTCGGCCAGGCCGAGCAGCTCGGCGACCTCACCGACGCGCTGCGCGATCTCGTGCTTGGGCGTCTTCCGTGCGCGCAGTCCATAGCCGAGGTTCTGGCGCACGGTCATGTGCGGGTAGAGCGCGTAGCTCTGGAAGACCATGGCGATGTCGCGGGACCGCGGCGCGAGCTCGGTGACGTCCCGGTCGCCGATCGCGATCGTCCCGTCGGTCACGTCCTCGAGCCCGGCCAGCAGGCGAAGAAGCGTCGACTTGCCGCAGCCCGAAGGCCCGACGAGCACGAGGAACTCGCCGTCGCCGACCTCGAGCGAGACCCCGTCGACGGCCTTGACCGCGCCGAATGCCTTGGTCACACGGTCGAGCGTGATCCCCGCCATGGCGCGATGGTATAGACCAGCTCGGCCAGAGACAAGGGAACTCGGGGCAAAGTTGTCAAAACTGGTATTGACCAAATCGGGGGACCAGTTTTAGACTGGTGCGATGCCGGGACGGTTGGGAGTCGAAGCAGCACTGGTCGACGGCGTGCTCGTCGCGGGCGACGTCGAGATCGCGGACGGCCGCGTTGCGGCGTTCGGGCTCGGCGGCAAGCGGGGCCGCGGGTTCGCGGTTCCGGGCTTCGTCGATCTGCAGGTCAACGGCTTCGGCGGTGTCGACTTTCTCGACGCGGACGCTGCCGCGTATCGCCGCGCCGGGGACGCGCTGCTCGAGACCGGCGTGACGGCCTATCTCCCAACGCTGATCACGAGCCCCGAAGAGCAGGTGCTCGCGGCGATGCGCGAAGTGCCGGTCGACGATGCCGCACGGCCCCGGATCCTCGGCATGCACCTCGAAGGCCCGTTCCTCTCGCCGAACCGTCTCGGCACCCATGAGGCGTCGTCGCGACGCGACCCCGACTTGCCGCTGCTCGAGCGCCTGCTGGACGCCGGCCCGGTCCGCCTGATGACGCTCGCGCCGGAGCTCCCCGGGGCCGCCGCGCTGATCGATGAGCTCCTTGCACGCGGCGTCGTCGTGTCGCTCGGGCACACCGATGCGAATGTCGCGCAGGCGAACGCCGCCTTCGACGCCGGCGCGCGCGGCGTCACACACCTCTTCAACGCGATGCGCCCGCTCTTGCATCGCGACCCCGGCATCGTCGGCGCCGCACTCGCGCGCGACGACGTCTACGTCTCGATCATCGTCGACGACATCCATCTCGCTCCCGAGACCGCGCGCACCGTGTGGAAGGCCGCGCGCGAGCGCACGGTGCTCGTCTCCGACGCGATCGCCGCAGCGCCCCGCAACGACGGGCCGTCGACGCTCGGCGAGCTCGCCCTGCAGGTGCACGAGGGGGCGGTTCGCGGGCCGGACGGCGTGCTCGCCGGCAGCGTGCTCACGATGATCGAAGCGGTACGCAACCTGCACGCGCTCGGCGTCGCGCTCGAGGACGCGGTCGGCGCGGCGACCCTTGCTCCCGCCGGGCTGCTCGGCGACCCGGAGCTCGGGCGGATCGACGTGGGCCTCCCCGCCGACCTCGTCGTGTTGAACGACCGGATCGAGATCGAGCGAGTGATCGTCGCAGGCGTCGACCGGGCCTTCGCCTAGCTCCGGGCGCTAGGACGCCGGCGGCCGACAAGGAGCCCGAGGTTCAGAGCGGGCGGCGCATGCAGGCGCGCGGCCACGCATCGAGGCCGGATCGGCGCTCGCGTTCGCGGATCGAGCGGAGCCCCTCGGTCTCCTCGCCCGGTGTCAGATAGCGAAAGCCGAGACGCTCGTAGTACGGCCCGTTCCAGGGCACTCCCACGTATGTGGTGAGTGTGAGCGCGCGGAGGCCACTGTCGCGTGCCCACGTGCCCGCATGCTCGATCAACGCACCGCCGATCCTCCGCCCGGCCTGCTCCGGAAGCACGCTCACTTGTTCGATATGCGCGGCCCCATCGACGGCATCGACCAGGAGGTACGCCACAGGTCGATCGGTGGCGTCAACCGCGACAAACGCACGGCCGTCCTCAGCGTAAGGCGCAAGTTCGTCAACTGATCCAGGATCATCATCGGCCACGAGATCCATCCCGAGAGAACGGAACATCGATCCGGCAAGACGTTCGATCTCGATCAACAACGCGAGGTCGCCGGCGTGTGCGACGCGAATGGTGACCGCAACACGCTCCATGGATCCACGCTACGCCCTTCAGCCGTCACTGGAGAACGGTGGCGCAGCCCAGCGCCGTATCCTCTGACCAGCCTGATCGGGGACAGAGCGACATGGATGACCGAACAACCGGGGGCGCAGGGAGTCCCGAACCACCCCGGGCGCCGGCGTGTGCCGACCCGATAGCGGGGGAGTTCGTCACCGAGACCTTGCTCGACTACGACGGAGGTCGTCAGGTCACGGTCTACGTGCCCCCGAATCCGCCCGAGGCCGTCGTATTCGCCGGGGACGGTCAGTTGATCTCGCAGTGGGGCGGATTCCTCGAAGCGGCCGACGTACCGTCGACGATGATCGTCGGCGTACACGGGTTGACCGAGGAGATGCCGCGGCTCCATGAGTACTCCCCGGCCTTCGACACCGAACGGTTCGCGGCACACGAGAGGTTCTTCGTCGAGGACGTGCGCCGATGGGCGCGCTCGCGTCTTGGGGTCGCGCTGCCGGCTGAACGCACCGCGGTGTTCGGCTATTCGGCGGCTGGAGAGCTGGCGCTCGCTCTTGGACTACGGCACCCGGACGTCTACGGTGCGATCATCGCCGGCTCGCCGGGCGGAGGGTACAAGCCCCCTGGCGTGATGCCGAGAACGCTACCGCGCGTGTACCTCTTTGCCGGCACGCTGGAGCCGTTCTTCCTCGAGAACGCAAGCCGCTGGGCGGACGCGCTTCGCGATGCAGGCGCAGACGTCGCAACAAGCACGCGGGTCGCGTCCCACGGGGCGGCGCAATGGCGAGGAGAGTTTCCGCTGATGGTGCGCTGGGCGTTCGCACGATGAAATCGCCCGCGGATCACCTCTGCCACTGAGCTCGGGCGCGTCCGGCGCACGATGCGGATGCCGACGGGCTCGTAATTCACGAGAATCGCCGCATGGCGCTGCAGCGGATGGACAACGTCGGCATCGTGGTGGAGTCGCTCGATGCCGCCGTCGCCTTCTTCGAAGAGCTCGGCCTCGAGCTCGAAGGGCGATTTACGATCGAGGGAGACTGGTCGGGACGCGTGACGGGGCTGCGCGACCAGCGGGTAGAGGTCGCGATGATGCGGATGCCGGACGGCCACGGCCGGATCGAGCTCTCGCGATTTCTCTCGCCGCCCGTCGTCGCCGACCATCGAAACGCGCCGGTGAACGCGCTCGGCTACCTGCGGGTGATGTTCGCCGTCGACGATCTCGACGACACGCTCACCCGGCTCAGGGAGCACGGCGCGCAACTCGTCGACGAAGTCGTCCAGTACGAGAACGTGTACCGGCTCTGTTACATCCGAGGACCCGAGGGGATCCTCATCGGACTGGCCGAGCAGATCGGCTGACGGAGCGGCTCACGCCGCCGCGCCTCGTCCCTACGGACGAGCGACCGAGCGCCGAACACCGAGCGCCGCGACGGCGGCGGCGATCGGCACCGCGAGATACCACCCCGAGAAGCCCGCGAGCACGACGATCAGCACGAACGTCGACGCGGCCATCACGCGCGTCGCGCCCTCCAGGATCCGCACGGCCGAGAGCAAGGCGAGCACGTAGACGCCGATGAAGCAGGCGGACGTCGCCCGAATGAGCGCGTCCGTGCTGCTGAAGCCGGCCACCAGCGCGCCGAGCAGCGCGACGCCCGGCACCGCGATCAACACCAGCGGCCGGCGCGGGACGCTGCGGTACGAGTCGCCGGCCAGCACGCGCGGCAGCGCACCCTCGAGCCCGAGCGACGCGATCAGCTTCGAGGCGCCGGCGATGTACACGTTCATCGTCCCCATCGTCAGCGCGACCGCCAGGACCGCCGTCGCATCTCGACCCGCATGGCCGAAGCCGACCGCGATCAGGTCCGCGAGCGGCACGCGGGAGTGCGCGCCGGACGTCACCGCGATCGTCGCCGCACCGAGGGCGCAGTAGAGAACCGTCACGACGGCGAACGCGAACGTCATCGCCCGCGGCAGGTCGTGGTCCGGCGACCGGAACTCTCCCGCAAGCTGCGCACCCGCCTCCCAGCCGACGAACAGCCAGACCAGGATGTTCGCCGCGGTGCCGACCGCCCACCAGCCGTGCGGCGCGAACGGATGCCAGTTGTCGCCGCCGCGCGACGGCAGCGCGGTCGCTATCGCCGACGCGATCACGACCACGAGCACCGACGCGAGCACGAGCTGGAAGCCGGACGAGACGCGCAGCCCGAACGCGTTCGCGGCAAGCACCGTCCCGAACATGCCGAGGCCGACGGCAGCCGCGACCGGCGTCCCCGAGCCCGTGAGGTCGGCGACGTAGAAGCCGCCGATCAGCGCGACCGCAGGACCGCCGCAGAACACCGCGGCGACGAAGAAGCCGCCCGTGACCGCGGCCGCGGCATCGCCGAGCCCTTCGCGAACGTACGCGCTGACCCCACCCGCGACCGGATGGCGCACGCCGAGCGCCGCGAACGTGACGGCGAGCGGTGCAGACAGGACGAGCAATGCCGCCCAGGCGAGAATCGACGCCGGCCCGGCCGCGTCGACGGCGAGCGCCGGCACGAGCAGCACCCCGGGGCCGATCAGCGCGCCGACATACAGCGCCGCCCCGCGCTTGACATCGAGACTGTGGACGTGAGGTTCCGTCACGGCTTCCGGGCGATGATGCCGCTCTGGCTCGGCGTCGCGCCGTTCGCACTCGCGTACGCGGTGCTCGCGCGCGATGCGGGCCTGTCGATCGTCGAGACGCAGGCGCTGTCCCTGCTCGTCTTCGCAGGCAGCGCGCAGGTGAGCGCCGTCGGGCTCTTCGGCCGCGGCGTCGGCGGGCTCGAGATCGTGCTGACCACGTTCCTGCTGAACGTGCGACACGTCCTGTACGGGATGTCGCTCGGGCGCGTCGTGCCGATGACCAAGCGCGAGCGGCTGATCGGCGCGTACCTCCTGACCGACGAGGCGTACGGCGTCTCCGTCGCCCGCGGCGCCCGCTCGTTCCCGTTCGTGCTCGGGACCGAGGTGAGCCTCTTCCTCGTCTGGAACGTGATGACGCTCGTCGGCGCCCTCGTCGGCGGGGTCATTCCCGATCCAGAACGTCTCGGCGTCGACTTCGTGTTCCCGGTCGCGTTTCTCGCGCTCCTCGTGCCGCTGCTCCGCCTCAAGGTCGACGTCGCCGTCGCCCTGGTCGCGGGCGTGGCCGCGTGGCTCCTCGCGAAGTGGCTGCCGGGCGGCGTGCCGGTGCTCGGCGCCGGCGTCTCGGGGGCCCTGCTCGGAGCGTGGCTCACCCGATGAGCTTCTGGCCGATCTGCCTCGCGATGCTCGCGGTGACGTTCGGGTCGCGGCTCGCCGGCCTGCTCGTGCGCATCCGGCTGCCGCCGTTCTGGCTGCGCTTCCTCCACTTCGTCCCGATCGCCGTCTTCGCCGCGCTGATCGCACCGTCGCTCGAGGGCTCGCGCGGCGAGGGCGGGATCAGGTTCGCGGCCGCCGGGCTCGCGGGAGTCGTCGCGTGGCGAACGCGGCACCTGGCGCTCACGATCGCGGTCGGCCTGGCCGCGTTCTGGCTGCTGCGACTGGCCTAGAACACCTAGACCCGGACCGGCTTCGACCGCCCGAGCACCAGCCCGGATGCGTCGAGCGCGACCGCGCGAGCGACCTTGTCCCCGGGCGTCGTGCGCAGCGCGGTCTCGAAGCCTTCCCGTGCGACGGCGCGGCCGACACGAAGCGCTCCGGCGCGCGGCCCGGAGTCGAGCCGCCACGCGGCGACCTCGGTTGCACCGTTCCACGACACATAGACCGTTCCCTTGCCGCGCGCGTAGCGGTACACCGCGGTCGGAGGCAGCGACGGATGCCCGTGCCACGGCAGCCGGAACGCGCGGTAGTTCATGCCGCCCTTCGGGAGGCGGACGTCGAGCGCGACGTCGCCGTTCGGACCGAACTCCGTGAAGTAGGGCTCGCTGCCCCAGCCGATCATCATGTTGCCGTTGTCGAGCGCCTGCATGTTCCCCATGAAGCGCGACACGATCCGGTTCGGCCGGTGGACGTACTTGCGGACGAGCCGCGCGGTGCCCAACTTCTGGTCGAGGTCGATGACGAGTCCTCGCGACTGCGGCTCGACCTGCGGCAGCGCGCCGTCGTCGAAGATCGTGATGCGGTTGTGTCCCTGGTGACGCGCGTCGTGCTGCCATGCGAACACGGTTCCCTTCCCCATCTTGAAATCGCTGCGCTTACCGCCGAGGCGCCAACGCACATCGCCGGTGCGGCGGCTGATCTTGTAGACGGCCCAGGTGTTGCGCGCGGAGACGAGCAGCCCGCCGTCCGGCGTGAGGTCGATCGAGTTGATGTGGAAGTAGTCGAGCGGATGGCCCATCCAGACCGAGTGCGTCTCGGCGATGTCGACGTGGTCGAGGCTCTTCCACTCGAACAGCACGCGGCCGCTCGGCAGCGCGATCTCCTGCACCATCCCGCCGATCACCTTGCCGTTCGGCGGGCCGCCGACCGAGGTGAGGTCGGCGTCCCGGATCTCGTAGCTCGTGATGAGACCGGTGTTCTGCGGCGTGATCAGGAACTCGTGCAGGTCGGACTGCCGGCCGTTCCCAGCCGGGACGCGCGCGACCACGCGGTAGGTGTCGTCGAGGATCACGTGCGTGCCGGTGCCGAGGCCGCTGTCGGCCTTGCCTTGCCACCACGTCAGCACCGGCTTGCCGTGGTAGACGCCGGTTCGGAAGTTCATCGCGGTCTGCGGCGTCGTCGGCAGGAACCAGATCGGCTCTCCCGCCTCGTCGGCGATCAGCACGCCGCGCTGGCCGGGCCCCGACGACGGCGCCAGGAAGAGGCTTCCCTTCGCGGTCTTCCCACGGCGGACGACCGTGAGCTTCGGCGGACGGAGGTCGGGACGTGAGACGAAGTGCAGCGTGTGGTTCGGGGCGCCTGCGGCCGCGAACGCGTCACCCGCGCGCGCGAGCAGGTCGGCGCCGGCGAGGAGCGAGCCCGCAACCGCAGCGCGCGCGCCCCGCTGCACGAGTTGGCGTCGCGTCAACCCCCGCTCCGACTCCATCCGGGGCGATCCTACGCCACGGCGTACGCGTCGTCCGTGTCCTCCCCCTGCGCCCGCTGGGCGGCGATGAGATCGCGGTACCAGTAGAAGCTGCCCTTGGGCACGCGCTCGAGCGTCGCGAAGTCGACGTAGACGAGGCCGAACCGCTTCCAGTAGCCCCACGCCCATTCGAAGTTGTCGAGCAGCGACCAGGCGAAGTAGCCCTTCAACGGCACGCCGGACGCGGCGGCCTCGGCCGCTGCGCCGATGTAGCCCTCGAAGTACGACTGCCGCTCGGGGTCGCCGACGGAGCCGTCGTGGCCGCGCACGTCGGGATACGCCGCGCCGTTCTCGGTGACGTAGATCCCCTTCGGTGCGTAGTCGCGCGCGAGGCGCAGCAACAGGTCGCGCAGCCCTTCCGGCACGACCTCCCACCCCATGTCGGTGCGGTCGACGTCGGCGCGCCGCACGATGCGCGAGCGGCTGCCGTCGGTGTCGGCCGCGACGAGCGGCGAGGTGTAGTTGTTGACGCCGAGGAAGTCGATCGGCACGGAGATCGTCTCGAGGTCGCCGTCCTGGATCTCGGGGAGGAGGTCGCGCCATGCCTCGACCATGTCCTCCGGATAGGCGCCCTTGAAGATCGGGTCGAGGAACCAGCGGTTGTGGAAGCCGTCGACCCACGCCGCGGCCTGCTCGTCGCCGTCGTCGTCGCCTGCGGCGTACGCGTAGTCGAGGTTGAGCGTGATCCCGACCTCGGAGGATGGCGACAGCTCGCGCAGGATCTGCACCGCGCGGCCGTGCGAGAGCAGCAGGTGGTGCGACGTCGCGAGAGCGTCCGCCTCCGACGTGCGGCCGGGCGCGTGATGGCCCCAGCCGTGGCCGACCCACGAGACGACCCACGGCTCGTTGTGCGTGATCCAGTGGCCGACGCGGTCGCCGAGCCGGCCGGCGACGGCTTCGACGTACGCCTCGAATGCATCGACGGTGCTGCGCGCCGGCCAGCCGCCCTCGTCCTCGATCGGCTGCGGCGTGTCCCAGTGGAAGAGCGTCACATACGGCGTGATCCCGTTGCCGAGCAGCTCGTCGATCAAGCGGTCGTAGAAGTCGAGGCCTTTCTCGTTCACCGGTCCGCGTCCTCCGGGGATGATCCGCGGCCATGCGACCGACAAGCGGAACGCGTCGATCCCGAGCTCGCGCATGAGCGCGATGTCGTCGCGGTAGCGATGGTAGAAGTCGCACGCCACGGCGCCGTTGTCGCCGTTGCGCACCTTGCCGGGCGTGGCGCAGAAGCGATCCCACACGCTCTCGCCGCGGCCGTCCTCGGTGGCGGCGCCTTCGATCTGGAACGACGCCGTCGCCGCGCCCCACACGAAGTCGGGCGGGAAGGCGCTAAGCGGCAGGTTGGGCATGGAGGTCCTCTCGTTGACGGGGTGCGGTGACGTGACAACGTGCGATGCGGTTCGGCTCCGCTTCGACGAGCACAGGCGTCTCGCGGCGACAGATGTCGATTGCGAGCGGGCAGCGATCGACGAATCGGCAGCCCGGCGGAGGGTCGACGGCGGCCGCTGCGGTGCCCTTGCGGATCTCGATCGGCTCGAGGGTGCGCGCGCCGTCCGGAACGGACGCGATCAGGAGACGGGTATACGGGTGCAGCGGGTTCGCGAGCACCTCGTCGACCGGGCCCTGCTCGACGATCTGGCCCGCGTACATGACGAGGATGTCGTCGGCGACGTAGCGCGCGCTCGCAAGGTCGTGCGTGACGTAGAGGAACGCGATCTCGAGCTCCTTCAGGTCGCGCATCAGGTTGAGGATCCCGATGCGGATCGAGACGTCGAGCATCGAGATCGGCTCGTCGGCGATCACGACCTTCGGGCTCGCAGCAAGCGCGCGTGCGATCGCCACGCGCTGACGCTGGCCGCCTGACAGCTCGTGCGGATACTTATCGGCGACGGTCGCCGCGGGCACGAGGCCGACCGTCTCGAGCAGCGTGTCCACCCTCGGCTTCGCATCGCTCCGGCCCGCGATGCCGTGAATGCGCAGCGGCCGTTCGAGGTGCGCGCGAACCGTCTTCGCCGGGTTCAGCGAGCCGAACGGGTCCTGGAAGATCATCTGCACCTGCTTCCGGTACCGGAGCACGTCACGGCGGCGCCGGTCGCGGGCGACGTCGCGGCCTTCGAAGAGCACTTCGCCGCTCGTCGGCGTGAGGAGCCGGAGCAGCAGGCGGGCGACCGTGCTCTTGCCGCTGCCGCTCTCCCCGGCGAGCGCAGTGATGCGGCCCGGCTGCAGCGCGAACGTCACGTCGTCGACCGCGTGCAGCCGCGACGGGTGCAGCATCCCACCCGTTCGGAACTGTTTCGACAGCGAACGCACCTCGAGGATGGCGGTCATGCGGTCACCCGGTGACATGCGACGCGATGCCCGGCGTCGATGACGCGCAGCAGCGGCCGCTCGCCGACCTGCCTCGCATAGAGCGCCTGATCGTCACGCGTGCAGTAGGGGCAGCGCGGATGGAAGCGGCAGCCCGAAGGCGGGGCGCCGAGGTCAGGCGGCGCGCCGGGGATGCCGGACAGCCGCTCGATCGGACCGCGGAGCGGCGGGAACGAGCCGAGCAACCCGACGGTGTACGGATGGCGCGGGTCGTCGCGCAGCTGCGCAGCCGTCGCCTCCTCGACGATCTCGCCCGCGTACATGATCGCGACGCGGTGGGCGAGCTCGAGCAACAGCGAAAGGTCGTGTGTGATGAAGAGCACCGCGAATCCGAGCTCCCTCTGCAGCTCGCGGATCTGCTGCAGGATCTCGCGCTGCACGACAACGTCGAGCGCTGTCGTCGGTTCGTCCATGATCACGAGCTCCGGGCGGAGCGCGAGCGCCATCGCGATGACGACGCGCTGGCGCATGCCGCCGGACAGCTCGTGGGGATACGCCCGAAGCCGCCGGCGGTCGATGCCGACGAGGTCGAGCAGGTCACCGGCACGCGAGAGCGCCTCGTGCTTCGACACGCGCTCGTGTGCGCGGATCATGTCGACGAACTGGTCGCCGGTTCGCATGACGGGGTTGAGTGAGTTCATCGCGCTCTGGAACACCATCGAGACGTTGCGCCAGCGAAACTTGCGCAGCTCCTCGCGTCGTCGTTCGACGATGTTCTCTCCGGCGAACAGCACTCGACCGCTCGTCACCTGCGCAGGCGGGCGCAGGATCTGCATCACTGCGTTGCCGAGGGTGCTCTTGCCGCAGCCGGACTCGCCTGCGAGGCCGACGATCTCGCCGGCGCCGATCGAGAGCGACACGCCGTCGACCGCGCGGGTCGTCCGTGTCCGCGTCACGTAGTCGACAACGAGGTTCTCGAGCTCGACGACAGGCGTCGCGCTTTCGGCCGGGACGTCGGGCGTGACCGAGAATGCCAAGGTCATGCTCGCATGGCCTGGGTCATGCCGCCCGCCGGGTCGGAAACAGCAGGCCGCGCAGCAGGTGGCGGCGGACGCGCACCTCGTCGCGAAGCCGCGGGTTCGAGACCTCGTCGATGCCGGCCAGGATCAGCGTCAGGCCGAGCACGGTGATCACGAGCGCGATGCCGGGGAAGACGAACGGCCACCACTCGCCCTGGAGCACGGCCGAGTTCGTCTGCGCCCAGTAGAGCGTCATCCCCCAGCTGACGTGCGTCGTGTCGCCGAGCCCGAGAAACTCGAGGCCGGCGTCGACGAGCAGCGAGACGTAGAAGACGAGCACGAACGCCGCAGCGATGCGGCTGATCATGTTCGGCATGATCTCGCCGAAGACGATGCGCCACGTCGACTCGCCTGCGACCTTCGCGGCCATGACGAAGTCGCGGTTCTTCAGCTGAAGCGCCTGCCCGCGCAGGATGCGCGCCTCGAACGCCCACAGCGTGAGCGCGAGGACGAGGATCATCGTCCCCATGTTCCGGCTCTTCAGATACGAGGAGATGACGACGAGCAGCGGGATGACCGGGATGACCAGGAAGACGTTGGTGAGGAAGTTGATGACTTCGTCGACGATCCCGCCCGAGTAGGCGGCGAGGATCCCGAGCGTTGCCGCGAGGACCGTCGCGAGCGCGCCGGCCGCGGCGCCGAGCAGCAGCGAGCGGCGGGCGCCGAGAACGACCTGCGAGAAGATGTCGCTCCCCTGGTCGGTCGTCCCGAACAGGTGGTGCCACGACGGCGCCTGGTGGGCGGCGTACAGGTCGAACCCGGTCGGGTCCGACACGGAGATCAAGGGCGCGACCAGCGCGACGACGATCATGAACCCGACCATCGCGAGCCCGATCCGCGACTTCGGGTTGCGGAAGAGCAGCTCGACCCAGCCGGGGATGGGCAGCCGCGACTTCGCTACGACCGGCGGCGGGGCAAGCTCGAGGGCGGGCTGCAGTTGCGACATCAGCCGGCGCGCACGCGCGGGTCGAGGACGAGGTTCAGCAGGTCCATGACGAAGTTCGCCGCGATCACGCAGAGCGCGAAGACGACGAGCAGCCCTTGCGTCAACGGATAGTCGCTCCCGAGCGCGGCCTGCTGCAGCGTCAGCCCGGCGCCCGGGTAGCTGAAGACGTACTCGATGAACACAAGCCCGCCGACGGCACTCGCGAACTGCGCGGCGAAGCCGTTGAGCGGCGGGAGGATCGCGTTGCGCCCGGCATAGCGCGTCATCACGCGTCGATCGCGGAGCCCCTTCGCATGGGCCATCGCGACGTAGTCCTCGCCCATCGTGTTGATCATCACCGTGCGCATGTTCAGCACCCACCCGCCGGTGAACGCGGCGACGATGACGAGGATCGGCAGCTGTGAATGGCGGAACGCGCTCGACAGGAACGCCCAGTCGAAGCCTGGCACGACCCCGCTGTCGTACGCGTGCTGGATCGGGAACCAGTGCAGCTTGAGACCGAGGAAGTAGACGCCGAGGAGGCCGGTGAAGAACGCGGGGAACGCGGACAGCGCCATGAAGACGGGCACGACCACCGTGTCGAAGCCCCCGCCACGACGCCACGCGGCGATCATGCCGATCCCTGTTCCGAGCACGAACGCGAGGACGAACGCGACGCCGACGAGGAAGATCGAGTAGGGAAGGACGCGGCCGATCACCTCGGACACGTGCGCCGGGTAGTTCGACGTCGACACGCCGAAGTTCAAGTGAGCGACGCGATGGAGGTAGACGACGTAGTCGTGCCAGATCGAGTGGTGGCCGCCGCCGAGCAGCGCCTGATACGTCTTGATGATCCCGGGGTTCGACTGGATCTGCGACGGCGAGAGGCGCTGCAGGACGCCGCCGATCGGGTCGCCCGGCATGAGCCGCGGCAGCAGGAAGTTGAGCGTCAGCGCCACCCACACGGCGAAGGCGTAGAACGCGAGTCGTCGGAGGAAGAAGCGCATGGGCTCGTTAGTTATGCACGATCGAAAACGCGGCGGCGGACGACCCCCAGTGGCCGTCCGCCGCCTGCATGGAGGGGCTTGGTCGTACTACTGCCCGGCTTGCCCGCCCGGGCAGATCCTGGTGAAGCTGAGGATGTTGTCGGGGAACGTCGTGAAGATCGGGTCGCCGAAATGGTTCTTCGGCGAGTTGAAGCAGTGGAAGTACTTGGTGCTGTAGGTCGACCAGCGCGGGCCGATGAAGAGCGGCACGAGCGGGAACTGCTGGAGCCACAGCTTTTCGAGCGACGTCGCGATCGCGTGCTGCTTGTCGCCGTCCAGCGTGGTCTTCCACTGGGCGAGGAGGGCCGTCGCGGCGTCGTTCTTGTAGTGGATCCAGTTGCCGGTGTTCGTCCCATCGCTCCCGGGTGTCGTGTACGCGTTGTTCGACATGTTCGAGTAGAAGAACCCGTACGGCGAGCCCTGGGACGCGTTCTGCCAGAGCAGCGTCGGGAACTTCGTCGCGGACGCGTTCGGATACCACGAGTTCCAGTCGGGCTCGAGCTTCACGTTCGAGTTGATCCCGATCGCCTGCAGGTTCTTCGTGATGATCTGGTTCGACGCGACCCAGTCCGACCAACCGGAGATGACGTGGATGTCGAGGTTGACCGGGTTGCCCTTCGGGTCGATCAGCTGGCTGCCCTTGTACGTGAACCCGTTCGACGTCAGCATCGCCTTCGCCGCCGTTGGGTTGTACGTCGCGAGCGTCTTCGCCTGCGCCTTCACCGACGAGTCGGTGACCCACTGCGGGAAGAGGCCGCTGATGCCGATCGCGTCGGTCGGCGGTGCGTAGCCGTACTCGCCGAGCTTCGACACCGTGTTGCGGTCGATCGCCATCGACAGCGCCTTGCGGAAGCTGACGAGGCTGTACGGGTACTGCGTGGTGTCGAGGGTGAGCGAGATCGGGTACGCCGTCGTCGCGTAGAACGAGTGGTAGTGCGCCTTGTCCTTCGACTCGTACGCCTGCGCGACATTCGGGACGAAGTTGTGCGTCCAGTCGACCTGGCCGCTCTGGGCCAGCGCGAGCGCCGCGTCGTTCGACGATGCCTGGACGTACTCGAGGCAGCCGATCAGCGGCTTGCCGGCCTGCCAGTAGTGCGGGTTCTTCGAGAAGACGTAGTCCTGTGAGGTGAACCGCGCGATCGTCGTGAACGGCCCCGATGCGACCGGGTGCGGGTTCGTGAACGTCGCAGGGTTGGCGACCTTCGCCCACACGTGCTGCGGCACGACGAACGCAAGGTTCAGGTTGGTGGCGACGAACTGCGAGTCGACGGTCTTCAGCTTCAGCACGACGGCATACTTTCCGCTCGCGCTGATCGAGGCGATGTTCGAGTCCGGCCGCGTGTAGCCGATGATGTCCATCACCTTCGCCTGGGCGCCGTTGCCACCCTTGAGCGAGTAGACGACGTCGGCCGACGTCAGCGCCTTGCCGTCCGACCACTTGACGTTCTTCGCCAGGTTCAGCGTGAGCGTCTTGTTGCCGTTCGACCACTTCCAGCTGCGGGCGAGCCACGGAACCGCCGGCAGGCCGCCTTCAGGGGAGATGACGAGCGGCTCGTACATCGAGCCCTTGATGAACTGACCGCTCGGCAGGCCGGTCGCGGTGTAGGGATTGAAGTTCCTGACGAACGCCGGGTCGCCCGACCCGGTCATGACGAGACACTTGTGTGCCGCCGCCGTCGAGCGCGACGCCGGGGCCGTACCACGGGTGGACGCCGCGGAC
>Ga0068855_100003668_pt1 | contig 18780 bp, 16 predicted proteins | sample KBSCornC52_FD_66592 | JGI IMG/M metagenome (GOLD analysis project Ga0068855, IMG submission 66592) | Corn rhizosphere microbial communities from Kellogg Biological Station, Michigan, USA - KBS Corn C5-2 | ecosystem: Host-associated > Plants > Roots > Rhizosphere > Soil ...
AGAGAATCCGGCCGCACTGTTCGCAGTGCACGATTTCGCGGTTGCCCTTCACGCGCACCACGGTCTGCGTGGTCACCTTCATGTGGCAACCCATGCAGACGTCGTGCTCGAGCGCGACGACCGCTTCGTTTTTGCTGCTGAAAAGGCGATTGTAAATATCGAGCAGATCTTCGTCGATATCCGCGGCGAGTTTGGCGCGGTCGGCTTCGATCTCTTTGAGCTGCGCACCGACGGCATCAATCTTCGAAGTAATATTGGCGAGCTGGCGATCGACCTGCGCTTTCACGGCCTGCGTTTCCTTGTCGGTCTCGGCGACCTGGACCTTCATCTTGTCCGCGTTTTCCATGAGTTCCAGTTCGCGATCTTCGATCGTCTGGATCTCGCCTTCGTAACGCTTGATCTCGTTGCTCAGCGCCTGGAATTCCTCGTTCTTGCGGGTCTGAAATTTTTGGGTCTGGTACTTGGCGATCGTGTCCTTCTTGGACTGCACTTCGTTTTCCAGCTTCTTGCGCTCCACCTCGATTTCCTTGGCCTTGAGCTTTTCCGCTTCGAGCTTTTTCACCGCCTCCACCTGTTTGTCCTCGAAGTCCTTCCGTTCCAGCGGCGCGAGCTTCAACTCTTGTTTCAGCGCGCGAATTTTTCGGTCACGATCTTGGAGGACGAGCAGCTTTTCGATTTCCGGGAGCATTGGGGGAGGAATAGTGGGGGAATATGAGAGGGGCGTCAATGGGGGGCGGGAGGAAAAGTTGATAGTTGAGGGTTGATAGTTGATAGACCGCCGCCTGGCCGCGGACGTGACCGCTCCGCGGTGTGGGGGAGAGCGCCATGCGCATTGGAATTCGGAAATTTGTGAGCTCCCCGGTCGTCCTGACCAACCCGGCGCGGAGCGTCACCGGAAGCGGCCATGCGGTGGTCTATCAACTATCAACTATCCTCTATCAACTTCCCCTAGTACAGCATCGTCTCTTCCGGCGGATTGCACTTTTCCACTTTGTCCGCTTTCAGGATGGCGATGCGCTTGCCGTTTTCGACAGGGAAGGTCGCTGTGCCGGTGATCTTGATCCAGGTCATCTCGGGCAGGGACGGCTTGTCGCCGCTCTCAGCGAGCACCGCGACTGGACGGGCGTCGGCGGCGCAGCAGGTCATGAACATGCGCACGGCCTTGAACCGCTTGCCGTTGGGATTGTTCGTCGCGTCGGGCATGAGCTGACCGATGAGTTCGACGGGCTTGCCCTCGAAATCCTTGCGCAGGGCGTTGTCCTGCGCGGCGTAGAGCAGGTCGAGCACTTCGGCGACGATATGGCCATCCGGTGTGCGCTGGAGATAATCCTGCGGGGCCGGCGGCTGCTGGGAAGCTTGCGCGGTTTGCGCCGGAGCAGGGGGAGTCGTTTGTGCAGCGGGCGTGGTCTGGGCTGTGGCAGGTGCGTTATTCGGATCGTTCTTCGTCGGCAGAGGCATGTCGACCGGCGCGATCGGAGTATTCCGCGGCTTGAAGCCGAGCTGCGTCGCGTCGGTCACCGCAATGGTATTCTTGATGACGTTGGCGCTATAGCTGTCCTTGTTGAACATCGCCGCCGCGGTGATGGGCAGGAGCAGGATCAGAAAGGTGATGACTTTGCCGGCGGAGCTCTTGAAAAAGCTATGGCCGCATTCCGCCGCGGAGCAACAGGCGGCGTCGGCCGGGAAGAGCAGGAAGACCAGGGCCATGAGGCCCATGACGATGCCGGCGGCGACGGCGCCGATGCGGAAATCGGGCGTCAGCAGGCTGCGCATGTGGCCGGTTGCCCAGGAAATAAGGAGGATGGCGCTCCATGCGGCGAGAGTGATGCAGGGGAGCCAGCGGCGAAAGGCAGCGTTCATAGGTGGTGGACTAGACTAGCGGATGGCGGGAAAAATTCAAAAAGGCTTTTGCGCCATGAAAAACGGGGCAATCCGCCAGCAGACGAGGAAGATGCCGATGAAGAGCCCGATGCCGAGGGCGATGACCGCGCGCTTCTTGAAAAGCATGCTGTAGAGCCAGAAGAGCTTGAAATCGAAGAGGGGGCCGAAGACCAGGGCCGCCAGCTTGGCGGCGAAAGGGAACGTCCGGAAGGTGGCGATGATGAAGGCGTCGGTGGTGCTGCAGATCGAAAGCGCGGAGCGCAGGATCATCAGGGCGACGATGGCGACCGGCGTATTGGTCGCGAAGGGGAGGATGGCCGATTGATTGATGGCCGTCTTGAACGCGGCGGCGATGACCGTGCCGATAATGAGGAAAAAGGTGACGTCGAGGAAATCCGCCGTGGCCGATTGGGTGGCGAGCAGCATCTTCTGGCCGAAACTGGCGGACTGCGCCATGCCGGAGAAATCCACCGATCCGCTCGGCGGAGCTGTGGCCACGCTCAGGCCGGCGCGCCGGCGCCCCGTCGCTTCACCCATGGTGCCGGCGACCAGGATCGAAGAAGCGGGGATTCGCTGGACGATGAACCCGATGATGACTGCGACACCGAAGCCGAAGCAGAGCCGGAGAATGGTCATTTCCCATGCCTGCTGGCCCTTGAAGGCGGCAAAGGTGCTCAGGGCCACGATGGGGCTGACGATCGGCGTGGAAAGCATGTAGGTCACCGCGCTGGAAAGCGGCAGCCCCTTTTTGATGAAGCGGCGGATGACGACCACGCTGCCGCATTCGCACATCGGGAAGATCATGCCGAGCCAGCCGCAAATGAGGATCGAGAGGGTCTCATTTTTCGGCAGCAGCCTGGCGATGCGCTCGGAGGAAATGAAAACGTCGACAAAGCCCGAGATGAGCGAGCCGAGCAGGAGAAAAGGGATGCCCTCGAACAGCACGCTGAGAAACGTGTGGGCGAAATCGGGGAGCCAGATGGGAAGGTCGGCTAGCATGTGTGCAGGGAAAATCGGCAAAGAGGGCGAAATCTTGGGAAAAGAGTGCGCTACGGTGAATTAGGAGGAACGAGGAGGTAAGCACGCCACGCGTTCAGAATGCGGCAAAATTCGCGCGCTCCCTCGAGGATACGTGGGCCGGGTTGGAGCAGGAGATCGGAGTCGATGGTGTGAATCTGGCCGTCCTGGACGGCACGGATTTTTGCGAAACCGGGGCGGGAACGGATCGCGGCGATATCGACCCGCCTGCCGCACCAACTGGCGATGATGATGTCTGGATTGGCGGCGATGATTTCCTCGGGTGTGACTGTTCGTTCCTTGGAAGCGCGACCGCGACGGGTGGCAAAGACGTCCTCGCCACCGCATCGCTCGATCAATTCACCGACCCAAGCGATGCCGCTGATCAAGGGGGCAGGCCATTCTTCGAAGTAGACGCGGGGTTTGGGGACGGGCGATTTTTCGGGATCGATTTTCGAAGGGGAATTGGAGGGCACCGCGCCGTCGGTGCTGGAGCGGGAAGCTTCACCCAGCACCGACGGCGCGATGGCTCGCTCGTCCGCCGTCAGCCTCGATTCCCCTCCGCCTCCTCGGTCCTCCAGCGCCTCCAGTTCGTCGAGAAATTTCCGAACTAACCGCTCGCCCTCTATCGGGCGGTCGATTGCTCGACCGATCAATCGGATGGCGTCGCCGATCTCCGCGAGCGTGCGCTGATTGGTGGTGAGCACGGTGCAGCCGTGCCGGATCAATTGTGCGGCGATCTCTGCCTGTACATCGGAAAAGCAAATCACCAAATCCGGGCGCAAGGCCGCGACGCGATCACAATCGGTGGTCGCAAAACCACCGATGACCGGGCGCGGCGCCAGCCCCCTTTGCGAGGCAAATGCGCTAACGGCGATGACATCGTCCCAAGCGCCGAGTCGCGCACAGACGTCCGCCGCTTCCGCGCTGAGGCAGACGATGCGCACGCGGACGGGTTACGAGCCGTAGGACTGTTCCACTCGCTGAGCGACATCCAGGTAGCCGTAGTCGACTTCGTAGATGTCCTTCATGCACTTGAGCGATTCGTCCTTCTTGCCCATGCGTTCGAAGACGAGGCCGAGCTTGTAGAGAATCTCCTTCTTCGTGGCGTCCATGGCCAGCATCTCGGCGGCGGCTTCCTGGAACTGCTTCACCGCGAGGTCGAGCATGTTCTTTTCCGTGTAGCACTGGCCGAGAAGGTTCATCGCCTTGAGGCGGGCATTCGGGTTCTGCTTCGCGCGTTGCAGTTCCTGGATGGCCTCGGTGTATTGGCCGGCGCGCACCAGTTGCTCGCCGAGTTCGAAGCGGAGTTGCAGGTCCGTGGGATTGCGTTCCACGCGCTTCTTGGCATCGCTGATGAGCAGTTCGGCCTTGTGCTGTTTGATTTCCGCCAGTTCTGCCTTGTAGGCGTCGGCCTCATCGGACTGTTCGCCGCCTTGGGCGAGCCAGTCTTCGATGGACTTGGCTCGCATGTCGATCTTCTGCAACTGCATGTTGCTGAGTTTGCGCATGACCGCCGGATCGGAACCACCGACGAGTTCGTTGGTGTGGTGATAGTAGTAATAGGCGCCGTCGAAGCTCTCCTCATCTTGCTTCTGCTCGAAACGGTCTTCCCAAAGCTTGGCGATGCGGCGGGTGAGGTCGACGTTCGTCTGGGCTTCCTCCCACTGCGGGGTGAGTTCGCCGAGCTGCTCGTCGATCATTTCCACGCTCTTCACCACGCGGCTCTTTTGCTCGAGCGAAATCGCCTCGTCCTTATTCTTCATCAAGTCGCGATAGCTCTGCGCCGTGTCCCAGCCGCCTTTCTTCATCGATGCCGTGGCCGCCGCATCCTTGCTGCGCTTCACGGCCGTGAGGTCGCCGGGATTGATCTCCGCAATCTTGCTGTAAACGTTCACCGCTTCGTCCGCGCGACCCATCGAGAGGTAATGTTCGCCGAGCTCGTGCATCGTCTTGGTATCGGTCGGGTTCGCATCGACGATCGTTTCCAGCGCGAAGGCGGCGATCTCAGGGTAGCCGGCGGCCTTGGAGGCTTCCTTCAGCAGATGATTGATCTGCACATTCGTGGGATCAGACTCGAGGGTCTTTTCCGCGAGCTCCATGGCGGCGACCGGATCCTTCTTCACCATGCCCGCGCCCTTGAGCGAGGCGGTGGAGAGACCGCTGAGAAAGCTCTTCTTTCCCTTGGTGGCGATGATCTCGACCTTGCGAAGCTTTTTCCGCGCTTCGAGAAATCCGGGTGCCTCCTTCAGGATATTTTGGATCAGCGAGATGGCGTAACCAAAGTTTTTCAGCTCCACCGCGTGGGCGGCTTTCAACCAAAGAGCGCGTGAGTTTTCCGAAAGATCCTTCTCTGTAGTAATTGGCATAAATCTGGGGCCGGACAAAGTAACATCGACTTCCCAAATTTGACAATGCCTCGTGCGTCAAAAAACGCACTTCCTCTTTTCCCCTCTGAAAAATGACGTCCTACCGGGGCAGCGGAGGCGTCAGCTTGTCGCTGTCATCCTTGCGACGCTCCGGTTTGGCGCCCATCATCTGCTTGAGCACATCGGCTTCCTTCTTGGCATTCTGGACGAAATCCGTCGGACCATGCTCGAAAAGGACGGTGAAAGCGAAAGTCGACGCAAGGAAGACTGCGATCCAAAAGAGATTGCGAATAAGGGCCATTGGATGGGGTATCGGAAAAACACCTAGTGCATAGTCCATGCCGCGGCAATGGACAAATCTTTCACCCTGGCACGTCGCGGTTTCTTTGTAGAAACAGCGGGTGCGGTCTTGAGCCTACGCGTCCGCCGAGGGTTCGGGCGGCAAAGTCGGGGGTGAGGGCTCGTGATGACGCAGGTGGGTCAGGGAATAAAGGGTGGCGTACGAAAGCAGGGAAAAACAGAGGAAGGTGACCATGAAAGCGGCCATTTCCGGGTTTGGTTTCAAGGCGGGGTGATGATTGACCTGCCCGAGCAACCCGTTTGGTCGCAGCAACACATCCCAGCTATTCCAGCGAGCGAAACGCCCCAGGTAAATCCCGAGCGTTCCCAGCATCAGCATGGTGATCGCGAAGGCCCAGCCCCAGCGCGAGCCATGGCGGGCCCGCACGGTCTCCTGCATGAGCATCAGCGAGAGATACCCCAGGAGCAGTCCCGTCCAGGCAAAGGACATCATCATCACGATATCGAACCACTGCGGCACCGGCTGCCGGCCGAACAAATGGAGGAAATCCGTGACCATGTACGGCGCATTCGGAAAAAATAGAAACCACAGGATCGCGCAGACACTTAACGGCCATCGGCGCGCCGGCCGTTCGCCGATCAGCTGGTAGACTCGCAGGGCGAAGATCAGCGGCAGCCACGCCAGGATGAGATTCCAAACGTAGAACCCCATGCTCAGGCGGTGGCTAAACACGATTCGGCCGGCCAGCATGATGAGGCTGAGCACCGAGGCCAAAATGAGCGCCCTCACCGCGACGCGCACGCGGTGGTCAGGAATCAGACGTCCATCCATTGGCTCGCTATTGCGGCGGCTTGTCCTCCGGCGAGGCCGGTTTCGGAGCCTCGGGCGCGGGCGCGCCGGGAGAGGAGGGGGCCGCGGATGCCGGGGCGGGCCCAGCCGCGGCTGCGGGTGCAACCTCTGGAGCAGAAGCCGGCGCCGGAGCAGACTTCGCCGGGGCGGCGGCGTTTTCCGAGCCTCCGCCCGGCTTTTGATCGAGGCGGATCACGTTGGTATTCACCGTCCCGAAAATCTTCCATTTTCCATTGTCCGGCCGCAAGGTGTGCACGCCTTCGACGACGTTGAGCGGCACGGTCCCCGCATCCGTTACTTTATCCGTCGTCTGCTTGAAGCTCACCCGGGCCTCTTCAGGCGAGGAAGTCACCACTTTCAAATCGCTCACCGCCACCTTCAGGGTCACCTCGTTAAAGGTCTTGGCGATGAAATCCTTCAGATCCGCGAAATGCTCCATCTTCGGATGAATGGTCGCCATCACGCCATCGACGTCCTTGTTATTGAAGGCCCTGGCGTTGTCCTCGATCACTTGGATCTTAGGGTCTGGTCCCTGCGCAGCACGTTTCTCGCAACCTCCCATGAGCAAGGGGAGCAGCAACGCGGCAAACAAAGGAACGAGAAAGGACAATTTCATAACGGCGCATTCCGTCCATAGCCCAAGCTGGCGCTTGGGCAAAGTGTTTCCGGTTGTTCAGCCGAAAACGCCGCGAGGGGCTTAATCGAAGGAGCGACGCCAGTCCGGAGCCATCACCTCACGCAACATTGCCGTTCGTTGGAGTAATGAGCCGGTGGCGACGACGAACGGAATTTGCCGCTCCTGCAACTCCCGCAAATACCAGGCATGCTGCTTCTCTCGAAACTCCGGTTCGCGTCGTGTGCCGTCCTGGGTGAAGGGAAAATCCGGTGCACAGAGCACGACGTGATCGTATCGGCGGCGCGCCAGAGCTTCGAGTTCCGGCTCCGCCTTCCCAAACATCTCCTGCGAATAAAACAGGGTGGTGAGCGGAGAAGTGTCGCAAAACAAAAAGCGAGACGCGTGGAGTCGAGCGGCTTCTTCTCGCGCGACCTGCTCGCGGCCAATGACCAGCAAATCCTCGTAGTCGAGTTGTCCTCCTTTGGCCACCCAGAGATCCCTGCCAAACTCCGGCACCCATCGAGTTCCCCAATCCCGGGCCAGCGCCTCCGCGAGCGTGGTCTTGCCGCTGGATTCCCCGCCGAGCAGGCAGACGCTTTCCACGAAGGAAGCATAAACCGCCGGCGCGAGCATTTCGCGATGGCGGTGAACATCCAGTCGCAATTTGCTCCCGGAGATCGGCACTTCGTCGCGGGTGGGGTCGATGCTGACGTGCTGAACGGGTGAGCCGAAACAACGTGCCAACGTCGCGGCAAAAGGCTCGCCATAGCTTTCGCTGGTGAATACGGCGTCCACGCGCGTGTGCCAGACATGCTCGCAGACCCAGATTACGAACTTTCGATGGGTTTCCTCGCTGTCATCATTATACGGCAGGGGTCCGCCGCCGGACGCGCGCAACCGCTCTTCCGAGAGCACGAGCCGCTCTGTTTCGGGAAAAAGCGTCGCCAGCCATTGCTCCCGCCGGCGGGGGGCGCAATCGGGATATTCCGGCTTGGTGTAGCTGAGCACGAAAACGCGCTCGCATCGTGCGATGGCCCGGCGAATGACCAGTTCGTGTCCCCGGTGCAGAGGACAAAACTTTCCGACCACCAGCCCGCGGGCGAATTCCTTTTTCATGCCGTGGCGACTTGTTGGCGCAGAAGGCGCCGCCAATGAAAGTGCGAGTAGATCGCATTCACCCAAAAGAGCGCGTAGAGCCCGCTGGTGAGGTGCAGGCCGCGCGCGGCGTAGAGCGGCACGGCGGTGGTATTGACCACCAGCCAGAAGGCCCAGTTTTCGATGCGCCGTCCCATGAGGAGCAATTGCGCGAGCACGCTAAAGGTCAGGACCACGGAATCGAGGAACGGCGCCCAGGCATCGGTAAAGTGCTTGAGCAGCCAACCGTAGCCCAGCGCCGCGATCACGGCCATGGCCAGGCATTGCGCCATCCAGCGTGGGGGCGTGCGGCGGATGGGCAATTCCGGGGTGCCCCGCCGCCGCTGCCAGTTCCACCAGCCGAGCACGCTGGTGACGATGAAGAAAGCCTGCAGCGTGACATCGGCATATAGCTTCGAGGTGAAAAACACCCAGGCAAAGGCCAGGCAGCCGAGGATGCCCGTCCACCACGTGTGGACGCTGTTGCGACCGGCCAGCAGGATTGAGATGACGTTGAGAACGTTGGCAGCGATTTCGATCGGGCTCATGACTCGCAGGTATATTGGATGACTTTGCCGTCGAAGCTGGCGACTTCCTCGAGAGTGATCGTCTGCGCGTCAAAGAGCGTCTCCAGCGCGCGCCGCAATTCCGTCTCGAGTCCGGCCTGGCCGCACCAGCGCAGGTGAATCGCACCATCGCGCCGTTGGTGGAGTGTCCATTGGGCCAGCGGCAACCGTTGGAGGCGATGAGTGACTTCGATGTTGTTCAGCAATTCTCCGGCGGCAGAACGGAAGGTCACCGGCGGCCGGCCTTCGAATCCGGTGAGCAACCATTCTTCGCCGCTCCACTCGAGGGCCGCGTAGTCCCCGGTGCGATAACGCAGCAGGGGCAGCCATGGATTGAAGCCGCCGGTGAGGGTGATTTCGCCGCGCTCGCCCGGCGTCGCGGTGAGTCCGTCCGGTTTCACAATCTCGACATACATGCGGTGCTGCAGTAGGGCGTGGCCCCGTTCGGTGGCGACGGCGATCGGTCCCGCTTCGTTCATCGAGTAGATGTCGAGCACCGGACAGTCAAAGTGCGCCTCCAGCTGCGCGCGAAACGACGGCAGCAGAGTCATCGACGTGGACAGCAGAGCGCGCGGTCGCAGGCGCACCGGCAGGCGCAAAAGCTCCGCAAAGGAAAGTGGATCGCCGGTCAGCACCTCGGCGCCGAGGGCTTCGAGATACCGTCCGCGGTCGTCCGGATGCCGCCAGTCATCGGGATGCAGATTGAGCTTTGCCAGCCCGGCCTCCTCCATTGTCGGGGTGACGGAGACGTAGGTGAAACATTTCCGCTGGAACCCGACGAGCACCACGCCCACCTGCCCGCGTCCCGCTTGCAGCTCGATGCCGAAACGGCGGAGCGCCTTTTGATGAAACGCGAGGTAGTTGGCCGCCACCGTCGGGTGCGAGGCGAGGAGCAGGGGATGCCCGGTGGTGCCGCTCGTCCGGAAATTGATGAGCCGATCGATTGGCAGACGATCAGGGACGAAGGCGGCGATATCTTCGCTGAGGTCCGCGCGGCTGATCGTTGGCAGGGCGGCGAAATCCGCGAGGCCGCGCCGCCGATAGAACGGCACCTCGGCCACGCAACGGGTGACAAATTCCTCCAGCCATTCCGGACGCGCGCCGGGGCGCCAGGCGGGCGGCGCTTCCGCCACCTGTGCGGCAAATGTCTTCGCCGCTGCGACTTCTTCGCGGGTCAGCCGGTTGCCGCTGCGATTGCGGAAGACGGGGGCACAGGGATGCTCGCGCAGGCGTTGTAGCATCTGCGCACCGTGCTCCGTGAGCGTGGGGTAGCGCTCTTCGTCCGTCGGTTCCGCGTCGATCATTCGCGCGTGTATTTGTCGGCCGACTCCTCCGCCGCCTTGCGGGCCAGCGCTTCGCGGATGGCCCGGGCGCGTTCCTCGGCGGCCTGGGCGGCGTGAAAGACGCGGACGCGCTCGGCGGTGCTGACCGTGGTGAGGCGATCCTGGGCCTGGGCGATCGATTCACCCGCCGGCCGCATGTCCAGCCGGGCCAGGGCAAAGCGGGCCATCTCTTCGCGCCGGTCTGGATCCTCCACGAATTTCCGCGCCATGACATACGGCGCCATCTCGAAGGCGGAGATGGAGAGCGCTTTCAGGACGGCGCCGCCCGCGACGGTGTGCTGGCGAAACCATGGATCGGTGAGCAGCCAGGCGGCGACCAGCGCGATGCCCTGCCGATTGCGATCGTTCTTGGGATCAGTGCCTTGCACGAATCCCAAATCCTGTGGGCTGACAGCGTAGCCAAATTGGGCGAGGCAATCGTGGATCACCGCAGCCACATGCACGGAGCCGCTGCCACCGATGCGCGGCTCGGCGAGAAAGTCGTCTGGTGTCTCGGCCAGACGGTGGAGCAGCGATTCGAGCGCGGGGCCTTCAGTGTTCATGAGTTGGACTGGAATTTCTCGAAGACTTGAGTGCTGTGGCAATCGAGGCAAGGCGCAAGACATTGCGCCCGGCGCAGGGTGGCGAAGCGCTCTGGGAGGGCTTGCAAATCGGCCAGGTCTCGGATTTCCGCGATCGGCACTCCGTAACCCGCGGTCGTGAAGCTGCAGGGCGAGACGACGCCATGCTCATCGATGAAAAGAAAGCGCTGACCGGGGGCGCAATCCGGCATCGGCAGGCGCTCGCCGCGAGCAGTGGCTTCGAGACGGTGCAGATAAGCTGCGCTTCCGCGAACGGTGACACCGCGGGCCGCCATTTCGGCACGTAATGGCGGGAGGACGGCGGCGAAAGTTTCGATCTGCGACGGCAGGAGGCGATTCTCCGGAAAGAATTCCGGACGATCGTTGCCGCCGAGTTGATTGAAAGTCAGTTCGCGAAAACCCCAGCCGGCCAGTTCGCGACCGAGCGCGGGGTAGTCGGCGATGTTACCGCGCATTAGCACGGTGTTCGCTCGCAGAAGGGTCCCGGCATGGAGGGCCGCAAAACGGTGGACATTCTCGCGCAACGCCGCAAATAGACCGGGGGCGTGCCGCACGTGATCGTGAAACTCGGCGAGGCCATCGATGCTCACCGTGAGTTCGGAAAAATGATTTGCGAGCAGCCGGGAAATGGAAGGAGAACCCAGCGCGGTGCCGTTAGTCGTGGTGCTCAGGGCGAGTCCGAGTTCCGTGGTGAAGTATTCGCTGAGCTCGGTGAGTTGCGGCCAAAGCAGCGGTTCGCCTCCCAACCAGCTCATCAGCACACGTCGGCCGGTCACCTGTCGAAATTCCTGCAACAACCTGCCGAACCGCCGGACTTCCTCCGTCTCCGCATTCTGGCGGGAGCGTCCGAGCGCGCGGCTGTAAGCGCAAAAGTCGCAACCCAGGTTGCAGCGTTCGGTAATTCTCCAGACGACGACGAGCATGGAGTTAAGCGCGTTTCACGGTGTTGCCAGGCTTGCCGTAGTTCCGCTGGCTGAAGGCGCGGGCAAAGTCGACGAGCTTTTCCCAGGAATTCACCGGTGCGACCAGCCAACCCATTTCATCCCGCGCCCGCTTGATCAGGTGGTTCGAGTTATTCCATCCCGGCAGCGATTCCCATTGCGAATGTAAATTGAGTACCATCGACCCGCCGCCACGGGCGCTGGTCAGGGCGCGCGCAGCGATTTCCCATCCGCTGTTTCCGCGCTCGTCCTTGTCGAACATCGTGCTCACGCCATCGTCGGAGACAATGAGGATGTGCGCGGGGCGGGCGTCGACGCGCCGGTTGGCATAAGTCTCGCGCAGGATGTGAATGGGGAATTGGGTGCCGCCGCCATAGAAGCCGGTGAGCACGCGGAGGATGGCGCCTTCGTCGCGGGTGAAGCCATCGGTGACGGTGAACTGTCGCTTTCCCGCCCAGAGCGTGGCCTGAACGCGTGCACCGGCACGCAGCGCCGAGAGCGCCATGATGGCACCGGCGAGGGTGAGATAGGAGATGAGATGCTGCGGATTCGGCATCGAGCCGGAGCTGTCGACGTAGAGATCGAGGTCGAATGGCACCCGCTCCGGTTGTCGCCCTGGCTCGGTGCCCCACATCCGCTGCACGGTAGTGATGCCCGGAATGAGCTTCGGGCTCAGCATGAGACTTTGAAAAACGTCGAGCGACTCCAAGGGTTCGCCGAAATCCCAGAGCTCCAATCCTTCGGGCAGTGGCTCAGTGGACTCGGGTTGCTCGCGCTGTGGAAAGGGGACGAGATGGGGGAGCGCCTGCTCGCGGTAATAGCGCACGGCGATGTCGTGATCGCTGAGGTTGACGCCTGCGGCCCGAAGGATTTCGCCGTATTCAAACGGCTGGCGCGCTTGACCGGCCGATTGCGAGTGGGCGGCCTCCTCGGGCGGATGCGTGGCCGTGGAACGGAGTTCACCGGCGTCTTCCTCTCCATTCAGCCGCGGATCTTGCGCGGGATGGATGGCGCCTTCCCGCTCGCCGGCTTCCATCCCGCTGAGGCCCTCGGGGACGCCGCCGTGACCGGCATTTTTTGTGTCGTGCCAGAGAGCGGCCTGGGCCGCGGCTTTCTGATCTTCGAGCAGATGCGGCAGGAGCAAGGCGGCGAAGCGGCCCGCGCCTTCCAGCCATTCGCGCGCATAGGATCGCACCAGGCGAGCGCCGAGTTGGGCATCGCCCTCGAGCCGATCGTCGGTAAACGGGGCGCCGAGCGCGCCGCGTTGCAGGCTCCAGAGGATTTCGTAGATGCGCAGATAGAGCTGCCAGACGACGCCGTTGGCGCCCTCGTGCCGTTGCATGATCGCGTGGTAAACATCTGCCTGGCGGAGATTCACGCTACGCTGCAGGCGGTCGTTGATCAGCAGGTCGGTGTAGAGGTTGGCCACCATCGGCGCGAGATGCTCGATGGTCGGCAATCCCCAGCGAATGCGCGCGATGCAGCGGGCGTGATCGGTGAGATTGGCCGGGGCGAGGACGTGATGTCCGATCTCATGCGCGAGGATTTCGAGAGCGAAATTTTCCACCTGGGAGGAAACGACCTCGGGCAGGCTGACGACGATGGTCTGATCACTGAGACGGATCATGGCGAAGCTTTGATCCAGACCTTCGGATTCCGCTTCTTCGCGCGTGAGACAGAGATGCGGTGGGCGCAACCGGGTGTATTTGCTCCACGCTTCCAACGCGTCGGGCCACGCGGCGAGCCATTGGTCCCGAAGCGTTTCGAGCTGGGCCGGCACGGTGGGCATTTAGTTTTTCGCCAGCAGGATGATGCTATGCGTCAGCAAGCCGGTGACGGCCACGGTGTCGGAGGTCGCGGCCGCGGTGGTGATCGTGCCGAGGGCCGGCAGGTCGCAGGTCTTGCCATCCACGGTGAGAGAGGAATTGGCGAAGCGCACGGTCGCGGACCGTCCGGTGCTGGCCGCGGCGAATTCCTCAGGCGGAGCGCGATGGAAGGTGGCGCCAAAGGCATCCGCGGTGAGCAACCAGCAGAGGCCGCCGGCGCGAGCAAAGATTTGTTCACCTTGCGCAGCGACGAAAGGCGGCTCGACGAAGAGGCCGCCGAAGCCGCGAAAGGTGCCCGCGGTACGGACGATTTGCAGGGGCTGAGGGATGAAGTCCTGCGCGGGATTCCACCAACGCTCTTCGGCCAGCCGGGTGCGAATGGTGGACCAGTCGGCGTTTTCCGGCGCGTCGAGCAGGCGTAGCGCGACGGCGGGCGGGAGCGCATCCGCGGCGGTGAGCGCTCCTTCCCGGTATTGGGCGAGGCCGCAACGCCAGGCGGCCACCTGGCCCGCACCCAGAAGGGTGTCGAGAGCGTCCAATTGCGGGGCGAGCGCGAGGAGGCGGTCGACCCACTCTGCGGCGCGTGTGCCCGGAGAGCTGGCGAGGCGGCAGAGCGCGTTGGTGATGGCGCCGATGACGCGCGTGGGCGCTTGGGCGACGAGCGGCGCCAGCGCGGGGAGCAACTCCTGCCAGGCGCGGGCGATCTCCAGGTGCCGGCCACCGGGGCCGGCGAGCTTCTCCGCGACGACGATCAAAGCCGCGTCGTAGGCCGCCCAGGCGGTGGCCGCCACGCGCGAAGTATCGAAGGCTTCGATCGTCTGGATGAGCGGATCGACCATGGTGCGCAGTGCAGTGCTGAAGGCTTGCGCATCGAGATCGGGATGGCGCCGCTTCATCTCCGCGAAACGGGCGTTGAATTCCGGACGTGCGGAACGCAGTACGCCGGCGAAAGCCGGGCCGACGGTGGTGCTCATCGCGTTTGCAACCAGCGGAGGTAATTCGTGTAGCGCTGGTGGAGATATTTCAGCTTCAGGATGTCCTCATAGAGATGGCCGTAGAGTTTGCGTCCTTTGGCCAGTTCGCCGATGTGCCGCTCGATTTGCGTCAGGCGTTGGCGGACCTGATTCTGCGACAGGCCATCGAGACCCTGGCGAAATTCGGTCTCGAGCGTGCCGACGGGGTCGGTGCGGTCAAGGTCGAGGCGATCGTATTCCGCGCAGGCGAGATCGAAGAGCCGGCGCAGCCAGCTGACGCGGTCGGTCCGCAACGGCTTGTTGCCAGCCTGCTCGAAGAAGGGGGCATCGGTGTCGGGAACGAGCTTGTCGTGCAACACGAATGGCAGGATCTGCCGCATCTCTTCCATGGTCACTTCATTCGTCCCGCGGAAGTAGGCGAGGGCCTTCGAGTAATGCAGCAACGTCATGAGCGTGCGGACGGAGAGACCATTCTTCGTCTGTAGGCCGATGTCCTTGAGCCGGTCCTTACCTGTTTCCTGGCCGACGAGCGCATTCCATTCGCTGCCCGCGAGACGCGCGGTGTCCTTGGTTTTGTATTCGAATTGTTCCGCGGCGACTTCGAGAAACTCGAACTGGCTGGTGAAGAATTCCACGCGGCGCAGGACGGCGACAGGCAGGGTGACGGCGCGGATTTCCTTGCCCATGCGATCGATCTCCGCTTCGGTGAAAATGATCTGCGGCGGCACCACTTCCTCGGGGCGCACGTTTTCCTCCACGCGAGTGAGCAGGTCGTCGAGGAAGCGGACGTTGAAGGAAAGCGCCTGCACCACGACATCGATGCGGTCGCGCAGGGCTTCGACGACCTGATACGTGCCGCCGCCCTGGTCGTCGTTGGCGGTAAGGAACCAGGCGGCTTCCGGGCACTCGCAGATCTGGTCGAGCATCTCGGCGTAGTTATCGCCCATCACGGTGAGCAGGGCGCTCTGCGTGCGCGTGGGGATGCGGTTGTATTCGTCGATGATCTTCACGCGCATCGAGAGCCAGCGGCGCCAGGCGATACGGATATCGCCGGCTTTTTGCGCGGTCACGAGATCGGCGGGCAGCGGCGTGCCGAGCAGGTCGGCGATGGTCATCTGCGGCTGGCCGTGCTGCATGGCGCGGCGCATCTCGCGGACCGGATAACCGCCGAGGACGCCCATGAGCAGGGCGCTGGCCGTCTTGCCACGGCCGGGGCCTCCGATGAAGAGGCATTTGCGCCGCGTGGCGAAGGTCAGGAGTGGCAGGACGACGAAACTGGAGTAACTCTGCGCCGAGGGAAGGGTGAGCGTGCTTTGAGTGTCGCCCAAACGAAAGACCTGCGGCGGCCCGTCGTTGAATTCGAGATCATAATGCGGCGAAATGATCGCGGTATTGACGATCCAAAAATAGGCCTGCCGCAATTTTTCATCGAGTGGGAGCGCGTCGGCCGGCGCGGCGTCTTCGCTGGCCACCGGGCCTTCATAAAGCTCGGCGACATCGAAGGTGCGGGAGACGGGCCTGGCCACCGGGTTCGTGGGCGCCTGGGAGAGACGACGGAAGAGCGAGAATGCTGCCATGCGGCCGGAATTGTAGAGGGTTGGGCGCGGACTGCCAATCGCGGCGACAATGTGCTTGCGTCACATGCCACGGCCTGCGCGGACTGCGCGTGCATGCCCGATCATTTTGCCATTCTCGCTCAACCGCGCCGTCCGTGGCTCGATGAAGATGCCCTCAAGGAGGCGTTTCACCGGGCGACGGCGCAGCAGCACCCGGATGTGGTGGGCGGGAGTGGGGAGGCGGCGTCGGCGCTGAACGCGGCCTATGCGGCGCTGCGCGATCCGGCGGCGCGGCTGCGGCATTTGCTGGAGTTGGAGTGGCCGGGGACGGCATCGAGCGCGGTGGGCATCGCACCGGAACTGGCTGATTTGTTTGGCAAGATTGCCGCGCTGCGTCAGGCGGGCGCGGCTTTGGCGAAAAAGGAAGCGGCGGTGCAATCGCCGCTGGCGCGGGCGCTGTTGGTCGGAGATCGGACGACGCATTGGCAGGAATTGGAGGCCGTTCGCGCGGTGCTCAGAGGCGCGGAAGCGGCGGCCACGGAGGAATTGCGGGCCATGGATGCAGCTTGGGAGACGCGGGATGAAGCGGCCCGCGCGGCCCTGGCGGCGCTGCAGCAGCGTTTTGCGTTTTTGGCCAAATGGCAGGCGCAATTGCGTGAGGATCTTTTCCGATTGGGTGAATAGGTTGCATCCGGCGCCCGGCTTCCGCCATCTTTCCGCATGATCGTCGGCATTGACCTCGGCACTACCAATTCTCTCATCGGCGCAATGGACGCCGGTTTTCCCATCCTGCTCGCGGATGGCGACGGCGAGCGCCTCACGCCATCGGTGGTGCACTTCCCCGCGAGTGGGGAGCCGCTGGTCGGTCGCACGGCGACGCGGGCGCGGGTGGTCGATCCGGAGCATACGGTTTATTCGATCAAGCGTTTCATCGGCCGGCGGGTTGGCGAGGAAGCGGATGACGTGAGCTACAAATTATCCGGGGAAAAAGGCGCGCCGGTGCGAGTGCGGATGCGCGACCGCGATTACACGCCCGAGGAAATTTCGGCGCTGGTTTTGAAAAAGCTGCGGGCGGATGCCGAGCGGGCGCTCGATACGGAGATCACGCGGGCGGTAATCACGGTGCCTGCGTATTTTAATGATGCGCAGCGCAATGCCACGAAGGCCGCGGGGGAGCTCGCGGGCTTCACCGTCGAACGCATCGTCAATGAACCTACGGCCGCCGCGCTGGCCTATGGTCTCGATAAACTGCGCGATCGCGCGAAGATCGCGGTCTTCGACCTCGGCGGTGGCACCTTCGATATTTCGATCCTCGAGCTCAATCAGGGCGTCTTCCAAGTGCTCGCGACCAACGGCAACACCCGGTTGGGTGGCGACGATATCGACAACGCGCTGATCGAAAAGCTGCGGAGGGACGCGCTCCAGCGCGTTCCCCATACACCGGAGGGAAGTGGGGACGCGCAGGAGCGCATCCCTCCGAGCGTCTCCGCCCGCTTGCGCGAAGCGGCCATTGCCGCCAAACACCGGCTGTCGACGGAGGAATCTGTTGCCATCGATCTGCCCTTCATCGAGGGAGCGCAGAGCGTTTCGCTTACGTTGCCTCGTGCGGAACTCGAGGCTATCGCCGAACCGATTGTTGAAAAGACCCGCTGGCATTGCCGCCGTGCTTTGGCGGATGCCAAACTCACACCCGCGGAACTCGATGATGTCATCCTCGTCGGCGGCCAGACGCGCATGCCATTGGTCCGCCGGCTGGTCGCGGAAATTTTCGGCCGCGAACCGAACGTCTCGCAAAACCCGGACGAAGCCGTGGCCCTCGGCGCCACCATCCAGGCTGGCATCCTCAGCGGCGCGGTGCAAAATGTGGTGCTGCTCGACATCACGCCGCTTTCGCTCGGCATCGAGACGTTCGGCGGCTTGATGAACGTCATCATCCCACGCAACTCGACCATCCCGACCAAAGCCGGTGAGATGTTCACCAATGCCGTGGCTGGGCAGCAATCGATGCTCATCAAAGTGCTGCAGGGGGAGCGCGAGATTGCCAAAGACAACTGGCCGCTCGGTGAATTCACCCTCGACTTCGAGCGCGCGCCCAAGGGCCAGGCCCGGGTCGGCGTGCAATTCGAGATCGATGCCAATGGCATCCTCCACGTCCTCGCCCGCGATACAAAAACCGGCGCGGAGAAAGTCGTGCAGGTTAGCAGCGCGATCGATGTCTCCGACGAAGCCGTGGAAAAGATGCTCGAGGAATCACTCGAACACGCCTTTGAAGACATGAGCGATCGCGTCTTTACCGAGGCGAAGCTCAAGTCCGACGAACTCCTGCCGGCCGTCCGCGCCGCGTTGCAAAAGGTCGGTGATCAACTCGCCGAAGAAGAGCGCTCGCAAATCGCCGCGGCCACCGCCGAAGTCGAAGCCGCCCTCGCTGCGGGCGAACCGCACCGCCTCAAACGCGCCAACGCCGCGCTCGACGAGGCCACGCAACGGTTGGCGACATTGCTCATCGAGCAGGCGATGAAAGCTGGCGGTTCAATGCAGCATCGGTAGCGGATTCGGCACGCGGATGAGCTCGGCGTCGAGGTTGAGGAAGAAGTCGAGCCGGCGGTCGGCTTCCGGTTCGTCGATGTGCCGGGCCATGATGAGATAGCTGGCGTAATGGTTGCCTTCGCTCTCCACGAGGCTGGCGTAGAAATCGGCCAACGGGGCGTCGAGGTCGCGGACACCTTCGGCGAGGATCTGGAACTTCTCGCAACTGCGTCCTTCGATGAGCGCACAGACGACGAGGTGATCGATGACCTGCTGCTTCCGTCCTTTGCGCACGGCGTT
>Ga0068855_100003670_pt1 | contig 18771 bp, 15 predicted proteins | sample KBSCornC52_FD_66592 | JGI IMG/M metagenome (GOLD analysis project Ga0068855, IMG submission 66592) | Corn rhizosphere microbial communities from Kellogg Biological Station, Michigan, USA - KBS Corn C5-2 | ecosystem: Host-associated > Plants > Roots > Rhizosphere > Soil ...
AGACCTCGGGTTCGCGGAGCCATTCATGCATGAGGTCGCGCCCGCGATCATTGACCAGATGGGCGACTTCTACACCGAGCTAAAGGAACGGCGCGAGCTGATTTTGAAGACCATCCAGCGCGAGGAGGAGAGCTTCCGCCGCACGCTCGAAAACGGCATGAAGCGTCTAGAAGAGATGCTCGCCTTCGAACGCACGCAGCATGCTCGTGTGTTATCCGGGGAAGATGTCTTCATGCTCTACGACACATTCGGCTTCCCTCTTAAATTGACCGAGGAGATTGCTGCGGAGCGCGGCATTCCCATCGATATGGAGGGCTTCACGCGTGCGATGGAGGAACAGCAAGGGAAAGGCCGCGGCGGCTCGAACATCGCAGTAGATCTCTTTGCGCAAAATGAGCACGTTCTATCTGAAATGCAGAGAACGCTTCCTGGAACGGAGTCGCTGGCCTATACTAGAACTACGTCCGAAGCCAGCATACTTGGCCTCATATTGCGCATCGACACCTTGCGCGCAGACGCGCCGCGCCATGATGGGGCATCGCCAAATGGGCGCGCCGACTCGACCGTCCATGAAAGAGCCCGTCTAAGAGAAACCGAGAAGCGAGAATCCGTCGAGTCGGTACGGGCGGGCGACAATGTTATCGTCATCCTGGATCGCACGCCATTCTACGCCGAATCCGGCGGGCAGGTTGGCGACACCGGCCAGATTGTCACGACCGCAGGCGATACGACCTGCGCGCTGAAGATCGAAGTCCACGATACGCAGCGCTCCGGCGGCCTGATCCTACATAGCGGCAAGGTGCTCGAGGGCGAGGCAAGCGTCGGGCAGCCTGTCCTGGCGACGGTGGATGCGGAGCGGCGCAGGCATATCATGCGCAACCACACCGCGACGCACCTGCTGCAGGCGGCCATGCGGCAGGTACTGGGCGGGCACGTCCATCAGAAGGGCTCGCGCGTCGATCCTGACCGGCTGCGTTTCGACTTCACGCATCCGCAGCCCGTGACTGCGGACGAGATCAGAAGGATCGAAGAGATCGTCAACGCCGAAGTGCTGAAGGACGAATCGGTCGTCGTGCACACGGACCTGCCAATTGCGGAAGCGAAGGCGCGCGGCGCGATGGCCCTGTTCGGCGAGAAGTACGGCGACCGCGTCCGCATGATCGAGATCGCCGATTTCAGCCGGGAGCTCTGCGGTGGCATCCATCTTACACACACGTCTCAAGTCGGTCTCTTCAAGATCGTGAGCGAAACGGGAGTGGCGTCGGGTGTCCGGCGCATCGAGGCTGTCACGGGCCAGGGCGCTTATCGCCTGGTCACACAGCGCGACGCAGACCTGTCAGCCGTGGCGACTCTCCTCAAAACGAATCCTACCGACGTTGTAGCGGCCGCCGAGCGATTGCTGCAGCAGCGACAGGAGCTCGAAAAGCAGAATCGCCTTTTGAAAGCTGGCGCGACCACGGCGCAGTCAGTTGAGTTGCAGCCGATCGTCACCGATGGGATACCGATCGTAGCGCACCGTCTCGACGGGGCAGACGCCGAGACGATCGCGAACCTCGCGGACCGTACCGCAACGCGTCTGAAATCTGCGATCATCGTGCTCGGCGGCGTGAATGATGGCAAAATCTCCCTGCTCGCAAAAGTCACGCCGGATCTGGTGAGCCAGGGCTTTCACGCCGGAAACCTCGTGCGCGAAGTCGCGAAGATGACCGGCGGCGGCGGCGGCGGTCGCGCGGATTTCGCACAGGCAGGAGGCAGGAACCCCGAGAAGCTCCAGGAGGCGCTCGACGCGGTTCCCGGCCTGGTCGCCGCGCAGAAGGCATGAGAGCGATCGCCACCGAGAGGCACGACCCCACGCTCCCGGCCAATGGATTCGCGGCTGACAAGGGAACCAAGTCGGTGCTCAGAGCGAATGAATTCGCGACTCGCAAATGCACGACTTCGGCCTCCGCCGCCTCTGCTTTCGGTGCCCGCAGGGGCAGTTTGTACACTTCGCAGGCCCGGTTTCAACCGCCTTCGGCAGCGATGTTTGCGCGTTTCAGCCGAATACTCTCGGCAGCTCTCTTATTAGCGCTCGCTCTGCTGCCGGTGCGAGCGCGGTGTGACAATCCCAAACGCCCGAAACTCTACCTGATCGTCTGCGATGGCTTAACCTTTGACGATCTGCACCTCGGTACCACAATCAATCCCCATCTTGCCGAAATTGCGGAGCGCGGATCGGTCGGACTGATGAACTGCGCGACTGCGGCGCCCAGGTCGGATACATCGGCAATGCTCACTCTGGCTGCGGGACGGCTTGCGCCATCCGAGCCGTCCGACGAAAAGGCCGCGAACGACTGGGAGAAGGCGCCGGGCGAAAGGATCTCAGCCGCCGAAAGCCACCGAGCCCGGCTGGGCGGAATAAATTTGCCGCCCTACATATTCGATCCTCATAAGTCGGTCAAGCATCTTGGCATCGCCGAGCTCAAAGCCCGCGGGCTGGATTCGGACCGCCTGGGCGCGCTTCTTGACGGCGCGAGCCCTCCCATACGCACCTGGATCGTTGGGAACGCGGATACTTCCGGATGGCGCCGTCGTGCCGCTCTGCTCGTGGTCGATAAGCTGGGGGTTGGCTCCGGGATGGTGGCCTTGCGAAGTTATGATCCCCGTCTGCCGTACGGGCTGACGGATAACCCGACGACGATTGCAGACTATGCCACCCAGGCAGACGCAGATTTTGTGGTTATTCACCTGGGAAACGGCGCGCGCGCCGAGGCCGCCCGGACGCATCTCCCGGAAGCAGAGTATGAGAACGCACATAACCAGGCTGTGCATCTCCTGGATCTGCTGGTGATGCAAATTCTCGGTCGCGCCAAGAGGTCGTCGCCGAACATACTGATCGTCGCGCCTCGGCCGCCCTCGGCGAACGCCTCACATTCGGAAGACTGGAACCGGCTCACCCCGATCCTAGGATTTGGGCCCGATTTTCCACCCGGTGTGTTCGTCTCTGCCACCACGCGGACTCGCGGCCTCATTGCCGAAACGGACATCGCCCCTACCATTTTGTCGCTCTACCACCTGCCTCCCTCGCCACTGATGACCGGGCGTCCACTGCAAGTAGTTCGCGCTTCCGCCAGCGATAGTCAGGGCAGAAACAGGCTTTCACGACTCGGCCATATCGATTTCATCGCGTGGGCGGATTCGGCCGGGCTGGCGCCATTTCTCGTAGTGCTGGGCGCGGTCTGCTTCCTATCCTGCGTCGGCGGAACGGTCTCGCTCAGGACTGGGAACGGTCATGCCGCAGCGGTTTTTGCATTCGGGCTGGTCTTCGCCATGAATTTCACGGCGGCGCAGCTATTCGCCCCACTCCTCACCGGGCCCACGTTGGTGGCGTACGGCTTGACCATCGCAGCCTGCATGGCGGCGCTAACAGCGTTGTGCTATGGAATCGCACGTCTGCTGCGTATCTCCGTTCCTGTCGCCGCTTGCGCGCTTAACCTCTCTGTAGCGCTGATCGATATCGTGACCGGCCAGCACCTGCTGAAGGATGCGTTGATTTCCAATTACTATCTTCCCGGCTTTCGGTACTACGGCATCGGCAACGACTTTCTGGGCCTGATCCTCGGGGCGGCGATCGCGGGCGCGTTTTCACTGATGGACGACATCGCGGCCCGGCGGGCTGATCCACGCAGAAGTGATCGAGCTGCCGCCGTCGAGCGTGCCGATGCTCTTCCGTTTCATTACTCTCAACTAAGGCTTGCCATGCCTCCCACGCCCGGCTCGAACCCGCTGCTGGATCGAATTACGCGGCCAATCGTCGCCCCGCAAGCACAGGAGGTTGTCCACGCCGAATCGAACACCGCAAACGCCACGGCCGAGGCCGGGGCAGTCAGGCTTCAAGATGCGCCAAAGAACGTCGATCGGTCCATGTCGATCGTTAGCCTTTGTATCTTGCTCATCTGGGTGGTGATCGCCGTCGTTCTCGGCTCACCGTGGTGGGGCGCGAATTCCGGCAGCCTCATCGTCACCACCGTCGCATTTGGCACAGGATGGCTCGTACTGCGCGGGACCAGGAAGCTATGGCTGTTCGCAAGCGGCTTCGCCATCGCCGGTATCGCTGTCGCATTTGGGTTCGCCTACCTGGATGCCCGGTTCCATGGCGCCCAGAGCAGCCACGCAGGAGCGGCGTTGCGAGCCGCGGCTGCAACGCGAGGCGCCGCTTACCTGTGGGACATCATCGTGCGGAAAGTTCGGTTTAATCTCGGGATGTTTGCGGCGCCATGGACCTGGGTTACCGCGAGCGCATGCGCCGGCGCTCTCCTCCTCGCGCCTATGCTCGCCGAAGATGAAATCGAGGAGACCAAGCGTCGTCGCCCATGGCTCGCTCGCTCGCTTCCCGTACTCGTCGCAGCCTCGGTTGCGGCGCTCTTATTCAAGGACACGGGCGTCGTCACCGTGTGTTACCTGATGAGCGCCACCATCATCGTAGGATTCTATTATATGCTCGTCCCGGGTTGCCGGGGTGAGGAGGTGAGCGGGTGAGGGCGATAGTGGATGGTTGGTGGGCTCCGCTCCGTCGGCGCTACAACCCGACGAGATAATACAGTGGAAGCGCGTGTCCACACCGTCCATTGCGTCCACGCAGTCCACTGAATCGGGGCCGACCACCGGCTGCCAAACACCACATGCCAAATGCCAATTGCCTTTCTGGGCACCCGGCATCCTGGCTCTGCTTTAGAGGAATTGAAGCGTGCAGCGACGAAAATGAGTGGCGCCGCTGATATTGTGTATTGCAAATGCACGTCTCGTTCCAGCCGGCGGGCTTTTCTTTGGAGATTGCGATGAAACTGTTCGGTATCACGCTCGGCAAAGATAAACCTATGCCGTTTCCACAATTCCGCGATCATGTGCGGCTCAGCGTCCGCAGGGCGGTTCCCGGCGCGAAGATCGAGCCGCGTGATTATGGGTTTGTTTTGTCGCAGGAAGGTAAAGCGCCTACGACTTGCAACCTTCGCAGCCTCTATGTCGATTACTCGCGAACCCCGGAAGATCGCGATGCGATGATCGAGCGCTGGATCGGCACGCTCACCATGGACATTCCAGAACACACCTGGATGGAGGCGCAGATGACCCTGCGTCCCATGCTGAAGAATGCCGACTATCTGGCTCACGCGCAGCGCCAGATGCAGAAGAACACTCCGCCGGACAGCCTTCCTTTCTCGCCATTTGCGGGCGATCTCTCCGTGATTGTTATGCGCGAGCTTCCCGGGACCGTAGTGGCCGTGACTCAGAGCACGCTCGACAGCTGGGGCGTAACCTTTGCACAGGCCATGCAGACAGCGCTGAACAACATGAACATGCAGCCGTTTCCCGTTGTAGCGAACGCACTGATTGCGGGGGTCGCTTCAAAGCGCGATGCGCCACAGGAAGAGGTCGGCGTCGTGTTCGAGGGCGACCATCTTACCGCAACCTGGATCGTGGTCGCACGGTTTCGAGACTACGTTACTCAGCGCCTGCAGGGGGACTTCGTCGCGTTTACGCCGACTCGCGGCCGCCTTACCGCCGTCCGCGCGGACGAGCCGGGCCTCATCGCGCAGGTCCAGACAAATAACCGGAATATTACAGGGCAGTCGAACTGGCTGACGCACCTCGGCTTTCATGTCAGCGGCGCCACAACAGGGGGCCTGGTCACTGTACATAAGGCCGGATTGAACACGGAACAGCTGCGGATGGATCCGAATAGCCAGTTCAGCGGTGGAGCAGCCGCGGTGCCTGCAGCCGCTCCGGCCGCGCCCTATCGAAGGACCGGGCCGATCGATCTGAGTACGTGGGGCGGCCTCGCCGAGTCCACCGACGAAGGTCGGTAACCGATGCCGCAGGACGCTATACGCAAAATCGTCGGCGGCCACTCTCTAAGCCGGGAAGAAGCGCAATTAGCCCTGTCCGCGGTTATGGATGGAGAGGCGACACCTGCGCAGATCGGCGCACTCCTGATTGCTCTGCGCATGAAGGGTGAAACCGTCGATGAAGTAACTGGATTTGTCCTCGCGATGCGCTCGCGTCTGGTCCCAGTGCGGCCCCACAGCGCCCCCTTGCTAGACACATGTGGTACGGGAGGCAGCGCGTTTCGGGTCTTCAATGTGTCCACAGCCGCGACCTTCGTCGCCGCCGCGGCAGGTGTGGTTGTCGCCAAGCATGGCAACCGGGCGATGAGCGGGATCTGTGGAAGCGCGGACGTGCTTGAAGCCCTAGGCGTGCGCGTAGTGCTGACGCCGGAACAGTGCGCAGCCTCGATCGATTCAACCGGCATCGGATTCCTTTATGCGCCGCACCACCACCCGGCGATGAAACAGGTCAGCGGCCCGCGCAAGGAGATCGGCGTCCGGTCGGTGTTCAATCTCCTCGGGCCGCTTTCGAATCCGGCCGGAGCAACGCGACAGGTGATGGGTGTGTACGACGGAGGGCTGACTTCGCTGGCCGCACATACGCTCCACGCGCTCGGCAGCGAGCGAGCTCTGGTTGTTCATGGCGAGGTCGGGCTGGACGAAATCTCGACGATCGGCCCAACGAAAGTCTGCGAATTGAGCGATGGCGTGGTCAAAGAGTACGTTCTGACGGCGCGCAGCCTCGGCCTGGATGGACCTGAGCCGGATCCCGACTGGCTCGCTCCCGCCCCCACGCCGGAAGAAAATGCAGCGATCCTACGAGCGATCCTCTCCGGCCAAGCCGACAGCGCCCAGGAGACAGCCCGGCGAGACCTTGTAGCGGTCAACGCAGCCGCATCACTGCGCGTCGCCGGCCTCACCCAGTCGTGGCCAGAGTCGGTTCGCATGGCGCAGCAAATTATCGCCTCCGGCGCAGCGCTGCGCAGACTGGAACGCCTTGCAGAGTTCACGCAGAGCGTGTAACGTGCAGAATTGTGGGTGTAGGGAAAGGCATTTGGCATTCGGCATTCGGTCTTGTCTAATCGACCCAACACTCGAGTGCCGGACGCCGAATGCCCAAAACCCAATACTTGAATACCGAGCACCCAGCGATTCGCAGCAGAAAGTCAACCCATGAGCATCCTTTCCGAGATCCTGGCCACCACTCGCACTCACGTAGAGTGGTCCAAGGCGCGTACTCCCATCGAGGAGATCAAAGAGCGCGCCTCTCATATGCCGCCGACCCGCGATTTTCGGGCGGCCCTTTTGAGCTCAAACGGCACGGCGCTGATCGCTGAGGTAAAGAAAGCCTCTCCGTCCAAGGGAGTCATTCGGCAGGATTTCGATCCCCTGAAGATTGCACGGATCTATGCGGAGAATGGCGCGGCCTGCCTCTCGGTACTCACCGACGCGCCCTATTTTCAAGGCAGGCTAGAGTATCTGCATCAGATCCGCGCGATCGTCGAAACGCCTCTTCTTCGGAAGGATTTCATCGTCGATCCCTGGCAGATCTACGAGAGCAAAGCGGAAGGCGCGGATGCGATTCTGCTCATCGTCGCTGCGCTTGGTAAGCCGGACCTGTGCCAATTTCTGAAACTGGCACGCGAAAACCAGCTTGCCGCGCTCGTGGAGGTGCACGATGAAGCGGAGCTGCTCGAAGCGCTCGAAGCGGGAGCCGACCTGATCGGGATCAATAATCGCGATCTGCACACGTTCCGAACGACCCTGGACGTCACGCTGAACCTCGTTAAAACCGTCGCCATCCCGCCCGACACCGTCCTGGTGAGCGAGAGCGGTATCTTCACGCGACCGGATGTGCTCAAGCTCCAGGCAGCGGGCGTTCACGCAGTTCTTGTGGGAGAAAGCCTCATGCGCGAAGCCGATATCGGGGCGAAGGTGCGAGAGCTCCTCGGCAAGGAAGGATCCTAAGAATGCCAGTTGTAGGTGAGCCCGCCCCGGATTTCACGCTTCCGGACCAGAACGGCAACTCTGTGTCGCTCTCGGGCCTGCGCGGGAAGACCGTCGTGCTGTTTTTCTACCCGAAAGCCGACACCTCCGGCTGCACGGCGGAAGCCTGCGGTTTTCGCGACAGCAAGGCGTCTTTCGACGAGAAGGACGTCGTGCTGCTCGGCATGAGCCCGGATCCTGTCAAGGCGCAGAGCAAATTCGCCGTCAAGTACGAATTGCCAATGCAGTTGCTGGCGGACGAGGGCCATGCGGTCGCAGAGAAATACGGCGTCTGGACTGAAAAATCGATGTACGGCCGCAAGTACATGGGAATTGCGCGCACCACGTTCGTGATCGGCCCGGATGGCATCGTGAAGCACGTTTTTGAGAAGGTAAAGCCGAACGGCCATGCCGACGAAGTGTTAAAGTTCGTCTCGCAAAGCTAATCGCCCGCCAGTCCACTAGCGAATCAACCGACAATCGATCATGATGTATCGATTTCGCATTCGACTGTGCTTCTTTGCGCCTTAGCGCCTTTGTGTGAGCAATCGCATCCCCCAATGAACGATCTGATATTTGTGTCCTTGGAGGACTGGGACGAGATTTGGCGACGCAATCAGTTTGTCTGCGCCGCATACGCCAGGCGATTTCCCGACCGTCAGATCCTTTTCGTTTCGCCCGCACGCAATATCTCCTACCTTCTGCGCAGTGGCAACCTCAAGGGCCTTCGCCAGAGCGCGACGGAGGTTGTGCCGGAGCTGCCTCAAATCACCGTTACCCGACCGCTCAAACTGATGCCGAACACGCTGCGCGCCGGCCGCCGGTTCAACGAGGCCATGATGCGGAGGCACGTCGCCGACGCAGTCCGCGCCCACGGCCTTCGAGACCCGATTCTGTGGCTAAACCCGCACTCGGCAGTGCACATGGCGGGGCAACTGGGCGAAAGCGCAGTCGTCTACGACGTTACGGACGATTGGATCAGCCTGACGCAGTCGCCAGCGGTTGCGAAACTCACAGAAGAACAGGACAGGGCCCTGTGTGCGCGCGCCGATGCCGTGATCGTCTGCTCCAGCCATCTTTACGCCATCAAGAAGGACCTTGCGAGGAATCTGCACCTTATACCGAACGGAGTCGACCTGGATCACTACGCGCATATTGCCGATAGGTGTGGAGAGATTCCTGAAGTCGCCTCACGCTGGAAACGCCCGGTGATCGGATACACCGGCACGATCCATCCGGACCGAGTGGATATCTCGCTCGTGGGGGCGCTCGTGAAGCGAATGCCGGAGGCAGCGTTCGTGATGGTCGGACCCAATCACCTCTCCGCGGACGAGATGAAGCCGCTGAGTGCGCTGAGCAACCTGTTCTTCACCGGACCTGTGCCGTACAAAGAGATTCCGCAGTACATGAGAGCCTTCGATGTCTGCATAACGCCCCACCTGGTGACCCCGTTCACCGAGAGCCTCAATCCGATCAAGCTCTGGGAGTATCTCGCCGCCGGGCTGCCGATCGTCTCCACGGATGTCGCCGGCTTCCGCGATTTCCCAGGTCTGGTGAGGATTGCCCGCACCCCGGAGCAGTTCGATTCCGAGATTCGGGGTGCATTGAGCGAACGGCCGTCCCTCGTAGAAGAGCGCCGGCGCGAAGCGGCAAAGCACAGCTGGAACAGCCGTCTCGATGACATTGTCTCCGTATTGGAGCAGATCGGCAGCGGGCAAAATGGCGCTCGATAGAATGAACAAACTATCGAAGCCTCACTCTCTGACGATGCATAACGTTATCCAGCACGCAGCGCCTGACGCCCTGACCGTGTGCGGCGACACCAGACAATCTTCTGACACATTGCCAACTCCATAGCCGAAGCGATCGCGCGTGCTGGACATTCTCCGATTCGTGGCGATCATACTGGTTTTCGGCCGCCACATCCCATTCGGCTAAGAGCCTTTGTTCAACGGTTCAGAATTCCACTTTTGGCGGGTGGGATCTTTGCGCTATGCCCATTTTTCGTGCTCAAGCTGGGCTCAACGCCTGCCATATACACCGTCGGGTTTGCTATAATCTACATGGCATGCGGAGCGATTCTACTGGCGGTGATGGAACGCGAGCAGCACGAAAATGCCGTCGTTCGAACTGTGTCGTTCCTTGGCGCGCGCTCCTATTCTATCTATCTGTGGCACCTACCTGTGCTGGACTGGGGAGTCTCAATCGGCAAGTCGCTGATACCCATGTGGAATTGGTACTGGTACATTGGCATCGTCGTGCTCGGCTCGCTGCTGGCCGGCGTGGCGATGGCCCATCTGGTGGAGATGCCAACACTCTAACTGCGGGAGAAAGTCTCGGCGAGCGGGTAGGATGATCCTTAGCGTGCACTGCACATCATATCGCTGAAGCGCAACGTCGTGAAAGGCCCTGATGCCACCATGGAACTAAAGGATTTCGTTCCACCTATCCTCGTCCGCGCAGCCCGCAAGCTCCGGCCGCGAACCGTCGCCACTCCCATGGTTCCGCATTTGTCGGAAACGGTCTATGCGTCCTACGCAGAAGCGGCGGCTGCCTGCAGCGAGTTCGGTTACGAGCAGAACGACCTGGTGGACGTAATCTGCCGCAAGACTGCAATCTACCGCGATAAGTGCGCTTCTGAGCCCGCTCCAATGGTGACAGGCGTGGAAATGGCCGCGCTAGTCGGGTTGGGCCTGGCACGTCCTGCCACAGGCGAGGTCAGCGTCCTGGATTTCGGGGGCGCTTGCGGCGCTCATTACTTCCGAGTCAAATCGATTGTTGGCGACTCGCTTCGACTGAATTGGCGCGTGGTTGAAACGCCCACGATGGCGCAGCGAGCACAAGAGCTCGCGAATTCGGAGCTCTCCTTCTTTAGCAGCCTTACCGCGGCCATCGAAGGCGTCGACGGCATCGATCTGCTCTTCTCTTCTAGCGCGCTGCAGTGCGTTCCGGATCCTTACCGTACCTTGCAAGACCTGCTCGAATGCAATGCGGAGTATCTCGCGCTCGTGCGAGTCGGCCTCACGGACTCCGATCGGGACTATATCACGATTCACGAGACAAGTCTGGCGGAAAACGGTCCAGGACCATTGCCACCGGGCATGAAAGACGGTCCTTCGAGATACCCGTTCACATATCCCGCGCGTGCACGGATCGAGGGGATGTTATCGAAGGACTATCGGATCATGCTGCGATCGCCGGAGGCATCGGGTGTGCTGCTAGCCCACTCCGATAGAATCCTGGGCCTCTCGTACGTCGCTCACCGCCGCCCGGGTAATACCGAGTTTTCCCACGCGTTGGTCGGGCAGTTGCGAGACGTGAACGCAGCCACTCAGGCAAGCCAGGGCACGTGAGCCCGCCAATCCTCGCCGGAGCCAGCCCGAGTACGCTGTCGCTGCGGTTGCGCTCAGTCGCCGCGTGATGCCGAGCGCTTCGATATCTGTTTATAATAATCTTTCCGCGCAGCCGCTCGCCTGGCCGCTACGGCCTCGGCCCCCAGCTTGTTGAGGTGCACGCCATCCCCCGTGCCGTATTCCGCCTTCAAATTATCAATCTGCCCCGTTGATTGCCTTACCTCGCCGACCGTATCGTGACAGCGCACAATTCGCACATCAAGTTTGCCTTTCGCCCATTCCACGTAGTTCCTGTTGAACGCTCTCACCTGCGCCGACTTTGCGTCGTCGAAGTTGCTGTCTGGCAAGATTTCGTCAATAAATAGCGCGCAGCCGCGCGGCAGCTGCTCGTAGATTTCGTCGAAATCCGCGCGTACCGCCTCCCAGGAGCGGTTCTGCTGGATATCGTTCACTCCGCAATGACACCATATCTCCTGCATGCCAATCCCTGCGCTGGCGTGAACGCCCGTGCCGAACAGAATAGCCGGCATTGCCGAAACGTTCACCCATTGCCACGTCTTGGAGCCGCTGGCGTAATCTTGATAGGTGAACTCTTTCCCAATGATCGACCGCATGCAAAGTGCGAGTTCCGCGCGCTGATCGCCCGCCGGGCCCGTTTCGTCGAGATAGGATTCATAATGGCTGCCATGACCCGCCTCGATACTGTCGCCTGTCACCACCGCTACCGGCGGATCTCCGAAGACCTCTAAAGGAAGGGTCATTCCGGGAATTGAATTCGGAAATGCTTGATTCGTCCCCCGGGAATCGCCGGTCGACCACAGTACGGGACCCTTTGCTCGCGTTAGCGCGTGCACAGGCTTCTTCTCTGTTGCCGTGGCGCCGAACCAGCACCCTATGAAATCGCCAGGAATGACGCCGTGGATGGGTCTGGCCAGCACCCGTTGCTGCACGCTTCCTCTCACGGGCTCGAATACTTCGCTCTCTCCCACGAGGTTGAACTTGCCATCGTGGGGTCGGAATATCTTGATCTTCATTGCCAGGGGGCCAGAACGGTCGACGAGATAGTCCACGCGCTTTACGGCGCTATTCTGAAGGCACCTGTCCACGGGAGTGGCATCGATAAACGTCCGTCCCTCGGGTTCAGTCGCGCCCCTGATCAGGGCGTCTTCACGGAAACTCTTGGCGCCCAATCCGCCAAAGCTGCTTAATGCGCCTGGTCGTCTGGGTGCACCCCGAACAATTGTACGAGGAACGCTGGTTCGTTTCGGCGCCGGACCGCAGCTTACAACAAGCCAAGCTCCTAAAGAAGCGGCGAGAATTAGACGAAGAAGTCGCGTCATCAAACTTTCTTACTGGTCCTTATCAAGGATCGTTCCGTCGTGCCGAAGCGGCGATGAAGATATAAAGGGCCAAACTAAAAGTACCTTCATCTCTTTACGCTGTCAACTCGCCGATCCGCTGTGTCTGGCTGCTCAAGCAACGCCCGGGAAAGGATTTTGCACAAGAAACGTTGAAGCACGCAGACGCGCTTGACCGCAAATCACCTGCGCCGGGTCAGCAGAGGGTGAGGATGAGCGGGATCGTGCCGAAGATTAGTATCGTGGGATTTCGCGTGGCGATCACGCCAGGGCGAGTCCATCCATGCATTCCGGGGTTACACGTTCATTGCCCATGCTTTCTGTGATTATCGTCAGCTATAATACTCAGGAAATGACGCTCGACTGCCTTCGAACGCTGGAACGCGAGCTGAAGGAAATCCCTTCGGAAATCTATGTCATCGACAATGCTTCGGAGGACGGAAGCGTAGACGCGGTTCGGCGCGAGTTCCCGCAAGTGCACGTCGTCACAAGCGAAAAGAACCTTGGGTTTGGGTCGGCGAACAACCTGGGAATGGCCAGGACGAGTGGCGATGCGATTTTGCTGCTGAACAGCGATGCCTTTCCGCGTCCCGGCGCGATCTCTGCGCTCTTGAAATACCTGGATTGCCATCCGGAAGTTGGGGTGGTCGGACCTCGCCTGTTGAACAGAGATGGCTCGCTGCAGCTCTCGTGCTTTAAATTTCCCTCGCCCGCCCGCTGCTGGCTGGAGAACCTGTGGCTTTCGGCGCTGTTTCAAAACAGCGCCCGATTAGGCGATTACCGGCGCTGGCCGCACGACAGCGAGAGGATTGTAGACTTCGTATCGGGCGCATGCCTGCTGGCGCGCCGAGCCGTCTATGACCAGGTCGGCGGCTTCGACGAAATGTTCTTTATGTATTCCGAGGAGACCGACTGGCAGCGTAGAATTACGGACCATGGCTGGAAGATCGCTTTCACTCCGGAGGCCGAGGTGGTGCATCTCGCCGGAGCCAGCGGCGCAGCCGAGCCTGCGCGCATCAGCAAGCACTTCTTCAACAGCCTGGACTATTACGAATGGAAGCATCACGGAGTGCTGGGCCTCATCGCCCTGCGCGCCGCTATGATAGCCGGAAGCCTGATGCGGCTGGTTCTGTGGCTGCTGGCCATGCTGGCGCCAAACAAACGCCACGCTGCGAAGTCCAAAGCCAGATTGCACGCATGGCTGCTATGGAGACAGTCCACCAAATGGCGGCTAACTCTCCCGAATAGATGAACAAGATGTTAGAAGAGATTGGAAACGCACGGAAATGCAAGGCATGACCAGGGCGCGGACACATCCCAGTCCCGCTGTCATTGTAGGTTTATGCGTCGTGATCGGGTTGATCGTGTACGCGATTCAAAACACGGTCAAGGATCCGCTTCCGATCTTTGGCGGGATCTATCTGTTCGTCTTCACATGCATCTGCTGGGCCTATCCGCAATCCGCACTGCTTTTTACGTTCGCAGCATGTCCTTTCCAAAACGACCTGTCCGGTAATTTTGGCCCGTTTCGATTCTCGATCGTAGAAGTCAACCTGGTCATCATGGCGGTTGCGTTTGCGATGAAGATGTCGCAAATGCGCGTCACGCTGAAAACCGGGCCGGCATTTGGACCGATTCTGCTCTATATCGGCCTTTGCATCAGCTCTTCACTCGGGCACTGGGACCAGGCGACAACCCCGGCGATCATGCAGGTAATCCTGTACATGGTGGTTACGGTCGTAATCTATGCCACCTTTGCCAACGATGCCACCGAATTTCGCAGATATTGTCTCGCGTTTCTGGCGGTGTGCTTCACGCTCAGCTGCATTGCATTCGCGAGTGGCACGGCGTTCATTCTGGGCCTGCATAAGAATGGAATCGGAGGGTCGCTCGCAATCGGCGCCATCGTCGCTGCGGAACTCTGGTTCTCCGAGAAGAACTCGCGCATGAAGTGGCTGCTTGGCATCGCAGGCGCAGTCATTGTCGCGGGGATGATCTTTTCACTCTCTCGCGGCGCGTGGATGGGAGCCGCAGTGGGCATTCTGGCCATCCTCATCATTCGGCGCCAGATTAAGCTTGTATTTCAGCTGTTGATCGCATTAGTGCCGATTGTCTATCTCATGTGGAACTGGCTGCCCGCGGAGAAAAAGGCGAACGTAACCGATCTAAATCCTAAAGGCGACAACGTGCGCCTCCGGGTCGTCACCATCGACTACTGTATGGCGGTCTTCCAATCAAACCCCACTACCGGCGTCGGGCTATCGCTCCGCAAGGAGATCGACGCGACGAACGTGATCATGGTAACCCTCGCCGAAACGGGCTGGCCAGGTTTACTGGCATTTCTATTGGTACACGTGCAGATTGCCCGCATGATCTTTACGCTGCGCAAATCGATTTCGCTCACCGATCCGCGTTTTTCGATCCTGGTCATTACGGGAGCGCTCGTTACCTCTAAATTCGTTCACGGCGTGGTCGATCACTACTGGAGCCGCGGGACCCTGTCTGTCGTGTGGGCCTGTGTGGGAGTGATGACCGGCCTGCATTACGCCGTGCGCGCGCAGCAGCGCGTGTCGGAGCGCAGCAAATACCTCACTCCGCCGAAGGCCGAGGCCATCACTTGAGAATCGCTCTTACGTTTCCCGGGTGTCATCGGCGAGGCGGCGTGGAACGCGTAGTCTTCGAATGCGCACGATTTCTCGCGAGCCGAAAGCACCAGGTAAGCGTCTTCGCGAACGAGTGGGAGGCCCTCCCGAACTCCGGCATCGAGTATCACAGCGTCCCCGTGCGGGAATCGCCCGCCTTAATGAAACCCTTGCGCTACTACAGCGCCTGCCGCAACGCCATTTGCTCGGCAGGAATTCAAGCACTGGGAGCCCACGGGTGCGAATGTCCGCTCGATGGCGTCTATTGGACCCACAGCGTGCATCGCGCCTGGCTGGAAGCGAGTAAACAGTTTCGGTCGCCCTTCTCCGCCGCCCGCATAAAGCAGCGCTTGAACCCGCTGCACAGTGTCCTGCTCCATCTGGAAGCGCGACATTTGCGTGACCGGCGATACAAGAAAGTCATTGCACTGAGTTCGACGGTGAAGGCCGACCTGATGCGATGGTACGATGTACCGGAAAGCGATATCCAGATACTGCCCAACGGCTATTCGCCCGAGGATTTCAGCGCTGAGCGACGCACTTCGCTTCGAGGCGAGATGAGAGCGAAGCTCGGATTTGGGCACGAAGATCGTGTGGTCATCTTCGTCGCTAACGAGCTCCAACGCAAAGGGTTCCGGCCCCTGGTACAGGCGATCGCCTCGCTGCAGGATCGGCGATTGCGCCTGCTTGTTGTGGGCAAGGTGAGTCCCACGGATCACTGTGACGAAATCGAGAAATTGGGCCTGGCGCCACAGGTGAAATTCGCCGGCCCTTCGTCGGATATCGCCGCCTATTACGCCGCCGCGGACATCTTCGCGCTGCCCACGCAGTACGAGGCCTGGGGATTGGTGATCGTGGAGGCGCTCGCGTGCGGCCTACCGGTGCTGACCAGCCGTCTCGCCGGGGCCGCGGTCGCCGTGCGCGAGGGCGAAACGGGAGAGCTGATCGATAGGCCGCTGGATGCAAGCGAGATTGCGTCCAAGCTTGACCTCATCCTCGATCGAACGTTCGCGGCCGAGGCCACTACCCCTGAAGAGATTGAGGCCTCCGTGGCTGCGTATTCCTGGTCCACCGTTCTGGAGCGCTACGAAGCCATCCTGAGTGACTGCTTTGGACAATAAGCCCCGGCTGAATATCGCGACACCGCGGGCGCGGAGGCCCAATCCACGAGGTCGGCTAGTCCTGCAGGAACGCTGCAAATGAGCAATGGAGTCGAACTTCGGGTGGCGCTCGTGACCGACTCGGACGCGTACGCCGGAACCGAAGCGCACATATTGACCCTGGCGCGTGGATTGCGCAAGCTAAACATAGAAGCCAGCGTCTCATGCCCCGCAGGGACGCCGCTTGCCGAGCGAGCCTCAGCCGAGGGAATCAAAGTATACGCCGTCGCGAAGCAGGGCCTGATCGATCGCGCCGCCGTCGAAGCGCACGCGGCGCTGCTTTCTAAGCGTGCAGTTCACATACTGCATACACACAATGGCCGTACCCACCTGAATGCGGTACTGGCGGTTCGGCGGGCCGGGATGGGGTGCTGCGTTGCGACGCAGCATTTTATCACGCCCGACCACAGCACACAGCGTGGACCGAAGGCCTGGCTCTACGGCCTCGCACACGGATGGATCAACAGCCAGACGGAACGGTTCATCGCGATATCGCAGACGGTGCGGCAGGGAATGCTCGACCGGCGCGAAGCGCCGGATTCGCGCATCACCGTGGTTCCAAATGGCATAGATACTCCAGATGCGCAGTGCCTCATGCCACCAGGCGCTGTAAGAGCCAGGCTGGGGATCGCACCGGATGCTCCACTGATCGTCTGTACGGCGCGTCTGGAAAAAGAGAAGGACGTGGCGTCTCTTATCGGGGCCATGAAGCAAGTGGTCGCGGAATTCCCGTCGGCGCTCTGCCTCGTTGCAGGCGAGGGCGCAGAGCGCGAGCAGCTAGAGGCGCAGATCCTCGCGCTCGGGCTCCAAGACGCGGTCAGGCTCCTCGGATTTCGGAGTGACGCTCACTCCCTGATAAATGCCGCAGACATCTTTGTTCTGCCCAGCCTAGCGGAGCCGTTCGGCCTGGTGATACTGGAGGCGATGGCGCTCGGGCGCCCGGTTGTGGCAACGCGGGCAGGCGGTCCGCTGGAGATTGTTGTAGACGGCGAGACGGGAGCGCTCGCGAAACCCGCCGATGTGCAGTCGCTCGCGGCATCGCTCCTTCGCCTGCTGCAATGCCCTGCAGAGGCCGCGCAGATGGGAATCGCCGGCCGGAAGCAGTTCCTCAAGCGATTTCAGTCGTCCCAAATGGCGGAGGCTACGCGGCAGGTCTATCTGCAGGCTTGCGGTATTCGCACACAGGTCGATAGTCGGTAGCAAATGTATTTCGAGCCGCCAACACGGGCGAGCCGATTCCAGGGGGCTGTAGTCGATGCGGGTGCTGCTGATCTCACATACCTGTCAATCGCGCGTTGAAGGACAGCCGAAGGCCTTCGAAATCGGCAGAATTGGATCCGTCGACCTGTGCGTTCTCGTGCCCGACCGATGGAAGCACTATGGCGACTGGCGCGAAGCCGACGTGCCGGAGAACCCGCCATTCAAGTTTGAGCTGAGCCCGGTTTGGTGGCCATGGACCGGCCCGGGACAATTCTACCTCCACTGGTACCCAGGCCTTGCCAAGCTGATCAAAGACTGGCGGCCCGATATCATCGACCTGTGGGAAGAGCCCTGGGGTCTGGTCAGTGCGCAGGCCTGCCAGCTGCGCAACAAGCATCTCCCGACCTGTAAAATCCTGAGCGAGACGGAACAGAATATCGATAAGACCCTCCCGCCACCGTTCGAATCGATCCGCAGCTTCACGCTCCGCAACACAGATTTTGCCATCGGGCGAAGTACGGAGGCGGTGGACGTGCTCCGAAATAAGGGGTACAGAGGTCCGGCGGAGGTCGTGCCGAATGCCGTCGACAACGTACTCTTCCGGCCAATGGATCGAGAACAGTGCCGTCGCGAACTCGGGCTGAACCATTTCACGGTCGGCTACGTGGGGCGTCTCGTGGAGGAGAAGGGGCTCGCCGACATGGTCGACGCCCTGGAATCGCTGGACGATCAGGTCGAGCTTCTGTTTGTAGGCTCCGGGCCGATGGAGCAGGCGCTTGAGGCGAGGGCGGCGGAGATAGGCCGGTCGGATTCCGTGCGGATCATGCAGAGCCGCCCGCTCGAAGCGCTGCCCTCCATCATGAACGCGATCGATGTGCTCGCCCTCCCGTCCCGCACGACGCCAAGCTGGAAAGAGCAGTACGGCCGGGTGATCATCGAGGCCCACGCCTGCGGCACTCCGGTCATCGGCTCCAACTCCGGCGCCATCCCCGACGTAGTAGGCGACGGCGGGCTTGTCGTACCGGAACGAGACCCAGCCGCGCTCGCCGTGGCAATCAACGCATTGCGTCAAGACCCGGCTCGAAGGCAGGCGATGGGCTGCGCAGGTAAGGCACGCGTGGAAGCCGAATGCACCTGGACGCGCGTCGCCGAGCGCATGGCAGCGATCTATGAGAGCATGATGTCAAGCGGGCGCGGCCAATAGAAGCAGT
>Ga0068855_100003674_pt1 | contig 18767 bp, 16 predicted proteins | sample KBSCornC52_FD_66592 | JGI IMG/M metagenome (GOLD analysis project Ga0068855, IMG submission 66592) | Corn rhizosphere microbial communities from Kellogg Biological Station, Michigan, USA - KBS Corn C5-2 | ecosystem: Host-associated > Plants > Roots > Rhizosphere > Soil ...
CCACCAGACCGAATACACCACCGGTGGCGTGCCGCTGGCCGGCATCCACGCCGCCATCGGCGAAATAGCAGCCTTGCTGAAGCAGGCGCGCGCCGCCGGTGCACCGGTATTCCACGTGGTCCATCACGCCAAACCGGGCGCGGCGCTGTTCGATCCGCAGCGGGAATTTGTCGGCATCATTGACGGCCTGCAGCCGCAAGACGGCGAAGTCACGGTGGTCAAGGCGCTGCCGAATTCCTTCGCCGGCACCACGCTGGACGCCGAGCTGAAGAAAGCCGGAAAGAAGGAGTTGATCATCGCCGGCTTCGCTACCCACATGTGCATCAGCGCCACCACGCGCTCGGCGCTGGATCATGGCTATGTGTCGACGGTGGTGGCGGCGGCGTGCGCCACGCGCGACCTGCCGGATGCGCTGGGCAAGGGCGTGGTGCCGGCGGCGGAGGTACAGCGCGCAACACTGGCCGCGTTGGCCGACCGTTTTGCGACGATCGTGCCGGATGCGGCCGCGTTGAACTAACAGGGGGTGTTTACTGGTTGGTGGGAGTGGCCGGATTGCTTGGATTGATCCGCAGATTCTTGAGAATGTCACGCCACGTCACAATGCCGACCGGCCTGAAGTTCAGGTCGACCACCGGCAGGCAGGAAATGCCGTGGGTATTGAAGGACTGGATCGCGTCATCGACCGTGGCGTTTTCCTGCAGCACGATCGGACGCCGCGTCATGATCTGGTGCACGCGCTTGTTCAGGCTGGCGATGTCCTGGTAGGTTTCCCGGGCCGATCCGATGTTCGGGCTCAGCGCCTTGAGCAGGTCGCGATCGGACACCACGCCCAGCAGCTTGTGCTCTTCCACCACCAGCAGGTGGTGGAATTTCAAGTTGTCGAAAATCTCTTTGACCATTTCCAGCTTGTCGTCCAGGGTGACGGTGACAAGCTTCACGGTCATGATCTTCTTGATGCTGACTCCAGCCATCGCTCCTCCTGCGCTCATCCGTTGACATACCGGATTGTCCTTCATCTTGCGGGCCGGGCAATAGACCTGAATCAAGTGCGCGCAAAAAAACAAAAAAGCCGCTGATCCTTTCGAATCAACGGCTTACAGTGTCTTTGGTGGGATAGGTTCACTTTAATATCGTATTTAAGCTTTTGAAATTTAGGTGTTTTTTTATTTTTAATAAAGAAATTACCCCTAAAAATACCCCTAAAATCCTTGGACGTAGTTGTCCTTTCTTGGACAACATGAATTGATTTACTATGGAAGCATAGGGGTAACAAGGGGAGCTGCAGCAGTGCAAGTATATAAAAAAAATCTAGTCGCTGAACTGCGCCGTATGCGTAGTTTTCTCAAAAACCATGACAGAGATGTCTCTGATTTTTCGATTTACTCGAATTTCGAAAACCTGGAATTGCAATTTTGGCTCACTTTTTCTCGGCGCAAGCAAATTGCTTGTGCATTTGAATTTTCCTCTGTCAAGGATCGCGATGAGCTTTTGGATGTGAAATTTAAGCCCTTGCAGCCCAGCCTTCCTAAAAATATGGATACGGAGCGATTGGCAAATAACGTTGAACGGGTCGAGCGCAAGGCCAAGGATTATTTTTTAGAAGTCGAGCCTGCGGAAGATTGGGGTGAGTTCGTCAATATTATTACGTCTCGCCTCGCGCAAGGTTCAGCAGAGGATTTAGAGCTATGGGCTTTCGATAAAAATATAAAGTCGAAAAAAAGGGGGCGCGGATACATTGATCACATCGTTCCCATAATCGTGGCGGTGGCCTATTGCTTCGATGCAAAAAAGGCTTTGTCAGAATCTGATCTCAGTCGTGCGTGGTACTGTATTCGTTCGGGAGAGGAATTTGTTCGACGGGATTTTTTAATTAAAAATCCATATCGAAAATTTCAAGAGCGAGCTCGCTCTGGGGGGATAGCCAAGGCTAATTTGCTTGTACCTGCGAAAAATCGAGTCATGGAGCTATTGCGCATTCTTGCGCCGGTAGTAGGCTGGAAAAGTAAAGCCGAAGCGGTTAGAAAACTGAATGATCCTGTTTGGGAGTTCATTTTGACTTTGTCAAAAGACGGAGAAAAACCTGCACTGAATTCAGATAATTTTGAGCAAACGCTGTCTCGTTGGCTTACAAAAGATGCTCCGATTCGAGAAATTTATGAAAAATATAAAAAAACGGCTGCATTTGAAAAAACAGCCGAAAACCGGTAGAAATCACGTATAGGTGGCAAGGGGGGCGTTTGGCGACAGATGGATAGGGGGCGCTCGTTTTGCGATGGGCACGACTGATCCGCGAGAGATGCGCCCTTTGCGAAATACCCTAATACCTTTCGGAGGCCTAATTGTCATATAGTGCTCAGTCTTGGTCATGTAGGCAACCGCCTTCCGTAGCGCATCGCGCGCATCTTGATCGTCCCAGCGAATCAGCCCAGAACCGCATGATTTGATAGTGACCTTGCTATCACTCCAGTCAAAGAAGAGCCCAATACCAGCCGTGGCATCAGATTTCCAGATGGTGTTGAGGCGGTCAGCTAAGGCCGTGTCGTTTTTTGCGTTGTCGCCATTGAATATGAACAGCGCTTGAATCTGAAAGCCTTGATGTAAACTATGCTCGATCTTGAACGCGTAACCGACTAGATAGTTGCTTGCGAATTTTGATTTAATGCGGCGCGTAAATGCAGATAAATGTTTTTGCACTTCTTCAAATCTGATCGAATTTGAGAGATCACTAGGCCAGCCACGAGGCTTCTCATAGCCCATGTCCGCACGAACGGTAAATAATGAAGGGTGCTGTAGGGACAGATCGTTTACATATTGCTCGAATTCTTTGTGTTTTTTGTTTCCTGGTCGAATGAAATTTTCTACTTTTTTCTTAAATGCCTTGGTTGTGCCGCGCTGATACAGCGTTTCGATTGCTCTCTTCCAGCGATCAGCTTTTGTAAATTTATCGTCATCTCTTTCGATGTACAGTGGATATGCGGTGTCATAAAAAGAATCATCCCAAAGAATGACGTCGTCGTTAATCATCTGAGAAAACAATGTAATGTAAGGATTGAGTTGATGCCAAGGTTGCTCATGCAGGATCTGATTGAGACAAGTTTTGAGGTGGCAAAGAAAAGGCAGGTCAGTTTTCTGGAGACTTTCAATATATCGGGTCTGAGACACTCGCGATTGGGAGCGTTTAAGCAGCTCGTGTAAGACTGCGCGAGTGTAAGTATCGATTTGCTGAAGATGGAACTGATGACCCCAAGCAGCAGTGATGTATGGGCGGACAGTGCCGTTGCATTCCGCCAAGGCCAGGGAGTTCGATTTCATCGCATCTAGGTGCTCTTTTTTGCTAATTTTCATTATGTTATCCACAATCAGTTGAAAGTCGATTCATCGATTGTTGTGACTGTCTCGTCAAATAATTTTCGAATATCCTCTACTTTCCAAGCCGTGATGCCAGGGCCCAAATTTTTCACAGGTTTGGGGAACCGTCCCGAACGGACACCAGCCCACCAAGTTGATTTACACACTGGAATAGGGCCAGTTGGGGAGATGATTTTTTTAATGCGAACGTAGCCTTCGAGTGGGAGAGCGTGCATAGCTTCTTGATGAACGCAAATAGAATGGTGTTTGGTTGTCATAAAATGTGTCCTCGAAAATTTCAAATGGGCATCTTGCCGAGATGACAAAATGTGAGGAAATTTTAAGATCCAATTTGGTGTAAAACTAGTGATGTGCTAAAACAGAAAAAATCAACATGCTTGCTTCTTAAGTATTTGATTTTATTGTATTTGTGAATTTCCACTGTGCTGTTTGAGGCAACCCCCTTGGGTCCTGAAGTTAGTTCCTTGTGTCGAAGGAACTAACTTTTTGGAGCTTGGGGAACTAAGTTGGTGATTTGGCAGGTGTTATCCGGAGCTGCATTCGATGAAGTGAATGCAGCGTTTGCCGGGGTTGTCCGTGAAGCGCTGGACGCGCTCCTGGGTTGATTGATAGAAGTCAGAGCGAAGGCATCCCGCATTCAGTACGCCACTCATTCATCATGTCGTTGCTGATGGGAGCCTCGTCTCCCATGCCGCTGCGGAACCCTTTTAGCTTGGCGTCATAGCAAGCCTCTTTTGAACTGCTGGCATTGGATGTCGTTTTTGCTGCTGGTGCTGTCGTCTCCAACAGTCCAGGCAAGACTTTTCCGGGTATGTTCAATACGTAGTGAACGTGATCATCACCGCGAGAGCGCCGCAAGTCCTGCATGGTAAGGGCCCAGTTTTTGGTGATGTTGAACTTGCTGCCATCCTTCTTTTCTACCTCAACACCAGCCCATCCAGGATAGGCTTCGTCTCCTTTTACAACCCACTGGAAAATTTCAGTGGCCTTGGCAACATCCCCGTAGGTTTTCTCAACAGCAGCAAGGGCGCTTTGCTCGCTCTTTTGAAACCGTTCTTTCTCGGCTTGAACACTGGTCAAATGTTGTTGCAGGTTGGCTGATGCGTCATTTGTATTTTGCTGAGTGCGTTCAGCCATTGCTTTTGCGCTGGCAAAGGAGCCCGTTTCGTTGCGTACCGCAGCCCGGCGCATGGCAGCAACCGGATCTTGTTGTGCCAGTCGTCTGTTCTCGATGGCTTCCTGAGCTTCTTCGGCCGCAAGTTTGGCTTGTGCTTGGGCCGCCAGAGCGGCTTGTTGTGCCGGTGCTTGTCGATATTCCTCGGCCCGCTGATCCAGAGATTGATAGTAGTTTTGGTATTCCTTATTGATTTCCTTGGTTTGAAATACACGCATGGCGGCTGTTAATTCTGGAGCATCTTTTAATACGCAGCGATATTCAACGGCGTTGCGGTTGCTGTCGTCTTTGAAGGTGCGCCATTCTTCACTGGCGCAAGAGGCTCGACCTGACAACGCTGAGTCATACGTGTGGGTTTGATCTTGCGGTACGGTGGCATTTTTGACGGTCGTGATGTCTGAACTGTCGCATCCAGCGAGCAGTGTGAACAATGTGGCAGTGCAGAGTGGCATGAGAAATCGGGGCATGAATAACCTTTTTGTCGTTGAATATTAAATAATCACACTATGAGTTTGGTTGTGTGAATGTGAATATATCAAACCAAACTCAAAGTGTGTGGATTGGCGTGATACATCCCGTGAAACTGCGGTCATGTCTAACCCAACGCAAAGGCTGGATGTTCAAGTACGTTTTGCCATGAACATGCGGCGCATCAGAAAACTTAATGCACTCACGCAGGAGCAAGTGGCCGAGCGGGCAGAGTTGCATCCGAACTACATCAGTTCGGTAGAGCGAGGGGAACGCAATATCTCGTTGCGGAACATTGAAAAGATTGCAATAGCGTTAGGCGTTGATATGCCTGAATTGCTAGGTGATCCGACGAGCATCGGAGGATGAGGAACTGACCACAGAGCGATCTGTAGTCAGGCGAACTTGTATTCTTCCTCGGTTCGACCAAGCGAAGTGCCGTGGGTGAGGCTGGACAAGGACGAGGGAGAATAAAGGAAGATTCACGCGATAAGTTTCAACGCTTCATCCCAAGCCTTCTGTTTGATGGATGCACCTTGTCCGAACCAAGCCGCATCCACGCGATGATCGTCACTGCGGGCACGGCGATGATGGTCAACGTATTCGGTAACGCTGTTGACCAACCCCCAAGCTGTACCAGCAGCAGATGCCAGATCTGCACCTTTACCGCGACCGAGATACAGTTCATGTACCACCTTGAGCGCACGATCATTGACTGTACTGGAATTGCCATCAGGTGCAGCCGCTACGGAATACGTTAGCACCCGTCGCAGGAGCGACTCGACTGCACCATCCTTGACCTTGCATTCGGAAAGCGCCTTCATGTGTCCCATAAAACCATCCCAAGAAGAAATCGCAATACCAAGTTGACGCTTAACGGCTTGAGGATCGAACTGGCTGCGATGCGGTACCTTAATTGCGCCAGTGCCATCACGCAATGCGATAGCTAAGGTGTTATTGCACACCACGCGAACAGATGTAAATTGTGCCGTTGTCGCCAGCGTGCCATCGCAAGCGGTCGCTAGTAGCAAATAGCCGTTCACGTGATCATGTCTCTTCAAACAAGCGGATTGGCCGGTCCTGGCTAAAGCCCAAAACTTGCGGCCTTCTTTTAGCACACCCGCCGTTTCCAACTCAAAGCCACCGGCTTCGGTGAGATCGCGATAAAACTCCAGCACGTCGCGGGGCTGTACAACCTGATAGCGGCGGGACACGACCGACAAGGCTAGTTTGGTATCAGAGCGATACAGCACCTTTTGATCGGGGAAGGTATGGATAGAACCCAGAGAAGCGCCAGCACTACCAGAGACAAAGCGCACTTCGGATTCTTCGATGTGCCAGTTCATACCGGCTTGTTTTGCCCAGACTTCGAGCGGTTGATTGGGGGCGAGTTGGTTGCCCAGGCTATGCCAGGGTGTTTCGTTGACATAGGCCATAGAGTGAACGAGATGCATGATGACTCCTTATAAATATTCGAACTAGAAAACACAAATGCCTACAGCCCTTCGGGGCTGTAGGCATTTATGTGTCAGGGGATGTGTGGCGAACTCAGAAGGTATTACGACTTGCTGAAAACGTGACCGCAGTCGACGCACTCATGATTGTCGAATACGTTATTGTCGATAGTCTCACCGGCGGTCGCACCAGCGATGCAACCGGCAGCACCACCGAACAGGACTCCCATGAGTGCACCAGCCAGGCCGCCGAAGATGGCACCGGCGGGACCTATAGTCATACCGAGAGCAGCACCGGTTTCTGCCCCACCCATTGCGGCGGCAGCACTTCCTGCTGCGCCAGCGACAGCGCCGATAGCACTGCCTGCTTTACGAGCGCGGTCGCGGGTGATGATTTTGGAGGAATGGCAGTGAGGGCAATACAGGGTGGAAGACATGAAAGCTCCAAATAAAGGAAGTGTTCGTACGTGACGAACAGAACGAGCAACAGGCCCGATTCATGTCGGTGATATATCGTTGAAAAATTCTAAAACGGGATTTCCTCTGGTTGCGCCAAAGCGCAAAGAGAGAATGAACGGTGGGTTCGAACGCTATTTCCAGCAGCTGGGAAGGCAATATGGGATGATTAATGGTTGCATAAGGGAAATGTACTGGGATATGAGTCGTGCGAATCCGTCAGGCTAAATTAGAACTGTGAGAAGATAGTTCTTCGTTAGAATTCTCTTCTCAAATTTATCTAAGGAACGATATCCATGGGTAATAAAATAGCTTTGCCAAGTAACTGGTTGTGCGACGGCCGCGAACTGAAGCCTAAATCGGGAGCAACTCTGTCGAGTACATGGACCTTTGATGGCAAGGAAATTAAACCCAAAACCGGTGCTTTGCTTTCAAATACTTGGGTTTGGGACGGAAGGGAACTGAAGCCTAAAACTGGTGCTTTGCTTTCCAACACATGGATCGTCGACGGAAGTAAGGTTAAGCCAAAAACTGGAGCAACTCTCGCAAACACTTATGAGGCGAGTGGAATGTCTATATTGATTATCGCTGGGAAGGTGGCATTGCGGCTGTGGTGACGTTGATTTTAGAGGCTTCTTGCTGATTTGCAAGAGCAACTGACCTGGTCTAGTGTTGAGGTGCTAAGACTGGACCGAGGTGTAAGCTGATGGTCTAACTCAGGAGGTATACAAATCGATTATCAGAGTGATATAGCACCTTTTGATCAGGGACGGCATTAGGGATGCACCAACACTGCCAGAGACGAAGCGCACTTCGGATTCTTCGATGTGCCAGTTCATACCGGCTTGTTTTGCCCAGACTTCGAGCGTTTGATTTGGGGCGAGGGGGATTGCCTAGGCCGTGCCAAGGTGTTTCGTTGATGTAGGCCATAGATTGAACGAGGTGCATGGTAATTGCTTGTAAGTGACGAAAGCCGAAGTTAGATACACCACAGATCAGCGAGATCAAGCGTCTGATGTCTGACCTGACTATTCCAGTCAGCCAGTTCGCGGAACGCTACAAGGTCTCACGGACAACAATTTATAAGTGGCCCCCGTAGTGGCGTTTAGGCTGATGAGCCTCAGCTGGATGCTAGCGGTATGAGGCCACAAGACAAGATGCCCCATGAATGCAGTAGAAATCGAACAAGCCATTTCAGAGCTGGCCCTCCACCCCTTTGACGCTACGGAATTCCCGTTTACGTTTCTGGCCGGGTTCGGCCACAAGGACACCACTCTTAAGCGTCTGCGCACCGGCAACAACAACGCGTCGGACGTGGCAGGTGGCGTGCTGCTTCGCAACAATATCCACCTCGCCGTGTGTACGGCTGGAGCCGTTGGCGACACGCTCAAGGCTCTACGTGCCAGCGCGGCCACAACAAAGGCTAAGGCCAAGTACATCCTCGCTACCGATGGCCAGACGCTAGAAGCCGAAGAACTGACCAGCGGCGAAACCATCGCCTGCCCCTTTCCAGACTTCCCGAACCACTTCGGTTTCCTGTTGCCACTGGCCGGCATCTCCACCATCAAGGAGATCAAGGATAACCCCATCGACGTGCGCGCCACGGGGCGCCTGAACAAGCTCTACGTCGAACTGTTGCGTGAAAACCCTGGCTGGTCCACTGACGAGCGCCGCAGCGACATGAACCACTTCATGGCGCGCTTGGTGTTCTGCTTCTTTGCAGAAGACACCGATATCTTTAACGGCAAGGGCCTGTTCACCCAGACTGTTGAGCAGATGAGCGCTAGTGACGGCAGTAACACCCACGAGGTACTGTCTGAAATCTTCCGCTCTATGAACATCGCGGTGGCCGATCGCACCACCGCCTTGCCGCGTTTGCCAAACTGGGCCAATGGGTTTCCCTACGTGAACGGTGGTCTGTTCTCTGGCAGCACTGAGGTGCCTCGCTTCACGCGCATGGCGCGCATTTATTTGCTGCACGCTGGGGCATTGAACTGGCGTGAGATCAACCCTGACATCTTCGGAAGTATGATTCAGGCGGTGGCCGACGACGAAGAGCGCGGCGCCTTGGGCATGCACTACACCAGCGTGCCCAATATCCTGAAAGTGTTGAACCCATTGTTTCTGGATGACCTGCGCGCGGCATTGATCGAGGCGGGCGACAGCGAACGCAAGCTGCTGAATCTGCGCAAGCGCATGGCGCGCATCCGGGTGTTCGACCCGGCCTGCGGCTCGGGCAACTTCCTGGTCATTGCCTACAAGCAGATGCGCGAGATCGAGGCGGAGATCAATCGTCGCAGAGGCGACTTGCACTTGGGCAGCGAAATTCCCCTCACCAATTTCCGGGGCATTGAACTGCGTGACTTTCCGGCGGAGATAGCCCGCTTGGCGTTGATCATTGCTGAATTTCAGTGCGATGTGCTGTATCGCGGACAGAAGGATGCGCTTGCCGAATTTTTGCCGCTCGATACACAGAATTGGATCGTTCGCGGAAACTCGCTTCGCCTAGATTGGCTCAGTATCTGCCCTCCAACAGGAACAGGCGTAAAAATAAAAGCCGACGATTTTTTCGAGTCACCTTTAGATCAAGCCGAAATAGATTTCGAAAACGAGGGCGGAGAAACATTCATTTGCGGCAATCCCCCATACCTCGGGGCGAAAAAAAAGAGCGAGGAACAGTCAATTGATATGAGTTTTGCGGGTCTGGGCGAGGCGCAGCTGCTTGATTATGTTGCTGCGTTCATCGTAAAAGGCTTGACTATGGTAAAGAACCAAGATTGCAAAATGGCATTGGTCGCCACCAGTTCGATCTGTCAAGGTGAACAAGTGGCACTATTGTGGCCTCGGATATTCGCACAGAGCGATATTTTTTTCGCCTACACGCCATTTAAGTGGGCAAACTCTGCCGCAAAGAATGCAGGAGTGTATTGCACAATTATTGGTTTTTCGCAGCAAGATATTAAGCCAAAAAAACTATTTGACGCCGAGACAGTCAAGTTCTGCGACAGCATTGCTCCATATCTCGTTCCGGGCCCGAAGATAATTTGCGAACCTAGGGATGTACCAATGTCATCGCTTGAACAAATGAGGATGGGAAGTAATTCGGTGGATGGGAAGAGGCTAATCTTAGATTCAGGGGACGCAAACGATATCCTTGGCGCCTACCCTGCCGCTCGCAAGTTTATTCGGCCATATGGCGGCACGAAAGAAATGGTGTCTGGCGTGAACCGTTGGTGTGTCTGGATTGCAGATGAGCAAGTCGACGAGGCTCGCGCTATCCCACCCATAAGCGCAGCAATTAACAATTGCTATCAATACAGAATCGGCGCCGGTCGTGACGCAAAGAAAGCCGCAAAACGTCCGCATGCGTTTTGCTACTCCACATATGAAGACCGGGACTTCCTACAGATCGGAAACACGATTGGAAATGCATTTTCTTTTGTTCCCGTGGATATAAAGAAAATGGGTTTCGTTTCTAATCACAACGCATTTGTTGTATATGGACGGCCTTTAGTCGAATTTTCAATCATCGCCTCAAGTATTCATCGTGTTTGGGCTGAAGCAATCGCTGGTCGCTTAGGAAATGGAATCCGCTATGGTAATACGGTCGTTTACAACACGTTCCCTGTCCCCATTCTGACTGAGCAGAACAAAGCTGATCTATCCGCTTGTGCGGAAGGCATCTTACTGGCCCGGGAGGTCCAGTTCCCCGCCACCATCGCCGACCTGTATGACCCAAACAACATGCCGGAAAACTTACGTCTTGCGCATGACCGCAACGATGAGGTGCTAGAGCGGATCTACGTCGGCCGTCGATTTAAGAACGACACTGAGCGGCTGGAAAAGCTGTTTGAGCTGTACACCAAGATGATTGCGGCCGAGAAGACTAAGCCCACCGCGAAGGCGGCCAAAGTGAGAAAAAAAACATCATGAACGATCCCGCAAACAATCCGACCAACGCCTACACAGTGCCGTCGGTGTCCATCGCCACGGCGCGTACTGGCGCATCCAGCAAGGCCAACGAACTGGGCATGCGCGCCATGCAAGAGCGCGCCTATGCCAAACGTGGCGAGCAGTACCTGCTGATCAAATCGCCGCCCGCCTCCGGCAAGTCCCGCGCGTTGATGTTCATTGCGTTGGACAAGCTGCACAACCAAGGCCTGAAACAGGCCTTGGTTGTCGTTCCCGAGAGGTCCATCGGTGGCAGCTTTGCAGACGAAGCATTGACCCGCTTCGGTTTTTACTGGGATTGGCAGGTAGCACCACAATGGAACCTGTGCAATGCCCCCGGTGGTGATGAACCCCGTGCGGCCAAGTCCAAGATGGCGGCGGTGCGTCAGTTCCTGGCCAGCAGCGACAAGGTGCTGGTCTGCACGCATTCGACCTTCCGCTCTGCGGTAGAAGAGATGGGCATTGAGGCCTTCGACAACCGGCTGATCGCTATCGATGAGTTTCACCACGTCTCCAGCAATCCTGACAACGTGCTCGGCAGCCAATTGGGCTCCTTCATCGCCCGAGACAAAGTACACCTGGTGGCCATGACGGGCTCCTACTTCCGTGGTGACAGCGAGGCGGTGTTGGGCCCTGCGGACGAATCCCGCTTCGAGACCATCACCTACACCTATTACGAGCAGCTTAACGGCTACCAGTGGCTCAAGTCGCTGGACATAGGCTACTTTTTCTATACCGGGCCGTATGTCGATGCCGTGACGAAGGTGATGGATCCGGCACTGAAGACCATCGTCCACATTCCCAACGTGAACGCACGCGAAAGCCTGAAAGATAAGCAGCGCGAGGTGGATGAGATCATGCATGGCCTGGGCACCTGGACAGGAGTTGATCCAGCCACTGGCTTCCATCTGGTGCAGACTAAAGAGGGCCGTGTGTTGAAGGTGGCCGACCTGGTGGATGACAGCGATGCGGCCAAGCGCACGCGGGTGCTTGGTGCGCTTAAAGACCCAGTGCAAAAAGATAATCGCGACTACGTGGACGTGATCATCGCACTGGGCATGGCCAAGGAAGGTTTCGACTGGATCTGGTGCGAACACGCGCTGACCATCGGTTACCGCAGCAGCCTGACCGAGATCGTGCAGATCATCGGTCGCGCCACGCGTGATGCCAAAGGCAAGGAGCGCTCACGCTTCACCAACCTGATCGCCGAGCCGACAGCCGAGCAATCCGCCGTGGCCGAGGCCGTGAACGACATGCTCAAGGCCATCTCGGCCAGCCTGCTGATGGAACAGGTATTGGCGCCACGCTATGAGTTCACACCCAAGAATGCGGGCGCCCAAGAGGGCTTTGTCTACAACGGCGGCGAGGGCTACCAAGAGGGCCGCACCAACGTGGGCGTGAACGAGGCCACCGGTCAGTACCATGTCGAGATCAACGGCCTGGCCAAGCCCGAAACTCCCGAGGCCACCCGCATTTGCAAGGAAGACTTGAACGAGGTGGTGACCAGCTTCTTGCAGGATAAGACCGCGTTGGAACGCGGTCTATTCGATAAGGAAAATACTGTACCCGAAGAGCTGACGCAGCTGCGCATGGGCAAGATCGTGCGCGAGCGTTACCCGGAGCTGAGCGAGGGCGACCAGGAGGCTATTCGGCAGCACGCCATCGCGGCCATGAATATCACCCAGCAGGCCAAGTTGGCCTTGGCCCAGGCCGACGCTAACGGCAGCGGCGCGGTGCAGGGCAGCACGGCCTTGCTGGACGGAGTGCGCAAGTTCGTCAACGTGCGCGACCTGGATATCGACCTGATCGACAGCATCAATCCCTTTGATGCCGCCTATTCTGTGCTGGCCAAGGCGATGGACGAAAAATCGCTGCGCCAGGTGCAGACGGCCATTGCGGCGAAGAAGGTGAGCATTCCCGAGGACGAAGCGCGTGATCTGTCGAAGCGAGCCTTGCAGTTCAAGAATGAACGTGGTCGCCTGCCGGACATCAACTCGGCAGATGCTTGGGAAAAGCGTATGGCAGAAGGCGTTGCAGCCTTTGCCCGGTACCGTGCGCAGGCTAAAGCTGCGCAGGCTCAAGGGGAGCCTAGCAATGGCTGACCTGGACGACGACGAATTGCTGGATGCCCTGGGCGTTGACGCGATACCACTTAAGGCCTCAAGCCACACGCCGCGCGAGGAGCGCATCATCGCGGGCTTCGAAGACATCGTGCGCTTTCACCAAACGCACGGGCGAGCACCGCAGCATGGAGATGAGCGTGATATTTTCGAGCGCTTGTATGCGGTGCGTCTGGATCAGCTTCGCAAGTCATCTGAAGCTCAAACATTACTAGCGGAGTTGGATTTCCTCGGTCTACTTCGTGGAGCTGCAACAGGTCAGATAGATGTGGAAGCGCTAGATGAGGATGCCTTACTTGCTGAGTTGGGAGTAGGCAATGATCCTGCCAGTCAGAGTGACATCACTGTGCTGCGCCATGTGCGTCCGTACATGGCAATCAAAGCTGCTGAAGAAATTGCTAGTCGTACGCCGTGTACGGATTTTGATCGCTACAAACATTTGTTCGAAGCCGCTGAATCTGGCCTTAAGGCGGGCACCTGGATGACCAAGCCCTTTGTTAAGAATGCCAGTATTGAATTGGGTGATTTCTTCATTATTGGTGGTCAGATCGCTTATGTAGCCGAAATGTTTGACGGGGCGAAAACAAAGGATGGGCGTGATAATCCTCGACTGCGAGTTATTTTTGACAATCAGACTGAGAGCGACCTATTGTTGCGCTCCCTTTCGCGGTCGCTCTATCCGGATGGAGATACCCCCGTGGGCCGTCGCCTTATCGTTAAGAACGATGGTCCGCTGTTTGGTAACGCAGCGGAGCCTGACGACATCGAGAGTGGAACGATCTATGTACTCCGTAGCTTATCTAGCCATCCATTCGTCGCTGAGCATCGTGAACTGATTCACAAAATTGGCGTGACTGGTGGTAGGGTGGAAACCCGTATCGCGGGCGCTGAAAGGGATGCCACTTATTTATTGGCCGATGTGGAGGTGGTCGCTACCTACAAGCTCCATAACCTGAATCGAGTTCGGTTGGAAAACATCTTCCACCACTTGTTTGGCGCGGCGCAGCTTGATTTGACCATCGAAGACCGTTTCGGACATCCGGTCAAACCGAGAGAATGGTTCCTGGTACCACTGCACGTGATTGACGAAGCTGTTCAGCGTATTCGAGATGGATCGATTACAGAGGTGGTCTACGATCTGACAACGGCGCGGCTTGTGTAATTCTGCATAGATCGGAAGGGGAACATGGTGAAAATCGAACAAGGCATCTTAATCCCGAGTACTTTGACACCCGTTGGCGAGGGCGTAACAGGCGCGAACTATGCCATTGTTTTTATCTCTGGTGTTTCGCAACGATGTGTAGTGAAAAAAGCCGGGGATCGTGAAATCGCGGCTGAGTGTTTATGCGCGTTGCTCGGTGATAACTTGAGCCTCCCTACGCTTGTTCCGGTTGTTGTCACTGACCCTCGCGACAATACCTTGTGGTTTGGAGCGCGTGAGGCAGGTTATCCGAGTCTGTCCAGTCGGCTGAATATTGGTACGCTTGCGAGCGCAATACAAATGGTTGCTCTCGCAAGTGTCCTTTCCGTGTGGTCTCAAGTCGGTCAAGTTATTTCGTTCGACGAATTAATAGCTAACGGTGATCGGAATCCGGGCAACATTCTGTGGAATGGCGCTCAATTTACAATCATCGATCATGAGCGCACTCTTGGTATCCAGCCGAAGCAACTCAACAAATTGGCTGTTCTCGCTACAAACCAATTTCAACCGCAATTGGTAGCAAGCGTTCAGAGCGCCAGCACTAGCGCGGCAATGGCACAGCAAGCGCTTCTCGGCATGGGCGCGACGGTCTGGCAGGTAATTGCCGCTGAATTTGCCGGTACTCCACCAGCAGTCTCGCAACATTGCACCACCTTCGTAGCATTCGCCCAAGGTAATCTTGCGTCATTGACAAGCAATACAGCAAATGCGATGAGTCCTTTATTTGCGGGGCAACAACCATGAATACACTTGCCGCTTTTTTAGACACCAATTCGCGTTACACCGTGCTTCGCTGGGAGCCGGTTCCAGGTTCCGGCGAGTGTATCAACGTCGCAGTAGTTTGCGAGCATGCTCATAGGTGTTTTGCCAGAACTCTTGTTCGTGACGATGTATTGCGTTGTATGTATGGCGCAGCTGGTGACGGTGTTATGCGGATGGTGGAGGGGGTCACCAATGCCGTGTACGCGGTCGCCTGCAGTCATGGGCTGGATACCGCGCTAACTGCTGTTCCTCTTGCCAATTTTTCGCTTAGTGTGCCACGCGTTACCTGGGCTAGTGACGAAAATGATCTGCTTCGGCAGATTGTGCTTATGAATTGCAGCTTGAGCGTTATTTCCGATGAAGCGCCTCCGAGCAGCGACGATTTGCCGACGCCGGAGAGGGAAGTCAATCAGCAATGGACAACCAAGGTCAAAGAGGCAGTACAAGTGCTTCGTCCTGATCTCAGCTTGTATTTTAACCAAGAGGCAGTATTGGTCGATGATGGCGTACCTGTTCGCTTTGCCATACTGTCGCCGCGCTTGGCCGCACAGTTTGGTCTACTGCGGCCGGCACAGCAAAATCAAGGTATGGAGGATGCGCGAGCCAAAATGTGGAAATTAGCCTTGGCAAAAGAGCGAAATCCCGGCTTGAACGCCGCACTGGTGTTTGGTACGCCTGCACAGGATGACGTTACCTTGAGTGATAAGCAGCGGGATCGTCTGCGATCTAACGTGATGGAAATTCAGCAGGAGGCATCGCATCGTCAGGTCACGTTCCAGGAAGCGCATACTGTTTCTGACGCCGCCAATGTGATTGTCGCAATGGCATAGGTCGCCAATTTATCACCTCAATCTGGCGGGTTTGATAATTCCGAATAGCTTATCGTCCTCGCTGCTATCTCTAGGTTCTTGTGTTGTCTTTGCCATGTAAATACCAATGAGTCTACGTAGCGAATTACGCATTTCGTCGTTATGCCGTCCGATCAATCCGACGCCGATGCCCCAGCGGTTCCGAAAGTCATGTTTATTGGCATTGCTGTTGCGGTAGCTGCCCCCTATGCGGCTAATTTTTTCTACCCAGTATTCGCCTAACGCTCGACAGATAGAAACGTCACCACTGCGTCCTGTCTGATAGAAAATCACGAGGTGCAAATGCAAGCCACCACCTCGACCGCCTTCTTCTAAATTCCACAGGATTCCTTGTATGCCATATAGCAGTTCATTATTGGCGCTTGCTTCTCTGATGTGTCGAAAAAATCTCTTGCGATAGCGCTGCATGGTTTGCATGGTGACGTCTTCACGATGCTCTGCATCTATGCCTACAGTGAGGAAAAGTATTCGATAGCTTTTCCTCTCGTCAAACATCTCGTCCTCAAAATCCAGGCCACTTGCTTGACGCCGATAGAAGCGCAGTTTCTTCAGCATCTGGGTTCGGATATCGTCTCTTGGGTCAAGCCAGTAATACGCTTCATTGATGTCGTCGAACATGATTGATCCTCGTTGGTGGTTATGCCAACTGATCAAGGGTATCGATAAAAAATTACGGCGATTACTGTCGCGTTGCTGATGATGCCTTGGCGGTCATCATCGAATGGGGTTAATAGAGATGTGAGAGTGCTAAAACTGTTGGATTGTTGATGCGGATAAAACTGTAAATTTTTGGTGTTGATAAAACCTATTACATAGGGCTACCAGTTTTGATTTTAGAATCTATGCAGGATCATTGGCCGTTCATTTATCGGGGGGCAAGGATTCTTCGGAAATATCACAATTTTTCGTGCGGCACGATATGTCGTTCCATTTAGCTGACAGGGAGCATTAAGCTTCGCGTAGTTGAATTACCTCTGCGCCTTTGCGCAAGGTATCTAAATAGTCTGCCCAACGCTGCATCATCCGTTTGCGCTCCGGCAGATGGGATGTCCGGTTATAAGCTCGGCCGTTAGGATCGCGGACAGCGTGAGCCAACTGGTGCTCAATGATATCTACTCGTTCCCCCAGGACTTCATCAAGGATGGTTCTTGCCATAGCACGGAAGCCGTGACCGCTCATTACATCCTTGCCAATATCCATGCGCCGCATTGCCGACAAAATGGCGTTGTCGCTCATGGGGCGGGTTTTTGACCTCGGGCTTGGAAAAACATATTGCCCATTGCCAGTAAGCTGCTGAAGTTCTTTCAGAATGGTTACTGCTTGAGTCGGGAGTGGGACGATGTGCGGCGTATTCGTTTTCGTGACTGTGTAACGCCATTCTGCGGCATCGAGATCAATATGCGCCCATTCCGCTGCCCGCAATTCTCCTGGTCTAACAAATACAAGTGGCGCTAGGCGCAGTGCTGCACAGACGGTCGCCGACCCATCATAATCGTACAAAGCTCGCAGCAGCTTCCCAACCTCTTTGGGATCGGTGACAGCCGCGAAATGAACTCGCTTGCTTTTGACAGAGGGGAGGGCGCCGCGTAGATCGCCGGTGGGATCGCGTTCGGTACGACCAGTCGCAACGGCATAGCGAAATACTTGGCCGCAGTTGGCGAGCGCCCGGTGTGCTGTTTCTAATACGCCTCGCTCTTCGATCTTGCGAATAACGCCCAGAAGCTCTGGTGCCGTAATAGTGGCGATGGGTTTGCTGCCCACGTAGGGGAAAACATCGTTCTCTAACCTGCCGACAATTTTTTCATAGTGGGATGTTGCCCAGCCATCTTTGTTTTTGGATAACCACTCACGCGCAACAGCTTCAAAGTTGTTGATGGCTTGCTCGACTCCGGCGAGTTTTTGTACTTTGCGGTTTTGGCTGGGGTCTGTGCCACTGGCGAGTAGTTCTTTGTTCGCATCCCGTTTTTTACGGGCTTCCTGTAGCCCTATTTCTGGGTAGGTGCCCAGCGAGATCAGTTTTTCTGTGCCTTGAAACAGATATTTCAGCCGCCATCCCTTACCGCCTGCCGGCGTTACCAGCAAATACAGTCCACCGCCATCAGACAACTTGTACTGCTTGTCCTTGGGTTTGGCATTTTTGATTTGTAAATCCTTGAGTGGATCAGTAGTTCTGGGCATTTTTAGGGGTAGCGATTTAGGGGTAAAGAAGAGTTACCCCTAAAACTACCCCTACCCATATTGGATGTCAATAAATCGGGCTGGACAAAATTGGAGTCAGAAAAACAAAAAACCCGCTCAAACACTGGGTTTGTAGCGGGTTTTTGGATTCCGTTGGACTGCCTAGAATCGGTATTTGGTGGTGATAGGTGGACTTGAACCACCGACCCCAGCATTATGAGTGCTGTGCTCTAACCAACTGAGCTATATCACCAAAAGCAAGCCCGTGATTATGCTGTCCGATAACGTTTGTGTCAAGAGATTTAAGCCGAAGCTTGCTGTTTCATTAACCTGCGCTTGCCGGTCTCTCCCAATCAGTGTCCCAACGCCTTGCGCACATGCGCCATCACGGTCTGCGTGGCGTCGGCTGCGTTGCAGTCGATGACGATGCGGTCCGGCGTCGAGCGCAGCCAGGTGATTTGGCGTTTGGCCAGTTGTCGCGTGGCAATGATGCCGCGCTCGCGCATTTCGGCGTGATCGTACTGGCCGTCGAGATATTCCCACGCCTGGCGGTAGCCGACGCAGCGCATCGAGGGCAGGCCCAGGTGCAAGTCGCCGCGGGCGCGCAGCTTGCGGACTTCATCGAGCAGACCGTCGTTTTCCAGCATGAGGTCGAAGCGGCGCGCGATGCGTTCGTGCAGCACGGCGCGGTCGGATGGCTCCAGCGCCAGCGGCAGCAGCGTGAACGGCAAGGCCGCCGCCGTTTTCTGTGTCAGCAGCGCCGAC
>Ga0068855_100003675_pt1 | contig 18765 bp, 17 predicted proteins | sample KBSCornC52_FD_66592 | JGI IMG/M metagenome (GOLD analysis project Ga0068855, IMG submission 66592) | Corn rhizosphere microbial communities from Kellogg Biological Station, Michigan, USA - KBS Corn C5-2 | ecosystem: Host-associated > Plants > Roots > Rhizosphere > Soil ...
GCGCACACGGTGAGCGGCAGCAACGCGGACCAGTCGTGCGTCAACTCGAGAGAGAAGATGATGCCGGTCAGCGGCGAGCGCATCACACCTCCGACGACCGCTGCCAAACCCATCAGCGCCCAAAACCCCGGCCCGACCGGCGTGAACACGTGACCCTCGAGCGCCCCGAGAGCTGCACCGATCATGAACGTCGGCGCGAGCACACCGCCCGACGTGCCTGACCCGAGCGAGAGCGACCAGATCAGCGTCTTCACGACGAGGATGCCGAGGATCAGCCCGATGGTCGCCTTGCCCTGCAGCAGCTGACGGATCACGTCGTAGCCCACGCCGAGCGCACGCGGCTGGAGCAGACCGCCGAGGCCGATGATGAGCCCGCCGATCGCGGGCCACCACATCCAGTGGATGCGCAGCCGGTTGAACGCGTCCTCGGCCAGATACACGAGCCCGGTCGCCCCGATGGCAAGCAGCCCGCCGGTCAGGCCGACGACGGCGCAGCACAGGTAGACAATCGGCCCGAGATGCGTGGCGACGTCGTGCATGCCGAACACGGGCGCGGTACCGAGCAGGTAGCCGCGCACGATGGTCGCGACGACGACCGATGTGGCGACGGGAAGGTAGCTGCGTGGCCGCCATTCGAACAGCAGCAACTCCACGGCGAGCAGCACCGATGCGAGCGGCGCGTTGAACGTCGCGGCCATGCCGCCTGCAGCTCCTGCGACAAGCAGCGTCTTGCGCTCGTCGGCGGTGAGTTTCAGGAACTGCGCGACGACCGACCCGACCGCGCCACCCGTCATGATGATGGGCCCCTCGGCGCCGAAGGGGCCGCCGGTGCCGATCGTCACCGCCGCCGAGATCGGTTTCAGGACGGCGACGCGCGGCTGCACCTTGCTACCACCGGTCAAGATCGCCTCGATGGCCTCAGGCATGCCGTGGCCGCGGATCCGCTCCGAACCGAACCGTGCCACGAGGCCGACGAAGAGACCGCCCACCACCGGCGCGAGCAGGATGATGATCGGGATGTGCTTGGCCGCGCCCGGCGCGACGAGATCCGTCGCCAGCCGCCGGTAGAAGACCGCGTTGGTGATCAGTCCGATCAGGCGGAGCAGCCCAAGTGCCACGCAGGCACTCGCGCCGCCAATGGCGAGCGCGACAGCGCAGATGAGGCCGGTGCGAGGCGTGGTCGTGAAGTCGCCCAGATGCTTGCCGCGGACGACGGAATGCGGGCGCGGCACAGTGCAGCGACTCCTTCCGGCGGGGGGTATGCCGTCAGTATCGCATCACGATGTAAGCAGCCTGCACGCGGGGTACCCGCCGAGCGCCGGGCGGGTGACCTCAGCGCTCGTCTTCCAGTCCGCCGGCGAGGTGCTTGAGTGTCGGCGCCAGGCGCTTGAGCTCGTTGAGGTGCAGTGCCGAAAGGGACTGCAGCCGCGCCTCGCCGTCCGGCGTCAAGCCGACGCGGACGACGCGACCGTCGGGGTCGACCTTTTGGCGGACGACGAGACCGGCCGCCTCGGCGCGGTCAACGAGCTCGACGGCACTGTGCGGACGGAGCAGCAGGTAGTCGGCGATCTCGCCGACGGTCGGCCCCCGCCGATCGTCGTGCCCCTTCACAGCGAGCATCAGCTGATGCTGCGCGGGGCTCAGACCGGCAGCCTTAGCCTGCCGCTCGCTCCAGCGCTCGAAGCGGCGCAGGTCGGTGCGAAACGCGAGCAGACGCGCGAAGTCACTCTTGCTGAGCTTGGCCACGCCTCTTTTTACCAGTTGCCGATCACCGGTGGGGCTACTCCGGCAATGAGTCGTGAGTGGAATCGGCCATGGTTGGGTGGCTGCCAGGCTACTGAATCCGTAGCTCTATGTCGTTATACGACATGTCTGCCTGGGAGAGTGCCGTTCGGAAGTGGCCGCCGCCCGCGGCGATCGGCGGATGCAAGGAGGCCGCGTGATGACAGATCCCACGCGCGATCACCGAACTCTCGACGACGCGATCCAGGCCTTCGACAGCGCGCTGGCCGCGCTCCTCGATGCCGAGCAGTGCCACATCGATCGCGCAGCGACGCTCGCGCTTGCCGACCAGGTGATCGCGGCGCGGCTGCACGCCTATGACGAGATGCTCTGCATCGGCTGGGTGCCACCGGCCCAGCTGGCGCACGACATCGTGATCGATCGGGAGATCATGGCGCTGGCTGCGCGCTGAACGGGCTCTAGCTATTTCGGGTAGGTCGTGGGACGATAGGCGCCGCGCGCCGACGAGACTGACCGACCCCCCACGAGTCTTTGAGTCGGCGCGCGTTTCTTTTGTCCGAATTCCGCGCACGCCCGATCCGGGCGTTCAGCGCTTGCGGCACACACAGTGCGGACCGGCCGGTGCGCCGCAATTCGGGCATCCGACGTTGGGTCCGGCTACGGTCACCCGCCGCGCGGCGAGCGCCGCCTCGAGTCGCAGCACCATGTCGATCTGGCCAAGCCCTCTCTTGACATCCCGGCGGACGGCGTGGATCTCCCGCAGGCTCCCCATCGAAAGCAGCACGGCTCCCGTAATCAACGCGACGCCGACGACGACGGGGCCGGCGCCGTCCCCCACGGGTCGACCGGTGAAAACGGGCATCGCCGTGACAACGAGTGCCGCGCCGCCCAAGGCCAGCACGACAGACAGCACGCCCCGGGCCCAAGCGTTCACCGCGGGCCCCGACCGTCCGTTCGGTTCATGCCCTCGTTGTTCCCATGACGGCGGCCGCCAAGACAAGCAACAGACAGGCAACAGACAAGCAACGGCGCCGGCCGATTCGGTCAAATCGGTCGGCGCCGTTTGCGCGCGTCACGCTCGATGGCGCGGGGAGGTCAGCAAGCCCGCAGCGTCACTCCGCAGACTTGATGGCAGAGATCTCGAACTCCAACGTGATCTCCTCGCTGACGAGGAAGCCGCCGGCCTCGAGCGCCGCGTTGTAGCTCACGCCCCAGTCCTTACGGTTGATCTTGGCCGAGCCTTCGAGGCCGACGCGAGTGTTGCCGAACGGGTCGACCACCGAGCCGGTGTACTCGAAGTCGACCGACACCGGCTTGGTCACGCCGCGGATCGTGAGGTCGCCGGTGACCCGGTAGGTGTCGTCGCCGAGCGGCTCGACCGCCGTGCTCACGAAGTTGATCTCGGGATAGCTAGCCAGGTCGAGAAAGTCGTTGCTGCGCAGGTGCGCGTCACGCTGCTGGTTGCGGGTGTCGATGCTCTCGACCTTGATCGTCAAGGTCACCGCCGACTTCGCCGGCTCCTCGGCGTTCAGGTAAGCCTTGCCATCGAACTCGTTGAAAGCTCCGCGCACCTTGGTGATCATCGCGTGGCGGGCGACGAAGCCGATTCTGGAGTGCGCCACGTCGAGGGTGTAGTTGCCGGTCAGTTCAGGGGTTTGGGTCTGGACGGTCATGGGTCCTCCTCGTCCTCTTCGGACATTGCCTGGGGTCTGCGCCCTGTTTCTGGAGATCTGGCGTTTCTGGACATCTGGCCGAGGCCTCGTACAACCCCGCCGAGTACACCCAACATAGATGAGCGCTCAACTATTTCCGCTACGGGGTCCGGTCTTGTGCAGGCGGTCTTGGTGAGGTCGTGGCAAGTTCTGAGGGCCACGGTTTCGGGCACCCTGGGACGAGATAACCCGGTGGCCCGTGGGGCGATTCGGAAATCGACGACAACTCCGAAATCGAGGACAACATGGCATCCGGCGTAGCGCGGCACCGGGCGGCACAGCGGGAACCTGTCAGCTCACCCGCGGCACTGGACAAGCGATCGTGGAAAGGCGTCCTGCGCCGCGCGATGCGCGAGTACAAGGAAGACAACCTCAGCGACTGGGCCGCCGCGCTCACCTACCGGGCGATCCTCGCGCTGTTCCCGGCGCTCCTCGTGCTGGTCTCGATCGTCGGCCTGCTCGGCAAGTCGACAAGCGACAAACTGCTGAACAATCTGGAGCAGCACGCTCCGGGTAGCGTCCAGTCGACGCTGAAGGCGATCTTCACCAACGCCCAGAGCCAGCACGGGGCGGCGGGCGTCATCGGGGTGATCAGCTTGCTGGTCGCGCTGTGGTCGGCATCCGGCTACGTCGCCGCGTTCATGCGCGCGTCGAACAACATCTACGACATCCAGGAGGGCCGGCCATTCTGGAAGCTCGCTCCGATCCGGATCGGCCTCACCCTCTTCCTCGTCGTCGTCGCTGTCATCGCGGGCGCCATCGCCGTCCTCTCCGGCGGTATCGCCTCGGACGTCGGCAACACGATCGGGCTGGGGAGCACCGCAGTGACCGTGTGGAACATCGCCAAGTGGCCACTGCTCGTCGTGATCGCGAGCCTCACGCTGGCGTTGCTTTACTGGGCCGCGCCGAACGCGAAGCAGGCCGGTACCAAATGGATCACGCCCGGTGGTGTGCTCACCGTGATCGTCTGGGCTGCCGCCTCCGCAGGTTTCGCGGTCTACGTCGCGCATTTCGGTTCGTACAACAAGACTTTCGGCTCGCTCGCCGGCATCGTCATCTTCCTCGTCTGGCTGTGGATCTCGAACATCGCGCTGCTGCTCGGCGCGGAATTTGATGCCGAGCTTCAACGGGCGCGAGCCATCAGTGCAGGGCTGCCGCAGGATGTCGAGCCGTACGTCGACCTGCGCGACACCCGCAAGCTCGGTGACGAGGCGCGCAAGCGGGCCGAAGCGCTGTCACGCCGCCTGCATCACCGCTGACGGCGCAGCCGGCGCCAGGTGCGCACGCGCGCCGCAAGACTCTGCGCGGACGCCGCAGCGAGCCACCCGCCCTCGAGCGCGAGCCCGGCCAGACCGGCGACTCCGACGCCCGCCAGCCACAGCACCGGACGCGGGAACGTCAGTGCGAAGAACTCTCGAGACCATGGGACGACGAGCGCAGCGACGAGCAGACCCACCATCGCTGCGATCAGCCATTGGCGTGCTCGGGTGGCAGGGCGGGCAAGGATCGACAACACCCACAATGCGACCCCGGCAAGCACCAAAGTCGCGACGGTTCTTGCGGATTCGAGACTGGTCGTCGGCTCGGAACGCGCCATCGAGTACGCCGCAAAGGTGGCCGCCGCGGCCACCACACCGGCCGGCAGAGCGAACCGGAGCACCCTTCCCATGAAGCCACGCCGGGCACGCTGAGCGTTGGGCGCAAGGGCGAGGAAGAAGCCCGGGATGCCGATCGTGACTGCACTCACCAAGGTCAAATGCCTTGGCAGGAAAGGAAAAGGTAGCTCGGCGACTCCGACAGCGAGCGCCAGCACCGTTGCGTACACAGTCTTCGTCAGGAACAGGTTCGCGACCCGCTCGACGTTCGCGATGACGCGGCGACCTTCGGCAACCACCTTCGGCACCGCACTGAACGCGTCGTCGAGCAGAACGAGCTGCGCGACGCCGCGCGCGGCCGAAGTGCCGGAACCCATCGCGATGCCGAGGTCGGCACTCTTCAGCGCCAGCACGTCGTTGACGCCGTCGCCGGTCATCGCGACGGTATGCCCGGTCGCCTGCAACGCGGCGACGATCGCCTGCTTCTGGTGTGGCGCCACCCGACCGAACACGTCGTTTTGTTCGAGCGACTCGCGCAGCCGCGCGGAGTCGGAGTCGGGAAGCTCCCGCGCGTCGACCGGTTCGCCGCTCGTCGGCAGGCCGAGTTGGGCCGCAATTGCGGCGACTGTCTCGGGATGGTCGCCCGACACCACCTTGACTCGCACCCCTTGGCCGGCGAGAAATCCGAGCGTTGCGGCCGCATCGGTGCGCAGCACGTCGCGCAGCACGACGAGCGCGACCGGCTCCGGCTTCGCCAGGCTCGGCGCGTCGCCGGCGACCGGCAGCCGGTCGGCGCGCGCGAGTAGCAGCACCCGGCGCCCGGTGCGCACCGCCTCGTCGACAAGCGCAATCACCTCGGACGTCGAACCGTGGCCGTCAGCGGCAGCGAGCAGGATTTCCGGCGCACCGAGTAACCACACGCCCGCCGACCCGAAGTCGGCGCCGGAGTACTTACGAGCCGAAGAGAACGGCAACGACGCCAGCGGCGGCCACCCGTCGTCGTCCGGGCTCTTGTCTTTGTCGGGGTCGACAAGAGCTTGCCGGATCGCCGACATCGTTGCGTTCGGGCTGGTGTCAGCGCGCGCGAGCGACGCGAGGGCCGACCGCGCCCGGCCTTCGGAAGCGTCGCCAAGGGGCAGCACTGCGTCGAGGCTGAGCTCGCCGGTGGTCAGCGTGCCGGTCTTGTCGATGCAGAGCGTGTCGACGCGGGCGAGGCCCTCGAGCGCAGGCAGTTCGCGCACGACGACCTTCGCCTTGGCCAACCGCATGGCACCGATCGCGAAGGCGATGCTGGTCAGCAGCACCAGGCCCTCGGGCACCATCGTGACCGTGCCAGCAACCGAGCCGCGGGCCGCATCGCGGATGTTGCGATTGCTGGTGAACTGGCTCCAGGCCAGCAGCACGGCAACCGGAACAAGCACCCAGGTGATGATGCGCAACAGCTTGTTGATGCCGTCGCGAAGTTCCGACCGCACGAGGCCGAACCGGCGAGCCTCGGCCGAAAGCCGCGCGCCATAGGCCTCGGCGCCGACGCGCGTCGCCTGCATGTGGCCCGAACCTGATGTGACGAAGCTGCCCGAGAAAACCTTGTCGCCAAAGGATTTTGCTACTGGCTCGGATTCGCCCGTGAGCAGTGACTCGTCGATTTCCAGCCCCGCAGACGACAACACGACGCCGTCGACAACGAGCCCGTCACCGGTTATCAGCTCGATGACGTCGTCGGCCACGACGTCGGTCGCCGGCCGCACCGCCGTTTCGCCGTCCCTCACGACGCGGGCGGACGGCGCGGTCACAACGGAGATCTTGTCGAGCACGCGCTTCGCGCGCAGCTCCTGCACGATGCCGATACCGGCGTTGAAGATGAGGATGAATCCGAAGGAGGCGTCCTGCAACGGACCGACGATCAGGATCACCACGAACATGGCACCGAGCAGGGCATTGAACCGGGTGAAGACGTTGGCCCGGACGATTTGGCCGAACGTGCGGCTCGGCCGATCGCCCGCGACGTTGACCAAGCCCGCAGCGCGGCGCTGCTCAACCTGCGCGGCGGACAGGCCGTCGGCCGGCAGGGTTTGGGTGACGTCGGACGTCGCGTCCCGCATCATCGACGAAGCCTATGCGAAGACCAGCACCGCTCCCCAGGGAGAAACGTCCCTCTGTCCGCAGCCCGAGGTCGCGACTGCTGGTGCAGGATGGTCCCGTGGCGAAGCCGCCGCTGCGAACGCAGCTCCACCTCGACGAGCTGCTCGTCGAGGTGCAATCACGCCTGCAGGCAGTTCTCACGACGCGCGATCGGCTGCATGGCCTGCTAGACGCCGTCGTGGCCGTTGGCAGCGCTCTCGACCTGCAAACGGTGTTGCAACGAATCGTGGAAGCGGCCGCGAAACTCGTCGACGCCCGGTACGCCGCGCTCGGTGTCATCGGCGACGGCGACACACTGGCCCAATTCGTCACGGTCGGGATCGATAAGGAGACGGTCGCCAAGATCGGCCCCCTGCCGCGAGGTCATGGGATTCTCGGCGTCCTGATCAAAGATCCGAAGCCGCTCCGGCTGCACGACCTCGCAGAACATCCCCTCTCGTACGGCTTTCCGCCGAACCACCCGCCGATGCGCAGCTTTCTCGGCGTTCCGCTGCGGGTGCGCGACGAGGTGTTCGGCAACCTCTACCTCACCGAGAAGGTGGGCGACCAGGACTTCGACGAGGAGGACGAGAGCGTCGTCATCGCCCTCGCCGCTGCCGCCGGTGTGGCTATTGAGAATGCCCGGCTTTACGAGGAAACACGGCGCCGCGAGCGGTGGCTGCGCGCATCAGCCGAAGTGACGACGGCGTTGCTCTCGGGTGCCGAGCCCGACGACGTACTGCGGCTCGTCGCCGAGCGGGCGAGCGGCCTCGCCACCGCCGACGTCGCCGCGATCGCGTTGCCGCTGGGCGATTCGCTCGCGGTCGAGGTGGCCTACGGCGACTTCGCCGAGGCGATTATCGGTTTGCGGCTCGACAAACGCGACTCCTTGGTCGGCGCGGTGTATCGCGAGGGCGAGTCGCTCAACGTGCGCAGCCTGCGAGAAGAGCCGCGAGCAGCCGCGGGCCATCTGGTACGTGCCGACATCGAGGCGGCGATGTTCGTCCCGCTGCGAGCCGCCGGAAAGACACTCGGCGTGCTGTACGTCGCGAACCGCTCGGGCGGACCGGTGTTCGCTGCGGCGCACCAGGAGATGCTGGAGGGGTTCGCCGGACAGGCGACGCTCGCGCTCGAGTTGGCGCGACAACGCCGCGAAACCGAACAGCTGAGCCTGTTCAAGGATCGCGATCGAATCGCGCGCGACCTGCACGACCTGGTGATCCAGCGACTGTTCGCCACCGGAATGCAGCTCGAAAGCTCGATGCGCTACATGACCCGGCCGGAGGCATCCGAGCACGTCCAGCAGGCGGTCGACGATCTCGACAAGACCATCAAGGAGATCCGCTCGACGATCTATGCGCTCCAGCGGCCCGAGCGCGCCGAATCGCGCAGCTTGCGGGCCCGCATCGTCGGGCTGATCGACGAGTACGCCGACCTGCTGGGCTTCACACCGGCTTTGCGCCTCGAAGGCTTGGTCGACACCCGCATCTCGACCAGCATCGGTGAGAACCTGCTCGCCGTCTTGCGGGAGGCCCTGTCGAATACCGCGCGGCACGCGAAGGCGTCGCGGGCTGACGTGACTGTCGCGGTCGACGAGACGGCCGTCACGGTCACTGTCGCCGACGACGGCGTCGGGCTCCCCGAAGGCGGCCGTCGCAGCGGGCTTGCGAACCTGCAGGCGCGAGCGACCGGCCTCGGCGGAGAGTTCACCGCGATGACCGCCCCCGAAGGTGGCGCGGAACTTACCTGGCGGGTACCGCTCGACGACTGAGGCGGGCGGTGCCGTCAGCTGCTGCGCAGTTGGTCACCGGAAGTACGGGTAGCCGGGGTACAAGTAGCCCGGCCCCCAAAACGGCAAGTAGCCGTAGTAGCCATAGATGTCGCCGTAATAAGCCGATTCGTCGATGACAACGTCCGGGTCGTAGCGCGGCGCTCCCGCGATGCGTTCGCGCGACTGGTCGACGAACACGTCGTCGGCCGTGATGCGGGTGATCGCGTCGACCGGAACGAACGACTTCGTATCGCCGATGCCGAGAAACCCGCCGTGCTCGACGAGCAGAAAGCGAACCTTGTGCTCCGCGTCGTCGATCAGCAGGTCGGTAACCTTGCCGACGTCCTCGCCGTCTTTGTCCTTGACCTTGCGGCCGCGGATGTCTTCGTCATCGCTCGCGACGGTCTGACCCGTCTCGCTGAGCCTGCTCAGGGTTCCTGTACCGGGCGTCGCCATGGCGATCCTCCCAACCAGTGCCGCGATATCGGCGTGTAAGGATCCCTGCCCGGCCTGGAGAATTCGACACCTAACCGGCGACGGCCTCGCGGGACCCTGCCGGCGCTGCCGGCGCCGCGACCGCTGCGGCGATCCGCCGGCCCGTCACCAGATCGGGCCGTAGCCGGATGTAACGATCTGCCGCTGCGGGTGCCCACGACCGCAGCCCCAGGGCGTCGAGGTGGCGCACCTCGGTGGGGTCGTCGACCAGCTGGGCGAACCCGGTGAGCACGACGCTCCAACCAGACCGGGTCTGTGGGTCGATGTCGTCGACCTCGAACGCGATCACGTGGCCGGCCACATGGGTCGCGAGGCGCGACCGACGACCGGTCCGGATCACGATGTCCGTTCCGGCGAGGACGAAGTTGACCGGCACGATGACGGGCAACGCGCGGTCGGAGTACACGACCCTGCCGATCGGCATCGACTCGAGCAGGGCGAAACACTCACTCTCGGTGAGTACCTCGAGCCCGCTCTTGTCCAAAGGCATGCGAACCATGGTGCGACGGGCCCGCTGCGGCCGCAGTGGGACTTTGGTCCCGTCCGGTGCCGAATCGGTCCCGAGTACGGCCGACCGATGGCCGTGGTGCGAAGGCACCCCCACGACCGACTGTGGAAGAGAACCACCGGTAGGACACGGAACCACCGCGGAGGCCGGCTATTTCGAGGAGGCCGCTGCCATGACTGCCTGTCATGACACGTCGAGCTGGGAAACCAACACCCTTCCACCCTTGACCTTCCGGCACATCGTGGTCGGCATCGACGGGTCACCGAACTCGATCGAGGCGTTGCGAGTCGCGGCCCGTCTCGCGGCGCGAGACGGCGCGAAGATCGAAGTCGTCTGCGTGTACCGGTCGCCGCTCTACACGCCCTATCCGCTCACGCCAGTTGTGATCCCGCCCTACGGCCCGGCCGGCGAAGGCAGCCGCGAAGCGTACGCGACCGTCGACGAACTGCTCGACGAGCGCGCGGAGGCGCGCAACATCCTCGAGCATGCGGTTCGCGAGGCGTTCGCCGGCGAAATCGTGGACAACGTCGTCCTGCGGCCGGTCGAGAGCCGGGAAAGCAGCGTGCACGACGTCTTGACACGGATGTCGACCGGCACCGATCTGCTCGTCGTCGGTGCACGTGGGCACTCCGGGCCGCTTGGCCTGCTGCTCGGCTCGACCGCTCACGCATGTGTGCGGCACGCCCGCACTGCGGTGCTCGTCGTTCCAGCTGCCCACGGTGTCCCGAGTCAGGCGCACGCTACGCACGAGCGCGAGCTCACGGCCACCCACTAGCGGTCGCGGCCGGACCGGCAACACTTGCGAGCGGCGAAGCGGGTCGCGCTTGGGCGGCGCGGCCCGCGTTTCGGCCTGCCGTTTTCAAGGAGGCGGCTCGGCGGCAAAGCGGGTGCGCGCGGGCTCGGTAATGGCAGACGCTCGCCGGGGTAGAGCACGGCCGCTGCCTACCGCTTCCTCAAACTGGGCATCGACCCACGCGTTCAGCTGCCCGGGATTCGCCTTTTGCGAGTAAGAACGTCGTCGCCATAGAGCTGGGAATCTCCTCGCAACGCACGCAACGCAAGGCGTCAGCGCAGCCGCCTCGACAGCGGGTCACTCCCGCCAGCCGGACGCAGCCGCACCTTGACGTCGACCGCAATCGCGCCGGACGGCGAGACCGTCACCGGGTTTAGGTCGAGTTCGGCAAGCTCAGGCACGTTCGTCGCGAGCTGCGCGACCCGCAACACCATCTCTTCGAGAGCGCCTACGTCGCAGCGCGGCGTGTTGCGGTAGCCGAACAGCAGCGGTGCGGCCCGCAGTGACCGGATCTGTCGCTGCGCGTCTTCGGCCGTCATCGGCAACATGTGGAACGCGCGGTCGGCAAGCAGGTCACTCGCAACGCCGCCGAGACCGACCATGACGAGCGGGCCGAACGTGGGGTCGGCAACGACGCCGATCGCCGTTTCGACGCCGGCGCCGATCATCGGCTGCACGATCGCACCGCCCATGCTGTCGCCAAGGTCGCGCGCCATAGCTTTGAAGGCGCCGGCGACCTCTTCCGGGCTGCCGAGATTGAGCCGAACTCCGCCCAGCTCGGTCTTGTGCACCAGTTCCCCACCGGCCGCCTTCAGTACGACCGGGTAGCCGATCTGCTCGGCCACGGTCACCGCTTCGTCGGCGTCTTGCACCTGCACGCTGCGCGCCACGTTGATGCCGTGGCTCGCGACCAGATCGACTGCCGCCGAGGCGTCGAGCCACCGGCCCTTGGGCGATTCGGCCAGCGTGCGCTGGACGATCGTGCGGGCGGACACCAGGTCGACGCCCTGGAACTCGCGGATCGCTCCAGCCGGCCGCTGCCTCCAAGCGGCGTATCGCGCGACCGCCGCGAGCGCGCGCGCAGCGGGCTCGGGGAAGGAGTAGAACGGCACGAGCGGCGGCCCATCGTGTGACCGCAACTCTTTCGGCATCTCGATGAGGCCGAGGAAGCAAGCCAGAATCGGCTTTCCAGGCCTGTCCGCCTGCACGGTCGCGATGGCGCGGCTGATGCCGATTTCCGAGCCGGGCTGGATCGGCGTGTACACCGTGATGACGGAGTCGACGTCCGGATCTTCGAGCAACACCCGCAAAGCGGCTTCGAACGATGCCGGATCTGCCGCCGCAAGGAGGTCGACCGGGTTCGCAATCGCCGCACCCGCGGGCAACAAACCGGCCAGCCGGCGACGGGTCGTGGCGCCCAGTTCGACAACTTCGAGCCCGGCGCTCTCGCACGCATCGGCCGCCAACACACCCGGGCCGCCGCTATTGCCAACGATTGCCACTCGACGTCCGCGTGGAAGTGGCGCGAGGTCGAAAAGCGTTGCGACGTCGAACAATTCACCGAGCGAGTCGACCCTGGTCACACCCGCCTGGTCGAACAGGCTGTCGACGGCGACGTCAGGAGTCGCCGCCGCTGCCGTGTGGGAGGCGGCACCGCGGCTGCCCGCAACCGTGCGGCCCGACTTCACCGCAACGATCGGCTTGCTACGGCTGACCCGCGCAGCGATACGGGCGAACTTGCGCGGGTTGCCGAACGACTCGAGATACAGCGCGCAGACCGTCGTCGCGTCGTCCTGCTCCCAGAAGCAAAGCAGGTCGTTGCCGGAAACGTCTGCCTTGTTCCCGGCGGACACGAAGGTCGAGAGGCCAAGGCCGGAGCGTGCCGCATAGTCGAGTGCGGCGATGCCGACCGCACCGGACTGCGACATCAGGCCGATGCCACCCGGAGGCGGCGCGGTCGGCGTGAACGTCGCGTTGAGTGCGACGTCGGCCGCGGCGTTCGCGATGCCCATGCAGTTGGGTCCGATGAGTCGCATGCCGGCGTCGCGGCAGATGCGCACGAGTTCGGCCTGCTGCTGCCTGCCTGCGGCGCCGACCTCGGCGAATCCGGCGGTAATCATGACGACGCCGGCGACGCCTCGCGTTGCGGCCTCTCGCACGACGTCAAGGGCTGAGGCGGCCGGAACCGCAACGACGACGATGTCGATCGGCCCCGGAATCGACACGAGATCGGTGAAGGCGCGCACACCGACGACGCGGTGACCCGACCGGTTGACCGCATAGAGGTCGCCGCGGTACCCGCCACGGACGATGTTCGCGAGCACCTGGTGACCGAGGCTGGCGGGGTCCGACCCCGCGCCGACCACGACGACGGAAGCGGGGCGCAGCACCCGGCGCAACGACGCCGCGTCAGCCCGCGCTTCACGCGCGTCGACAGCACTCCTGAAGTCCTCGTCAAAACGAAGCGGGACGACGACGCGCACCACGCTGTTCGAGAGCTTGGTGCTAACCGGGAACCCGGCATCGGAGAACACGTGCAGCATGCGGGCATTGGCCGGCAACGTCTCGGCCACGAAGGTGACGATCCCTTGCGTCGTAGCGACGGTGGCGAGGTGTTCGAGCAACAGCATGCCGACCCCTCGGCCCTGGTACGCGTCAGCGACCAGAAAAGCGACTTCAGCCTCTGCGGGATCGTCGAGCCGCTCGTAGGTCGCGACGCCGACGATCTCACCGCGGATCTCCGCAACGAGCGAGTAATGACCGTCGTCCGCGGGCCTGGTGAGCCGATCGATGTCCTCACCCGCCACCTCGGCCGAGAGCGTGAAGAACCGCAGGTACAGCGTGTCGGGCGACACCCGCCCGTACATCTTGCGCAGCGCCGGCGCGTCGTCGGGCCGAGCCGATCTGATCCGCACGATCCCCGCGTCGCTCAGCAGTGCGTCGGCGTCGACATCGGTGGCGAACATGGTCATGGTGATCTCCTTCGACGAACGCCCGGCAGCCATGGTTGCCCCGACCGTCACGGTTAAGCATTCGCTCGCGTCCGCAAAAGAAACACCGGCGTGTGTCCTGACCAAGAGGGCACTTCGTCCCGCTCGGTGCAGCTGCGGGTCTTTGGGCCTGTGCGTTCGGGCCATAGGCTGGCGTCGTCCGGATCTTTCGGCCCGTAACGTGAGCCTCACTGCGTCGAATGCGAAGGAGTCTCGGTGACTGATTCGGCTGAGTCGGCTGCGAGCGGCACCGGTCCGATCACGGTCTTCCTGCTCGACGATCACGAGGTCGTCCGTCGGGGAGTAAAAGATCTTCTCGAGGCGGACGGCGACATCACCGTGGTGGGCGAGGCCTCGACCGCGGCCGAGGCGTTGGCGCGCGTCCCCGCGGTGCGGCCCGACGTCGCCGTGCTCGACGTCCGGCTTCCGGACGGTGACGGCGTGACCGTGTGCCGCGAACTGCGCTCGCAGCTGCCCGAGCTCGGCTGCCTGATGCTTACTTCCTTTGCCGACGACGACGCGCTGTACAACGCGATCCTCGCGGGCGCGGCAGGCTATGTGTTGAAGCAGATCAAAGGTCGCGACCTCATCGACGCGGTGCACACCATCGCCGCGGGCGGATCACTGCTCGACGCCAAGGCGACCGCGCGGGTCATGCAGCGGCTGCGCGACGAAGCCGCCGAGCGCGAGCGCGAAGACCCGTACGCCGCACTCACCGAGCAGGAACGGCGCATTCTCGAGCTCATCGGTGAAGGCCTGACCAACCGCCAGATCGGCGAGCGCATGTTCCTCGCCGAGAAGACGGTGAAGAACTACGTCTCGTCGCTGCTTTCCAAGCTGGGCCTCGAGCGGCGAACGCAGGCCGCGATTCTCGCGACCGAGCACAAGAGAGAACAGCACTAGCACGCGGCCAGAGAACGGGCCGTAAGACATTCCGCCTGCGTGCCGCATGGCCCTACCCCGTCGTCCGGGCTGACGAAAACCTGAAGGTGGTCGTCCCCAATGACATGGCGAGGTGAGTTGGATGAAGGCGCTGGTATATCAGGGCGCGGGCCGCAAGCTTTGGACTGAAGTCCCTGAGCCCGAGATCATCGAGAGCAGCGACGCAATCGTGCGCGTCGATGCCGTCACGATCTGCGGCACGGACTTACACATTCTCAAAGGCGACGTGCCCGCCGTCACTCCGGGCCGGATCCTCGGCCACGAGGCGGTCGGCACTGTCGCAGAAGTCGGCGCAGGTGTCTCGACGATCAAGCCGGGGCAGCGCGTACTGATTTCCTGCATCACATCGTGCGGGACATGCAGGTTCTGTCGAGAAGGGGCGTACGGCCAGTGCCTCGGCGGTGGCGGCTGGATTCTGGGTCACCGCATCGACGGCACGCAGGCCGAGTACGTGCGCGTGCCATTCGCGGAGACGTCGCTGTACCCGCTGCCGAGCTCGATCAGCGACGAAGCCGCGGTGCTGCTCGCCGACATTCTGCCGACGTCATACGAAGTCGGTGTGCTCAATGCCGGCGTGAGCCCGGGCGACGTGGTGGCAATCGTGGGCGCCGGCCCGATCGGTCTCGCCGCGGTCATGACCGCGAAGCTCTTCTCGCCGAGTCACATCGTGGCGATCGATCCCGCGGCAAGCCGGCTCGACGCCGCGAAGCGGTTCGGGGCCGATGTCGTTGCTTCATCGGACGACGAGGCGCGCAGGGCCATCGCGGAAGTCACCGACGGCCTCGGTGCCGATGTAGCGATCGAAGCGGTCGGGATCCCGGAGACCTTCGAGCTGTCGGCAAGTCTGGTTCGCCCAGGCGGCCGGGTGGCGAACGTCGGCGTTCATGGCAGGCCGGCAACGCTGCATCTCGAAGAGCTCTGGATTCGCAACGTCACGATCACAACTGGGCTCGTCGACACGCGAACCACACCGACCCTGCTGAAGATGCTGGCAAGCGGACAGTTGAACGTCGACGGCTTGCTCACCCACCGGTTCGGCTTGGCTGAGATGCTTGACGCCTACCAGGTATTCAGCCGGGCGGCTGAGACCGGTGCGCTGAAAGTCGGGCTCTTTCGGGCCGGGTAGTCGCACGACGAGAGCAAGCGTCCAGCAAATAAACACTAGGAGGATCGTGTAAACCGTCGTAGGGTTGAAGCCCGGGGGAGGATGACGGAGACGCAGATGACCGAGTGGCGCAACGACGCAGCCTGCCGCAGCCTTGATCCCGAGCTGTTCTTCCCGATCGGTCAGGGGCCGGCCGCGCGATCCCAGATCGCTGAGGCGAAAGCGGTCTGCACACGCTGCTCGGTCGCCCGCGAATGCCTTGCGTGGGCTCTGGAGACCGGCCAAGACGCGGGAGTCTGGGGCGGATTGACGGAGGATGAGCGGCGTGAGTTGCGGCGCGAGATGGCGCTGTTACACGGCGATGATCTCGAAGGCGGCGCCGAACGCGCAGCCAAGGCGAGCGCCGGTCGCACGGGCGATTGACTCTAGAAACTCCTCAGGGTTGGCCAGCGGATTGTTCCCCAGCCCGGTGAGGTAAGCCGCGTGCGCGCGCAGTGAGGCGACGCCCTTCTCGAAGTGGTCGGTGATGTCGACGCCGTGTGTGACGGCATCACCACCAGCGGACAGCACATGCCGCACTTGCCAGGGCGCCAGGCCCTCGTCGAGCAATTCGCGAAACACCCAACGATTTGCGGCATCGCGCACGCCGTCGATGACGGCGCGCCCGACGGCGACGTGGTCTGCTTGATTCGGTCGGCCGGGCGCCCAGAACTCGTAAAAGTTGATGATGACGACGACATCTGGTCTGTGCCGGCGGACGACGCGAGCCACGTCGCGACGCAGCGGGAGCCCGTACTCAATGATCCCGTCGGGATACCCCAAGAACTCGACTTCTTCGACGCCGACGATCGAGGCGGCTGCACGCTGTTCAGCCTCGCGTAGTGGCCCGGCCTCCTCGGGGGTCAGCCCGTCGATGCCGGCTTCGCCGCTGGTCGCGAGGCAATAGCGCACGCGCTTGCCAAGCGACGTCCACCGAGCGACTGCGCCCGCTACTCCGTACTCGAGATCATCCGGATGGGCGACGATCGCGAGTGCGCTCGACCAGGAATCGTCATACCGCTCGAGGGCCGGCAGGTCGACAGGATCGGACGTCACGGATGCGACGGTAACGCCTGATGCGTCGAGATCGCGAGCCGGTTCCAGACGTTGATCGTGGCGGCCGCCATCAGCAAGTGGACGGCTTCCTTGTCGTCGAAGCAGGCGGTGACGCGCGACCACACGTCGTCCGGAACGCCGTCTTTCGAGATCAGGGTGACCGCCTCTGTCAACGCGAGCGCGGCCTGCTCCCGCTCGCTGAAGAACTCGGGCGCCTCTCGCCACGCGCTCACGATGTCGAGGCGCCGCTGGTCCTCTCCGGCGGCGCGCGCGTCACGGTTGTGCATATCGAGGCAGTACGCGCAGCCGTTCAGTTGCGACGCGCGGATCTTCACCAACTCGTAGAGCAACGTATCGAGCCCACTCGAGCGCACGTACTTCTCGAGCCCGAGCACGGCTTGGGTTGCTGCCGGGTCGACGTCGTGCACTGACAGCCGTTCATGGGACGTAGACATAGGCAAACCTCCTTGTCTCCGTCCTATCGCACGGCTGGCATCCGCGGGCAAGCGGCCCTGGTGGTCAGCGAGCCGCGTCGACGGCTTCCTTGTGCACCCGCACCCGCCAATGCGGTGGCCCGTCTTCCAGCAACTCCCAGGAGACCACGCCTGGACGCTCGACCTGCAGCATGTATTGCAAGCCGATCGGATCGTGGTCGGCGATCAAGACGAAGCTGTCGCCAAGAGCAAGTTCATCGATGGTGTCGCTGGCCAACTCCGCGCAACTTCGGCTCGTCGCCAGCCGCGTGTCGAGAACTTGCTCTTCCCGCGCCATGGAGCACTCCTCCCGTGCCGTGGTCTTGCGAGCAAGTATATCTGAACGTGATCGTATAAAATAGAGGCCGGCGACCATTGCTCAATCGCCCGCCGGTCTGCGCTGGTCGACGATCGCGGCCCCGGCGAGGGCGCAGAACGCGAGAATGGCAACGCCAACAAGCGCCCAGCCGATGCCCATGCCGAAGCCACCGCTCGACACCGCTGCGATCAGCGTGCCGACGTTGAACACCAGTACCCGGATGATGCCGTAGCGGTCGAGCAGCGCAGACATTCGTCGTCCGCCCGCAGGACCGCCACCGACCACGACGGGTAGCAGATACGTCAACGCGCCCAGCAGTACCTGGACGACGAAACCCGCGACCAGCCACGGTACGAAATTGCTAATGGCAGCGGCGAATTCAGAGAGGGTCTTAGCCGCCACGAGTTCGCCGAGGTCTGCGGCGAGCCCGGCGAGGAACCAGCACGTCGCCGCCGAGAGCATGAGGGCCGCGGGCGAGCCGGGCCGGCGCTGCATCGCCGTGCGGGCGAACGGTTCGAGGGCGCGCAAAGCTCCCAGCAGGTAACCGCAGACGCCGATCGCTGCAACCAGGCGGCTTCCTGCGAGCAACCCGGCGACGGTCGTCGCTAGGCCGCCGGCACACAGTGGCAAGGCGTGCCGCAGTGCGGTCTCTGCACCAGCGACCATGCGAGTACGCAGAACCATCGGCCAAAAGGCCGACTGGGTGCCCAGCACGGTGAGTGCTATCCATCCGAAGATGTTCAGCTGGATGTGCGCGGCGTAGAGCCGCGAATACCACTCCGCGGAGACCCCGACCTCGAGCGCGGCACCGATGCTCGCACCGGCCAGCAATGCAGCCGCCGCTGCGCAATAGAAGCGGACGACGGGGCCGAAGCGCGCCTTTCGCGCACGTCGGACTGCCGCCGCCATCGCGATCCCGTGCCACGTCACGACGAGCACTACGAGCGCCGCGCCCGCGACCGCGAGAGGCGCGGCATCGCGCTCGGCACCTACGAGCACCGAAACGACGCCGACGTTGAGAGCGGCCAGCGGCACCCAGCCGACGTTCGAGGCGGCGCGTGCCTGGGCTGGGAGCAGGGTATTCGTGAAGTGTGCGGTCCAGA
>Ga0068855_100003676_pt1 | contig 18764 bp, 19 predicted proteins | sample KBSCornC52_FD_66592 | JGI IMG/M metagenome (GOLD analysis project Ga0068855, IMG submission 66592) | Corn rhizosphere microbial communities from Kellogg Biological Station, Michigan, USA - KBS Corn C5-2 | ecosystem: Host-associated > Plants > Roots > Rhizosphere > Soil ...
CCCATCGACGTCCATAAGCAGCAGACGAATTTTCGCGGCTCGTTGCTGAAGCTCCTGATCCATCATTCAGGCAGCCGCCACTACAATAAGGAAAGAGTTTGCCGTGCTCGAGCGGGTCAGAAAAACCATTACTCGTTATAACATGCTGCCTCATCGTGGCCGCGTCGCGGTCGCGGTCTCGGGCGGACCAGATTCGGTCTGCCTGCTGCATGTTCTGCTCGAACTGGCACCGTCGTTGGAAGTCTCGCTCGCTGTCGCCCACCTCAATCATCAGCTCCGAGGCGCTGAGTCCGATGCGGATGAAAGTTTCGTGGCCCAGCTTGCCTTTAACCTTGGCCTCCCGTTCTATCGCGCTTCCGTCGATCTCACCGCCGGCAACGACAATCTGGAGCAAGCCGGCCGCCGCGCGCGCCGCGCTTTCTTCGCTCAATTGGCCGCCGATCGCGTCGCTCTAGGTCATACCCGTGACGATCAAGCCGAGACCGTTCTGTTTCGTCTTCTGCGCGGTTCCGGTCTGCGCGGCCTGGCGGGCATTCATCCGGTCACAGCCAGCGGCTATGTCCGTCCGCTCATCGAGGTAACCCGCGCGGAAGTTGTCGCATTTCTGCGCGCCCGCAACCTTCCCTGGCGCGAAGACTCGAGCAACCTCGATCCGCGCTTCGCCCGCAACCGCATCCGCGCCTCCCTGCTGCCGCAACTCGCCCGCGAGTGGAATCCGCGTATCGCCGAATCTCTCGCGCATCTGGCCCAGCTAGCGCAAGACGAAGAGTCCTGGTGGCGGACCCACCTCGACCAGATCGCCCCGTCGATCCTGGTCGCTCGCGCCGGCGGAGTCGAACTACCCGCATCCGCCCTCGCCCAACTCCCTCCCGCCGTTGGCCGCCGACTCATCCGCTGCGCCATCGCGCAAGTGAAAGGCGACCTGCGGCGTTTCGAATACGCCCACGTCGAAGGCGTGCTTGAACTCGCCGTGCAGACTGAAGGCGACGGCCGCCTGCGCCTCCCCGGACTCGACGTCCGCCGCTCCTTCGATTGGATTCGCCTCGCGCCCGCGGCCCAGCGCCCTGAACTTGCGGCCACCCGCCTCGCTATCCCGGGAGTCTTTCCTCTATCCTGCGGCGCTTGTCTCCATCTCGCGATCGCGCCGCATTCTTCCGCGTCACCCGTAGCAAAAAAGGATGCTACGCTAAAGGCAGCCGAGTTGAGTCTGCGGCGCCTCCCCCCTGTGTTGGAATTGCGGGGGTGGAAACCAGGAGACCACTACCGTCCAAATGGGCAAGCCCGAGATCAAAAGATCAAGGAAATGTTCCAAATGGAGCGGGTGCCCTCCTGGCTAAGGTCGTCGTGGCCGATTGTCAGTAGTGGAGACACAATCTTGTGGTCCAGAACCTTCGGAGCCGCCGCGGAGTTTGCCGCGATCCGCGAACCCGGCCCCGTGTTACGGGTTTGGGAAGAAGAACCGCCGAACAGGTGAACCTTTTGGGACGGTTTCCTCGTCTGTAGAATAGAGGCATTTTTGTGCCGGGATCTTTTGGGGAGAACGCATGAATTCGAGCGTGAGAAATCTGGTGTTGTGGGTAGTGGTGCTGGGCCTAGTTGGCTTGGTCTTTGCAGTGATCAAAAATACCAAACCGACCGGTGCGCATCCGGACTTTTCGGTTTTGGTCCGCGACGTCAAGGACGGCAAGGTCGAAAAAATCACGCTTAATAGCGTAACCGGCGACGTCCATGGCAAGTATAAGAACGGCGATGAGTTCACTTCCACTGTTCCGCACACCTATAACGACTTCACCACCCTGCTGATCGACAAAGGCGTCGCCGTCAACGTCGAAAAGGACGCCGGTGGCAACTGGGTTTCGCTGCTGATGAACGCCATCCCCTTCGTGCTGCTGGTGGGCTTCTGGATATTCATGATGCGCCAGATGCAGAGCGGCGGCAACAAGGCCTTGAGCTTTGGGAAGTCCCGCGCGCGCCTGCATTCCTCGCAGCAGAAAAAGGTGACTTTTAAGGACGTGGCCGGCGTCGAGGAAGCCAAGGAAGAGCTTCAGGAGATCATCGAATTCCTGCGTGAGCCGCAAAAGTTTCAGAAGCTGGGCGGACGCATCCCCAAGGGTGTGCTGCTGGTCGGCTCTCCTGGCACCGGCAAAACGCTGCTCGCCCGCGCCATCGCCGGCGAAGCCAACGTGCCGTTCTTCTCGATCTCCGGTTCCGACTTCGTCGAAATGTTCGTCGGCGTCGGCGCCAGCCGCGTGCGCGATCTTTTCGAGCAAGGCAAAAAGAACGCCCCCTGCATTATTTTTATCGATGAAATCGACGCCGTTGGACGCCATCGTGGCGCCGGTTTGGGCGGCGGACATGACGAACGTGAACAGACCCTCAATCAGCTGCTAGTCGAAATGGATGGTTTTGAATCCAACGAAGGCGTCATTTTAGTCGCCGCCACCAACCGCCCCGACGTGCTTGATCCGGCCCTGCTGCGCCCCGGCCGTTTTGACCGCCGCGTAGTGGTGGGGCGCCCGGATTTGAAAGGCCGCGAGCAGATCCTCAAAGTTCACACCAAGAAAGTTCCGCTGGGCGACGACGTGAACCTGATGACCATCGCCCGAGGCACGCCTGGGTTCGTCGGCGCTGATCTCGCCAACCTGGTGAATGAGGCTGCGCTGGTCGCCGCGCGTCAAAACCGTAAAGTCGTCATGCAATTCGATTTTGAGCTGGCCAAGGATAAGGTGATTATGGGCGTCGAGCGCCGTAGCCTGATCCTCAGTGACGAAGAGAAAAAGAACACCGCCTACCACGAAGCCGGACACGCGCTGGTGGCGGCTCTCACTCCCAATGCCGATCCGCTGCATAAAGTAACCATCATTCCGCGCGGTATGGCGCTAGGCCTGACCATGCAGTTGCCGCTCGACGACAAGCACAGCTACGACAAGGATTACCTCGAAGCGCAGATGGCCATTTTGATGGGCGGCCGCATCGCCGAAGAGATCTTCATGCACCACGTGACCACCGGTGCCGGCAACGACATCGAGCGCGCCACCGACATGGCCCGCAAAATGGTATGCGAGTGGGGCATGAGCGAGCTTGGCCCGCTCAGCTTCGGCAAGCGCGAAGAGCAGATTTTCCTGGGCCGCGAAATCGCCCAGCATCGCGATTACAGCGAAGCCACCGCCATCCGCATCGACGAACAGGTGAAAAAGCTGGTGCAGGAAGGCTATGATCGCGCCCGCAAGATCATCGAAGAACGCTCCGACGCACTCGACCGTATCGCCCGTGCGCTGCTCGAGCGTGAGGTCCTGGATGGCGGCGAAGTTCGCCAGTTGATCGACGGTGAGACTCTCGAGGCCATGCCCACTCCGCCGCCGCCCTCTTCAAGCGGCGACGGCACGCAACAAGTGATTAAGCCGGATCCACCGCGGCGCCTCCCCGGCATGCTCGAAGGCGGTCCGCAGCCCGCCTAGTGATCCCGGCGTTCCCCGTTTACGTATTCGACGTGGACGGCACCCTAGTCGACTCCGAAGCCGACATCTGCGGAGCCGTCGAAGACGTCCTGGCCGCCCGCGGCCGCTCCGATATTTCCCGCGCGGTTCTGCGCCGCTACATCGGGCGTCATCTTATCGATGAGTTTCTGGAATTCGGCTACGCACTTCATGAAGCCGAACAGATGCTGCTCGAATATCGTTCCATCTACTCCGCACGCGAGCACGCGTCGACTACGGTCTATCCCGGTGTCGAGGCCTCTCTCGCACGGCTGGGTGGAAGAAAATCCACCGCCACCACTAAAGGCACTCCCACCACGCGCCTGGTGCTTGAACGGTTCGCGCTGCTCCACCACTTCGACCATGTGCAAGGAACCGACGGTTTTCCCGCTAAGCCCGCGCCTGATGTGCTGCTCAAGTCCCTGGAAGTCTTGGGCGTTCGCCCATCCGATTGCCTGTTTGTAGGCGACTCGGCCGCCGACATGGAAGCCGGCCGCCGCGCCGGCATTGCAACCTGCGCCGTCACTTGGGGTTACGGCGAGCGCGACGAGCTAGCCAATCACTGCCCCGATTTCTGGATCGAAGCTCCCCACCAGCTGCTGCCGGACTATTGAAGGCTGCTCTTACGCCGCCGTCCCGAATAGCGCGCCTACCCCAGCCGTGATCGCCATGGCCAGCGCGCCCCAAAAAGTGACGCGCAGGGCGCCCGCCGCTACCCCTGCGCCCCCCACCCGCGCAGCCAGTCCTCCCAAAATCGCGAGAAAGAACAGCGAGGTGCCGGATACCAAGTAAAGCAGACTTCCTTGAGGACCGATCACGGTAACCAGCAGCGGCAGACCTGCCCCCACAGCGAAGCTGGCTGCCGAAGCCAGGGCAGCCTGTGTGGGACGAGCCGTCTGCGCCGGCGTGATTCCGAGTTCATCGCGGGCATGCGCCGCCAATGCGTCATGGGCCATCAGTTGTTCCGCGACCTGCTTGGCCAGCGCCGGGTCCAGACCGCGTGAAACGTAGATGGAGGCCAGTTCCTTATGCTCCCCTTTGTTGTCGGCCCTGAGCTCCTTGCTCTCCTGCGTGAGGTCGGCCTCCTCAGTATCCGCCTGCGAGTGCACCGACACGTACTCGCCGGCGGCCATCGACATCGCCCCGGCTACTAGTCCCGCGACCCCCGCAACTACGATGCTGCTGTGAGTCCCGTGGGCCGTCGCCACGCCCAACATTAGACTCGCCGTCGAAAGGATCCCGTCGTTGGCGCCCAATACCGCCGCGCGCAGCCAGCCAATATTTTTCGTGCGATGGCGTTCTCCTGCCATGTTCTGCCCTCCCGCGGCCGCTTGGAAACCGGCGTGCTACGATTCCTGCAAGCCCATGGCCACACGCTTCCCCGAGATACCGATGATGACTTTTGGAGTCCGCTTCTGGAAGCCGCAATGAATCTGGTATCAGTTCGCGACGGCCGGTTCGATGAAAACGCAGCGGCTTTCAAAATCGTCGGCGCTAATAACTACTATATGGCGTTCGCCACAGAATTCATGCGCAAAAGCGTAATTGCCGCGGCAAAACGCATCGGACTGAATGTTTTGCGCGTCCCGGCCTACCTTGATTGCGAATCCGCCCTTCCGGGGACCATCCCAGCAGGCGCCTGGCGCGGGGTCTATTTCCAATACTGGAACCTCGCGAACCAACGCCCCGAAGTGAATATCGGCGAAAACGGACTCCAACATCTGGATCATCTCATCGCCGATGCCGAAGAAGCGGAGATTCGTCTTATTCTTCCGCTGGTAAACCACTGGCCTGATTTTGGCGGCATGGACCGTTACGTAGCGTGGTTCCACGCGCGTTCGCGAGAAGATTTCTATAGCGATCCCACCATCAGGCAGGCGTACCAGACTTACGTGAGCCAAGTCCTCACGCGCAGGAACACCTTAACCGGCCGCTCTTATATCGATGAGCCGGCCATTCTCGCCTGGGAGCTGGCGAACGAACCGCGCTGCAACATCCGCGGGGGCGGAGCGCTCTTACTCCAATGGGTACGCGAGATGAGCCGCTGGATTAAACAGCATGATCCGCATCATCTGCTGGGTGTAGGAGACGAAGGCTATTTCGGCAAATACGGCGTCGATTGCAGCGCCTTTCTCCAGGTTTCTGATATCGACTTCGGCACGTTTCATATGTATCCCCAAGCATGGAAGCAGGGCGATGCCATCGAGTTCGGGCTCCGCTGGATCGAGCAGCACCTGGCGATCGGAAAAGCCGCCGGCAAACCGATGCTGCTCGAAGAGTACGGCATAACAGCCGGCGCTCCGGGACTCTCGTCCGCCAGCGACCGCAATGGCATCTATCGTGCGTGGCTGCGCTCCATCCTGCTGCGGGACGGGGCGGGAGATCTTGCGTGGATGATCGCGTCTACCGATGACGAAACCGGTGCGCTCTATGAGGACTACGATCACTTCACGTTCTACTCCGATGCCGATGTGCCGTCAATCTGCGAGCACGCCATTCAAATGGGATCGTGCCGTGATACGATTCCGGGATGGCCAGACGACGCCGCGTGACGCGCACTCAGGTAATCGCGAATCTCCCGAACTCTGTTGAACTCACCAAGCGCAACAGCAAAAATTCCATGACCTTGGAGATCCGCACCGGCGAGGAACTGCTTGGAACCTTGGTCATGGGGCGGGGAAGTGTGCAATGGTGGCCTGCTGGCAATAGCGTCCATGCGCTCAAGAAAAGCTGGAAGAGCTTCGCGTCGATGCTCGACGAACACATGTGAGCGGCGTCACCTCCGGCTGAGTGCTGCGATCTCCCGCAGTTGCTTCATGTCGCGTACGCCGCGAGTTCGGCGAGGTTCAAACGGCCCGTATAAATGGCCATTCCGAGGGCGGCATGGACGTTCATCGCTTGCAGCGCGCGAATGTCCTCCATCGTGGTAATGCCCCCCGCCGCCGTAATCTCGTGCCGCGTAGCCGCGCGCAGGCGCCGGAACCAATCGAGGTCCGTCCCTTGCATCATGCCCTCTTTATCAACATAGGTGCATAGAAAGCCGCCGCAAAACGGCTCCAGCCGCTCCATCACTTCTTCGGCAGTGAAGTCGGTCGACTCCTGCCAGCCCTTCACCACTATCTTCCCGTTCTTCGAATCGAGCGCAATCAAAATTCTCTCCGGCCCCACTGCCGCTGCAATCTCCTCGATCGCCGGCGTGAACGCCGCCGTGCCGACGACTATCCGAAACGCTCCCTGATCCATCAACCGCCGAGCGCGATCCGCCGTGCGTACGCCGCCCCCGATGCGGCACTTCGCGCGCGCCGCCAGCAGTTCCACCAGCGCCGAGTTTTCACCGTTACCCATGGCGGCGTCGAGATCGATGACCTGGATCTGCGGAAACGCCGCGAACTTGCGCAGCATTGCAAGCGGCGCGTCCCCCTCCAGAGCCTTATCGCGGCCCTGGACCAGTTGCACCACCTTGCCATCCATCAGGTCGATGCAGGGTAGAATCATCGGCGCACCTCGATTCCGTGCTCGGCCAGAAAGGTCTTAAGATCGCTGACCGTGTAAGTGCCGTAGTGAAAGATGGACGCCGCCAGTGCCGCGTCGGCATCCACCAAAACCTCAGCGAAGTCTTCCGGCTTGCCCGCGCCGCCGGAAGCGATCACCGGGATGCGTGTGGCGTTGCGCACCGCACTAGTAAGCGCACAATCGAATCCGGTCTGGACGCCGTCGGTATCCATTGAAGTGAGCAGAATCTCGCCCGCGCCTAGCGCCTCGCCACGCGCGGCCCATGCGACGGCATCGACGCCCTCGTCCTGACGCCCGCCCTTGGTAAAGACATTCCATCCAGCATGCGTGCGCCTGCGAGCGTCAATCGCCAGCACTACTGCCTGCGCGCCGAACTCTTGTGATAGTTCGCTAATCAACTCGGGACGCCTTACCGCTGCTGTATTGACGCTGACCTTGTCCGCGCCCGCGTGCAGAATCTTGCGCGCATCCTCCACCGTTCGGATGCCGCCACCCACTGTCAACGGGATGAAGACTTCGCGCGCCGTACGTGACACCACGTCGATCATGGTGTCGCGGTCGTCACTGGATGCCGTGATATCCAAAAACACCAGCTCGTCCGCTCCCTGCTGGTTATAGCGCGCGGCCAATTCCACCGGGTCGCCGGCATCACGCAGATTGACGAAGTTGACGCCTTTGACTACGCGGCCGCCGGTGACGTCCAGACATGGAATGATTCTTTTTGCAAGCACCCTAACTCTCCACGAAATTTCGCACGATCTTCAATCCAACGTCGCCCGACTTCTCTGGATGAAATTGCACGCCGCAGACGTTATCTTGCTCCAGCACCGCCGTGTAGGGAACCGAGTATTCGCAAGTCGCCGCCGTCGCGGGGACCACTGGCGCGTAGTAGCTGTGTGCGAAATAGACGTAGGGTTTGTCGCCGGTGTCGCGCAATAGCTTCGACTTCCGCACCCGCTCCAATTGATTCCAGCCCATGTGCGGGATGCGCATTTCGCCCTGAAACCGCTTGACCTCACCCTGATAGATCCCCAGACCGCGCTCTTCCGGAGCTTCTTCGCCTGAGGTGAACAGCGCCTGCAATCCGAGGCAGATTCCTAGGAACGGAACTCCGCCGCGTATGCTTTCAATCAGCGCATCGCGCACGTCGAGTTCATCGAGCGCGCGCATCATCTGGCCGAAATGCCCGACACCCGGAAGGATCAGCTTAGTCGCTTTTCGAATGCCAGCAGCATCCCGGATCAATTGGTATTCCGCCCCAATCGCTCCCAGAGTATTCTGCACCGAGCGCAGGTTGCCGGCGCCGTAATCCAAGATCGAAATCACAACAGGCCCTTGGTTGACGGCAACTGGTCTTTCAAGCGTTCGTCGGTTGAGCACGCATAGCGCACGGCCCGCGCGAAACATTTGAAGATTGCCTCAATTTTGTGGTGGCTGGATCGCCCGTAGAGAACTTTTGCATGCAGATTCGCGCCCGCATGATTGACGAAGCCGCCAAAGAAGTCTTCCACCAGTTCGGTCTGCAAATCACCTACCAGACGCACTCGCACGCGATCCTGATAGACCAGCGCCGGACGGCCGCCGAGATCCACTGCCACCACCGCGAGCGTTTCGTCCATCGGCAATACAAAATAACCTGCACGATTGATGCCCTTGCGGTCGCCGAGCGCCTTCGCAAACAATTGGCCCAGCGCAATGCCGACATCTTCAACTGTATGGTGCTGATCGATATCCAGGTCTCCGGTGGCTTTGAGTTTCAGATCGAACCCTCCGTGCTTGGCGAATAACTCCAGCATGTGATCGAAGAAACGGATGCCGGTCGAAATCTGGTAAGTGCCATGGCCGTCGATCACGAGGCTGCCGTGAATTTGGGTTTCCTTGGTGATGCGCTCGACCGACGCTTTGCGGAGTTTCATAGCACTCCCTCAATCTCATTGACGTTTTCGAGAATCGCCACGGCGTTCTCCTGCCGGAACAGCGCGATCAAATCCTCGCGCTTGGTGTGCGTGTGCGCCGCGATTCCGATAAACGGCATGGCGGCGGCGCGGGCGCAGCGCGCATCATCTACTGTGTCCCCGACGTACCAGAATTTGTGCTGCGGCTTCTGCCGTTGAATGGCGAGGAGTCCCTCCGGCGCTGGCTTCGCCGCGGTAACATCATCGGCGCAAATGATCGGGTCAAACTTTATACACCGGGCGAACCGCTGCAGAGTAATATCGGCTTCATAGCGTAAGCGCCCGGTGAAGAGCGAAAGCCCGTGACGTTTACCCAGGCGCTCCAGAAGTCCGGGCTGGGGGAACCAACTTTCACGTGTTACCAGGCCATTGCCGTTCTCGCCCAGGAAGAAATCGTTGAATTTCGCGATCACGGTGTCGTAGCCGATCTCGGTTCCGAAGTCGGCTGCAATTTTCTGCGATAGCGCCCAGTCGTTGTTCCAGCCGCCTTGGTTCTTGTAATCCTGAATGGTGTCGCGGGTCACGGTTTTTCCGGTGAAATATCTCACTGTCTGGACAATGGATTCGCGGTAGGATTCGGTCACTTCGGCCAGAACACCGTCCATGTCGAACACGATTACCGAGTCCACAGGGCCTCCAACTCGCCGAGGAAGCGGGCGATCTGCGCGCGGTTGCCTATGGTGACGCGGACGCATCCGGGGATTTCATAACTGCGATCGCGGATTAAGACGCCGCGGTCGCGCAGTGCGTCGCGCATGGGGATGGCGCGTTCTTCGGCCCGGAACAACACGAAGTTCGCCTGGCTGGGATAGAACGGAATGCCCAATTTGCGCAGTCCTTCGTATACCATCTCGCGCGCAGCCAGGACTTCTTTCACATAATTGGCGACATGCTCGCGATCCTGTATGGCGGCGCGTGCCGCCAGCGCCGCGAGCATGTTCACGCTGTAGGGCGACTGAGCTTTGTGCATCCAACGAACATTTTCGACCGACGAGAAGAGGCAGCCGCAACGCATCGCTGCCATGCCGAAGACCTTCGAGAAGGTTCGGCTGACGAAGAGGTTCGGATACTGCCGCACCAGGGGCAGGGCAGTGACACCGCAGAATTCAAAGTACGCCTCATCGATCAAGACCGCTGAGTGAGGCGCGGCGTCGAGAATGCGCCGAATGGCGTCCAGGTTAATTCCGGTGCCAGTGGGATTGTTTGGGTTCGCAATCAGAATCGCGCGAGTGGCGGGGTGGATCGCGGCGATGAATTCATCCAGTGGAAATGCCAGGTCGTCCGGCACGTAGTTAATTTCGCGTACGCTCGCGCCGGCGAGTTCGGCGTAGAAGCGGTACATTGCATACGAGGGCTTCAGCAGCAGAACGTCGTCGCCATCGTCGACAAAAGTATTGATCAGGACTTGAATGGCTTCGTCGGTCCCGTTTGAGAGCAGCAGCTCCCCGGGCGCGACCGCGAAGTAGGCGGCCAGCTCGCGCATGGCGTCGAGATATTCCGGGTACACCGTCAACGCGTCCGCCGTCAGCTTTTCCTTTAGATACTCGATCACTTTCGGCGAGCAGCCTACAGTGTTCTCGTTGAAATCCAGGCGCAGTTTTCCCTGGCGGCCGCCTGTGGGCGGAAGATATGGCGCCATCTTCCGCACGGCGGCACGCGGCGTGAGACCTTTACTCACTGCGCACCTCCGCCGATCGCGCGTGCGCTTCAAGACCTTCGGCGCGGGCCAGCGCTGCAATCGCGGGCGTTAATCTCGCGAGGCCTTCGCGGGTGAGCTCCTGCACGGCGATCACTTTGACGAAATCGGCGGCGGACAGACCACCACGTTGCCGGGCAGCGCCGGAGGTCGGCAATACATGGTTTGGGCCGGATGCGTAATCGCCCGCGGATTCCGGGCTCGACGCGCCTACGAATACCGCGCCTGCATGCCGGATCTTGGCGAGCAGGGTACCGTCATGCAGCGCCAGGTGTTCGGGCGCGAGCGCGTTGGATAATTCCACGGCCTGATCCAAGGTGTCGAGCACTACTATGGCTCCATTGGTTTCGATGGACAGGCGCGCTACGGCTGCGGTCGATAGAGTCTCGAGCTGCACCTCTACTTCTTTGGCCACAGCGTCTGCAAGTTTACGGGACGTCGTGAGCAAGATAGCCGAGGCGTCTAGATCGTGCTCGGCTTGCGCAAGCAAATCGGCGGCAATCCAGCGCGGGTTGCCGTCGGCGGCGATGATGACGATTTCCGTTGGGCCCGCAACGAAGTCGATGCCCGTCTCACCTGCTATTAATTTCTTGGCGGCAGCAACATATATATTGCCGGGACCGACGATGCGGTCGACTTTAGGCACCGTCTGGGTTCCATACGCCAAGGCGGCGATAGCTTGTGCGCCGCCCATGCGAAACATGTGCGTGACTCCCAGCCACTGTGCAATCCCCATGATCTCTGGGCTGGGGTTAGGACACGCGACACAGGTGCTGGCGACGCCGGCGACCTGCGCCGGAATCACAGTCATCAGGAGGGTCGAGGGCAGTGGATATCGGCCCGCCGGAACGTAAGCGCCCATGGCGTCGAGCGGGCGCACGATCTGGCCGAGCCTGCGGCCATCGGCGAAATCAGTAAACCATTCACGCGGAAGCTGGGCTTCGGCGTACTCGCGGATGTTATTAGCGGCGGTTTGGACGGCTTCGGCGAAGGCGGCTTGCAAGGTTCCACGAATATCCAAGCGAACGCTCGAGCCTTCGAAGCCATCGAACTTTCGCGCATATTCGAGCAGCGCCACGTCGCCGCGATCGCGCACGGCGGCGAGAATCGGCGCGACGATGCGCTCGGCCTTTTCGAGGCGTACCGTCTTGCGCTCAATCAGCGACGCCGCGTCCTTAGCTGTGAGTATCCGGATCATCACATTATGATTTTGTTGAGGGGATATTCAACGATGCCTTGCGCGCCCGCTGCCTTGAGCCGGGGAATGATCGTGCGCACCGTAGATTCTTCAAGTATCGTGTTTACAGCCAGCCAGCCGTCTTCGCTCAACGTCGAAATTGTGGGCCGCTTCAGCGCGGGCAGCACCGCCAGCACCGTATCCAGATTGACCTTCTCGACATTGAGCATCAAGCCGACTTTGCCGAGGGCATTAATGGCGCCCTGCAGGAGCATCTTCATATCTTCGAGTTTCTGGCGCTTCTCGGGGTCCTTCCAGGAGGCGACGTTGGCGATCAATTGAGTGTTGGATTCGAGCACGGTCTCGATAATACGCAGCTTGTTGGCGCGTAGCGATGAGCCGGTCTCGGTTACTTCAACGATGGCGTCTGCGAGTTCCGGAGGTTTGACTTCGGTAGCGCCCCAACTGAATTCGACTTTCGCACTGACGCCGTTACGTTCGAGGTAACGCCGGGTGGCGGCGACCAGTTCGGTCGCGATGATTTTGCCTTGGAGGTCCTTCACGGATTTATAGGATGAGGCCTCGGGCACCGCCAGCACCCAGCGCACTTTTCCGAAACTCTGCTTGGCGTAGATGAGGTCGGCTACGTTCTCGACTTTGGCTTCGTTCTCTTCCACCCAGTCGCGGCCGGTGAGACCGGCGTCGAGCACTCCATCTTCGACGTAGCGCGCCATCTCTTGCGCGCGGATCAGCATACACTCGATTTCGGGATCGTCGATCGCTGGGAAATAGGACCGGCTGCTGGTGGTGATCTGGAATCCGGCTCGGCGGAATAAGTCCACGGTCGCGTTTTCGAGACTTCCTTTGGGAATTCCAAGTTTAAGTTTCATGATTTGTAGACCGCGGCAGGATCGTAAGTGCGCTCTTCGCTCACCTTCCAATCACCGTTTTCGAGGCGGCGGAAGAAGCAACTCTGATAGCCTTCGTGGCATACGCCCGGGCCTTGCGCTTCTACTTTGATCAGCACGGTATCAAGATCGCAGTCGGTCGAAATGTCCTTAACCAACAGACGGTGCCCGGAACTTTCGCCCTTGAGCCACAACTTATTGCGGGACCGGCTATAAAAGGTCGCAAAACCGGTTTCGACGGTCTTGCGGAAGGCTTCCTCATTCATGAAGCCGACCATCAGCACGCGGCCGCTCTGGTGATCCTGGATCACGGCCGGAAGAAGTCCATCGAGTTTTTTGAAATCGAGTTGCATAATTTAAGCCTCAAAAAGAAAGCCCGCCAGGATCAACCGGGCGGGCTCTCGAAACGATCTGAATCGGTGTGTGATTAAGAATGAGCCCGGCGCGGCATGGGATGCCCGTGGTGATAATGGGGTCCGTGATGGTGGCGGCGAGCGACGAACATGAAACACTAATATAGCACAGCTGCCTGGCGCCCCTGGTGCTCCGCGGGGGTGCTCGGCAGAGGTCAAGCGGCCGATTCCCGCGCGGCCAGTTTGCGCAGCATAGGCGGGATCGTCAAGCCCTGCAGGAAAATGGACGAGGCGACCACGGCAAAACTCACGGTGATGATGTCCTCGCGGCGGGGCATTCCGGAAGGCAATCCCAGTGCCAGGGCGAGAGCCAGAGCGCCACGCAATCCTCCCCAAAACAGAAGATTCTGGTGCTGCCTTTCAACTCGCAGCACGGATCGTGAGAAGAGCAAGCAAACGGGATAGACCGCGAAGGCGCGGCCGAGGATCACAATGACGATGGCGGAGGCGGCCGGGAGCCACAGCGACGAGAAATGTTGGCGCGCCAAGTGGAGTCCGAGCAACAGGAAGATAAGGGAGTTGGCGACGAAGGCCGCGTATTCCCAAAAGGCCTCGACTGCCTCTCTGCCTTTACCCGTGATGGTGCCGCCTAAGGCGCCGATGTTGCCGAGCATTATACCGGCAGTTACGGTAGCGAGGATACCGGAGAGACGGAAGTGTTCCGCGAGAAGGAAGGAACCGTAGGCGGCGACGGTCGTTAAGGTGAGTTCGATGAGATGGTCTGTTGTGCGCCGTGCCAGCAATAAGATGGCGCCCGCTAACAGTGCACCCGACAGAATTCCGCCTCCGGCGACGACCACTAGTGTTCGGGCGAGGTCCAGTGCGGAAGCATGTTGCCCCAGGGCAAGCGTGACGGCGATTCCGAAACCAACGGCAGCAGTTCCGTCGTTGAACAGGCTTTCGGCTTCCATCAGCAAGCGCAAGCGGCCGCCGAATCCGCATTCTTTGAAAGTAGCGATCACCGATACAGGATCGGTGGCGGAGATGAGGACTCCAAAGACTAACGCGGCGAGCCAAGGCCAAGACGCGACGTAATGCATTCCTACGGTAGTAAGGATCGCGGCAAGAACAACGCCTACGGTTGCCAGAAGCAGGATCACTGGAAAGTCGCGGCGCAACGGCTTCCACGGAAGTTGGAACGCAGCTTCAAATACCAGTGGAGGCAGCAGCGTGGTGAAGATCAGGTCGGGCGTAAGGGGCAGACCGGCCGAATACGGGATAAACGCGAGAGCGATTCCAGCCAAAACTAAGCCGACGCTATACGGAATATGCAGCCGCCGGGCGAGCACCCCCACAACAGCGGCGACCAACAGGAGGAATTCCGCGATTTCGATGGTGTGTCCCACGCTTGGCTCACCGCGTGGTTTTATCGGCCCAGGGCCTGGTCCAGATCGGCAATGATGTCCTCGATCGCTTCGATGCCGGTGGAGATGCGGACCAGGCTGTTCCCAATGCCCAGGCGCTCGCGATGCTTGGGCGAAAGATCGCGGTGCGAGGCCATGGCGGGATACAGCATCATGGTGTGGACGTCGCCCAACGAGGTGGCGCACACGATCATTTGCAATTTCTCCATGAGAGCAAAGACTTCGGGTTTCGCACCGTCTTTCAATTCGAACGCGATCATGGCGCCGTATTGGCCCGAAGGCAGGAGACGTTTGACGGTAGCGGCATCGGGATGCGCAGGATCGCCGGGGAAGTAAACCTTCGCCACTCGAGGGTGCGTGGCGAGCCACGACGCTAGCTTGCACGCATTGGCACACTGCTTCTCCATGCGAAGGGCCAATGTCTTGATGCCGCGCATGGTCAGATACGCTTCAAACGGACCCAGGTTGGGACCTATGGTGCGCAGTAGCGTATTGAGGACTTCGAAATTCTCAGCGTCGGAGACTATTACACCGCCGAGCACGTCGCCGTGACCGGCCAGATATTTGGTCGCACTATGGATCACGATGCTGGCGCCTAGCTCGAGCGGGCGCATCAGCATGGGGGTGGCGAAAGTGTTGTCGACGATCAGCGGGGCACCGGCTCGGCGGGCGATAGCGGCGATTTGATCTAACGCGCAGACGCGGAGTAACGGGTTGGTGATGGACTCGACTACGACGGCTCCGGGTTTGACTTCGCTTATGGCGGCTTCGAACGCCGGGAGGTCGCTGGCATCGGCGAAAGTGGTCTCGACTCCGAGGGCGCCAAAGATGGTCATCAGCATGTGCGTGGTGGCACCGTAGAGTACATGACCCGCGACTACACGCTTGGGGCGATCAACCAGCGCGGCGAGCACGGAGAGGTGCAGGGCCATCATGCCGGAGGAACATGCGATTGTGGCGTGGCCCGCTTCGAGTTCATTGACCAAATCCTGGAGGGCGCTGACCGTGGGATTGTCGTAGCGAGCGTAGGACGGGCCCTGCTCTTCGCGCCCGAAGACGCGATCGAGTTGATCCATCGAATCGTAGGCGTAGCTCGACGCGGTGTAAATAGGCGTAGTGACCGGGATGAAATTGCCGGCCTTTTTGCGATCGCCGGCGTGTACGGTTTTGCTTTCGAACTTCATGTTCGCTTCCAGCGGACTCCTTCTTTGGTGTCTTCTAGGATCACACCTTGGTTTGCCAGGCCAGCGCGGATCTGGTCGGCACGCGCGAAGTCGCGGGCTTTCTTGGCGGCGATACGCTCGGCGATCAAGACGTCGATGTCATGGTCGGAGAGGACGCTCTCCTTGGCGGAGGGTTTCAGGACGTCGAAGATGGAATCGAAATGGCGCAGGAATTCCAGGGCTCCGATGGCGTTCCCGGCGAGGAACGATCCGGCGTCCATGGCGCTGTTGGTGTCGCGGATATATTCGAACACGGCGGCTAGGGCTTCAGCGGTGTTAAGGTCATCGTCAAGGGCTTCATCGAAAGCGTGGTGGGCTTGCTGAGTCCGGGTATCTAAATGTGAATCGAGGCCGTCGGGGAACTTCGCGGTTTCCAGGCGTAGCTTGTAGTTGCGCAGGCGGTCGATCGAGGTCGCGGCGGCTCTCAAGCCATCGAAGGTGAAGTTCAGCTTCTTGCGATAGGGCACCGAGGCCAACAGATAGCGGATAGCTTCGGGCGTGTAGCCTTCCTTTAAAAGGTCGCGCAAGGTGTGGAAGTTGCCTAGCGACTTCGACATCTTTTGGGCGTCGATGCTCAAGTGTTCGGCATGCAGCCAGAAGCGCGCGAAGGGTTTGCCAGTGATGGCTTCCGATTGCGCGATTTCGTTTTCGTGATGGGGGAATGTCAGGTCGACTCCGCCGGTGTGGATGTCGAGCGTCTCTCCCAGATACTTCATGGCCATCACGGAGCACTCGATGTGCCAACCCGGCCGGCCTTCGCCGAGCGGGGTCTGCCACGCAGGTTCCTCCTCTTTCTTGGCTTTCCAGAGAACGAAGTCCCGGGCATCGGCCTTATCGTATTCATCCATGTCGACACGGGCGCCGGAGCGGATGCCGCTGAAGTCGTTGTGCGAGAGCTTGCCGTAGGAGGGGAACTTGGCGATGCGGTAGTAGACCGAGCCGTCGCTCAAGTAGGTGTAGCCGCCTTCTTCGAGTTTCTGAATGGCGGTGACCATATCGTGAATGTGATCGGTGGCTTTGACGATGTGTTCGGGCCGCTGCAGGCGCAGCGTGGCCGTGTCTTCAAGAAAGGCCGCCGTGTACTGCGCAGTGTACTCGTAGATGGTCTGGTGCGCGGCGGCGGCGTGGCGGATGATTTTGTCTTCGATGTCGGTGATGTTCATCACGTGATCAAGCTCGAAGCCGCGCACCGCGAGCCAGCGGCGCAAGATGTCCTGAAAAGTGAAGGTCCGCAGGTTGCCGATGTGGACGTAGTTATAGACCGTTGGCCCGCAGGTGTACATGCGCACCACGTTGTCGTGCAGGGGGGCGAAGATCTCCACCTTTTGGGTCAGGGTGTTGTAGAAACGCAGGGCCATAGCGAGAGGGTTCTTCTATGCTAGCAGCCTGTGGCGCGGGTTCGGGTTGGGAGCGGCGCCACGTCGTATCGCTGTATGCTACTGTCATGGTCCTCGCGGCGTTTCTTTTTCTGACCGCGTTAGCCGCAGCTCAAACCAACGACGCGCGGGCGTTGCTCCAGGAGATCGCGTCTTCCACTCGCGCCACCCAGAGCTGGAGAGCTGAGGGTATTGAGGTCAGTGAAGTGGCGGCTAGCGGCATTCAGTTGCGCAACGAGGTTCGTTTTAAGGTTGCCATTCAAGGCCCGTCGAAAATGCGGTGGGAGACCAGCGGCGACGATGATACTCTGATGGTTTGCGACGGTACTGACCATTGGACGTATTACCAGCATGGCCTCAGCTTTTACCACAATGCTGAGAGCGTCAGTCCCTGTAAACCCTCCCTGGGCGATTTCTCTCAGGTGACGGACAACTTGACGAGCGCTGTAGTCATCGGCCGCGATCAAGTCCAAATCGCTGACGCTCCCCAGGAATGCGAATTAGTGCGCGCCGAGTACACGGTTCCCGTTCCACCGGGCGCCGACCCCAACGTTCCTGGCTTTTTACGCACCTTCTGCATCGACACCGCGCGGGGGCTGGTCCTGCGAGAAACGAGCGAGAGAACGACTGCGAAGGGGCGTTGGATTACAACGATTACGTACAGCCTTATCGAGCGCGAAGCGAAACTATCTTTGGAAGAATTCGAGTTTCAAGTCCCTACCGGCACTATTGAGGACGAAGGCCCGCAGGGGGGCGGTGACGATCCCATTCTTGAAGGTGGAGTTTACCGTATGGGCCCTCGCGTATCCGGACCGATACTGGTTTACAAGGTTGAGCCTTCCTACACGGAAGACGCGCGTAAGGCGCGAGTTTCGGGGATGGTGCTGGTATCACTCGCGGTCGATGCTAGTGGCAAGCCGCTGAACGTGACGTTACTCAAGGGACTGGGGCATGGACTGGATGAGAAGGCCATCGAAGCGGTTGGCCAGTGGCGTTATCGTCCCGGCATGAAGGACGGAGTCGCCGCCACTGTGGGAATCTCGAAGGCCGTCGTGAACTTCCGTCTGCCATAGCACGGGTACGACCAGGGAGCGATACAATTGGTCCGCTGGACGAAGAGGCGCTGGCCTCGCTGGATCGTGGTCTCGCCGATATCGCTTCGAATCGGATGATCTCGCTCGAAGATTTTGAGCGCGAACATTCGCAGCGATCTACAGGCCAGTTCTTTCCGACGAGGCCGCGAAGACGTAGGGCAGGCGCATCCACGAGCTTGCTGAAGATCCTTACGATTCGCGCCTCTCGTCGCCGTTGACCGGACGTGAGGGTTTGCGTAAATCGCGCGTCGGCGGCTGGCGCATTCTGTTCACGGTTGATCAACCAAGGCAGTTGCTCCAAGCGGCGGCGGTCGATACGCGCGGGCAGGTTTATCGGTACTGAAGACTACTTGGGGGCGCCTTTGCTCGCGCGCACAGTTTTGGGTGCATAGATCGTGAGGACAATCTGTGCACCTAAAAGGGAAACAGCCTCGACCGTCTTGGGCCGAATTGTAAAATCGCAGGAGCTCGGCTGTGTGCCCGCTTGAATGCCAATGCTGAAACTGCGAACGGTGGCAGCATTCCACAAGGCCTGCTCTGGTTTGAGAAGGCCTTCAATAAGGCCACAA
>Ga0068855_100003680_pt1 | contig 18753 bp, 13 predicted proteins | sample KBSCornC52_FD_66592 | JGI IMG/M metagenome (GOLD analysis project Ga0068855, IMG submission 66592) | Corn rhizosphere microbial communities from Kellogg Biological Station, Michigan, USA - KBS Corn C5-2 | ecosystem: Host-associated > Plants > Roots > Rhizosphere > Soil ...
TACCTACGTCCTGGCAGGCCGTCGAATTGGATGTCGGTGGTCTGTCCTGCACGCAGCAGGCAGGCGACGTCCTCCGGAACGGTTGTGTCGACAAAGATGTCGCGCAGCGCCTGTACCGCGACAACAGGTTGAGTAGGGGAGACAATCGCGCCCGGGTCCACATAGCGAGCTGTAACGAAGCCATCGATCGGCGATCTGAGGATGCAATCCTCTAGCTGTGACTGCACATTGCGCAGCTGAGCTTGCGCCGCGACCACGACTGATCTAAGCGCGGCCAGGTTCTGTTCGTACGCTGGATTCTGCGCTGTATTCGCCTTCGCGTATTTGAGAGCGGCCGCAGCCTGCTTTACCTTCGCGTCCGCCGCAGCGATGTCCGACTTGGTCTTAACGAGCGTGATCTTGAGTTGTTGATCAGCAGAGCTCTTCTGGGAGACCGCGAGCGCAAGAAGCGCCTTATTGGAGCCAAGCTGAGTGTTGGCCACATTGAGCGATTCTTGTTCCACGTTCAGCGCTGTCTTCGCATCGTCGACATCCTGCGCCGCGATGAAACCCTGCTTATACAGATCGTAGGTGCGATTGTACTTGGCCTGGTAGTTTGAGACGTTGGCAGATGAGCTCCGCACCGTTGCCTCGGCGTTTCTGATAGCGGACGTCGCCACGTCGACCTTAGCCTGCGCGTCTGTAACAGCTGCCTGAGCGGTAACGATTGCCGAGTTCGAAGCCTGGCGCACCTGGTCTGCATCGGCCTTTGCGCTCGCAAGGGCTCCGGCCTGCTGCTGAATCTGCGTCGAAACATTAACGCTGTTCGGCAGGCGTGTCAGCTGGGCCTGCGATAGCCGGGATTGCGCTTCGGCTACGGCAGCCTGCTGCTGGTTCACCATCGCCTGGATCTGAGAGGGGTCGATCCGCGCGAGCACTTCGCCTTGCTTTACGGGGGCTCCTTCACGCACCTGCAGGAAGTCCAGGCGACCGCTCACTTTGGGCGCGACCTTTACGTTGAATGGAGCGACCACGGTGCCGACGCCTACATACGTCTGTACGATATCCCTCAATTCGACCGGCGAGACGGTCACCGGCGGGGCGGACTTGGCCATCGCCAGTCTGCCCTGCGCCTGCATCTGCGTGTCCTTGGCCTTGGTGAAAAGCCTCCATCCAACAAGCCCGCCGACGGCGGCGATGGAGACAAGCAAGATTAGGATTCGCTTCATAATGGAACAGATTCCTTCACTGGAGTGAAACATTGATGTACATAAACCATTCGAGGCTCAATACGCCGATTTGTTGCGGAAAGTTGCAAAAAATTCGGGGTCCGTCCGGACCCCGAATTTAAGCACGATTCACTTGAAGTGGAATAGCCTACCGCGATGCTGTTGCGCTGGCAAAGTTCACACTGCGCACAAGGCCGTCCAGCAGTGGCAGCCGTTCTGCGAATCGCGCTGCATGCGTGCGGGCGCTCACAACAAATGCCTTGCCGCGATGTACCACGACGAGTACGATAGAAGCCGTGCGCGTGTTAGGATGGGTCGCATCCAGCCCCTTGAATGTCGATATCTGCGCGGCATCCTTCTGTTTAGACAGGTCGTACCGGGATACATATTCGACCTGCGTATAGTGAGAAGGCACGTCGTTCTGTACTTTCTCCATAATGTCCGCCGCAGTCTCGGTCTCTTTAATTGGCAGAATGGCGACAGCCAGGCGCTCAACACTATCCTCTTCAGGCTGGAAATAGTAGACTTTCTTGCCCGGCTCCGGCGCAAAGCTGTCGGTTCGCCACCCTTTCAGATATCGGATATCAAAGCCTTCCGATCCGTGATAAGATGTCAGCTGGTCGACAGCCGCGATGGCGCTGTACTGAACATGACTTTGTGCGCGTGCGATCTCGGGCTTCGCTGGGTCCGGTGCGGGCTTATACCAGACGTCAAACGTGTACTTGGTGGTCTTCGTCGGCCGGTCCGTGAGCTCTGACTTTCCGGTCACGACCATACCCTTACCGAACCGGCCGCCCGAGACGACAACCTTTGTCCCGGTGAAATACCATCGCAGCAGGACCGGCTGACCTGGCATCGTTACTCCAGGCTCGACCGCGATCGCCCTCGGTTCCAATTCAGCATTTGCGGTGGAAAGAGGAATCAATACAGCGCACAATGAGGCAAACACAAGTGGACGCATAGCGCATACTCCTTACGTGGGCTTACTACACTTACGAGTCGTCTGTTGCAGTGTGACTGGTCGCATTCCTTTGCGACTCGATAAGCTAATAATACCTCCTGGTTCTGCAATATTTAGATCAATATAATTGGAGGTTTGTCGCTCGAATTTTTGCTTGACACCATTTAGAAACAGTGTTACACTGACCTATCCGTTTTTCGTACGAGAAGATTGGGCGCGCCTAGTTGAATGCTGAAGTCGAGCGAGGGCTTCCACAGTCTCCTGCGACCGCACTCTTTCGGGTTTACGTATCCACCTTCGATGCCGCGAGAATCGGGATCACGAGGTCGTTTGTCCTCGGCTGCTTATTTCCGGCTCGAGCCCCGCATCGAGGTTAGGGCCTCTGTTCCCCGTAGGAAAGGAGCCATGAAACATGGCAAAGCGCATCTATGTCGGCGGACTGCCGTACTCGGCGACCGAGTCCGACCTGGAAAACCTATTTGCGGCTCAGGGTTCGGTGAACAACGTGACGATCATCACGGATAGGTACACCGGTCAGGCCAAAGGCTTCGGATTTGTCGAGATGGACGACGATGCAGAGGCTGAGAAGGCCATCAGCGCGCTGAACGGGACCCAGATGGGCGGCAGGACCCTGACCGTCAACGAGGCAAAGCCCCGTGAGGATCGACCGAGAACCGGAGGCGGTTACGGCGGGGGCGGCGGTGGTTATGGCGGCGGCGGTGGCGGCTATGGAGGTGGTGGAGGCGGCAGAAGCGGCGGCGGTGGCGGACGCGGGGGCAATCGCGGCGGCGGTGGGGGCGGCGGTTACGGCGAGCGCTGGTAATCGCGCATCAGAACAATAGAGCAGTTTGGGCGGGCCGGAAGACACGACTTTTCTGGCCCGCTATTTGTTTGGAGGGGTGAGCCAGCTTCCGCCGGACGGTGTCGTGCTCTTCTCCTGCTCCTTTTGAATGTCCGCCTGCAACCCGGAAAGCTCCTTCTGGACAGGGGCAATCGCATCTGTCTTGTTTTGCAGCTTCAGTGACTCCTCGTACGTTTCAAGCGTGTGAACGTAGAGGTCCGCGAGCGCACGCCGCTTTTCTGGCGCACGGAAATCATTCACCAGCCACATGCGGCTATCCCAATACCGTCTCAATGTCTGCAGGGCCTTTTCGCACTCCTGCTGAGCGAGCGTGGCGTCCTTCTGTTCCAGCGCCAGGTCGGCAAGACCCGAATGGGCATAGGCGTAGTCGGTCTCGATCAGTTCTGGCATGGAGAGAACCGTGCCGTAAGGCGTGGTTTCCAGGGCTGTCATCGTCTGGTAAGTGAACCGAGCATCTGTGGAGAGCCCGGCTTTGCGCTGTGTTTCGGCAAGAGCGCGCAGCGTCTGCAAATTGTGCGGCTCGAACGACAGTGAGCGATCAAAAGCGTCGATCGCCTGCTTCCATTGACCCTGTTCGCGGTAGTGGCGGCCCAGCAGGTAGAACGTCATTCCGCTTGGAGCGACCCGCGCCGCTTCTTCCAGCTGGGTCTCCGCTTCGGGCGAGCGAGCATCAGCGGACGCGAGCAGAAAGTGCGGCTCCGGGTCGAACGGGTCCGCTGCGGCTGCTGCCCGAGCCTCATCCGCCATCTCCAATCCACTGGTTGCGCGCCCGATCTGTGCGATATGCCACCGGCTCACCCCGACCTGACCCGCTCTCACGACCATGAAGAGGACGGACATCGCTCCCAGGCACCAGTAGCCGCGGCGGACCGGCTGGGAGGCTTCCGGATCCGGCTGCGCAAGCGACCTCGCCGTGGCGATCGCCAGCGCGAATATCGCGCAAAAAGTCAGCAGAGTAGCAATAACGTAGAGGTCCGAATCGAAGAGGTTGTGAAGGGTCGATCCGATCATAGAAGCGACGAAGCCCGCCAGCATCAAGCCCGGCGGGTCGAGGGCTGCAATTCCACCGGATGCGGACGCGCTCGCTGCCTTGTTGGCAGTCGCTACCTTTATCTCCGTATCCGCGCTCTGTTCGATCCGGTCGCGCCTCACGTGGAGCAGCACGAACACTACGAAGGCGCTCGCCGATGCAAAGGCCGTCAATAGCGCCACGGCGCCGGGGAATCCGGTCTCGGCGGCCCATTGCAGGAAGCTGTTATGCGCATGAGCCGTGAAGGCGGTCTCTGCGTACCGTGGATAGGAAACTGCGAACGAGCCAATGCCAGTCCCTGTGATCGGATTCCGCATCGCCATTCGCACCGTGCCGATCCAGGTATATTTGCGGAATTGGCTGGAATGGTCCGCCGAGCGCTCCTCGGATGCCGGGGCGCTCGCGGGAGCGGAGCTCGGGGCGGGACTTGAGGGAACAAAACGAATCACGGTTGGAGCGGCGCTCACGACAGACCCGACGACAAAGAGAGCGGCGGCAATCGCAAGCTGCCGAATTGTGGCGCGCTCGGTGCCGATAACCAGGGCCAAGCCGATCCACACGAGAACCCCGACGACACCGATCGCCGTTCCTGCTCGCGAGCCCGTGAGGAACAGACATCCGCTCTGCAGCATGATGCCCAGGCCGAGAAGCACTCGCAGGGATCGGTCGGAGGCAGCGGCGAACGCGGAGAGCGTGAGCGGCAGCGTCAGCAATAGGTATCCGGCGAGAAAGTCCGGTCCGAAGGTTGAAAATGTACGGTGGTTTACCACATGGTCTCGCAGGTACCCGAGGTATTCGCGCACCCCGATGCCCGCGATCAGGCTGCCCGCAAGGGCGATCGTGAGCGTGAGCACGCCTGCGGCTCGCACGTCTCGGCCGAGCCGCGAGCAGATGCCGCCGAGCAGGAGCCCACCGAAAAGGTAGCTCAAGGCATTCAGACTGAGGTAGTGGCTGCCTTGCCGCAGAGTCGTAAGCGCTGCCCAGATTGCCAGTAAGCCGAGCGCAGTCGTGAGCCCGCCCACCGAGAAGAGTCTGACTGGCCGCACCCATTCGCGGCGCATTAATAGGCCGAACGCTGCGCCGATTAAGATCAGAGAGAGCGGCCCCGTCCATATCTCAAGCGTTAGTGCGATCGGCCCTTCGAGCTCGATCGCGCTGCTGGTGAAAGAGACGTGCTGTGCGGGCGTGGCAAATGTCGTCGCCCAGATGGGGGCGATCAACAGAACGATTGCGATCAGTGCGGTGGCGATCCAGTCCAGCCGCGTGAATCCGATGCGCGATTCTATGGCAGTTGAGTGGTGGAGATCGGCATGGCCGTTCTGGCGTTCCGAGGCAGCAGGGGGCTGAATCGGCCCGGGCAGCTTGTCGTGTGTGCGTCGACTCATGTACTGCCGCCGCTCTTGCCGGCCGGTGGCAATGTCTTTTTCTTACCTTCCAGCCCGAGGATGCGCCGCTGCCAGTACCGAACCTGAAACCTCGTCATCTGGCCAACGGCCCGAAGTGCAATGCCGATCAGGATGAGTGGCTTCAGTGGGAGTGGCATCGTAGCCGCGTAGTGCTTCTTATAGAACAGATACTGGCTGCGGTGAAATTCGTATGTCATGCGAGTAGGCGCCTGGTCGGAACTCTTGCCAATAAGATGATAGATTACTGCCTCCGGGTAATATACGACGCGCCAGTGCCTCGGCGTGCCAGGATCTGCGATTCCCTCGGCATCTTTCACGCCGGGCAGCGCCGTATGATTGACTCGCCAGCACAGATCGACATCCTCACAATACATGTAGAAGTCTTCGTCGAAACATCCGATCTCATCCACGACCCTGCGCCGGATCATGAGCGCTGCGCCTGAGACCCAATCGACGTCGCGCGGCGAGGCGTGGTCCCAGTCCATCATGAGATAGTCGCCGGCGAACCGATTGCGAGGAAACAGGCGCCCGAGCGGAGTGTTGCGGAAGAACCCCGCCGCGAGATTAGGATACCGCCTGCAGGAGTACTGCAGCGAGCCGTCTCCGTTGAGTAGCTTCGGACCGAGAATCCCAATATCCGGATGGCAGTCGGCGAACGCTACCATGCGGCTGAGCGCTCCCTCATTCACGATCGTATCGGTATTGAGAAAGAGGAGATATCGGCCGGTGGCGCGTGACACAGCGGCGTTGTTCCCGGCTCCAAACCCGATATTCGTCGAGTTGACGACGAGCTGCGCCTGCGGAAAGCTGTCCGCTACCATTTCACGGCTGCCATCCTCGCTCGCATTGTCGACAACGATAATCTCGACTTCGAATTCGCGAGGTTGATTGAAGAGCGATTCAAGACACTTTTCGAGCAGCGTCCGTGTGTTCCAGTTTAGAATGATGACCGAGAGATCCAAACGTGAGTCCGATCTGTGCTGGGCATTGCGGCTGTCGCCATGGGCTTATGGCTTCTGGTTTCAGATGTTACTGCACAGTCCTTTGCTTTTGAGTCTACATGTCGGCACAGATTGATCCACATCACTCTGCAGCCGCGCGGCGACGGGATTGCAGCCAGGCGTATGGCCACGAAACCAGCGAAATGAAGGTTCTTATCGGCCAGAACAGGGCGCCGGAATAGTGCTTTTGGTAGAATGTGAGCAATCCTCGTCGAGATTCCCAGGCCATGGCTGCACCGACCTGGATGGTGCTCGCCCCTCCGTAGTGCACGATTTCGATGTCGGGGACAAAGTAGATGCTCCAGCCTGCTCGCTTGCACCGCAGGCACCAGTCCACTTCGTTAAAGAAAATAGGAAAGGCTTCGTCCAACAGGCCGACCTCACGAACTGCGCGTGCCGAAAGCAGCAGGAAGGTGCCCATGGGCTGATCGACTTCGATCTCGCGGTCATACCCGAACCACGTCATTCGGTAAGTCCCGAACGTACGGCTGTTCGGCAGCAGTCGCGAGAGTCCGAGCAGCTCCCAGAGCACGGCCAGCGGGGAAGGAAACCCTCGCACGGAGCGCTGCAGGCTGCCATCCGGGTGCACCTGCCGCACTCCCAGAGCGCCCGCTTTCGGATGCGCCTCCATAAATGCTACCGCGTTCGTCAGCGCACCGCCTGGTAGAATCACGTCCGGATTGAGCAGCAGAATGTAGCTGCCAGCCGCAAGACGCAGCGCCTGATTGTTGCCCTCCGCGTACCCGGCGTTGTGACTGTTCGCGATAACGTGAACCTGGGGATACTGCGCTCGCACCGCGTCCGCACTTCCATCCGAGGAAGCGTTGTCGACGACAATCACTTCAAGTGACGGCGCGGGATGGGCGAAGATGCTTTCCAGAGCCTGAAGCAGCAGATCCCGCGTATTCCAATTAACGATGGCGATGGAAAGCACTGGGGCAGATGTATTCCCCGCGTTTTGAATTATTTTGCTCCCTTTGTTGTTATAGTTATCATACCCGACGCATGCTGCAACCGTCGAACCAGGGGAGGATAACGTAACCATGAACGAACCGGTGATCTATGGCGAGCGGCTCGCCGCCCAAATGAAGCGGAAGCGACGAGGCAACCTTGTAATGTGCGCAGTTCTGTTTTGCGCTTCCATCGTGGGGCTGGTCGAGTCTATTCATGCGATCAAAACCGGCGGCACGATCACAAACAGAGTGGGTGGCATCGCGTACAGTGGCTGGGAAGGCGCTGCTATGTTTCTCGGCGCTATGATCGTCCTCGGAGTAGGCTTCGTGTTCATGCTGCGCGATCGGAGTTAGGGGCACTGGATACGCTATGCTTCTGTTGTACCTGAATCCGAGGAAACGATGACATCGCAGGCAGCCTGCGAATCGCCCGCAACAATCCGAATTGTTTTCGCGGACATCGATGGGACGCTCATGGGGGAAAGCGGCAGGCTGTCGGCCAGGACTGTCGGCGCGCTGCGCGGCCTGGCAGCAGTGAACTGCGAGCTGGTCTTGTGTACGGGGCGCAGCCGTCGGGCGGGGCAGAGATTCGCAGACGAGCTGCAGTGCGGCGGCTTTGGCATCGTGCTGAATGGTGCGGTGACCGTAGATTGGGAGAGCGGGAGAATTCTGCGGCGCGCTCTGCTGCCACGAGACATTGTCGGGCCGGCGGCCGAGATCGCCACGCAGCACGGGATGTCCTGCGTCTGGCTGGGGGACGGCGAGCAGTCGGATCGGCATTATGTGCAGCCGGGACCGCCTCTACCAGCTCTGTACGAGGCGCGCAATCGATCTTACATCGAGGTTGTCGATAGCCTGTCAGCGATTGCCGAGGCGCCCGCAAGTCTTGTCGCCTACAGTTCGGAGGCCGAGGCGTCCGAACTCGCGACGGCATGGCAGAGCGCCTTGGGCGGCGGCGTACATGTGGTTGCCGGCCCCACGGCTGCCTACCAGGCGTGGTACGCCCAGATCACGTCCATGGATGCGAACAAGGCGCTTGCCGCTGAGTTTATCCGAAACGAGCTTCACATTCCTCGGGAAAGCACGATGGCCATCGGCGATCACCGGAACGATGTAGAGCTGCTCACATGGTCCGGCTTCGGCGTCTGCGTGTCGGACGGCCACGCCTCAGCGCTCGCCGCCGCAGATTATATCACGCTGCCCGCCTCGGAAGATGGCGCTGCGATCGCGATCGAGCGATTCGTTTTAGGTAGTCTTCAAGTTTGACATTTGCTGTGAACTATGCTAAACTACCCGCGAAATACAGGGTGTCAATGCCAGGTTAAGGAGGCTGTGTCGGCAGTGCCGCTAAAGAAAGAACTCAAAAACAACGTCATTACGGGGAACGCGCAGCGCGAAGGCGATACCGGGTCGCCGGAAGTGCAGGTTGCGCTGTTGACTGCCCGTATCAATCAATTGACCGATCACCTGCGCGAGCACAAGCACGATTTCCATTCGCGACGCGGCCTCATGATGATGGTCGGACAGCGGAAGCGCATGCTTGCGTATCTGGTGGAAAAGGACATCGAGCGCTACCGCTCACTCGTGGGCAAACTGGGCATCCGCAGCAAGATTTAGCCCGACGCCGGGTACCTTAGATTATCTGTAGACAGGATAATTGCCTTGGTTCCCCCTCAATTGGGGGTCACGGGCGCATGTTTCGGTTGAGAAGATAGATTAGACCATTCGTCCATTCAGTCGGTAAGTCCCGAGGTCACACCAGGATCATCGAGGGGATACACAGGGTTCAGGGCAAGCGGATGCAGGTCGTCCGTTTCCCCTGACCCCTCCGCCTTCCCTCTTGTTTCCACCGTGCTTCGTGGCTTCCGACTGGTTTGGCGCCTGTAAGCATTCCAATTCACAGGCCCACCATGCGGGTGGGAGAAGTTCACAAACAAACTGGAGATTAAGTTGGTACATTCCGTAGAACGCGAACTGGCAGGACGGACCTTGCGCATAGAGACCGGCAAGGTCGCGAAACAGGCCGGCGGCGCGGTCTGGGTCTATCAGGGCGATACAGTCGTAATGGCTGCCGCCACGATGAGCCGCGAAACCCGCCCAGGCATCGATTTCTTTCCGCTTACGTGCGATTATGAAGAGCGCAAATATGCCGTTGGCAAGATTCCCGGCGGTTTTATTAAGCGCGGAGGCCGTCCGAGCGAAAAAGGCGTTTTGAACTCCCGGCTCATCGACCGACCGCTTCGCCCCCTCTTCCCCGATGGTATGCGCAACGACGTTCAGATCATCGCCACACCGCTTTCTCTCGATCTGGATAACTTATCCGATACCCTGGCCATTGTCGCCTCGTCCGCGGCCCTGATGGTTTCGAACATTCCATGGAACGGTCCGGTCGGCGCGGTGCGCGTCGGCATTGTCGATGGAAACTTCGTAGTCAATCCCACCCTCTCGCAGATAAAAGCGTCCGATTTAGATCTCGTGGTTGCCGGTACGAAGAAGGCGATCATCATGATCGAGGCGGGCGCTAATTTTGTGTCCGAGGCGAAGATGCTTGAGGCGATGGACCTCGGACATAAGGTCATCATCGAGCAGTGCGAGCTTCAGGAACAGCTGCGCGACCTGGCCGGGAAGTCCAAGAATGAGATCACGACCTTCTTGCCGGACCCCGAGATCCTGAAGGGCATTCAGGAGAAGATGGGGACCGAGATCCGCGCCGCGATCCAGAATCCGGACAAGGCCGCCCGTGAGAGCGCGATCGACGAGCTGAAGGCCGAGATCGTCGCGCGGATGGCGCCCGACTTCCCGGATCGCAACAGCGCGATCGCGGAAGCGGCCGACAAGGCCGTCAAGAAGGCGATCCGGTCGCTCATTATAGAAGAGCACGTCCGCCCGGACGGTCGAAAGCTGGACGAGGTCCGGCAAATCACATGCGAAGTGGGGCTGCTGCCCCGAGTGCATGGAACCGGCCTCTTCACACGCGGACAGACCCAGGTGCTGACGGCTCTCACTCTCGGCGCCACCAGCGAAGCGCAGGTGGTCGATAACCTGGAAGTGGACGAAAAAGAGCTGTACATGCACTTCTACAACTTCCCGCCCTATTCCGTCGGCGAAGTCCGGCCGCTTCGCGGTCCGGGCCGGCGCGAGACCGGTCACGGCGCGCTGGCAAAGCGAGCGATGCTGCCCGTGCTTCCGCCCACCGAAGGATTCCCTTACGCGATGCTCCTGCAGAGCGAGGTCCTGGAGAGCAACGGCTCGACCTCGATGGCATCGGTCTGCGGCTCGACATTGGCGCTCATGGACGCAGGCGTGCCAATCAAAGCTCCTGTAGCAGGCGTCGCGATGGGGCTTATGACCATCGAAGACAAGTTCGCCGTGCTCACCGACATCCAGGGGATGGAAGACTTCTCCGGCGATATGGACTTCAAGGTGGCGGGTACGAGCGAGGGCATCACCGCCATTCAGATGGACACGAAGATCCAGGGCATTCCTCGAGCCGTTATGGAGCAGGCATTGGAGCAGGCCCGGCAGGGACGGCTGCACATCCTGGGCAAGATCGTTGAAGCGATCGGCGAGCCGCGACAGAAGCTGAGCAACTACGCGCCCAGCATCTTCACGATCGAGATCAATCCGGAGCGCATCGGCGAGGTCATCGGGCCGGGCGGCAAGATGATCAAAAAGATCACGGCAGAGACGGGCGCGCAGATCGACATCCAGCAGGATGGCAAGATCTACATCGCCGCCGTTGACCAGTCCGCAGGGCAGCGCGCCGCTGATATCATAATGGGCATGGTCGGCGAGATCGAGGTAGGCACGGTCTTCACCGGCAAGGTGACCCGCCTGATCGGCATGGGCGCGTTCGTTGAGATCGCTCCTGGCCGTGAAGGTCTCGTCCATGTCAGCCACCTTCGGGTTCCTCCGGTGCGACGTCCGGAAGAGGCCGTCAAGCTGGGCGACGAGATCAAAGTGCGCGTCATCGAAGTGGACGGTCAGGGCCGGGTTAATCTCTCTGCGATCAACCTCGACCAGCCATTCGACGCCAGCATGGCGAAGCGGCCCGACGATGGCCGCGGGGGTCCACCGCGATTTGGCGGCGGAGACCGTGGCGGCGACCGAGGCGGGTCTCGCTTCGGTGGCGGCGATCGAGGTGGCCGACCGGACCGTGATCGACGACCGGACGCTGCGCCCGCTCCCACACCTGCACCGGACGAGGATGACGGCGATGATACTCCCAAGGCTCGCTTCCGTCCGCGCCGTTAGGCCCTCACCCCAACCCCTTCTCCCAGACTACGGGAGAGGGGGCTTTTTTTATGCGCGCTGTCTAAACCTATACTGCCCGGGCGGTATCCTGCCGAAAATACCGGCATTATGAAAAAAATGGATCTGGTCGTAATTGGCAGCGGGCCCGCCGGGCAGCGCGCCGCCATTCAGGCGGCAAAGCTTGGCAAGCAGGTCGCACTCATCGAGCGCAATCAGGCGCTTGGCGGAGTTTGTATCAACACTGGAACCATTCCCAGCAAGGCGCTGCGCGAAGCAGTCGTTTATCTGACGGGGGTGGGGCAGCGGCGGCTCTACGGCCAGAGCTATAATGTCAAGCAGGATGTGACCGTTGAAGATCTGATCTATCGCAGCGAGGGCGTGATTCGGAGCGAAATCGAGTTGATCCGGTCGCATATGGCCCGAAACGGCGTCGAGATGATCGCAGGCGTCGCAGAGTTCGTCGACCCGCACACGATCAAGATCATGCGCCCGCACAACTTCGAGGAGATCAGCACCGAATATGCCGTCATTGCGACGGGCACGACTCCTGCCCGTCCCTCCAATGTACCGTTCGACGACGCGCGCATCATCGACAGCGACGGCATCCTTCATCTGAGCCGCCTCCCCAAGAGCATGATTATCGTCGGGGGCGGCGTGATTGGCACGGAATACGCCTGCATGATGGCCGCGCTAGACGTCCGCGTCATCCTGACGGAGGCGCGCGACCGACTGCTTGACTTCGTTGATTCTGAGATCATTGAGTCGCTTCAGTACCAGATGCGCTCGGCGGGAATCACACTTCGATTGGGCGAGCGCGTTGAAGACATAAACGTCATGCGGGACGGCCTCGTGGAGGCGACATTGCACAGCGGCAAACACCTTGTTGCCGAGACGCTCCTCTACTGCATCGGCAGGCAAGGCGCGACTTCGGAACTTGGCCTGGACGGTATCGGCATCGTTCCGGACAGCCGCGGTCGAATCACGGTGAACGAGAACTACCAGACCGCAGTTCCCCACGTCTACGCGGTCGGTGATGTCATCGGATTTCCAGCGCTTGCCAGCACGAGCATGGAGCAGGGGCGTCATGCCGCCTGCCACGCGTTCAACGAGCCTTGCACGTCTGTTCCCGAGCTGTTCCCATACGGCGTGTATGCCATTCCGGAAATCTCCATGGTCGGCAAGACCGAGGCGCAGCTGACAGCCGAAGGTATCCCCTACGAGGCTGGAATCGCCCAGTATCGCGAGATCGCCCGGGGCCAGATCATTGGCGACGAATTCGGCATGCTCAAATTGTTGATTCACGAAGAGACGCGTCAGATACTCGGAGTCCATGCGATCGGAACCGGCGCGACGGAGCTAATTCACATCGGCCAGGCCGTGATCGCCTTCAAGGGGACCGTCGACTATTTCATCAACAGTGTCTTCAATTATCCCACGCTGGCAGAGTGCTATAAAGTCGCCGCGCTGAATGGTAGCAACAAACTTCGCTCTATTTCAGGCTCGCGATCGTACAGCGGTTCGAATTCCGATCTGGTCCTGCCCACCGTATTCAAGGCAAAGGGGCCGCGCCGGGCGGCGTGAACCTAGCGCCCTTCCCTAAAGCGCTTGCTACGCTCGCAGGGAAAGGGGAGAAAATGCGTTTCGCCCTCGGCCACGGTTACACGACACCCTCGAAGGCGATGACCTGTTGAGTGTGAACGATAGGGACCGTGACGGTGCAGTACTCTCCGTCCTGATCGCAGGTGAGCGTCTTGCCCTGCGGCACGAGGACTACGCGAGACGGCGCCGTCATCGTGCGCACTGAGAACTGAACGTCTGATACCGGCACGGCCGCCTCGATGAACTCGTTGGCGGCCGTTCGCCGGGTAGGTGTGAAATTCACCAGGTGGACGATCGTTCTATTGGTTTTTGCCTGCCGCAGGACTGCTATCTCCATTCCCGGCGGCACGTTCTCTCCCGTACGAATGAGCGGCGACGGCAGAAGCTTCGACAGCAGGCTGCCTACCATTTCTTTGTAGATGTAGAATGCATCCTCGCGGTAGCCTCGAAACGCCGCGGCGAAGATATAAGCGGCCTGCGAATTGTTACTCACAACGGCAACAGGGTGTCCGGTCGGCTTGTCCACAGGTGTCTGCGCATGGGACGAAAAATGCTCTGGGGCGCGGTTAAAGTACGGCTGCCAGACGTCCCCAAGCGACACTGCGCCATCGACCGGATTCACATACGAGCCATCGCGATAATTCACAAATTCAGTGTCCGGAAGCCCTGCGCCCAACTCTGCGCCAAGCTTCATGTAGGAGGGCGTGTATGGACACTTCGACACATAGCGCACAGGCGAATGCGGCAGCAAGAACTCACCGTCGTCCAGCGTCGCCTCGTGCGAGAACAGCACTCGCCCGCCGCCATCCAGATAGGCTGTGAGCCTGCATTTCATCCCCGGACTGAGCCAACCGCGGTCCGGAATGATGACGACCTTGTAGTTGTTGAGCTCATCCCGGTCCGGCGTGATTCCATTCCACTGGTGCTTTAGCGACGTCAATACAGCGGCTGCGCCCTCGACCGACGCATCGATCTTAACGCGACCGCGACTGTCTTGCTCTCCGGTCTCCGCTTGCTTGCTTTCCGGGAGCAGGAGCACGCCGATGTCGGCGGCGGGAACTGCCTCTCGACAATACTCCTCGACCGCTTCGACCTTACCGTAGACCTCGCCGATAACGCGATAAGCGCCCTTGTCCAGGGTTCCGCGCGGATGAAGCTGATCGCCGATGTTCACGACTCCGCCTGCTGCCAGGATGGTCGCCGCTTCATAGTCGAGCTGGGCGACCGTCTTCAGGCCGCCAAAATCGGCCCAGCTCTTGTGGAATCGAGCGGTCATTCCCTGCAGCGGACGCGGATAGGTCCGAAGCACACGCGAATAGGTGGGAAAGTAGAGGTAGCCCCAGCCGCCCGTCGTCAGCGACTCGATTTCGAGCTGAGATAGCACGTCCAGCTCGCGATGGACGTTTGCAGTCACGCGACTGTTGAAAAATGTGGTAGCATTCGGCCGGATGTCGCGGCACAGGTTGGCGAGCCTCGTCGAATACTCTCGCAGAATTTGCCAGGTCTGATGGCGGTGCGCGTCCGTATCCGACCGTGCTGCGCCGCTCGCGTGCAGCCGAGCCAGGCAGGTCTCGCAGAAGCAGCCGGGATCCGGCGGATAGTAGCACATATCGTAGAAAATGCCATCGGCATCGTAGTTGCGCAGGACTTCCTCTGTCTGAGCGGCGACGTAGTCGATGTACTCTTTCTTGTTCAGGCACATCTGGTACCAACGGGCTTCATGCGCGCTCGGCCCCCAGAGCTTGCCGTCTTCGAGCCGAACCACCAGGTCGGGCCGCGTGACCCCCATATGCTGATCCACCCGGACCGAAATGTAGACCGGAACCGCGATCCCTCGCCGCTTGCACGCCTCGATTTGCTGGCCCATCAGGTCGAACGAAAGGGACGGGTGCTTTACCCCGGCTTTCGTGGGGTAGTAACTCATCCCGTGGTGGCACTTGCCGAACACTGTCACCCAGTTTACGTGCGCCTCGACCAGGGTGTCTCCGAACGTATCGGCGTCGAAGTCGGCTCCGACGTCCGGGATGAGCGGGCTGGTGTGAAAGTCGAGATGGATCTGTCGAAAGCGATCTGCAACAAGCTCGCCTGCGGTCATGGTCACGGGATGCGCCTCCTGAATCGTTCGCCGCGTAGAAATGCGCCCCAAGTGTCCAGGTCTAGCGGAGCCAGGGCCATTGTCAAGCCGAATGCAGCGATATGTACATTGTTCGCGATGGAAGTCGATTAACCCTTTTCGCAGATGTTTCAAGCCTCGGGAAGAGAAATTCGCGCGGATGGCGTATATAGAGCGTGTGTTCGCCGGGATCGCGGGCCGAGAGGAGCTTCAAGTCACGCATGTCAATCGGTCAGCTGATAGTGACACTGCTATTGGTAGCGGTCAATGCATTTTTCGTTGCGGCAGAATTCGCGCTCATCAAGGTGCGCCCGACCCGAATTGAAGAGGCTGCGCAGCGCAATATCGGCGCGGCGCGCACGGTTCAGCGTATCCACCGTCACCTGGACAGTTATCTCTCAGCGACGCAGCTGGGAGTGACCCTCGCAAGCCTTGCACTGGGCTGGGTCGGCGAGCCTGCGGTCGCAGCGGCGATCGAGCCGCTTTTTGCGCGGTTTTCCCCGGTGTGGGGTCACGCGGTCGCAACGGGTATCGGCGTCGCCGTGGCCTTCACATTGATAACTTACTTTCACATCGTCTTCGGTGAGCTAGCCCCGAAATGGCTGTCTATTCAGAAGCCAGATACGATTGCGCTGCTGGTGGCCTTTCCACTGGAGATTTTCTACCGCATCTGCTACCCGCTCATCTGGTTCCTGAACAATACCGCGCGGTTCCTGCTCACTCGGATTGGCCTTCGGCCAGCAAGCGAGCACGAGACAGCCTTTTCGGAAGCAGAGCTTCGAATCGCGCTGGACAAGTCGGAAGAGGGCGGAGCGATCGCGGAAAGCGCCGGCGACATTGCAGACAGAGCGTTTCATTTTGGCCGAGGCAAAGTGCGCGACGTAATGACTCCCAGGCCCGAGGTTGCATTTCTGAGCACCGAGAGCACCCTTGCCGAAAACCTGGAAATCGTCGCCAGAACGAACTATGCGCGCTATCCTTTGTGCCGGGCAACGCTGGACGATGTGGTCGGCAGAGTACACGTTCGCGACTTGCTGATTCTCTGCCGCGAAGCTGGAGCGCTCTTTACGGACCACGCCGGCGCTGCGCCGGCGCTAGAAGCCATAAGCAAGTCGGTGCTCTATGTGCCGGAAAACAAAGCTCTCGATGTGATGCTAGAAGACTTCAGGTCGCAGCGGATGGAGATGGCTGTCGTTCAAGACGAGTACGGCGTCACCGCCGGTGTCGTGACATTGGAAGATGTGCTGGAAGAATTGGTGGGTGAGATACAGCAGGAGTTCGCGCCCTCGCAGTCCGAGGTAGAACTGCAGCCGGACGGCAGTTATGTTGTCGATGGTAAGGTGACGTTGGCACGACTTGTGCGAGAGTACGATGTCGGGGCCGAAGTCGAAGGCATCGAGACCATTGGCGGATACGTTCTATCGACCCACACGGGATTGCCGCAACTGGGATACAGCGCGATGCTGGACGGCTGGCACGCGGAGATCGTGGAGCTTGCCGGGAGAAGAATTCGTCGAGTACGGCTCGTGCGCGAGAATTCTGCGCCATCGGTCGACACAGACTCAGGACGGACCGAATCGGAAATCCGGGCTGGCCTAAATAGTGACGAGGGACAGTGATGCAGCACGTTTTGGTGACCGGCGGCGCCGGCTTTATCGGCTCCCGTCTGGTGCGCGAGTTGGTGCGCATGGGCGTGGCAGTACGTGTGTTTGATAACTTGTCGTCGGGGCGTGCCGACAATCTGAAAGACATCGAAGATTTGATCGAGCTCGTCGAGGGCGATATACGTGACCTGGTCGCATGCAAGGAGGCCTGTCAGGGAATAGACATCGTATTTCACATGGCAGCGCTCGTTTCGGTGCCGCAATCGGTGGCAGACCCAATCGGGTCGGACGCCATCAACTCGGGCGGTTCGTTGAATGTGCTGGTAGCATCCCGAGACTGCAGCGTGAAGCGTCTGGTCTTCTCCTCGTCCGCAGCTATCTACGGCGAAACGGTAATCGTGCCGGTGAATGAGCGGGCGACTCCGTCGCCTACGTCGCCCTATGGCGTCCAAAAGCTCACGAGCGAGCATTATGCGCGAAACTTCGCACTGCTGTACGGTCTGGAAACTGTCTCCCTCAGGTATTTCAATGCGTATGGCCCGGGCCAGGATCCGGCGTCGCCCTACGCCGCTGCGATCCCCAAGTTTCTCATGAGGCTGCTGCGGGACGAGTCTCCGATAGTCTTCGGAGACGGTGAGCAGACACGCGACTTTTGTTATGTAGATGACATCGTTGCCGCCAACCTTTGCGCTGCGAGCGCTCCGCGCGAAGCTGCGCGAGGATCTGCCTACAACATCGCCAGCGGCTCGCAGATTTCAATCAACCGTCTGCTACCGCTGATACAGGAGTGCCTGGGGACGTCCATTCCGATTCGGTATGAACCGGAGCGAGAGGGTGACATAAAGCACTCCGGCGCGGACATCAGCGCGGCGACAAATCATCTCGCATTTCGGCCCGCCATAAGCCTTGAGGAAGGCTTGCGCCGCACGACGGAGTACTACCGCGCCCTCGTTAGCTGCAAGTAACGGCTTTCATAAGCGCGACAGCCAGGCATAGATCGCGGTGCGGGACTTGTCCGGAGCCTCAAGGTGGGAGCTGTCGATCACCCGCACCGTGCTGTTCGGCGCGAGCTGCGCCAGTCGTTCGACACGCTCGACTGAGACGAGCACGTCTTGCTTGGCGGCAATGAAGAGCGCGGGCAGCGGGCCGATCTGCGCCGCGGACTCGATCAATCCGTCGATCTCCCTCAGAAGATCGAGCGCCGGAGCGCCAGCCACGTAGTCTCGCCGCTGCTCCAGCATAGCCTGTCCCAAACTGCTGTCGAAACCTCGGGACGGTTCCATCCCCATGCACATACAGACAATACCGGCGAGCGGCGCCTGCGGTGTTTCGTGTGATCCCGGTTTGCCAATGAGCGCCGGCGAGGCGCGCCTTGCAGCGTCCCACGCGGCGGCCACAAGCGCGGCTGCCGCCCCCATCGAATGTCCGATCAGCACAATTCGCTTCGCCTCGGTGACTCCGCGAAGCCACGAAAGCGCATCGGACAGGCTGCCTGGCGCCTGCGCCATCGTCTCCATTCTGCCGCCCGTGCAGCCCAGCTTATGACCTACAAAATCGAACGTGAGAGCCTCGTATCCACGGGCGGCCAGGTAGCTCGCGAGAGTGTCCAGGCTGTACTTGCCCGAGGTGAAGCCATGCGCCAGGATGAGAGCCGTGTCGCGCCGTTGATTTTCCGGAAGGTACCGCAGCCCGCAAAGGTCCTGTGCCCTGGCAGGAATCGTCACGTTTTCGAGTCTCAAAGCGGTCCTCCGGGTATAATGCG
>Ga0068855_100003683_pt1 | contig 18751 bp, 13 predicted proteins | sample KBSCornC52_FD_66592 | JGI IMG/M metagenome (GOLD analysis project Ga0068855, IMG submission 66592) | Corn rhizosphere microbial communities from Kellogg Biological Station, Michigan, USA - KBS Corn C5-2 | ecosystem: Host-associated > Plants > Roots > Rhizosphere > Soil ...
GCCCTGGCTCTTGCCGTTGGTGCCCTTGATGTAGGAGCCGAGCGCGCGGACGTTGGTCCAGTCGTTGCCCAGGCCGCCGGCGAACTTCGACAGCAGCGCGTTCTCCTTGAGCGCCTCGTAAATGCCGTCCAGGTCGTCGGCCACGGTCGTCAGGTAGCAGCTGGACAGCTGCGAGCGGCGCGTGCCGGAGTTGAACAGCGTGGGCGTGGACGACATGAAGTCGAACGTCGACAGCACGTTGTAGAACTCGATGGCGCGCGTCTCGCGGTCGATCTCGCCGAGCGACAGGCCCATGGCCACGCGCATGAAGAACGCCTGCGGCAGCTCGATGCGCACTTCGTTCTCGTGCAGGAAGTAGCGGTCGAACAGCGTCTGCAGGCCGAGGTAGTCGAACTGCATGTCGCGCGACGCGTCGAGCGCGGCGCCGAGCTTGGCCAGGTCGAACTGCGCCAGCTTCTCGTCCAGCAGCTCGGCCTTGATGCCGCGCTTGATGAACTTGGGGAAGTACTCGGCGTAGCGCTCGCCCATCTCTTCCTGCGACACCTCCTGGCCCAGGATCTCCTTGCGGATGGTGTGCATCAGCAGGCGCGCGGTGGCCTTGGTGTAGGCCGGCTCCTTCTCGATGAGCGTGCGCGAGGCGAGGATGGCGGCCTTGAAGACCTCGTCCATCGGCACGCCGTCGTACAGGTTGCGGCGCGTCTCGGCGAACACCGGCTCGGCCAGGACGTCGGGGCCGAGGTCGGTGCAGGCGGCCTCGATCAGCGAACGCAGGTGGGCGACATCCAGCGGCACGCGCTCGCCCTTGTCGGTGACGAACAGCTCGGGCTCGGCAGCGCGCACCTCGACCTGGCCGGCCTTGAGGCGATCCTGAGCGCGACGCTCGCGGTACAGCACGTAGGCGCGCGCCACTTCGTGGTGGCTGCCGCGCATCAGGCCCAGCTCGACCTGGTCCTGGATGTCTTCGATGTGGAAGGTGCCGCCGGCCGGGCGCGAGCGCAGCAGCGCGCGCACGACGCTCTCGGTCAGGCCGTCGACCGTCTCGCGCACGCTGGCCGAGGCCGCGCCCTGCGTGCCGTGCACGGCCAGGAATGCCTTCATCAGCGCGACGGCGATCTTGCTGGGTTCGAACGACACCACCGCGCCGTTGCGGCGGATGATCTGGTAGCCCTGGTAGGCGGACTGGGAGCCAACGACCGTCTGCGCGGGCGCGACGTGCGCTGCGGCTCCGGTCTCGTTGATGGTGGATGCGATTCCCTGCATGGCGACCCCTCTTGCTGAAATTGTCTGGAACGGAAAACCTGTGGATGACCGGTGGGCTTCCGGTGGAGAACCTGTGTTTTCCAACGCACAAAGCCGCGGCCCGGCTCGCCGCTTCAGCGAGCTCGTTCCGACGACTTTGGGTGGTGCTATCCGCTCGGCACTGCCGTCGACTCCACCCTCCGTTGCAATGACCGCCGGCTGATGCCGACGAGGTCCTCGCGGGATGGGTCGATTGGGATGAGCATGAAGGTTCTGCTACCAGTTGACCAACGAGTCAGGTGGACGACGCTGTCGTCCAACCGATGGGTCACTGTATCAGCTCACGCGAGGCAACGCTATACGTAGCGTTAAAAAACCTCCTAGGCACTACCCGTAGTGTCACCGCGGACGTGATGAATTCCTGATGACGATGCGCGGATTCGCTGCGCCGCATCACGGACCGCAGGCCGCGCCAGTGCGCGCATCGCTGTCGTCGACCCGCATGCACGCAGGCCCTGCGCCCCACAGCGGTCCCGCAACCCGCATGGACAGGTGGTTCAGTCGGCGCGCGGATTCGCAGGCGGGATGCGCCGCGCGTCCCAGCGCAGGCGCGCCGCGAGCTCGGCCCAGTCGAAGCCGGGCCCCGGATCGATCTTGCGTCCGGGCGCGACGTGCTCATGGCCGACGACGTGGCGAATGCCGCGAACGCCGTCGATCGCAGGCAGCAGGCGCTCGAGCGCGTCGTACTGCGCGGGCTCGAAGGTGTCGCCCTCCAGGCCTTCGAGCTCGATGCCGATCGACCAATCGTTGGCCTCCGCGCGGCCCGCCCAGCTCGAGCGCCCGGCATGCCAGGCGCGCTGGTCGATGGGCACGAACTGCAGCACCGTGCCGTCGCGCCGCACGACGAAGTGCGCCGACACCTCGAGCCCGCGGATCGTCTCGAAATACGGATGGGCGGACCAGTCCAGCGTGTTGGTGAACAGCCGCTCGATGCCGTCGCCGCCGTACTGCCCGGGAGGCAGGCTGATGGAATGCAGCACGACGGTGTCGACGCGCGCGCCAGGCGGGCGGGCGCTGAAGTTGGGCGATGGCACGCGCCTGGCAGGGCGCCACCAGCCGTCGGTCCAGTCGTCGGACGTCACGCCGCCTCCGCGCCGCGATCGCCTGCCGGCGGCGGGGCGTCGGTCATGTCGGGTCGGACGCCTCGGACTCGGTGATGCCGAGCCGCGCCATCCGGTAGCGCATCTGCCGCAGCGACAGGCCCAGGCTCGCGCCGGCGGCGGTGCGATTGAAGTTCTGGCGCTCGAGTGCGCGCACGAGGATCTCGCGCTCCACCTCGTCCAGGTAGCGCACGAGGTCGGCCGGAACGGGCTCGGACTCCGCGGCCCGCGCCCGCGGCGCGGACGCCAGGTCGGCCGGGCCCAGGGCTTCGGCCACCGCCGGGCCCTCGTGGTCGACCACCACCGCGGCGATGACGTTGGCGTCGGGGTTGGCCGGCGCGGGGCGGGTGTCGGCCAGCAGCGCCTCGGGCAGCGCGAGATCGGCCGGCATGATCATCTCGCCGTCGCTCAGCGCCACGGCGCGGTGCAGCAGGTTCTCGAGTTCGCGCACGTTGCCGGGGAACGCGTAGCGCGCGAGCAGCGCGCGGGCGTCCGGCGACAGGCGCGCCGGCGCGACGCCCACCTCGCGCGCCAGGCGGGCGAGCAGCGCGTCGGCGATGGCGGGCAGGTCGACCAGGCGCTCGCGCAGCGGCGGCACCTTGATGTCGATGACGTTGAGCCGGTAGAACAAGTCCTGGCGGAAGCGCCCGGCCTGCACCTCGGACGCCAGGTCCTTGTGCGTGGCGCTGACGATGCGCACGTTCATCGTCTGCTCGGACGTGGCACCGATCGCGCGCACCGCGCGCTCCTGGATCGCGCGCAGCAGCTTGGACTGCATCGCATAAGGCAGGTCGCCGATCTCGTCGAGGAACAGCGTGCCGCCGTTGGCCGCCTGGAAGAAGCCGTCGCGGTCGGCGTTGGCACCCGTGAACGCGCCCTTGCGCACGCCGAAGAACTCGGCTTCGAGCAGCGTCTCGGGGATCGCGCCGCAGTTGACGGCGACGAAGGGCTGGCCCGCGCGGGCGCTGACGTCGTGGATGGCGCGCGCGACGAGTTCCTTGCCGGTGCCCGACTCGCCCTGCACCAGCACCGGCGCCATGCTGCGCGCCACCTTCTCGACCAGGCTGCGCACGTTGGCCATGGCCTCGGAGCCGCCGACCAGCCGGCGCAGCGGATCGCCTTTTCCTTCGGTCGGCGCGGCGTCGCCCGCGGGCGGCGCCGGCGTGGCGCGCGAGCGGCCCATCGCGGAGGCCACCACCGCGCGGAACTGGCGCAGGTCGACCGGCTTGGTCAGGTAGTCGAACGCGCCGGCCTTCAGCGCCGTGACCGCGTTCTCGGGCGAACCGTACGCGGTGACGACGATCACCTTCTCCGGCCGGCCGCTCTGCTCCAGCCATTGCAGGAGATCGAGTCCGGTGCCGTCGGGCAGGCGCATGTCGCTGATGACGGCGCGGAACAGGCGCGTCTGCAGGATCTCGCGCGCCTGGGCGACCGTGGCGGCCGTCTCGACTTCCAGGCCCTCGCGCAGCAGGGTCAGTTCATACAGCGTCAGCAGGTCGGGCTCGTCGTCGACCACCAGCACGCTGCTGGCGTGCACGGCGCTCGCGCCCGAGGGCCCGACGGGGCCGGCATTCACGGCGGCAGTCATGGAGTTTCCTTCGGCCTGCGGCCTGCGGGGCGAGCGCCTTGCGGCAGCCGGGCGGCGCTCATAGGACCAGTCGGCGTTCCGCCAACGCCAGCGATTCGCGCGGCATCATCACCTCGAACACGTTGCAGTGTCGCTCGTCATGGCGCCGGAAATCGATCCGGGCGCCGTGGCGTTCGCACAGCTCACGGCAAATGTACAACCCGAGGCCCGTCCCGCGGCTGCGCGTGGAATGGAAGGGCTCGAACAGGTAGGGTTCGACCTCCAGCGGGATCGGCTCGCCGTCGCTGGCCACCGCGAGCGACGCCCAGGCGCCGTCGTCGCTGGCCGCCAACGTCACGCGCACGCCGCCGGGCGCCTGCGAGGCGTGGCGGATGGCGTTCTCCAGCAGGTTGACGAGCACGCGACGCAGGTGGTCGGGATCGAACACGACGCCCATCGGCGTCGACGGCAGCAGCACCTGCAGCCGGCTCGCGCTGCCGAGCGCCAGGCCGACGGTGCGCGCCCACTCGCTGCAGATGCTGGCGATCTCCGCGCTGGCGTCCAGCGTGCGCGACGGCGCGAGCGAACCCGGCGCCGCCTCCATGACGTCGTCGACGATGCGGCGCAGCCGGTCGATGTTGTCCGTCATGATGCGGATGAGGCGGCGCTGGTCGGGCCGCAGCTCGTCCTCCTCCAGCAGCGCGTTGGCCTGCGCGATGGCGGCCAGCGGGTTGCGGATCTCGTGCGCGACGCCCGCCGAGATGCGGCCCATGGCCGCCAGCCGCTCCTGGCGCAGCCGCGCCTGCACGGTGCGCAGCTCCTCGATGAACAGCACGCACAGCGGCTCGTCGGCCGGCGTGGTGTCGCTGCCTTCGGTGCGGCTGCGCGTGAAGCGGGCGCGGATGTGCAGCGCGCGGCGCGTGCTGTCCTCCAGCAGGATGTTGAGGTCGAACGGCGCCGCCGGCCAGTTGCCGCGGCTGAAGGCCTGCTCCACCTCGTCGGCCAGCACCAGCCAGCCCGGGTGCAGCCGCAGCGAGAACGGCGGCGACGGGCAGCGCGCGGCCTGCGCCACCAGCAGCCGGCGCGCCGACGGGTTGGCGGCGCGCACGCGCAGCTGGCGGTCGATCACCAGCACGCCGTCGGCCATGTCCTCGATCACCAGGCGGCTCAGCTGGGCCTGCTGGCGGGCGCGTTCGCGGCTGTCGCGCGCGGTGCGCTCCTCGTGCGCGAGGCGCATCGACAGCTCGCCCGCCAGCAGCGCCACCACGAACAGGCCGATGCCGCTCAGGCCCGCCTGCGACATCAGCGCCGGCGAGTCCGGCACCATGCGGTACACCCGACCCGCCGCTGCCAGCAGCATCAGCGCCACGCCGGCGGCCGTCGCCAGCGCGGGCAGGCGCGGCGTGAGGATGCCGGCCATCAGCACCGGCAGCACCAGCAGCGCGACGAAGTTCAGCGGCGAGGTGGGATCGATCCAGTGGATGGCACCGAAGATGACCAGGTCGACGCCGATCGTCATCCACCACTGCCAGCGTGCCGACTGCAGCACGCGGAACATGCGGAACTCGTCGGTGAGCCACCACACCAGGGCCTGCCCGGCATACACGCCGCACAGGATCAGCGGCGCGCTGACGTAGCGGCCGGCGGACATTCCCATCAGCGCATTGGCCAGCACCAGCGCGATGCCCAGCGCGGCACGCGCCGCGACATAGGTGCCGAAGATGCGACGCAGCGCGTGGCCGGCCAGGGGCCGCAGCACCGGCGTCGTCCAGGGTCCGCCATTGCCCGGCACCGCGACGGACGGCTCGGCGGCGCCGTCCATCGTGTTGAACCACGACTCCTCCTGCAGGCCGGCGTCCGCGCCCTCGCGCGACCTCGCCGCCCGGCGCGCCTTGCGCCCCTTGCTACCCCACATGGATGGCCACGCCTGCCGTCACGACCGCCTCACTCGCCACGCCGCGGCCCCGCGTCGCGATGCGCGCTGCAGCAGTACACGCGCGCGCCGTCGCGCACCGCCTCCGAGGCCGGGAAGTGCAGGCCGCAGTGCGCGCAGTCCACCATCGCCTCGGGGGACGCGCCTGCGCCTCCCGCGGGGTCCCGCGCGCGCGCGGCGCCCGGCGGCGGCGCGGCCTTGCGCGGCCGCAGGATCCACCACGCGATGAAGCCCAGGACGAGCCAGAGCAGGAGACGGCCGAGCATGTCAGCTGCCCAGCCCGGTGGGCGCGCGCTGCAGCACCACCTCGAACACGAAGCGCGAGCCGACGTAGGCCAGCAGCATCAGCGCCGCGCCGGCGTACACCCAGCGCGTGGCCTGGCGGCCGCGCCAGCCGCGCGTGCGGCGGCCGACGATGAGCGCGGCGAACGTGGCCCAGCTGGCCAGCGACAGCACCGTCTTGTGGTCGCCCCAGCGCCAGTGGGCCATCGTGAACAGGCCGATGACGATGGCCAGCGTCAGCACCACGAAGCCGGCTTCGACGAACAGGAAGGTGAGCCGCTCCAGCGACATCAGCGGCATGCCCATCAGCCCGTCGCCGGCCTTCTGGCGCAGCTGGCGCTCGGCGCGATCGAGCAACGCGGCGTGCACCACCGCCACGCCGAACAGCGCGTAGGCCGCGATGCCCAAGGTCCAGTGCAGCGGCGCATAGGCCGAATACGAGATCATGACGACGTCGCCCGGGAACGCCAGGGGCAGCAGCACGCTCACGGCGCCGATCAGCGCGAAGAGGCGGCGCAGGCCGGAGATCGGCACGAGCCGGCTCTCGGTGAAATGCACGGCCAGCACCAGCCAGGCGGTGAGGGACAGCACCGGCGCGAAGCCCCAGCGGATGCCCAGCCCCGCATCGGCCTCTCCGACGAAGGTGGCGGCCAGCGCGAGGCCATGCAGGACGAGCGCCGCGACTTGCGCACGTGTGCCCCAGGCGGCACGCCCCAGGCCCGACAGCACGTAAGCCGCGGCGGCGGCCCACGCCAGCGCGTGGATGGGGCCAGACGATAGAATCATGCTCGCAGTTTACTCAGGCGCGCCGCACTCTTTCGCAGTTCGCGCGTGCAAGCCCATGGCCTCCACCCTCACCGACCGCCTATCGCGCCTCGTCAAGACGATGCGCGGCCAGGCCCGCATCACCGAATCGAACGTCCAGGACATGCTGCGCGAGGTGCGCATGGCCCTGCTCGAGGCCGACGTGGCGCTGCCCGTCGTGCGCGACTTCATCGCGCGGGTCAAGGACAAGGCGCTCGGGCAGGAAGTCGTCGCGTCGCTGACGCCGGGCCAGGTGCTGGTCAGCATCGTGCAGAAGGAGCTCGCCGCGACGATGGGCGAAGGCGTGGCCGACATCAACCTGGCCGTGCAGCCGCCCGCCGTCATCCTGATGGCCGGCCTGCAGGGCGCCGGCAAGACCACCACCACCGCCAAGCTCGCCAAGTACCTGATCGAGAAGCGCAAGAAGAAGGTGCTCACGGTCTCGGGCGACGTCTACCGCCCCGCCGCCATCGAGCAGCTGAAGACGGTCACGAAGCAGGCCGGTGCGGAATGGTTCCCGTCCACCCCCGACCAGAAGCCGCACGACATCGCCGCCGCCGCGATCGACTACGCCAGGAGGCACTACTTCGACGTGCTGCTGGTCGACACGGCCGGCCGTCTCGCCATCGACGAGCTGCTCATGGCCGAGATCAAGGACCTGCACGCGCTGCTGCACCCGGTCGAGACGCTGTTCGTCGTCGACGCGATGCAGGGCCAGGACGCGATCAACACCGCCAAGGCGTTCCGCGAGGCGCTGCCGCTCACCGGCATCGTGCTGACCAAGCTCGACGGCGATTCGCGCGGCGGCGCGGCGCTGTCGGTGCGACAGATCACCGGCGCGCCGATCAAGTTCGCGGGCGTGTCCGAGAAGATCGACGGCCTCGAGGTGTTCGACGCCGACCGCCACGCCGGCCGCGTGCTGGGCATGGGCGACATCGTGGCGCTGGTCGAGGGCGTCACCAAGGGCCTGGACGTCGAGGCCGCGCAGAAGCTCGCCGAGAAGGTGCGCTCGGGCAACGACTTCGACCTGAACGACTTCCTGGCCCAGCTCAGCCAGATGAAGAAGATGGGCGGCCTCGCCGGGCTGATGGACAAGCTGCCCACCGAGATGACCGCCAAGGCCGGCCAGCCCGACATGGACAAGGCCGAGCGCGACATGCGCCGCATGGAAGGCATCATCAACTCGATGACGCCGCTGGAGCGCCGCAAGCCCGAGCTGCTCAAGGCCAAGCGCAAGTTCCGCGTCGCCAAGGGTGCCGGCGTGCAGGTGCAGGACGTCAACCGCCTGCTCAACCAGTACGAGCAGATGCGCGACATGATGAAGAAGATGCGCGGCGGTGGCCTCATGAAGATGATGAAGAAGATGGGCGCCATGAAAGGCATGATGGGCGGCGGCGGGATGCCCAAGATGTGAGCACCCCACGGTCGCGGGCGCCGCCTGCGACAAGCGTCGGAGCGACGCAGTCCCGCCAAGGCGCCTGATGGCCAGCCAGCCCGTCATCCTGCGCGGAGCAAAGCGCAGTCGCAGGATCCACGCCTGCGACAGACGGCCCCGCGGGCCACGGTGGATCCTGCGACTTCGCGCAGGATGACACGCCTGGCGGGAGGGTCGACGCGGCGGCTCGGGGCAAGCGTGTTGATGCCGCTTCCGGGGCCGTCGGTTCAATGACGGCGATGCCCGCCCCTCGCCAGCAGGGTTCAGCTCGGCGGGCTACGATCCCGGTCTCATTCGAACGAGATCGTTGGAGATCACATGCTTCGTCGCCTGACCCCGCTGCTTGCCGCGGCTGCGCTCGCCTGCCTCGGCAATTCCGCCCACGCGGCGCTCAAGCCGGGCGACACCGCCCCGCTGTTCACCACCGAGGCGGCCGTCGGCGGCAAGCAGATGCCGCTGGTGCTGGCCGACGCGCTCAAGAAGGGTCCGGTCGTGCTGTACTTCTTCCCGAAGTCGTTCACCAGCGGCTGCACGCTCGAGGCCCACCTGTTCGCGGAGGCCACCGACAAGTTCGCCGCGCTCGGCGCCACCGTGGTGGGCGTGTCGCACGACGACATCGCCACGCAACTCAAGTTCTCCAAGGAAGAGTGCCGCGACAAGTTCGCCGTCGCGGCCGACCCGGAGTCGGCCATCATCAAGTCCTACGACGCCAAGATGGCCGTGATGCCCTACTCCGACCGCATCTCGTACGTGATCACGCCGGATGACAAGGTGCTGTACGTCTACTCCAGCCTGGACCCGGCCGACCATGTCAACCGCACCATGAAGGCGGTGCAGGACTGGCGCGCGACGCACAAGATGTGAGGCGCCCGGCGGCGCGATGAAGACGGGGCCCGCGGGCCCCGAGCCGGAACGTCATCGCCAACCAGGCCGTCATCCTGCGCGGAGCGAAGCGGAGTCGCAGAATCCACCCCTCGCGTGCAGCGGCATGGTCCGCCCGGGGTGGATCCTGCGACTACGCGCAGGATGACGCGTGAGAGCGCGCTGCGGTGGCGCCCGGGCCGGGCCACCGTCCGAATGCCAGGCGCCCGGGTCGGGTCGGCCGCGAAGCGCACGCGCCGTCACCCGCGCGCAGCGAAGCTGCAGTCGCAGGATGATCCACCATCGACCAAGCGTCGCCGCGGGCGTGGATCGCGCGACTGCGCGCAGGATGACTCGCCGCTGCCGCGTCGAGTCAGTTCAGCAGCGCGCTGGCGAACTCGCGGGCGTTGAAGGTCTGCAGGTCTTCCAGCTTCTCGCCCACGCCGATGAAGTAGACGGGGATCGCCTTCGCGTTTGCCTGCGCCGCGCGCTCGCGCGACCACAGCGCGATGGCCGCGAGGACGCCGCCCTTGGCGGTGCCGTCCAGCTTGGTGACGACCAGGCCCGTGAGGCCGAGGGCGGCGTCGAAGGACTTGACCTGCTCCAGCGCGTTCTGGCCGGTGTTGCCGTCGATCACCAGCAGCACCTCGTGCGGCGCCGAGGCCTCGGCCTTGGTGATGACGCGCTTGATCTTGCGCAGCTCCTCCATCAGGTGCAGCTGCGTGGGCAGCCGGCCGGCGGTGTCGGCGATGACGACGTCGCAGCCGCGGGCCTTGCCGGCGCGCACGGCATCGAACGTGACCGATGCCGGGTCGCCGCCTTCCTGGCTGACGATCTCGACCTGGTTGCGATCGGCCCAGACCTCGAGCTGTTCGCGCGCGGCGGCGCGGAACGTGTCTGCCGCGGCCAGCAACACCTTGCATTGCGCCTCGGCCAGATGGCGCGTCAGCTTGCCGATGCTGGTCGTCTTGCCGGCGCCGTTGACGCCGGCCACCATGATCACGGTCGGCTGGTGCTCGCCCACCATCAGCGAGCGCTCCAGCGGCGCGAGCAGGTCGACGATGGCCTCGGCCAGCAGCGCCTTCACCTGCGCGGGCTCGGTCGAGCCGGCGGCCTTCACGCGCTGCTTGAGATCCTTCAACAGGTGCTCGGTGGCGCGCACGCCGGCGTCGGCCATCAGCAGCGCGGACTCGAGCTCCTCGTACAGCTCGTCGTCGATGCGCGCGCCGGTGAACACCTGCGCGATGCCCGAGCCCGTGCGCGCCAGGCCCTTGCGCAGGCGCTGGAACCAGGCCTCGCGCGGGGCCTCGGGCGCGGCCGAGGGCGCCTGCGCCGCGGGGGCGACGGGCGCGGCGGGCTGCGGCGCGACAGGGGCCGGCGCGGGACTGCCGGTGAAGACACGCTTGAGGAAGTCGAGCGGTGCGGACGAGGCCTCCGGCGCTGCGGCCGGCGGCGTCGGGGGCGCCGGCGCCTGCACGGGTGCGGCTGCGGGCGCAGTCGCCTGCGCCGGGGGGGTCGATCGCGCGGCCACGGACGTGGGCGCGAACGCAGGCGCCGGCGCGGCGGCCGGCGGGCGCGCGACAGCGGGCGCCTGCGCGGGTGCAGGCGCCTGCCCGGGCGCCGCCGCAGGCGTCGGCAAGACCGGGGCAGGCGCGGGCGCGGCCGGTGCCGGCGCATGCACGGGCGCGGGCGTCGTGACCGAGACGGGCGCCGGCGGCTCGGAGGCCGGGACGACGTCCGGCATGCGCTGCGTCTCCCACGGGGAGGCCGACTCGTTTTTCTTGCGAAAGAAGCTGAACATGAGGGGAAGCGGTCTCAAGGTGGCATCGCGGCGAGCCGCCGCCCGCGTCCGGGGCCCGGGCGCGCGACGCTCAATGGTCGGGGCAGACGGGCGCGATGCAAGCCCGAAAGGTCTTTTTCGCCATTGTGCCGCCAACCCCTTCCCTTGCCACCAGAAAGTCGCATACAATGGCAGGCTTGGCGCTTTAGCTCAGCCGGTTAGAGCGACGGAATCATAATCCGCAGGTCCGGGGTTCGAATCCCTGAAGCGCCACCAAACCCCGAAGGGCTTGCAAGTCGACGACTTGCGAGCCCTTTTCATTTCCGGAGCGGCCGCTTCGGGACCGATGCTTCGGCCGGCCGACGGCATTCGCACGCGGCTTCGCTGCAGCGTCAGGACACCAAGAGAAAAGCCCGCAGCGCGAATGCACTGCGGGCTTTTTCATGGGCGCGGGCAAGCGCGGCGGGTGCCGCGGTTCGCCGGCGATCCGGCATCGAGCGTCGGCGGGCGGGGCCCGCGTCGTCCCGGCCGCGGCCAGGCATCGCTGCCCGGGCCGCCGCCGTCAGGCTCAGAGCACCTTGATGCGCATCGCCTGGGGGCCCTTCTGGCCCTGGCCGACTTCGAACTCGACGCGCTGGTTCTCGGCCAGCGACTTGAAGCCGGTGCTCTGGATTTCCTTGAAATGCGCGAACAGGTCCTTGCCGCCGGTGTCGGGGGTGATGAAGCCGAAGCCCTTGGTTTCGTTGAACCACTTCACGGTGCCAGTTTCAGTCGTCATGTTCATTCCTTTTTGAATGCGTTGGGAAAGCTCGGCCGACAACTGTTGCCGGCCAGCGGCCACCGCCTCCTGACGTGGAGGCGGCAGCGGGATGGGGGTCGGGCGTGTTCAGCGACGCTGCGGCGTGGCCGGGCGCGAGCCCTGGCGATCCAGGTGCCGGAACGTGATGCGGCCCTTGGTCAGGTCGTAAGGCGACAGCTCGAGGGTGACCTGATCGCCGGCGAGGATGCGGATGTGGTGCTTGCGCATCTTGCCGCCCGTGTAGGCCACCAGCTGGTGGCCATTCTCGAGCGTCACGCGGTAGCGCGAATCGGGCAGCATCTCGTCGACCTTGCCTCGCATTTCGATCAATTCTTCCTTGGCCATGAGCCTACTCCGTTCGAAGGGGCTGATGCCCGGGATTGCGTTCACCGATCCACGCGGCCGCCTGCGCCTGGGCAAAGCCCAGCGCTGCGTCATGCGAATCGAATTGGGAATCGAAGCGCACGACGCGCTCGTGAGTCATGCTGCCACGGCCGCTGCGGATGGCCAGCAGGGCGGTGTAGAAGCGGCCGCCGTGATCGCGGCGGGCAGAGGAAGAAACGAGGTACTTCCCGAACTGTTGTTGGGTCTGGATGGAAATCCTTCATGGCTCGTCGCTCGTGGGACGAAGCCGGGCTGATGCTGTGGATGCGCTCGGGGCGCACGCGGGGAGAGGACTCGGTCCGGCGGCTGGCACGCAGGGTCATTCGCCGCGGCCAGCGGCAACCAGAACAAGACGACCGCACAAAGCAATCAGGGAGTCTGGCAAGGAAGGAGATCGCCTCGGATCTCGGTGTGTCTGCCCGCGACGAATCGGCAGGGGCTGATCACAAGGGGAGGCCTTGATTGTACCACGCCCCCGACCGCCGTGCTGCGGCGCCACCACCGCCGCGCGCTGGGCCCGGCAACTGCCCCCGCAAGGCCATCGAACGACAGGAGCCACGCCATGATCCGCAAGCTCAGCAGCGGCCAGTACCGCCTCTACTCGCGCAAGCTCGACCCGAAGACCGGCAAGCGGCGCAACCTGGGGACCTTCGATTCCCGCGAGAAGGCCGAGCAGCACGAGCGCGAAGTCCAGTACTTCAAGCGCCACTGAACGCCCCCTTGGCCGCGGGACGCGCCTCGCCGGCCGCGGCCGGCGTCCCGCGCGGCCCCCGGGCGCGATGGCGGGCATGCCCCTGCCCGTACCCCTACCTTGAAGCCCCGTCCTCATCCTTTCGGGGGATGGAACGACAGCCCGATCGCTCGACCATCGTCGCTGCGCGACCCGCGAGGCCGCGCAGCCCGAGCGACCGCGCCGCGGGGCAGGCGCGCCGACGATGAGCCGGATCGGGCACCGATCTCGACTGCCCCGATGGGAGACGGCCATCGTGTCCGCCTACGCACTCTGGTTCCAGCTGGCGTTCGCCGCCATCGTCATCACGGCCTTCGGCTACCGGCAATTCAACTCGTGGACGAAGACCGAGTCGTGCCGCGCGACGGCCGATTCCGAGCTGCTGGCCTTCGCGCCGCCACGCAGCTTCACGCCGCTGTGGCGCTTCCTGGGCACGGCCACCCTGTACTGCCTGACGCTGGTCGTGCTGTACCTCGTGGTGTTCGTGATGCTGTACAGCGGCGCGCTGTCGGACATCGAGCTGCTCGCGGTCTCCGGGGTCACGCGGGACAACGCCTGGCTCGTGGCGTTGCTGATCGTCACCGGACTGTCGCCCATGCTGCCGATCTTCTCCAGCGTGGAGCAGGTGATCCGCGAGGTGATGCACAACTGGGCCGTGGTGCCTGCCAAGGCGCAGGACATGGCCAACGAGCTGGCGTCGCCCACCACCACCTTCGAGCTGGACGAGACCTTCCTGCGCAACGTCGTCATGCCGCGGCTCGGCAAGCCGTTCACGCGGGCCGATTTCACGGAGGGCCGCGCGTACACCATCGCCCAGAAGTGGTGCCGGCTGAAGATGCTGCTGCTGAAGTTCGCGCCGCCGGCCGACGACGGTCTGGAGGCGCCGCGCTTCAAGTCGCCGTACGCCACGCGCTTCGTGAACGACTGCAAGGCGCTGGAGCGCGACATGAACGACTTCTCCGCCGCCAGCCCCGACCTGCTGCGCACGATCGGCGGATCGCCGGCCGCGGTGCTGCTGTCGGAGCGTCTCGACCAGATGCAGCACCGGCTGTTCGTGCTGATGTGCTGCGCCGCGTTCGCCTCGGCACGCTCGGTCGAGGAGGTGGTGCGCTATTTCCGCAAGGGCTACGGCGTGGGCATCGGGCACGTGCAGCTGTCGTCGGCGCCGTTCGACCCGATCCTGGACACGCTCATCGCCGTGACGTTCACCGTGGTCGTGATCTCGCTGGGCTTCACCACGCTGCACCACGACGACCCCACCGTGCACGTGCGCCCGTTCCTCTGGGCCGCCAACGCGTTCTGCGTGCACGGCGCCGGGCTGCTGGTCGGCTGGATGGTGTTCTCGCGGCGCCGCCGGCAGCACGTGCCCTGGGTCGACCCGAGCGAGTTGCCGGTGAGCCGGCAACTGCTGCTGGCCTGCGTGCTGCTCGCCTTCAGCCTGGCGGCGATCCCGACCTTCGTGTGCTCGCTGGCCGCGTCGTACCTGAACCTGCACGGCACGCCTGCCCCGCAGCCCCTGCCGGGGATGGCCGCCGACGCCCTGTTGCGTTCGTGGCCCTGGGCGTTCCTGGGCTCGGCCACGGCCGTCGCCACGTTCATCCACCTCGAACGCACCGCCAACGGCGTCGCCTCCATGCGGCTGCGGGCCTTCTCGGCGGCGGCCCAGGCGGCCACCAACGTCGGCATCTCGCTGGTGCTGCTGGCGATCTTCACGCACCCGGCGCACGCGCAACCCGACCTGCACGTGAACCTGGCCAACCCGCTCTACCAGCTGGTGCTCGTGCTGACCGGCGCGATCGGCGTCGTGCTGGGCTTTTTCCTGCCGCGCGTCGTGCACGGCCACGGTCTGGACCGGCGTGCCGGCGTCGCGCGCCGGACGGTGGACGGCGAGGCGGCGCACGCGACGTTCACGTACTGCGGCAAGCAGGTGCCCGTCACGGTCAGCCAGCTGTCGATGTCCGGCGCCGTGCTGCAGCTGCAGGACGCGCGCCTGGACGTGGTGCCCGCGCGCCAAGGCGTGCTCACGCTGGCCGACGGGGCCGCAGTGAGCGTCTACGTGGCACGCCTGCTGCCGCCCGACGAGGGCGACACCCCCTTCGTGGCGCCCCGCCGTTTCGCCGTGCGCCACGCCTGCATGCGCGGCCCCGTGGTGCTGGCGACGGGCACCGCCGCCAAGCTGCACCGCTTCCTGGAAGGCCTGGCGCCGGAGCAGCAGCCCGCGGCGTGAGGCGCGCGGTGGGCACGCACGCGAGGCCCTGTCTCCGGCCGGACGCGGGGCCCGCGGCCCGCGTGCGCGCGGCGCCGACGGGCCGCGCGTCGAGTCAGTACAGCGGCACCTCGCCGCCGCCGAACAGCGGCACGTCGTCGCCACCCACGTGGCCGGGGCCGAAGTCGACCACGAAGTTGCTCAAGCTCTGCGTCGCGGCCACGCCCAGCACGCCCGAGGAGAAGGTGCCGGAGGCGATCACCTCGTCGCCCGCCGAAATGGCCGACAGGCCCCGGTGCGCGAAGTGGATCGCACTCGCCGCGGCGCTGACGGCCACGCCGTCGACCGAGAACGTGCCGGGCGCGCTCGCCGACGCGGCCACCGGCGCGGGCGTCGCGTCCACCGGGCCCGCCACCTCGCTGGAGGTCGAGGCCGGCCAGATCGAGAACGACAGCGCCTGCAGCACGCCGCTCGAATCCTTGGCCGCCTTCACCGCCACGTGCTGCGACGCGCTCGCCGCCAGGTAGGCCTGGAACGTGGTGATGTTGAACGGGTTGCTCTGCGGGTCATCATCCTCCCAGCGCCTGCTCTGTCGATCGGACAGCCGCGTCTGGTCGCTCACGACGATCGTCTGGCCCAGCACCGTCACGTCGAACGTGCCGCTGACCGTGCCGGCCGCCACCGCGGTGACGTCGCCTGCGAAGGCGTAGCTGACGCTGCGCGCGGCGTGGGTGATCCGGATCGACGTGGCCGTCACCGACAGGCCGTCGGCCGACACCGTGCCCGTCACGCGCACCATGTCGCCGACCGCTGGCAGCGAGGTGCCGGCCGGCAGTTGCGACGTGTCGACCGTCACGCCGCGCACGACGAAGGTGGCCGCGCTGCCGCCCGAGGCGGGCGTCGACGCCGAGACGCGGCCATCGAACTCCACGACCTGGCCGGCCGTCTGCACCGGCAGGTGCCGGCGCTCGATCGCCACCGTGGGGCTGAACGCGGTGGCCGGCAGCGCGGGCGCGGTGGCCGCAAAGACGGAAACGACCTCGCCGGCGGCGAAGGCCCCGGCACAGGCCGTCGAGTGGCCATCCACGCGGCAGGTGGCGTGGTCGAGGTCGACCGCCAGCCCGCCGATGGTCACGCCCGCGCTGGCGCCCGCGACGGTGGTCGCGCCGACGACCCCCTCGGCCTTGAACGCCGCCGGGAAGGCGGTGGGCACGTCGCGCACCGACACCAGCGTCGCGACGATCTGCGCCGCGCCGGCCGTGCTGCCGAACAGGTAGCCGTCGACCGTCACGTACGAGCCGGGCGTGCCGGCGGCCGTCGCCGCGAGGCCCGACGCGTCGGTCACGGCGGTGCACGGGTTGGTCGCGGCGCCGACGCAGGCGCGGTGATCGGAGTACAGCGTGCCACTGTCCAGGCTCACGACCTGGCCCATCACGGTCAGCGTGTGCGCGGCGGTGTCGGACGCATCGACGTAGCCGCGTGCCAGCGGATGGATGTGCAGCCATTGCGCAACGGGCGCGGCGCCGGTGCTGGAACTGGCGGGCTCGACGTCCACCACCTCGCCGACCTCGAGCGCGGAGGCCGTGCCCGCGGTGTCGCCGGTGTCGTCGTCCACCACGCGGGCCGAGCCGGTCGCGAATTCGTGGCCGTTGATGAACACGCTGCCGAACGCCGAGATGGCGCCCGACGAGACGGCGCTGGCGCCGCTGGGATGGGACGTGCCGCCGGTGGGCGCGTCGCCGCCACCGCCACCGCCACAGGCGGCGAGCGCCAGCGCCATGGCCAGGGGCAAGGCACGCTTGAAGTGTGCTTGTTTCATGGTGGTCTCCGTTGATCGATGGCGCGCTTGCAGACGGCGCGGCGCATGCAACTGTGCACCTTGCACATGAGAAACAATGTGAGGACTGGTAAACGGTCCGGCCGGCTTCAGATCGGCGACAGATTGCGTCTGCGGGGGCACGATTTCTGCCCTACGCGATGCTGGACAGCCGCTGCGTAAGACGATCGCTGCTCTCGCTGCCGAACCCTCACGCCGAGCATGACGCCACCCGCCAGCCCGACTCCCGACGAACCCGGATCCCCGCGCGCACTGCTGGCGTCCACGGACTGGTCGAGCACACCACTGGGCTCTCCGGCCACCTGGCCGCGCGCGCTGCGGGGCTACGTCCAGATGGTGCTGGACATGCCCACGCCGGCCATCATCTTCTGGGGCCCGGAGCAGACGCAGATCTACAACGACGGCTACGCCGTGATCCTCGGGCCGCGCCATCCGCGCGGCTTCGGCAAGCCCTACCGCGAGATCTGGCCCGACACCTACCCGCTGATCTACCCGTGGATGCGCCATGTGCTCGACAGCGGCGGCACCTGGCGGGTCGACCGCGCGCACATTCCCGTCACGCGCCACGGCTTCGACGAGGAGGCCTACTTCACCTTCACGTTCAGCCCGCTGCGCGATGACGACGGCCGGGTACAGGGCATCCTGCAGCCGGTGTTCGACGTCACCGAACCGGTGCTGGGCGACCGTCGCGCCGAGACGCTGCGCCTGCTGTCCGCCGAGCACGCGGCGGGCGTTCCGTCCGTCGAGGCATCGCTGGCCGCGATCGCCGGCAACCCGCGCGACCTGCCGTTCGCGCAGGTGTGGCTGTGGGACGCCCAGGGCATGGCGCTGGTGTCGGCAGGACGCGTCGGCGAGACGTTGATGCCGGCCGACGCCGACCGGCTGGCCGCCATCGCGCACACCGTGTGGATCGAGACCGCGCCGCGCTTCGTGGACGTCACGCCCGAGGCGGCGGCCAGCCTCGCGCGCGCCGCCCTGCTGCTGCCGCTGGACGGGGCGCCAGGCGGCCCGCCGGCGGGCGTCGTCGCCGTGGGGATCAGCCGGCGGCTGCACTTCGACGAGCGCTATCGCCGGTTCGTCGAACAAGTGGCCCGCCAGGTCGCGGCCGGCCTGCAGCGCGCCGAGGCATCGCGCGCGTCCGAACGGCAGCGCCAGTACCTGGACGAGCTGTTCATGCAGGCGCCGGCAGGCATCGCCGTGCTGGACGGCCCCGACCACGTCTTCGAGCTCGCGAACCCGGCGTACCACGCGTTCACCGGGGACCGCGACATCGTCGGCAAGCGCCTGCTGGACGCGTTGCCGGAGATGCAGGGCCAGCCCTTCCCCGGGCTGCTGGACGAGGTCTACCGCACGGGCCTCGCCCATGTCGGCACCGAGGCGCCCATGCACGTGCTGCGCGGCCCCGGCGGGCGCACCGAGGAGGGATTCTTCAACTTCGTCTACCAGCCGCTGCGCGACGGCCGCGGGCTCACGTCCGGCATCCTCGTGTTCGCCTACGAGGTCACCGAACAGGTGAATGCGCGCCGCCACGTCGAACACCTGGCCGACGAGCTGCGGGCCGAACATCGGCGCAAGGACGACTTCCTGGCGATGCTGGCGCACGAGCTGCGCAACCCGCTCGCACCGGTCAGCGCCGCGGCCGAGGTGCTGCGGATGGGCCACGCCGACGACCCGCGGCTGCGCCGCACCAGCGAGATCGTCACGCGCCAGGTGCGCCACATGGCCACGCTGATC
>Ga0068855_100003684_pt1 | contig 18745 bp, 13 predicted proteins | sample KBSCornC52_FD_66592 | JGI IMG/M metagenome (GOLD analysis project Ga0068855, IMG submission 66592) | Corn rhizosphere microbial communities from Kellogg Biological Station, Michigan, USA - KBS Corn C5-2 | ecosystem: Host-associated > Plants > Roots > Rhizosphere > Soil ...
CCACTGAAGTATATGGAGGATTGGGTGCACCGGAAGGCAGGTTCTGATTACCAACCGATCCATATCCCACACGCAGTTTGAGGTAGTTAACGATACCTTTATATCTGTCTGCAAATTTTTCATTGGTAACGGTCCAGCCAAAAGATGCTCCTGGGAAATAACCCCATCTGTTATTGGGACCGAAGTTGGAAGAAGCATCGCCTCTGAAGCTAAGTGAAAGTGAATAGCGATCATCATAGGTGTAACTACCTCTCGCGAACCAGGATTCCATGGCCCAGTTGTTTTTTCCGCCACCCAGTTCCCAGGTTGTTTTATCACTGTTACCGGCATTCAGGTCCATGATATTATTGGCCAGGTCTACCTTTTTACCGTTAATGCTTTCATAATATGAATATTGGGCTTCATGACCAGCAGTTACACTTATCTGGTGTTTATTGAACCATTTGTTATAGTTCAGGTAATTTCTCAATGCATAATAGTATCCGTTGCCTCTGTTATCGAACAACTGGCTTTGCAATTGTGTAGGCCCTATGGCGCCTGATTTCTGAAATGCAGTGTTATCGTTCAAACTAAGTGAGTAGGCAAATTCTGTTCTGAAAGAAAGATCTTTCATGATCTGGGCATCGGCATATGTACTACCAAATACCTGCCAGTTGGTAGAGGTATTACCCCTGTAATAGCTTCTGGCAATAGGATTGTCCTGCCCGTATTGAAAACCGCCGATAGTAGTTCCACCACCCCAGGTACCATCAAGATTTTTTACAGGGATTAACGGACTTTGCACACCGCCCCACCAAATGGTTCCTTCTGCCGCATCGGCCAGCGTTACATTCTGAACGCTTCTTGAAGCATTGGTGCTGAAACCAATTTTCAGCCAGCTTTTCAACTGGTGATCGAGGTTGAACCGGGTCGTATAGCGTTTAAAATCAGAACCGATCAAAATACCTTTCTGGTTAAAATAGTTGAGCGATAAATAATAGTTGGTTTTATCTTTTCCACCGGAAAAACTTAACTGGTGATTTTGTATTTCACCATGCTGGAACATGGCTTCCTGCCAGTCGGTACCCGAACCCAACAGAGACGGATCTTTAAATTCTTCGGAAGGCGTTTGACCGAGTAAGGGCGCTACACTATTCTGATAGGTGGCGAACTGCTGCAGGTTCATTAAATCGAGTTTCTTTTGCACCTGTTGCTGGCCGTAATAAACATCATAGGCTATCTTGCCCTCGCCATTCTTACCTTTTTTGGTAGTGATAAGAATTACGCCGTTGGCAGCCTGTGAGCCGTAGATAGCCTGTGCAGAAGCGTCTTTCAACACATCGATGGATTCAATATCGCCGGGGTTTAAAGAGGCCATAACGCTGTTACCTGTTTGGCCATCTGACCCGCCCAAACCGGCATATCCGGTGCTTGATCTTGTATTATTAAAAAATGGAACACCATCAATGACTATTAACGGGTCGTTACTGTTAATGGTAGTAACGCCACGAACTTTCACCGATACACCGCCACCGGGTTGGCCACTGTTATTGGTAACCGTTACACCGGCTACTTTTCCCTGAAGGGCCTGGTCAATGCCAGCTACGGGCAGATCTTTCAGATCTTTGGCTTTAACTGAAGAAACAGCCGATGACACATCGCTGCGTTTGGCAGTTCCATAACCAATAACAACCACTTCATTCAGTTTGGTTTCGGCCACATTCAGTGTAACCAGGATAGTTGATTTTCCTTCAATATCAATTTCCTGCTCTTTGGAGCCGACATAACTTACGACCAACGTTTTAGCATTGGGAGAAACGGAAATGCGAAAGCGGCCACTGGCATCGGTGATACCGGAAACTTTTTCGCCTTTTACTTTTACTGTTGCTCTTTCAAGAGGAAGGCCGGTTTGGTCAGAAACAATACCGGAAATGGTTTTGGTTTGAGCGAAGGAGGAATAGGTTAAGAGGGATACCCATAACAATGTCAGGAGTATCCGCGGGAATACTTTTTTTCTCATACAGCAATACAATTTAGGTCAAAAGTATAACCCTAATTGACATACAAATAATACTCTTTTAACCCGTTTTTATATTATTTCTCTTTTGATTTTGCTAAATCCTTTTTTATTATCTTTAAAATAGCCATCAGCACTGAGTTTCACGTTTCGTAGCGGTATAATATCAATATGGTACTAATTATACCACTAATTGTAAAATTTTGATCATCTTTACTGTACAATACTTAACGATCAGCGATTAACAGCCAGCATATGAAAAACAAACTACTGCGGGAAATTACCCCGTTGACTCAAAGCGACTGCTTTACACTGTTTTCACGTGTTAAATCCAAATTCGATTTCCCTCTTCATTACCACGAAGAGTTTGAACTGAATTTTATTCAGAATGCCAAAGGCGCCAGGCGTGTAGTGGGTGATCATATTGAAGAAATTGATGAAATGGAACTGGTGCTGGTAGGCTCTAATCTGCAACACGCCTGGTTTACCAATAACTGTAAAAGCAGGGAAATAAGGGAGATCACGATCCAGTTCCACAAGGATTTGTTTGATGAAAAACTTCTGCGCCGCAACCAGCTTAGTTTTATACGTACCATGCTGGAAAAGTCATTAAGGGGCATTTTATTTTCGAAAGAAACCACCCAGCAATTGGCTCCCCGTATATGTGAACTGAATCAAAAGCAGGGTTTTGATTCGGTGCTGGAACTGATGTCGATCTTACATGACTTGTCTATTTCGCGCAATATGCGCATTTTATCAGATGCATCTTTTAACAATACAGAACAATATACCTATAACAGCCGCCGGATTGAAAAGACGCTGGAGTATATGAACCAAAACTTCGATAAGCCCATTACGCTGAATGAAGTGGCCAGTCTGGCAAATATGTCTGACGCCGCTTTCAGCCGCTTTTTTAAACAGCGTACCGGCAATACCTTTATCGACAGCCTTACTGAAATACGCCTGGGTCATGCATCCCGCATGCTGATCGACACCACCCAATCTGTGGCGGAAATAGCTTACCACTGCGGGTTTAACAATATATCCAACTTCAACCGTATTTTTAAAAAGAAAAAGAGTTGTACCCCTAAGGATTTCCGTGAAAGCTTTTCGGGTACGCGGATCTTTATTTAGGGAGTAAACGTGTCGCGGTTAACCAGGCTAAGCAAATGAACCGTGGCAGGCCGGGGAACCAGCCGCCTGTATAGGCTTGCTACGGTTTAAAACCGTGACACGCTGCCGGTCAAAAAAACCTGCTTATTTTCAATTTTTCTTACTACTTTAACCGAAAATTCTATCCGTTTTCCGCTATTGAACTCTTTTTTTTAATAGTTTAAATGGACGATTTACTTTCATATGAAACATTATTCCAGGCAAAAACGTATGCTTGTTGCTGTAGACTCTATCATTTTTGGTTTTGACGGGTATGAATTAAAGCTACTACTGATCCAAAGGGGTTTTGAACCTGAAAAAGGCAAATGGAGCCTCATGGGTGGTTTTGTTCAATCCGACGAAAATTTTGAACAAGCGGGTAACCGCGTTTTAAAACAACTGACCGGTTTGAAAGACGTGTATATTGAGCAATTACACGCATTTGGCGAGCCCAACCGCGATCCCGTTGAACGCATAGTGTCAGTGGCATATTTTGCCCTGATCGACATACATAGATATGAAAAGCAGCTGAGCGACGATTTTCATGCCGAATGGTTTTCATTGAAAAAGATCCCAAAGCTCATTTTCGACCATAGCAAAATGGTGAAAATGGCGCAGGAAAAACTGCGTTATAAAGCAGCCTTCCATCCCATCTTATTTGAATTGCTTCCTGAGAAGTTCACCCTTCCGCAATTATACAACCTGTATACCGGCGTATATGATACGGTACTGGACAAACGGAATTTTACCCGAAAGATCCTTTCCACCAAACTGCTTATAAAACAAAAAGAGAAGGAAAAAGAGGGTTCGAAAAAAGGAGCTTTCTATTATAAGCTCGATAAACGCCGCTACGACTCAACATTCCATTCTTTCCTAAACTTTATTCCCAATCCGGATAATCTCAAATAAATATTGAATATTAAATGTTGAATTTCCAATACTGAAGTGAAAAACACTTTAACATTCATTATTTGACAGCCAATATTCGATATTATTTTTCCTTCTGTTTGCTGCCAAAGCCTGTGGTCGATGCGGTTTTATCCTTTTCGGCTGTTTCTTTGGGCGGTATTGTTTTTCCTGAGTGCCGGGCATAAACACGAACAAATTCAGCGCCATACAATAATACCAGGGCCGCGTACGACACCCACAGCATGATCAGTATTATGCTGCCTGCAGCGCCATAGGTTGAACCGGGTTTACTTTTGCCAAAGTACAACCCCAATGCATATTTGGCTATTACAAACAATATGGTGGTAAGTAAAGCACCGGCCCACACATCTTTCCATTTGATCTTTACATCGGGCAGAAACTTATACATGGCGGCAAAGAGTATGGTTATAATGCCGATAGAAAAAATAAAATCAGCAATATTAAAAACAAACAGCAGCGATTCAGACATATGCCTGGTAACCCAGGTACTCATGGCATTTATGGCGGCTGAAACTACTAAAGAAACGAGCAATAAAAAACCAATCACCAGTATTAGTCCGAATGAAAACAGGCGGTCGCGCAGCAGCTTTAAAAACTTCTGTTTCGGCTTAGGTTTTACCTCCCATATTTTATTAAAGATCTGTTGTACATGATAAAACACGCCGGTAGCGCCAAACAGAATGGTGGCTATGCCCAGAATAGAAGATACAATAGTGCCTTTTGTGACGCTGGCCCGGGCTATAATGTCCTGTAACTGCCGGGCGGTGTCCTGACCTATCATGCCCTGAACCTGGTTCATAACCTCATTTGTTACGGCTTCTTTACCCCAAAAATATCCGGCTACGTTTACAATGATTACCAGTAAACCCGGCAGCGAAAAGATGGTATAATAAGCAATTACGGCGCTTGCCGAAAAAGCATCCCGGTCATTCCAGCCCGTAAAAGCCTCTTTTAAACTGTTGGTTATTCTTTTCAACTTCATTATCAGTACATGCATCATGGCATATAATATGGCGATAAAAAACTATACCGGAATTAAAGTGCCGTCAATCTTATGTAGAAAATAATCATCAGTACTATTAATTGCACAGCATCAGAAAATTTATCCGCATATAAAACAGGCTGGCATGTGCTTGTATTCATAACCAATTATGAATGATACCGACAAACAAAAACAAAAAGAGCAGGCGCATGCCTTTTACAGCAAGGCGCTTACGCTGCTTAATGAAACTGGTACCAAGTACATGCTGGGCGGAGCCTTTGCCTTATTCCATTATACAGGCATTTACCGCGACACAAAAGACCTGGATGTATTTTGTAAATACGATGCCTTTAATAAAATACTAGCCTTTTTTGCCGAAAAAGGATACCGCACGGAGATTACTGATATCCGCTGGCTGGGTAAGATCTTTGATGGCGAATATTTTATCGATATCATATTCAGTTCGCCCAATAATATTTGCGTTGTAGATGACAGCTGGTATCAGTATGCTGCCAAATCCGGATTTGAAGGCGTTGAAACGCTTATACTGCCACCCGAAGAACTGATATGGTGCAAATGCTATGTGCAGAACCGTGAGCGGTTCGATGGTGCCGACGTAAATCATGTGTTGTTGAAATATGGAAAACAGCTCGACTGGCAAAGATTGCTAACCCGTATGGATCAGCACTGGCATGTGCTGCTGGCGCAACTATTATTGTTTCAGTTTGTATATCCTGCCGACTTCCACGACATCATTCCAAAATGGCTTTTCGATGAACTGATGAACAGGGCACATGACCAATATAAATTACCGTCCGCCGTAGAAAAAGTTTGCCGTGGCCCTTTACTGGACCAAACACAATATGGCATAGATATTAAAGAATGGAATTACAAGGCGCTTACTCTTAAATCTGTTTAATACTATGGCAGACCAGGAAAAAAAAGTGCGCATAGCAGCAATAGCAGATGTTCATATGCGCGAAACTGATAAAGGCAAATGGACAGAACCATTTAAAGAGGTTTCACATCAGGCCGATGTACTACTTATAGGCGGTGATTTAACCGATACCGGCGATGAAGCTGAAGCAAAGGCACTATGTGATGAATTAAAAGTATGCAGCATTCCTGTTGTAGCAGTATTAGGTAATCATGACCACGAAAAGGGCCGTCATAAACTTATACGGCAGACCCTGCAAAGCGATCGTGTACATATTTTGGATGGAGAAACCTTTGTAGTAAATGGCGTTGGCATTGCCGGTGTAAAAGGCTTTGGCGGCGGGTTCGATAATTACATGCTTGCCATGTTTGGTGAAGATGCCATGAAAGCCTTTGTTCAGGAAGGAGTGAATGAAGCCCTACACCTCGATCGCGCGCTTGCCAGGCTTGACAAGGAACATGGCGATATTAAAAAGATCGCTCTGATGCATTATTCTCCCATAGTTAATACGGTTGTAGGCGAGCCTGAAGCATTATTTCCCTTTCTTGGTTGTTCGCGATTGGCCGAACCATTAAGCCGTCGGCATGTAATAGCAGCCTTTCATGGTCATGCTCATTTAGGTGCGCTGCAGGGTGAAGCGCCAGGAGGCGTGAAAGTATTTAATGTAGCGCAACACGTTTTACAACAAGCGGGGTATAAAACACCTTTCTTTATCTATGAAGTTTAATAATGAATGTTGAACGCTCAATATTGAATGTCGAAGTGAAGGCACTTTAACATTCAACATTGAAAATTCGATATTCGATATTTACCTACGTTCTTCGAGTTCCACGAAATTAATATGCTTATCGCGGTTTGCCTCTCCGGGCGATTGCAGATGTATATCGATCAGCTCACCGCGTGAAATCAATTCATAGAGGGGCTCTGACCTGTGATATTTAAGCGCCAGCTTTTCTTCATCAAATATGGCGAACCATTCGTGCCACGAAATATGCTCAACATTAGCATTCTGCCATAATCCGCCGAACGCAATGGCAATTTTATCTTTATTGGGAGTAATTGTATGTGTATTTAACAGTACGGGTACACCGTGTTTGGCCCTTGACCATTCGTGTATAATAGTGTGATCTGTGGTTGCAATCATCTCTTCATTGTTCATAACTCATTCATTTGCGTTTATAAATAGATCCGTCATATGTACACAAAAGATCATACCATTTTTATCAGAAGCTCTGTTAATATATTTCCCCGGATAGTGGATTTTATCATTGCTATAACATAGTTATTAAATTAAAAAGGCGGCTCCCGGAGGAGCCACCTTTCAAAATCAGGCATAAACGGAGAGTTGCTAAATCCCTTTGCGTTTTCCTAAGATAAGTACCTATGCCTTTCCTTAAATATTTATTCTGCGAGCCGGATCGCCGGCGTCAATATTGGCCTTGCCATCAGCGGAGGTTCTGCAGGCCATTCCAGCTCTGCGGTAGCATTGGCACCGGCATTGTCGTGATTGACGGTTATGGTATGGCTGGCAACTGATCTGATCTTAGTACAGGTATAAATAAAGAGTACGATCGTAATAATACCAATCACCTCTCTTAATACTTTCTTTACAACAATGATATATTTCATAGTTAGCGTTTTGACCCTTCGTTATTTGAATGGGGTCTAAGAGGGAAGCGCGAGTGCATAGAGGATGTTCATGGATATACGGATGCTTAGAAGAACTAGTTCCCGGTGAGTATCAAAACCATTCATTCGTGTGAAAGAACCATGCCAAATTATATGTGATTACTCTTTGCATACCAATTCAACAGAGATATTTATTTTCATCATGCATGCTGATCGTAGATGTACTAAATAGTACGCAATTAGTCGCAGCAAAACGGCGAATGGCTGATAGTAGTGGATTTCCGCTACCTATCAGCCATTCACCTCTATAATTTAAAACTTATTATTTACGACTTCTTCTGGATCTGCTTTTGTTTCAGGAACTGTGCCAATGCTTTTATACTGTCTGAATCAATAAAATCAACATCCAGGTCGGTCAGCAGTGTCCATCCTTCCATAATATCCGGTGCATTCCAGATGCGAACTTCTTTTTTAAGGGCATGAGCTTTATCAATAGCTTTTTTCAGTGCCGCCTTATCTTTTTCAGGTATATTCCCATTTCCCTTCCAGCTTGAATAATTTATAAAGTTACCGCTGAGCATGGCTACATGCGTAAGCGCTTCTTTACTGTAATGCGTATCGAGTAAACCATCAAACCACAAATAGGAAGGATAAGAAATATAGGTAGCAGGGTCAGGTTTGTTGCCGCTTATAAGAAAAGTAAGGTTATGTGCATGTGTAAGCTCAGGATACTTTATGAGCAAATCAATAAACTTATTTATCGTAGGAACTGCTTCGGATTTTACATCGAGCATCAGTATCAGTTTACGTGACTGATCAGCATATGGATACCCGTTATTTGTTTTTACATATTGCGCCAAAGGTTTCAGGTACAGATCTTCCAGCGTACGGTCCGGAGAAGCCTCTTTGGTTGTATGTGCAACAAGTAGCTGATCCTGACTTAAAATAACATCCGCCTCAACAGAACCATACTGCAGACTATAGGCAGCCAAAAGCGGTTCGGCCTGTTGATAATCATTGTGCGAATGGGCATTGGCTGTTGTGTAAACGGTGTTTTGTGCAAAGGCTCCCGTTGATAACAAAATGACAAAAAATAATAACTTACGCATAAAAAAAACTGATTGGATTTTTGCAGGTTTTTGATGTTTAATGATCATCTGGCAATTGGATACTTCCTGCAATCGGAGGAGTAGCTATGATTAGGTGTGCAAAATACAAATAAATGTCATTCGTACACCTAATGATGACCAAAAACGACATCATTTTACAAAAAAACAATGATTCATTATACACAATAATTTATTGCGTAAATCGTTGACTCTTTGCCTTCTAAATAGAACAAACAATCCGGTTAGGGTTTACCCCTAATTTTTTAATGCTTCACACGCATTTCTTCATAGTATGCCTTCAATACATTAAAGGCTTTTTTCTTTCTACCTTTTTCATGATCTATCAATCCTTTATTATTCCATCCTTCCTGATAAATCTGATTATTGCGGCGGGGCGAACGAAAATCGCACAACACCCAGGGAGATAGTCCTGCAAAATTATCAGGCATGCGTTTTAGCATGGCTACCTGCTCACGGTAATACCATTCCTGAAACTCTTCGCTCCATCTTGTAAGCGAGTCGCCATGAAAGCCATATAATGCTTCAGCACCTGTTTCGCTAATGAAGAAAGGTTTATTATAAGCAACGCTCCAGTTGGCAGTACGGCAATTGTCAGGCAATCCGCCATACCAGCCCAGGTATTCATTGAATGCCACTATATCAACAAACTCACCCAGCGGATCATCCACTTTATTTGCACCCGGCTGATAGTTTACTTCAAGCGCAGCAGATACCAGCCTGGTTGAATCAAGCGATTTGGCAGCACTGATAAGATTATGCATAAATGAAGTGCGAACAGGATTTACCGGCGTTTCATTTCCAACCGACCAGATGATGATGCTGGCGCGATTGCGATCTCTTGTTATCATTTCTGTAAGTTGTGTACGTGCTTTTTCAAACACGTCGGCACTGCTGAAATCTATCGTCCAGTAAACCGGTATTTCTGACCATACGAGAATGCCTAATGAATCGGCTGTGCGCGTCATGTTTTCGCTATGCGGGTAATGCGCCAGACGTACCATATTACAACCTAATTCTTTTGCCCAACCAAGCAATTGCAATGCATCCTGTTTGCTATATGCCCTGCGGCCCTGTTGGGGAACTTCTTCATGTATACAAATACCACGCATAAACAAAGGCTTTCCATTCAGCAATATCTGCTTGCCAATTACTTCAATGGTGCGAAAGCCGATCTTGTCTTCTATTTTGTCGGTACCGGTATTAATGACAACGTTGTACAGTTTTGGCGTTTCGGGCGACCACCATTGAACTGATGGCAGGTCGAACTGTACGGGCACTTTATCACCGGTTACTGCAAATGATTTTTTTATTTTCAGTTCAGGAATTTCAACTACTACCTGTTTGGCATTCTCCCATCCGTGTAATTGCACCCAGCCTTCAACAGGTATATTCTTTGTTTTGGCCGGTGTTGTTTTCTTTACATTCAGGCTATAGTCGAGAATATATTCCTGCGGCATTTCAACCAGCATTACATCGCGAGTGATACCGCCATAATTCCACCAGTCGGTATTAACGGTGGGTATTTCATCTTTGTGGCGGGTATTATCTACCTTAACTACTAAATAATTACCTGTTGGCTTTAACACCGAATCAGGTATTTCAAAATTGAATGGTGTGAAACCACCCTTGTGTTTTCCCAGCTTTTTACCATTAAGGTATACATCAGTTTCGTAGTTGGCAGCACCAAAGTACAGGTATAGTTTATTAGCCGCGTTTGACTTTGTAAAATCGAATGATTTCTTATACCATACAATGCCTTCGTAATACAAAAATTTTTCTGCCTGCGAGTTCCAGTCGCCGGGAACCTGTAAGGTATACTTATCGGTAAATTTATGTTCTTTACGTTCGGTTTTATTGGCGGGTTCATCGGTGCTCCAGTAAGCTTCGCGGTCATTTTCCTTTCTTTCCTGAAAGCGATAATCGTAAAACCCTGTACCGTACGGATCGATTATATATTGCCATGTACCGTTCAGACTGGTTGTTTTGCGCGATCCTATGTCAGTGATCAATGGCGTTTGTGCCTGTGAGCAGCTGATTGCGGTTAGCAGAGATGCTAATAGAATGTATCGTTTCATATAGTGTGAATAATGTGAAGTAAGGTGTTACTTCTTTAATTCTTTATAACGCTTGCACGCTTCAATAAAATAATAATCGCCGTAAGTGAGGGGTTGGTCAACTTCAGTTCCTGCGGGTTTATGCCCTACCCCATGCTCCAAAATGAAACCACCATTGGTGCCGGGCGCAGCTTTATATTTATAAGATGACAGATTCTTCAGGATGGTTTCTGCAACCTTCATATAGCGGCCGCCACTTTTTTTATCGGTATAATGGCTCAGCTCAATAAGCGCCGAAGCCATGATGGCGGCGGCAGAAGCATCACGCAAAGCATTGGGAATATCGGGTGCGTTAAAATCCCAATAAGGAATTTTATCGGACGGTAAATTAGGGTTTGATAAAATAAACTCAGCTATATGTTGTGCCTGTTGCAGATACCGGGGATCTTTTGTTTCGCGGTAACATACGGTATATCCATATAATCCCCAGGTTTGACCGCGTGCCCATGCTGATTCATTAGCGAATCCCTGGGCCGTCTTTTTTTCCTGTACTGCACCTGTTTCCGGATTATAATTTACTACGTGATAAGAGCTGTAATCGGGTCTAAAGTGATTCTTCATAGTAGTATTGGCATGTGTAACAGCTATTTTATAAAAAGAAGAATCACCGGTAGCGCGGGTTGTTTCGAATAATAATTCCAGGTTCATCATATTATCGATGATCACCAGAAAATCGGATGGCTGTTTTGAATCCCACGATTTGATGCAGCCCACTGTGGGATTAAAGCGGGTGCTGAGCGACTTAGCGCTGTTGAGCAGAATTTCTTTGTATTCAGGAGCTGGTTTGAGCCGGTTGGCATTGCCAAAACTGCAGTACATCATAAAACCGAGGTCGTGGGTGCCTTTGTTATATTGTTCTTTTTGCAGCAGAGAAAGCATGCGAACGGCTTCATTATATAACACCGTATCGCCGGTTTGTTCATACAGATATAATAATGTACCGGGATAAAAACCGCTGCACCACCAGCCAGAGCCACTGGTTTCGGATTTTCCGGTTTTAGGATCAAATGTTTTGGGAAAACGGTCAGGTGGCAGCGTGGCCTTTAATACTTTATACTGCTTGTCGCCATCTTTAAAGTCTTTTTGTATGGTTTGAAGCAGCTGCTTATCGGGTAGCCAGACTGATTTTTTCTGAGCCATGCAACCAGCGCCTGCCGCAAGCATACATAGCAGGACGCCGGTAAAGAAAACCGGTTGTTTCATGAATGATTACAATTTGCGCCGAAAATAATGAAAGAAGTCGGAAGTCGGAGGTCGGAAGTCGGATGTAGTACTGATGAAGTAGTAAGTATGATGTCGAAAAATCAGAAGTCTGACATCAGACTTCTGACTTCCGACATCAAACCTTAATAACCCGAATTCTGTTCCAGTACCGCATCTTTATTTAAATCTCTTTCAGACTGCGGTATGGGCAGCAGCAGGTTCTTTGCACTGAGCCCTATTACGGGGTTAATGTTTTGAGTATTGTGTTGTAATGTTCTGGTTACAAGTGTACCGGTACGCATTAACGTCATGCGTCTGTTTTCCTCGGCAAGCAGTTCACGCACCCTTTCATCGAGTATATAATCAAGGGTTACCTGGGCGGCTGTTACGGGTGTAGCATTGGCCCTTGCCCTGATCACATTTAAAGAAGCGGCAGCTTCCGTCAGTTTGCCCTGTTTAAACTGAGCTTCAGCCAGCAACAAGTATGTTTCTCCCAGGCGCATTAATATAAAGTCTTTCACCATGGCAAATCCAAATACATCATTGGGATCGAACTGGTACCATTTGGTAGTATGAGGAGCAATTTTAAAAATAGTATCGGCGCCGGCATAAGGTACTTGCTGACCGTAATTGGATGCGCCTACCGTATTGTAATAGAATTTATGACGCAGATTGTATTCCGAATTGCGCATATCGCCTGGTCCGTATAATCCATATACTACCCAATCGGTCAGGCGAAGTCTTCCGATTCCTCTGCCACCCAATGAATCGCAAATAACCATATTACTGATCTGGTAGTAGGCAGCACCCCAGTTACGGCGTTGTTGTGGTGCGCCTGAATATCCTCCTACTACAGTACTGGTATTTTCCAGTTCAAGCACCCAAATAGCTTCGGTATTACCCTGGCTGTAACGCTGATTGCCGTAAACAAACATATCAGAAAACGGATCGCCGGGCGAATTTGCTTTCACACCATAACGCGAAGTAACCAATTTGAATTTACCGCTGCTTATAACGGCATTACACTGTGCTTCAGCCAGGTCGGGTTTGCCAATTCGCAGATATACTTCTGCCAGTAATTGTTGCGCCATCGCTTTATTGGTGCGGCCATACAATTTGCCTTTTGAATTGGATTTGATATTGTCGATAGCAGGCAGATTAGTAGCGGCGTAAGTAAGGTCTGATACAATCAGCGCATTTACCGTATCGAGCGATGCTCTTACAAAATCTGTTTTTGGCGCAGTAAGAGGTTCGGTGATAACAGGCACTTTACCAAACAGAGTAGCCAGCATATTATAGGCATAGGCCCTGTAAAAACGTGCTTCACCTTCTATACCGTTTTTACTCGTCTGCTGCATATTAATGGTGATGTTGGGATTTTCAATATTGGCAATAATGATATTGGCGTTATTGATCATCTGATAAGCCCACGTCCATGTAAAAGAAGCAGCGCCATCTGTTGAAATCAATTGTGTATAGTCGTAATAAGGCACTTCTATCCCCTGCTTTTGGCTGGGTGGTACGAAAGCAATATCAGTTCCCGATTGCCATACGCTTGGCCATCCCTGTGCATCGCTTTTGTTATAAAAGGCAGCCATTTGATTTATTAAGCCAACTACTGCCGCATCAAAGCTCAAAGAATCGGTGAGGCTTTCGGGAGCGTAGCTTGAATACAATTTTTCATTAAGAAAGCTTTTGTTACAGGAAGAAGTTACCTGTACGATACAATAAGCTCCCAATAATATTGTGATATACTTTTTCATCTCGAAATGTTTTGTTTTTAACAAGGCAGAAACACAAATCTTTTTTGTTATTAACGCAGTCCTACATTAACACCCAGGATAAATGATCTGACAAGGGGATAGTTATTATCCCAGCCGGTGCTTCCCCTGAACGTAAAGTCATTCTCAGGGTCCCAACCTACCCAATTGGTAAAGGTGTACAAATTGCGGCCACTGAGATAGAAGGTTAAACTGCCAAGCCCTGTTTTATCCAGGATCTTTTTTGGTGTAGTATAGCTTAAGGTAACATCCTTAATCCTTGTGTAGTTGTCTTTCGACGGATATCCATACCCTCTGGTATTGGTATAACCTAATGAAGGACGGCTGTTACTTTGGTTATTGGTAGTCCAGTAACCAACTTCAGCAGCCGTGTTCATACGTCCTGCCTCATCTGCCCAGGTAAGGTTTACGTTGTTACGTATAGCACCCTGGAAGGTTTGAATAAAGATGTTCAGGTGCCAGTTCTTATAATGGAAGGTATTGGTTAAACCGCCGATCCATTTAGGCAGGGGTGATCCCTGGATCATTTTGTCTGCCGCTGTTATGCTGGTATCGCCATTGGAATTGGCAAATTTTAAATCGCCGGGTTTGGCTCCATAATCCCAGCCGGTTGTTTTTTCGCCTGTTTGCCAAACGCCTACCATTTTATAATCATAGTTCACTCTTACAGGCTGACCAATAAACCATTTATTACCCAGATCATCTTTGCCATCGCCATATATTTCAACGATCTTGTTCCTGTTGGCTGAGAAGTTAATAGTGCTTTCCCATCTGAAATCGCCCGACTTCACGTTAATGGTATTAAGCATTAATTCAATACCCTTGTTTGATACTTTACCCAGGTTATCCCATACCGAAGAATAACCGGTTGCTGCAGGCAGATTGCGTTTCAGCAAAATATCATTGGTTCTAGTTTTATACAATTCAATAGAACCACTGATACGGTTTTTCAAAAGGGTAAAATCAATGCCCACGTTTAAACCGGTGGTTGATTCCCAATGAAGATCTTTTTTCCCCAGCACCGATGCCAGTACACCTATTGTACTTAACCCATTAAATGGCTGCCGTACGATTGACTCGGTACTGTTGGTGGCATTCGGGTCAATGGCCTGATTACCCGATTTACCATATGAAACACGCAGCTTCAGGTTGTCAACATATGGCACCGTTTTCATAAATTCTTCGTTGCTGATGTTCCAGCCGAAGGCAGCGGAAGGAAAAACGCCGTATTTACTGGTGCCGGAGCCAAAAGCAGAGTAACCATCACGACGGGCGGTAACAGTTAAAAGATAACGACTGTCGTAGTTATAATTGATACGGCCCATTTGCGAAAGCAGGTCGGCCCTGTTGGTGTATGAACCATAATAATTGATATCATTGATTTTGATAACAAAGCCCGGGCTCAACGTGGCTGCAGCACCCATGTCGTTATACGACAACAAATCATTTGCAAAACCCGAAGCAACTGTACTGGTGATAAAATAATCGGTGCGCTGTGCGCTATACAAACCAGTAAAATCTATATGATGTTTTTGCCAGTCTTTAGTATAGGTTAAAATGTTTTCAATGATCCATGTCTTATTTTCAGAGTTGGTAACGGTAGCTGTTCCCAACAGATCGTTCGATTTTCTTCCGGTATATAAGGCGCTTCTTCCCGGTAAATACGACCAGCCGGCATTTACCCGGTATTTCAGTCCTTTAATGGGTGTTAGTTCAGCATAAAAATTGCTGTTCAGATTGTTGCCGCGTTCAATGCGGTCGTTATACAATCCCAGCAGCGGGTTTGCATACAACAACTCTTTGTACATGGGATAGATCTCATAATCACCCTGTGCATTGCGTAAGGTGCCATAGGGACTCATGGCTGCACCCAGATAAAAATTGGCCCTGCCCCCATCGTAATTATTGTTGGTATAGAACAGCGACGTACCTACTGACAAATAACTGGTAAGATTCACATCAAGATTTGAACGTACGCTGGCGCGGTGATACTGATAACCTTTTACAGCACCTTTCTGATTCAGGTAATCGCCTGACAGAAAATACTTCACGTCTTTGGTGCCGCCCGATATGCTGACGTTATGATCCTGTATAATGCCCTGCTGGGTTACTTCTTTTATCCAGTCAACCGTTTGCCCTTTGTTGTAGTTGGCTATTTCATAGTCATTGCCTAATATGGTGGGTTGTGTTTGAGTTGGGTTTTGTTGTTTCCACCAGTCGGCATATTTCTGAACATATCCTTCGGGACTAAGAGGTTTCATTATATGGGCCAGATTCTCCAATCCGGCATAACCATTATACTTAATAACCGGCTTCCCCGAAGTACCTCTTTTGGTGGTAATGAGTATTACCCCATTTGAGCCACGGGTACCATAAATGGCAACTGCCGAAGCATCTTTCAATATTTCAATAGAAGCAATGTCGTTTGTGTTAATATCGTTGATATTACCGCCCGTGGTGCTAAAGGGAACACCATCTACTACTATAAAAGGAGAAGTATTGGCATTGATAGAGTTCAATCCTCTTATATTAACTGTAGCGCCGCTACCGGGAACAGAAGAATTCTGTGTAACGCTCAAACCCGGCACCGAGCCTTGTATAGCCTGGTATACGTTGGTTACGGGCAATTCAGATAAACGCGATTTGGGTACTGAAGATACGGCGCCTGTTACGTCTGATCTTTTTTGGGTACCATAACCTACTACAATTACCTGGTTTAAGTCGGCCACATTTTCCTGCAGCACTATATCAATCGAATGCCGGCCCTTTACAGGCACTTCCTGATCAATAAAGCCCACGCTGCTAAAAACCAGCACGGCATTTTCGTTCGTAACATTTAGGGTAAATACACCATGTTCTTTGGTCGTAGTTCCATTGCTCGTGCCTTTTTCCTGAACGGTTACATTCGGCACGGGCATATTGCGGGTGTCGGTAACACGACCCGTCACTTCAAAGGCAAGCGGAGTGCGGGCTTCAACAGCCAGTTTCTGCTCGGTTGAGATGACTATTAAGTCGTTACCGACAATCTTAAATGTGAGGGCCGTGTTGTTGAGCAGTTTCCTAACTACATCACCTACCGGCTGCGCCTGCACATTTATATTGACCTTTTGTTCTTCGGGTAAAATTTCTTCATTGTATACAAACCTGAAATATGTTTGCCGCTCGATTATTTTGAAAGCAGTGCGCAATGATGCATTGGCCAGTTTAAGGGTCACTTTTTCCTGAGCAAAGCCATTGTACGCCATCGACTGAAAAGAAAAAAAGCAAATAAGCAGAACAGTCATTTTCATCAGCAGCAAGCATTTGATAACAGGGGTAGGGCATAAGAATGACCTACATCCATTTTTTTTCATAACTTAGTTTTGAATAGTTAAAGGATGAAAAATACTCGTACGAAGCGGGATTTTCTGAATTTAACTCCAACGGGGAATGCGTCAACATTCTCCGTTTTTGTTTTTTAGGGAGAAGTTTAGGTCTGTTTTTTCATGCATTTAGTTTTGGTTGACAATCGTTTTTTACACCACATAGCGTGCCACTGCCGTATATGGTGAAAGAAGCAACAATAAGGTTTAATGGTTATTACCAAACGATCACCTGATCGCCTTTTATTTCATAATGGAATTTTATGGAGAAGCTAAGCGCTTCCATTACTTCGTTCAGTGATTTATTTTCAAAAACGCCCCTGAAATGGAGTTTTTTGAGCGATTCATTTTTTACAACAAAAGTTACATTATACCACCGTTCTATTTCGGGCGCTACACGTTCGAACGGTTCGTTTTCAAAAGCCAGTTTGTTCTTTACCCACATGGTTTCGTAATGAGAGGCCGAATCTTGTTTATACGGCTGCATTTTGCTTAACATCATCACAGGTTCTTCTTCAGCAACAGGTTCATTTTGCTGCCGGCTATTATTTATTATGGTAGTATTATCGTTCTTTACAATCAACTTTTCGTCGGGTTTTAGTATGATCTTCTTATCAGGGCTGTTATGTAAGGTAACTTCTACAGAACCCCTGATCAGTGCGGTTTCCGTAGTTTTTTCGCCCGGATAGGACCGCACATTAAAAGCAGTACCCAGTACTCTTACATCAATAGAATTTGTATGAATGATAAATGGGATCCTTTGCCCTGTTTTTTGTGAGGTAGCATGAGCTACATCGAAATATGCTTCACCGGTAAGGTTTACTTCACGGGTGTTACCCAAAAAGTTTTGATCGTAGGTTAGCTTACTGTCTGCATTCAGCCAAACCTGTGTACCATCGGGCAATTCTATTTTCGATTTTGAACCGGGCCGCGTACTGATTGTATTTTTGGCAATAACCGGTTTTGTGTTACTTTTTTCAGTGTTAGACCAGGTCAGAAAAAATACCAGTGCACAGGCTGCTGCACCGGCCGCCAGCCAAAGCCATCGGTATCTTCGAGGGCGGTTTATTTCAACTACAGGCGTGTTATTATCAGCCTGATCGTTTTCAAACTGCAAAGCGGGTGCTGCCAGGTGATTGCTAAGCCGTTGCAGGTGTTTATCAAAATTGCCGGCATTAACTGACGATGATTGTTGTCTGCTATGCCAAATATTCCGCATAATTTCTGTACGCATTCCCAATTCGGGATATTGCTGTAACAGCGCGTTAAATTCTTCTAATTCTTCTGCAGTAGCTTCACCCGAAAGCTGTAAACTAAACAGTAACCAGACTCTTTCTTCATTCATAATGATATAGGCTGTATAGTATAAGACAAGAGATTGGAAGAAGAAGTACCAAAGGAGTTGAAAAAAAATATTGAATATTGATTGATCAATATAGAATTTTGAAGAAAAGGCAGACCCCTACTTCTTACTTTTTACTCCATATTTCTGTGTTCGCACGTAAGCGGGAAGCGCTTCGGCTACTTTT
>Ga0068855_100003685_pt1 | contig 18743 bp, 12 predicted proteins | sample KBSCornC52_FD_66592 | JGI IMG/M metagenome (GOLD analysis project Ga0068855, IMG submission 66592) | Corn rhizosphere microbial communities from Kellogg Biological Station, Michigan, USA - KBS Corn C5-2 | ecosystem: Host-associated > Plants > Roots > Rhizosphere > Soil ...
AACACGCAGAAGGATGGCCTCGTCGTTCCGGCCAGCGTCATCCAGCACGGCCCGGATGGCACTTACGTCTTCGTCGTGCAGGACGACCAGACCGTCCAGATCCGCGTGGTCCAGGTGGCGCGGAAGGAAAACGGCGACATGGCCCAGACCGAGGATGGTGAAGCGCTCATCGAGAGCGGCCTCGCCGAGGGGGAAAAGGTCGTCGTCGATGGCCAATACAAATTGCAAAACGGTTCCAAGATCGTCGTCTCCCATGCCGGCGGAGCGGCCACGGCGGGCGCGCCCGCGGCCGGCGCCAAGCCCGACAGCCACGGACAAGGCGGACACAAGAAGAACAGCGAATTGAAATGATCGGCGCCCACCGCGCCGTCTATCGATGAATATTTCCGAGCCCTTCATCCGGAGGCCCATCGCCACCTCATTGCTGATGGTCGGCGTCATCATCATGGGCATGCTGGGGTACTTCCTCCTGCCCATCTCCGCGCTGCCGCCGGTGGATTTCCCGACCATCCAGGTGGTCGCGCAATATCCCGGCGCCAGCCCGGATGTCATGGCCTCTTCGGTGACCACGCCGCTGGAGCGCAATTTCGGCCAGATCAGCGGTCTGGCGAGCATGACCTCGGTCAGCTCTTTCGGGAACACCACCGTCACTCTGCAGTTCGTCCTCGATCGCGATATCGACGGCGCCGCGCAGGACGTGCAGGCCGCGATCAATACCGCCTCCGGCGTGTTGCCCAAGAGCATGCCGAATCCGCCCACCTACAGCAAGGTCAACCCCGCGGATACCGCCATCATCAGCCTCGTCCTCACCTCGGATACGCTGCCGCTGCAGCAGGTCAACGACAAGGCGGACACCATCCTCGCGCAGAAGCTCAGCGAGGTCAGCGGCGTCGGCCTCGTCACCATCGAGGGCAATCAGAAGCCGGCCGTGCGCGTGCGCATCAACCCCGCCGCCATCGCTTCGCTCGGCACGAGTCTCGAGGACATCCGCACCGCGCTGACGAATAACAACACCAACCAGCCGAAGGGCAACTTCGACGGTCCGAAGCAATCCTACGCGATCGGCGCCAATGACCAGATCTTCACCGCCAAGGAATATGGCGAAGTCATCGTCGCTTACAAAAACGGCGCGCCCGTCCGCCTGCGGGACATCGGCCAGGTCGTCGATGGCGTGGAAAATGTGCGCCTCGCCGGTTGGGTCAATGACAAGCCCGCGGTCATCCTCGACATCCAGCGCCAGCCCGGGGCGAACATCATCGAGACCGCCGACCGCATCAAAGCGCTGCTCCCGAAGCTGCGCTCCATGCTGCCGCCGACGATCAAGCTGGAGATCCTGGCCGACCGCACCGAGACCATCCGCGCTTCGGTGAAGGACGTGCAGTTCACGCTCATGCTCACCGTCGTCCTGGTCGTCGCGGTCATCTTCGTCTTCCTGCGCAAATTCTGGGCGACGGTCATTCCCTCGGTTGCCCTGCCGCTCGCGATCATCGGCACCTTCGGGGTCATGAAGCTCATCGGCTTCAGCCTCGATAACCTTTCGCTCATGGCGCTGACCATCTCGACCGGCTTCGTCGTCGATGACGCCATCGTCATGATCGAGAACATCGTGCGCTTCATCGAAATGGGCGATCCGCCCATGGAAGCCGCGCTCAAGGGCGCGAAGCAGATCGGCTTCACCGTCATCTCGCTTTCCGTCTCGCTCATCGCCGTCTTCATTCCGCTGCTCTTCATGACGGGCATCGTCGGCCGCCTGTTCCGCGAGTTTGCCATCACGCTCAGTATCGCCGTCGTCGCCTCCGCCTTCGTCTCGCTGACCCTCACGCCGATGATGTGCGCCCGCCTCCTCAAGCCGGAGCGCGAGGAAGATCAGGGCCGCTTCTACCACGCCACGGAGAGGATGTTCCAGTCGATGCTCAATCTCTATGAGACCGGCTTGAAGTGGGTCATGGCCCACCAGTTCTTCACCCTCATGGTGGCCGTCGGCACGCTCGTCGCCACGATCTATCTCTACATCATCGTGCCCAAGGGCCTGCTGCCCCAGCAGGACACCGGCCTCATTCTCGGCGTCACGGATTCCGCGCAGTCGATCTCCTTCAAGGCCATGGTGGAGAAGCAGCGCGCCATCGCGGAAATCGTCCGCAAGGATCCGGATGTGCGCAACGTCAGCTCGTTCGTCGGCGGTGGGGCGGTCAATGCCACGGTCAATAGCGGCCGCATGAATATCCAGCTCAAGGCGCGCGAGCAGCGCAAGGAAGACGCCAGCGAGATCATCAACCGCCTCCGCGAAGCGACCAAAAACGTCGAGGGCATTTCCCTCTATATGCAAGCGGTCCAGGACGTGCAGATCGACAGCCGCCTCAGCCGCACCCAATACCAGTACACGCTCGAGGATGCGGATGAAGAAGAGCTCGCCGAGTGGGCGCCCAAGCTCCTCGCCAAATTCCGCACCCTGCCCGAGCTCTCGGACGCGGCGAGTGACCAGCAGTCGGATGGCTTGCAGATCAGCGTGGACATCGATCGCGAGCAGGCCTCGCGTTACAACGTCCTCACCCAGGCGATCGACGACACGCTCTACGACGCCTTTGGCCAGCGCCAGGTCTCGATCATCTTCACCCAGCTCAACCAGTATCGCGTCATCCTCGAGGTCGAACCGCACTTCCAGCTCACGCCCGAATCCCTGTCCAAGATCTACGTGAAGAGCTCGACCGGGCAGATGGTCCCGTTGAGCGCCTTCGCCAGCCTCAAGACGGTCACCGCGCCGCTCTCCATTCTACACGAGGGGCAATTCCCCGCGGTGACGCTCTCCTTCAACTTGAGCCCGGGCAGCTCGCTCGGCGCGGCCGTGGAAGCGATCCAGAAAGCCCAGCAGGACATCCAGCTCCCCGACACGGTGGTGACTTCCTTCTCCGGCAGCGCCGCGGAATTCCGCTCCTCGCTGGCCAGCGAACCTTTCCTCATCCTCGCAGCCATCGTCGTCATCTACATCGTGCTCGGGGTGCTCTATGAGAGCTACATCCACCCGATCACCATTCTCTCCTCGCTGCCTTCCGCGGGCGTGGGGGCGCTGCTCGCGCTCATCATCTTCCACATCGATATGTCGCTCATCGCGCTCATCGGCATCATCCTCCTCATCGGTATTGTGAAGAAGAACGCGATCATGATGATCGACTTCGCGCTCGACGCCGAGCGCAACGAAGGCATGCCGCCGGAGCAATCCATTTACCAGGCGTGCCTGCTCCGTTTCCGGCCGATCATGATGACTACCTTCGCCGCGTTGCTCGGCGCCCTGCCACTCGCGCTCGAGAACGGCACCGGCTCCGAACTGCGCAAGCCGCTCGGTATCGCCATCGTCGGTGGGCTGTTGCTCTCGCAATTCCTCACCCTCTACACTACGCCGGTCATCTATCTCTATCTCGATCGCATGGGCCTTCGGGTCCGCCAGTGGCGCGCGCGCAAGGGGCTGCCCGGCCTGCATGAAGAGACTTTGCCGGCCGCCAGTCAGCGCCCCGGAGTCGGCGTGTAGCCATGAATATTTCCGAGCTATTCATCCGCCGGCCGGCGGGGACATTCCTCCTCGCGGGGGGGCTGTTCTTCCTCGGCGTCGTCGCCTACCATTTCCTGCCGGTGGCCCCGCTGCCGCACGTCGATTTCCCGATGATCTCGGTCGGTGCGTCCCTGCCCGGCGCCGATCCGCAGACCGTGGCCTCCTCGCTGGCCGCGCCTCTCGAGCGGCGCCTCGGTGAAATCGCCGGCGTCACGGAGATGACTTCCACCAGCTCGCTCGGCGCCACCGGCATCGCCATTCAATTCGACCTCGATCGCGCGGTCGACGGCGCGGCTCGCGACGTCCAGCGCGCGATCGACGAAGCGGCGGCCGATCTGCCGATCAACATCCCCACCCTGCCCTCCTGGCGGAAACAAAATCCCGCGGACGCACCGATCCTCATTCTCGCCATGACCAGCGAGACCCGGGAACCAACGCAGGTCTTCCAGTACGCCGACGAAATCGTCGGCCAGCAACTCGCGCAATTGAAGGGCGTCGGCCAGGTGGTCATCAGCGGCGCGGAAAAATCGGCGGTCCGCGTGCAGGTCAATCCCGCCGCGCTGGCTTCCACCCAGATGAGCCTCGAAGACGTCCGCAACTATCTCCAGCAGGTGAATGTGGACATGCCGAAAGGCAGCGTCGACGGCGACAAGGCCTCCTACGCCATCTACAGCAACGATCAACTCCGCGACGCCGGCGAGTATCGCAATCTCATCCTCGCCACCAAGAATGGCACGCCCATCAAACTGAGTTCGGTGGCCAACGTCGTGAATGGCGTGGAGAATTCCCGTCTCGGTGGCTGGGCCGGCACAAAGCCCGCCGTGCTGGTCATCGTTTTCAAGCAGCCCGACGCCAACGTCATTGCCACCGCGGATCTCGTCAAGGCCGCTCTGCCCACCACGGAAAAGTGGCTCCCGCCCAGCGTGCACCTCGACGTGATCAGCGATCGCACCATCACCATCCGCGCCTCGGTGGAGGAAGTGCAGTTCTCGCTCATGATGAGTATCGCGCTGGTCGTGATGGTCATCTTCCTCTTCCTGCGGCGCTTCTGGCCCACCTTCATCGCCAGCGTCACCGTGCCGCTCTCGCTCGCCGGCACCTTCGGCATCATGTACGTGCTGCACTACAGCCTGGACAACATTTCGCTCATGGCGGTGACCATCTCCGTGGGCTTCGTGGTCGATGATGCGATCGTCGTCATCGAGAACGTCTTCCGTTTTGTCGAGGCCGGCGAAAAGCCGATGGACGCCGCGCTCAAAGGCGCCAAGCAGATCGGCTTCACCATTATCTCCATTAGCCTTTCGCTCATCGCCGTCTTCGGCCCGTTGCTTTTCATGGGCGGCTTGATCGGACGCCTCTTCCACGAATTCGCCGTCACCCTCAGCGCGGCGATTGTCGTTTCCGGCGTCATTTCGCTGACTCTCACGCCGATGATGTGCTCGCGCTTCCTCAAGGCCGAAGCCGCGCATCCGCAGAAGATGAATTTCATCCAGCGCTGGAGCGAAGCAGGCTTGAACTGGATGGTCAGCAATTACGAGAGCAGTCTGAAGTGGGTCCTCCGCCACCAGCTCCCCATGCTCCTCATCACCCTGGTGACGATCGGCCTGACCATCTGGCTTTACGGCGTGGTCCCGAAAGGCTTTTTCCCGCAACAGGACACCGGCCAGATGCACGGGACCACGGTGGCCGGCCAGGACGTTTCCTTCCCGCAGATGGTCAAGCTCCAGGGGCGCATCTCGCAGATCCTCATGGAGGATCCGGCCATCGATACCTTCAGCTCCTTCATCGGCAGCGGTTATCGCAGCAGCAGCGTGAACAACGGCAGCTTCTTCCTCAGCCTCAAGCCGAAATCCGAACGCAAACTCAGCGCGGATGAAGTGATCGCCCGCATCCGCAAAAAGACCGCGGGCATCGAAGGCATCCGGCTCATCCTCAGCCCCGACCAGGACATTCGCGTGGGCAGCCGTGGCGGCAGCAAAGGGCAGTATCAATACGCGCTGCAAAGCGGTGATCTCGAGGATCTCAACCAATGGACGCCGAAGCTCATGGCAGCGCTGGCCAAGCATCCGGAGATCAAGGATATCGACAGCGATCTGCAGACCCGCGGACTGCAGACCACGGTCGTGGTAGACCGTGATGCGGCCTCCCGCCTCGGCGTGTCCCCCATCGATGTCGACAACACGCTTTACGACGCCTTCGGCCAGCGGCAGGTCTCGACGCTCTACGAGCAATACAACCAGCATCATGTGATTCTCGAGGTCGATCCGAAGTTCCAGACCGATCCGAAATACCTCAACCAGATCTACGTCAAGTCCGCCACCGGCGCCCTGGTGCCGCTCTCCTCGGTCTCCAAGTTCCAAACGAGCAACGCCTATCTCACCGTCAGCCACCAGGGCCAATTCCCCTGCGCGACGATTTCCTTCAATCTCGCGCCGGGCATCTCGCTCGGCCAGGCGACCGAGATCGTCGACCAAACCAAGCGCGAGCTGAACATGCCGTCCTCGATCAACGGCAGCTTCCAGGGCACCGCGCAGGTCTTCCAGCAATCGCTCTCCAGCCTGCCCATCCTGATCCTCGCCGCGCTCATCACCGTCTACATCGTGCTCGGCATGCTCTATGAGAGCCTCATTCACCCGATCACCATTCTCTCCACGCTGCCCAGCGCGGGTCTCGGTGCGCTGCTTGCGCTGATGCTCTTCCACTCCGAGCTCTCGCTCGTCTCCTTCATCGCCATCATCCTCCTCATGGGCATCGTGAAGAAGAACGCCATCATGATGATCGACTTCGCCCTCGATGCGGAGCGCCATCAAAACATGGGCCCGGAAGAAGCCATCTTCAAAGCCTGCATCATCCGTTTCCGTCCAATCATGATGACCACGATGGCCGCCCTCCTCGGCGCCGTCCCGCTGGCCATCGGTATGGGCGTCGGCGCGGAACTGCGTCAGCCGCTGGGCATCGCCGTCGTCGGCGGCCTCATCGTCTCACAGATCCTCACCCTCTACACCACGCCGGTCATCTACCTCTTCTGGGAGCACCTGCGCCTCTACTTCCGCGGCCCGGAAAAACACACCGCCGGGGAAATGGACTGGGAAGGGGCGCGGTGAGAACCGCCAAAGAGCATTTCCGAATAGCAACAGCGTTCCTGTCAGCAAGCGCCAGGCAAAGGGGCGCGAAGCGCTGGAAAAAAAGCCTGTCATCCTGAGCGGAGCGGGGAAGCATGGGCGGAGTCGAAGGACCTCTGATTTCCGTGGGTTTTTGCGCGGAGCCATTACGCGCGGTACATGCCCACAGCCTCATTTTTTTCACCGCCTTCGCCCGGGATATTGGAGGTCCTTCGACTACGAGCCCCGCCACCTTCGCCCCCGGGGCGCTCCGCTCAGGATGACATTGTTTTTCCGCAGCGCTTCGCGCTTCCCCTCTGCGACCTCCGCGCCTCTGCGTTTACCCCAAAAGCCCCCGCATCTGCCCCACCGACGCACTCCCGGAAGTCCCCAATTGATGGATGACAATCGAAGAAGCCAGCGCCGCAACACTCAACGCCTCGCGCAATTCCGCGCCCCCCGCGAGCGCTGCCGATAGATTCGCCGTCACCGAATCCCCTGCTCCCACGACATCGATCGTCCCCCGCAAGGCCAACGCCGGCACATGCTCGCTGCGGCCATCGGGCAATGCACCAACCAACCCACGCTCGGCCATGGTGACGAACACCGCGCGTTGATTCTGCCGCGACAGCTTCACCGCAGCATGGCGGATTTCCTCCAGCGACGATTGCGCCGGCATCCCCGTGAGCGCGGAAAGCTCCGCCGCGTTCATCTTGAAAATCACCGAAGAAAACCCGCGTAATCCGCGCCGGCTATCCGCCAGCACAGGAATCGGCGCCGCCTTCTTTTCCAACGCTTCCACCCGCGCCAGCACGGACTTCGTCACCACACCCGTCTCCTCAACGTCGACCTGGTCCATCAAGATCACCGCATCAACAGCCCCGCGCAATTCCTCCACGGAGTCCGCGATCCGCTCCGCGACCTGCGCCGGTGTCGGCGTCCAGTTCTTGGAATCCAACCGGTTGAGTTCCCGCGGCGGCTGTCCCGGTTCCATGATCAACGGCTTGCAATAGGTAAACGTGCGTCGCGCCGACGTCTGAAAAAAGTGTGTCGCGTCCACGCCCGGCAGCGCGCCCAGCGCCCGCAGCAATTCATATCCCTCGCCATCTTCCCCGCAAAACCCAACGGGAAAAATCTGCCCCACGCCGAGCGTGACGAGATTGTTGAGAATCGTCCCCGCGGCCCCCGGCTGCGAACGCACCCGGGCGACATTGTAGACCGGTAAGCCCGTCTCGATCGAAACCTCCGTCCGCGCCGGATCGATCTCCAGGTATCGGTCGAGGCAAAGATCGCCGACCACGGCGATGCGCAATTTCGAGTAGCGGCCGGCAATTTCTGAAAGGCGATCCGGGGTCATGCGTTCTGAAGAGCGTGTGCGAGATGATGCACGAAGGCGGCGTTGTCGCTTTGCAGGTAGTGCATCGGTGCGCCCATGCGGGAGAAGCTTTTGCAAAAGCGCAGGTAGTAAGCGGCGTTGGTCTTCGGCGGCTCGCCCTTCGTCCAATCCCACCCGCCGCCATCCTGCAAATCGACCACGTAGATATGGTGTCCCTGCACGATCTGCCGCCCGGACTGCAGCCGCAGGTTATTCACGCAGCTGAGCGATTTCTCGAAAACCTGCGGACCCATGATCGCCGACCCGACCGACAGCACGACGCCGCCATCGAGCCCTTCCACCGAGCCGCCGAACAATTTGAAATCCATCTCTCCCGCGCGACCGATCACCGCACCGTTGAAAATCGGATGATTGGAAATGATGTCGTAGCCGATTCCCGGATGCACGGTCATCGGCACGCCACGTTTCCACGCCGAGACCAGGATCGAAGCCTGTTTCCAGCGATGCTCGATCGCCACGCGCCCCGAAGACACGCGCCCTTCGCGCAACGCCTGCAGCAAGTCCGCCCGCGCCGCGGTCAGCGGATGCCCCGGCTCCGCCGCGATGCTTTGCGCCAGCGCTTCCGCGCTCGGCACATTCGCGCCGTCTTCCGCGATATAACGCCCCAGCGAACGCCCATAGCCGAGCCCATCCAACGCGCCGGCCATGAGCGCGAGGTGAATGTTCGTCGCCGTCTCGTGCCAGGTGCCGAAGGTGCCGCTGGCCACATTCATCTCCACGCTCTCGGTGGAAGCGCCGAACCACGCGTATTCCCAATCGTGAATCGTCCCCGCGCCATTCGTCGCCAGATGCGTGATCCATCCCTGCTCCATGAGCCGGTCGAGGATCAACGCCGTGCCGTTGCGCAGCAGGTGCGCGCCGTAGAGCAGCATGACGCTCGCTCCACGCTGCTTCGCCGCGCGAATATGCTCCGCCGCTCCCTGGATCTGCCGCGCCAACTCCGCCGACACCGGTTTCGGCGCGGAGTCCGGCGGAATGAGGATATCCTCCGCGCGAGTCAGGCTCTTCCGCTCGGCGAGCGGAAATACTTTCAGTTTCGACAGGTCGAGCGGCGGCACCGGCTTCATTTTTGCAGGAGGTACTCGACCAGCGCGATCGCATCGCGGAAATCCGGCAAGGCCGCATCCGCACCCGCCTCGAGCAACTGGCGTCGCTTGAACGCATCCATCACGCCGGAACCGTTGTGATCTTCATCGCTGCAGACCGCAATCGCCAGGCCGCCGAGTTCTTTCGTCGCCGAAATCTCCACCGGCCCATCGCCGAAGGACAACAGGTGCTCGCCTTGAATCCCTTCTTCTTTCAGCAGTCGCTGAAACACCTCCATCTTCGAAAAGGAGGTCGGGTCCGCGGGACTGCCGTAGATGTGTTCGCCAAAATACTGCGCGAGATCCAGCGCCTCCGCCTCTTCGCGGACGCGATGCTCGATCGTGCTGCTGAGGACGATCGGCTTGATACCGAGCTCGCGCAGACGCTCCAGCAATGGCCGCGCGGCATGCACGACAAAGGCATCGTGCGGCACCGCCCGGCTGCGAATCGACAGCAGCCGCGCCGCGATTTCCGCATCGAGCTCATCCTGAAATTCCCGCCGCAAATCTTCGGCCACCACTTCCTCGCCCGTCCGTTCCTTTACCACCTCGGCAAAGCGTTGCATCTGCATGATAGTCGGGCGCCCGTTCAAACCAAAGACGATGCTGTTGAACAGCGCCGTCCGGTCCTGGGCGCTCTCTTCATCCTGCAGCGGGAGATGACGCCCGAAAACGCCGAACATGATCTCCGGCCAGCCATGGCGCACCCACGAGAGCGTGCCGTCGAAATCGAAGACGACATGCGAGATGCCGGGACGCGGCACGAGGCTCGGACGCACCTCTGCGTCGCCGGTGAACTGGGGCAGAGGACGGGCCGCGGCGCTCATTCCGCGGTCTTCTCCATGAAGGCGTAGCAGATCATGTGGAAGATGTGCATGTGCACGTCTTCGACGCGGCCGTAGTGCGTGTCGTCCACCACGATCACCTGCCCGGCGATGTCCGCCAGCTTGCCGCGCTTCGCGCCGACCATGGCGATGGTCTGCAGCCCATTCTCTTTCGCCCAGGTGAAGGCCTTCACCAAGTTCGGCGAACTGCCGCTCACGCTCGCGGTGATGAGCACATCGCCCGAGCGGGCGAAGTTCTGCAACTGGCGCAGGAAGATATCGTCGTAGCTGTAGTCATTCCCCAGCGCGGTGATCCAGGCGAGATTGTCGGTCAGCGATTGCACGCGGAAGCGCTTGCCCACGGCATCCGAGGAACCCTTGCCGAGATCGGTGGCGAAGTGCGAGGCATTCGCCGCGCTGCCGCCGTTACCGATGGCGAAAATCTGCCGGTCGTTTTCCCAGGCGGTGCGGACGGTTTGCGTCGCCTTCTCGACCGCGTCGAGCGGCACGGAATCGACGGCGCGGTGTTGAGCAGCGATGTAGCTTTGAAGCCAGTTTTTCATAATAGAGGTGTGGTTTTGGAACTGTTGAAGCGGTCCGCCGCCATGAGCAACGCGCCGACCGGCACGGAATCTTCGCGTAGGCCGGCGAGACGCACCTGCGGGCCGGGATGAAAGACATCCATGATGAAGCTCGGCAGCCGCTCGGCAACTGCCGCCCGCAGCGGCTCGCCGATCAGCGACACGCCGCCGCCGATCACGATCACTTCCGGATGCAAAAGCTGCACGACCACGCCGAGCGCATTGGTGAAATGGCCGGCCAGATTCTCCAGCAGCGAGATCGCCAGCGCGTCGCCGGCTTCCAGCGCCTTCACCAGATGCCGCGCCTCGCCGCCGGTGCCGGGATTCTCCCGAACCAGTTGTGCCAGGGTGGATTCCGGCACGTTCTCGACCGCCACGCGAATCGCGCAATCCAGGCTCCAGCCCGAGCAATCGTCTTCCAAAATGCGTTCCGGCCCATGCAACCGCAGATGGCCAAACTCCATCTCCCCGGGAGGCGCCCCGTGATAAATGCGTCCGTCCACCGCGAGCCCGCCCCCAACGCCACTGCCCATGTTCGTATAGAAAACCGGGTTCATCCCCTTGCCCGCGCCACAGATCGCTTCGCCGAGCGTGGCAAGGTTGCTGTCGTTCTCCACGAAGACGGGCAGCGATGTCTGTTCGCGCAGCCAATCCCCCAGCGGGAAATCCGACCAACCGGCGATGTGATACGACTTCCAGATCCGCCCCGTGCGCCAATCCACCGGCCCGCCATAGCCCACACCGATCGCCGACGGCTGCCACTTGGCGATCAACTCTGGCACGCCCTTGGCAATCTGCTCGCGAATCCCTTCCGCCCCACGCGCCCGGTCCACGTCGAAACGCAGCCGGTCCACGATCGCTCCGTCGGCCGTGCCCGCGCAGAGCTGCAATTTCGTTCCGCCGATCTCGACAGCGACAAAGTGAGGCGTCGTCATCATCGGGCTCGGAGGTGAAGATTACGTTCAGTCATCGGAAAATCGGGGGTGAAGCCGGAGTGTGGGCGTGCGGAAAGCATGAGTCAACCTGCCCCCGGCATCGCCACGGGATCATTCGGTCCCGCTGCGCGGGATCAATCGTCATTCGTCATTGGGCATTCGTCATGAATCGGGGTCTGGAAGGGCGCAAACAGTCTTGCACTCCTCGCCCTCCGCGTCTTGCATCTCCACGGCAATCTTTATGCGAAATGCGACACCACTCCGCCCCACCCGCCAGCCGCACGCATTACCGAAGCGTCATCTCCCCGCCCTGGCCCGCGAACGCGCCACCTGGGTGCGACGCCTCGCTCCCGAGTCGCTCTTCCACCGCATCTTCGACTATCTGCCGGACCTCACCTTCTTCGCCAAGGACTCCCGGGGTCGGCTCATGGTGGCCAGCCGTCGCATCTACGAGCTCTACGGACTGAGCGACGACCATGACCTCATCGGCCTCACCGATTTCGACCTGAACCCCGACAGCATGGCTCGCTCCTACACCGGCGACGACGAGCGGCTGCTCTCCGGCCAGGCCCAGGTCATCGAACGGCTCGAGCTGTGGTTCGACCGACAGGGCCTGCCCGATTGGGCGCACGTCACCAAGCTCCCCCTCAAGGACACCCGTGGCCGGATCATCGGCGTCATGGGCGTCCTCCGGCCGCCCGATGCCCGCGAACGCCAGTTCCCCGCCTTCAACGTCCTCTCCCAGGCCGTCCTCCGCATGCGCCAGGGCTTCGGCGGACGCCTCACCATCGAAACCGTGGCCAGCGAATGCGGCCTCTCCCTGCGCGCCATGCAGCGACAGTTCCAACGGGTCTTCGGCCTCACGCCGCAGGAGTTCCTCATCAAAACCCGCGTCGCCGCCGCCTGCCATCTGCTACGCACCACCGCCCGCGCGTTAAGCGACATCGCCGCCGACTGCGGCTTCGCCGATCAAAGCTCTTTTACCCAACTATTCCGCCGATACGCGGGAGTCACGCCGGGGCAGTATCGGAAAGCAGCACGCTGACACCGCGGAAGCCGCGAGCATCACTAATACTACAAAAAGTATCTCCCTCATTGCCGGGATGATACGACGAAGCGAGGAAAGTGGAAGATTTTTTGCAACGGCGGCGGCAAGCGGGACGCAGAGTTTCAGATCGTAGGAGCCCGCTCCCAAAGCGGTTCGCAAACTTTGGGAACGAGACGCTATCAGCCTTCTCCTTGCTTATTTTGCAGTCCGCAAAAGATAATCAGGATGCAAAGGCCAACTGTGAGGAAAAAACCGATCGCCATGGCGTGGGCGGCGACTCCGGAAAGATCGACGTTGATGCCACTGCCGTTTCGCGCTTGGGAACTCTGCGCGTCTTGAATATAAAAATATCCGAACACAAGGGCAACCAGCGGAACGATGCCGGCGATAGCGCCCATAATCCGGTTGTTTGTCCCACTCACACCCATGAGCATGGTCACGCCGGCCAGTCCCGGAATCACCCAAAGATAATTGGCATAGGAGCCGAATTTGGTGAGTTCGAAGGCAGAAACCCCCGCGCCGAAGAGCTGAAACCACGGCATGAAAAACGCCGCGATGATACCCGCCGCCACGCAGGTGACGAGATGGGAGGGAGCGGTATTGGCCTCCACGGCTGTCGATCTCTCCGGAATCCGATAGTCAGCGAACATCGGGTTTTCGATGAGCGTCGTAACGGGAATCGGGCCCGCGGCTCCGTCCCATATCAATGCGGCATCGGCGATGATGGCCCCATTGCTCCACATGCTACGGATCTGCGCTGGAACATACGGCCCCTGCCGCTGATCACCTGAGACAATAAAGCACAGTGTCGTGTCGGATGGTACACCGAGCAACTCACCAATGCTATGCCATTCTTTTTCGTCGCTGCGCCGCACCGTGCAGCGCTTGTTCAGTTTTCCTTTGGCACTCTCGCGCTTTAGTTCGTCGAGGCTGTATTCGTATGTGGGGCCGTCCGGCCATTTGAGCAGGTATTTCATGGGTCCTGGGGGAGATGGGGGATTAGAGGAGAGGCTCGATACGATATCCGGCGCGGCTACCACCACGCTTCTTCTTGGTTTTGTCGCTTATGGCCACAATTTGTTTCGACTGCCATTCTGCAGCAACCGGCTCTCCCGGCTAAAGTTTAGCTACTGCAAATAATGCCTATTTGCAGGTCTGCTGGAAAACGCCGACGAAGTCAAGCGTGAGGTATCACAGACACACACGTATATACTCGGAATCCCTCTCCAGCCGTACCGTTCGGGAAGACAGCGGCATCTGATTTTTGCCGTTCGGGTGGTAGGAAACGCGCTAGATGAAGGCGTCGGAACTAATGGATCCTCCCTAGTCTGGCTCATCTTCCAGAATCCAATGGTAATCATCGGCAACCTCTAATCAATTTTGTCTCCGGCGCGTGATCAGCCCTTTTTCAGGCCGCTTGTGAAAAAGAACGTTTTGGCAGCGGCGGAAGAAGGGTGGCCTGCAAGGCGTTCGTAGATGAACTGGAAAACTTCGTTCCCAATGATGACCGTCTGGTGCTCGGTCACGCGTTGCCCGTCGTTGCTCTCAAGCACATATCGGCGGCTTTCCTGGCCATCAATCGTGGTTTTCTCCTCGCTGGTCAGCTTTCGAGGGTTCTGCTGCTGCATGAACTTCTTTCCGCTCTCGTACATCGCATCACGTCTTTCCGGTGAAAGCGGGGTCGGAAACAAGACGAGTTCGATGATATAGAACTCATCGTTTTGCGTGACACCGGCACGCATCTCAATGATTTCACCGTTCGGCACCGGGGTCTTGTGTTCACTGACCTCGGGTTGAGCCGGCAACTCCGCACCGAATACCACCCTTTCATTCCTGAAACTCTGCGCCGTCCGCATCTCTGCGTTTCCGCCACTCAAAAACTTCTCGGAGCGATGTCCGAATATCCGGGGTTCGTGCTGTTAACCCTGTGATGCCCCTTCCCGCCATGCCTCTCCGCCCCCTTGCTCTCGCGTGGACCTTCCTCTTTGCGGTCACGGCCCCCGGGCTGGCTGGGTTAACGCCCGATCAGGCCCCCCCGACCGCCGATCAGCTCGCCTTTTTCGAAAAGAACATCCGACCGGTGCTGGCGGACAAGTGTTACAAATGCCACTCGGCCAAGTCCGAGAAGGTGAAGGGTGGGCTGGTGCTCGATACCCGCGAGGGCATTCGCATGGGGGGCGATAGCGGGCATGCGGTGGTGCCGGGCAATCTCAAGGAAAGCCTGCTAGTGACGGCGTTGCACTGGAAGGACAAGGATTTGCAGATGCCGCCGGAGAAGGATGGCGGCAAGCTGCCGGACAACGTCATCGCCGATTTCGAAAAGTGGATCATGATGGGCGCCCCGGACCCGCGCGAGGGCGAGGCCAAGGTCGCGACGAGGAAGATCCTCGACCCAAAGGAAGCCAAGGCCACGCTCTGGGCTTTTCAAACGCCCCAGGCGGCGCCGCTTCCCGGAGTGAAAGACACGGCGTGGCCGCGCACCAATGTGGACCATTTCGTCCTCGCGGCGCAGGAGGCGCAGGGGCTGCATCCGGTGGGCGATGCCGATCGCCGGTCGCTGATCCGCCGCCTGTATTTCGATCTCATCGGGCTGCCGCCCACGCCGCAGCAAGTCGAGGATTTCGTGCAAAACAAATCGCCCGACGCCTATGCCAAGCTGGTCGACATCCTCCTCGCCTCGCCGCAATTCGGCGAACGTTGGGGGCGCCATTGGCTGGACGTGGCCCGCTATGCGGAGAGCACGGGCAAGGAGCGCAACTTCACCTACCAGGAGGCCTGGCGGTATCGCGACTGGGTGATCTCGGCCGCGAATGCCGATGTGCCCTACGACCAGTTCATCCGTGAGCAGATCGCGGGCGATCTTTTGCCGGCGAAGAATGGCGCGGAACACGCGGCGCATTTGACGGCGACGGGGTTTCTGGCCATCGGGCCGAAGAGCCTGCAGGAGAAAAACGCCGAGCAATTCCGCATGGACCAGATCGATGAGCAGATCGATACGACGTCGCGCGCGGTGCTCGGCCTGACGGTGGCCTGCGCGCGCTGCCACGATCATAAATTCGATCCCGTGCCACAAAAGGAATACTACGCCATGGCGGGCATCTTCCGCAGCACGGAGACCTTTTACGGCACCGGCGGTACGGGTGTCAAAAACCGCAATGCCTCGACGCTGATTCCGTTGCCGCCGCCCACCGAAGTTCTCGCCTCCACCGACACGCCACCGCCGGAACCGGCCGTCACGAAACCGAATCGCAAGGATAACCCGAAAAAGAAGAACAAAAAGAAGGCCCAGCAGAACGCGCCGGCCACGGTGAATGTGCCGCTGGACGGCGCGGTGATGGGCGTGGAAGAAGGCAAGCCCGGCAATGCCCGGCTGCTGGTCCGCGGCGAGGTGGCGCAGGCGGGTGACGTCGTGCCGCGCGGCATGCTCACGGTGCTTTCGCCGGGCGATGTGCCGGCCATTCCGGCGGAGCACAGCGGGCGGCTCGAACTCGCCGAGTGGATGACGTCCCCGGCGAATCCGCTCACCGCGCGCGTGGAGGCAAATCGCGTGTGGTCGTATCTCTTCGGCCAGGGGCTGGTGCGCACGGCGGATAACTTTGGCGCGACGGGCGAGAAGCCGAGCAATCCCGAACTGCTCGATGCCCTCGCCGTGCAGTTCATGCACGATGGATGGTCGGTCAAGAAACTGGTGCGCTCGCTGGTCCTGAGCCACACCTATCAACTGAGCAGCACCCACGATTCGGTGGACAGCGAGAAGGATCCCGACAACCGGCTGCTCTGGCGCGCGTCGCCGCGGCGGCTCGATGCCGAGGCGATCCGCGATGCACTGCTCACCGCGAGCGGACAATTGCAATTCCAGCCGCCGCACGGCTCGGCGGTGGAGACTGCTGGGAAAGGTTACGTCGGCAAGGGCATCCAACCGGAGCGGTTCACGCAGATCACGGCTAACTATCGCAGCGTGTATCTGCCAGTGGTCCGCGACTTCGTGCCGGAAGTGCTGGATATCTTCGATTTCGCCGAACCAAGCCTGGTGGTGGCGGCACGCGATGTGACCAATGTTCCCGCGCAAGCGCTGTATCTGTTGAACAATGGCTTCGTGCGCGATCAGGCGAGGTCGATGGCCAAGCGCGTACTCGCGCAACCGGTGTCATACGAGCAGCGCATCACGCTCGCCTATGAATACGCGCTGGGCCGTCCCCCGAACCCCGCGGAAGTCGCGCGCGCCGAGAAATATCTGCTCAGCGAAGGCCGCGGGTTACTGCCGGTCAAAGGCGGCAAAGCCGACGATGCCGCGCTGCTCTCGTGGAGCACGTTTTGCCAGGCGCTCTTTGCGTGCGCGGAATTTCGTTATCTGAAATAGATGAATGCGGAATTCGGAGTTCGGAATTCGGAATGGAACAGTGCAGACACGCATGCGTGGTGCAGACCACGTGCGGACGAATTTGAACAAGCGAACGATCGACGCCTGCGTTCTTGGAGTGCGGCGGTGCTCCGCCGCTTTGAAAGCCGGTCGGCGGATTCGGATCGGCGGGTCATAAGCGCCCGCAGCTGGAGGGCCACAGGTTCCGGTGCCCGGCCGCGCGCGCGAAAGCGGCGGAGCACCGCCGCACTCCAAGAACGCAGGCGTAGTAACGCGTGCCCTCAGATTCGCAAACGCTCCCTACACCCGAGCGCTCCACGCAATCCATTTTCAGAACTCATCGTATTCGTCGTCTCCCCTACCAAAGCTTTCCGCCGCTATTAAGCAGACACCCGCGCACTATGAAAACCTATCCTCCACTTCCCTACGATTGCCGTGGCGTGATGCCGCGCATGATGACTCGCCGCGATTTGCTGCGCACGGTTTCCGCCGGCTTTGGTTGGCTTGCTCTAAAAGGCATGATGGCCACCGCCGCGGAGAGCCGCATGAATCCGCTCGCCAAGAAGGAGCCGAACTTCCCCCCGCGGGCCAAGCGCGTGATTTTCCTCTGCATGCAAGGCGGCCCGGCACACATGGATACCTTCGACTACAAGCCGAAGCTGAATGCGGATAATGGCCGACCGGGCGTGGCCAAAGGCGGCGGCTCGCATCTCTTCGGTTCGCCGTTCAAGTTTGATCAGCACGGACAGAGCGGGCTGGCGATTTCGGAGCTGTTCTCGAAAGTGGCGGAGCACGCGGACGACCTGTGTCTGCTGCGCGGGATGCACACCGATATCCCGAATCATGCGCAGGCCTTTGTGGAGTTGCACACCGGCAGCGCGCAATTTGTCCGGCCGAGCCTGGGCGCGTGGACGCTCTATGGTCTCGGCACGGAGAATGAAAATCTCCCGGGTTTCGTGACGGTGAGTCCTCCGCTGCAATTCGGCGCGGTGAATTATGGCAGTTCGTTTTTGCCGGCGGTGTATCAAGGCACGCGCATCGGCGCGCAGCGCGACGAAGGGACGACGGCGGCGATTGGCAATCTGCGAAATCCGGATCTGCCCACGGACCTGCAGCGCAAGCAACTCGATCTCGTGCAGGCGATGAATCGGGAACTGTTGAACTCGACGTCGAATCCCGAGGTCGAGGGCGTGATTGAGTCGTACGAGCTGGCGTTCCGCATGCAGGACGAATTGCCGAAGGTGATGGATCTCTCGAAAGAATCGCCCGCGACGCTGGCCATGTATGGCATTGGCGCCGGGCCGACGAACGATTTCGGCCGGCAATGTCTCATGGCGCGACGTCTCGCGGAGGCGGGCGTGCGGTTCGTCGAGGTCTGCCATGGCGGATGGGATCACCACACGAACCTACACACCCGCATGATGGGCAGTACGGGGGCGACGGATCAGCCGATCGCCGCGCTGCTCACCGACCTGAAACAACGTGGCTTGCTAAAGGACACGATCGTCATGTGGGGCGGCGAATTTGGCCGCACCCCCGACAGCCGCAAGCCGGATGGGCGCGATCACAACGCCAAGGGTTACACGATGTGGCTGGCCGGCGGCGGAGTGAAAGGTGGCCTGAGCTACGGGGCGACGGATGATTACGGCTACCGGGCGGTCGAAAATCCGGTCCACGTGCACGACTTGCACGCCACGCTGCTCGCGTTGCTAGGACTTGATCACGAGAAACTTACGTATCGATATGCAGGCCGCGACTTCCGTCTCACCGACGTGCACGGCGCGGTGGCCAAGGGCATTTTTGCCTAAATCTGCACGGCCCAAATTTCTCCGCGCAACTCGTACCCAAGCCCGCGGTTAAAACACTTCC
>Ga0068855_100003686_pt1 | contig 18743 bp, 15 predicted proteins | sample KBSCornC52_FD_66592 | JGI IMG/M metagenome (GOLD analysis project Ga0068855, IMG submission 66592) | Corn rhizosphere microbial communities from Kellogg Biological Station, Michigan, USA - KBS Corn C5-2 | ecosystem: Host-associated > Plants > Roots > Rhizosphere > Soil ...
ACGTCCCGTCTGCCGCCGGTACCAGCGAAGATCCGCATGAAACAAGCCTCCTTTGCCTCTCTCGTCGCGCTCGGTTTTTTGGCCATCCCGGCGCTTGCGGAGGCCCAGCAAAAACCTGCGGCAGCCGCACCCGACGCCGCACCGAAAACCAATGCCGAGGCGCCCAAGCCGGCCGAGCCAAAGCCGAGCGAAAGCGCGAAGCCCGACGCGACCGCTCCGGGCACGGACAGCGACGTGGACACGGCCGGCGAAGCCTTGCCGGAGGCCACGCCCGCGCCGGCCGCGCCCCCACCGGGCACGCCCAGCGGCACGTTCAACCCGCTGCCCGCGTGGCCTGAGCCCGGCAGCGACGCCGCCGAGCTGAAACGTCAGAGCAGCGAACGCCCGCGCGAAGAAGGCGGCAAATCGGGCGCACATGACGTGTTCGCCGAAGACTGGTGGACGCACGCGCGACCGATCCTCGAGCTGCACGGCAACTTCCGGGTCCGCGCCGAGCTCTTCTATCAATTTTCGCTCGGCCGTCGCGACACGCCGAGCAAAGCAATCTGGCCGCAGCCCGCGGACAACTACTTCGTGTCCAACGGCGGTACGCCCTATGGCCCGAGTACGTGCACCGCAGACGAGGTCAACGCGGGCACCGACACCAACCCGCTGAACGCCAATCACCAGTGCAAGAGCGGCACCCAGGCCGGCGCGAACCTGCGCTTCCGGCTCAACCCCGAGCTACACATCTCCGACAATTTGCGGGTCATCTCGCAGATCGATCTGCTCGATAACGTGGTGCTCGGCTCGACCCCCGGCGAATATCAAGTCACGCCCTCCGCGAACGGCTACGCCGTCGCGCCGCGCAGCGGCTACACGCCGATCGGCTTTTACAGCAGCACGACCAGCCCGCCGCGCTCGGGCGTCAATAGCTTGCGCGACAGCATCGCCGTCAAGCGAGTTTGGGCCGAGTTTGCGACGCCGGTCGGTGAGCTGCGCTTCGGTCGCATGCCGAACCACTGGGGCCTCGGCATCCTGAACAACGCAGGCGACGGCCACGACGACAACTATCAGTCGACGGTCGACCGCATTCAGTTCACGACCGGCATCAAGCCGCTCGACCTGTACGTGACGGGCGCCTGGGATTTCGTCAACGAAGGCGCCACCAGTGACAACCTGGGCATCCCCACCGGTCAGCCTTACGACGTGGCGCAAGCCGACGACGTGACCGAGTACATGCTGCAGATCGCCCATAAGAAGAGCCGTGAGCTGACGCGGCTCTCGCTCGCCAAAGGCGAGGTGGTGATCAACGGCGGCATCCAGGTCACCTATCGCAAGCAGCAGTTGGCGGACGACAGCACCACCCTCACGGGCGGAACCTGCGCTTTGCACGCGGCGGCACTCGGTTGCTCGCCCGGCGATCTGTCGTTCGTGCGCCGCGGCGCATCGGCTTGGACGCCCGACGTCTGGCTGCAGCTCTTGTACAAGCGCTTCCGCTTCGAGACGGAAGCGGTGACCATTCAGGGCAACCTCGACAACGTCACCGACACGGGATCTGCGGCCGCCAACATCGGCTACAAGATCCGCCAGTACGGCATCGCCACCGAGATCGAGCAAAAGCTGGCCGAAGACAAGTTGCACCTCGGCTTCAACTTCGGTTGGGCCTCCGGCGACTCGGATGTGCAAGGGCTCTCGCCGCCGATCAGCGGCCCGGAGAACCAGCACGGCAACCGCACGGATTCGACCTTCCGCTTCAACCCCGCGTACTCGGTCGACCTCATCCTCTATCGCAACATCCTGTCGCGGGTCCAAGGCACCTATTACTTCCGGCCTAGCGTGAGCTACGATTTCTTGCGCGACACCTCGGGCCAAAAGCTCGGCGGCGGGATCGCGGCGATCTGGTCGCGCGCCTCTGAGTTCGCGCAAGCTCCGGGGCACGCGCGCGATCTCGGCGTCGAGCTGAACGGCAGCGTCTACTTCCAGTCCAAGGACGGCGCGCTGAACGACGATCCCAACAAGATCGGCGGCTTCTTCACCAAGCTCGAGTACGGCGTGCTCTTCCCGATGCAAGGCCTCGGCTACGCCTCGGTCGACGCGCCATTGCTGAACGGCGGCGGCCCGGGCACCAGCGCGGCGCAGACGCTGCGCTGGTACATGGGCGTGTTCTTCTGAGCTGAATTCAGCCACGAATCTCCGCGAACGCTCGCGGCTTGGCGGCGGCGCGCCACGTTGTGTAGGATTGCCTCACACGCCATGGCACGGCCTCGCATCTCCGTATTCGCGGCTTGCTTGAGCATCGCGCTGACCGCGGGCTGCGGCAGCAGCAACCCGCTGCCTGGAGCGAGCTCGGGCGGCGGCGGCGGAAACGGCGGCGGCAGCTCGGGGTCCATGAGCGGCGCGGGCACGGGCGGCGTCAGAGCCTGCGATGGCCCCGGGTACCCAAGTCACTCGCCGGCGATCGAAATCGACGAAGTGAACGCCCAGCTCAGCGATCCGAGTGGCACGCCCGTGCCGGACCTCGCCGTGCAGGTGTGCGGCCTCGACATCTGCCTCAACGGCAGTACGGATGCCCAGGGCAAGACGCGGGTCACGCCCCGCGAGGCACTGCTCAGCCCAGCCTTCAAGTACGGCGATGGGTTCGAGTTCGCGAAACTTGCTGCGAAGCTGTCCGACCAGCCCACGCAAGATCTGGGAGCGCTCGTCGCGCTGCCGCTGCCGAGCTACGCCGAAGGCGCGCCCTTTCCCACAGCGGGTGACGTCAGCAACGGCGATGTGACGCTGAGCCTCGCTCCCGGCAGCAAGATCGCGCACGATTTATTGACGTACACGGACGATGCCGAGCTCGTGTTCCGCAGTGTGCCGATCCCGATCGCGGCGAGCGCGCGCGCGCTCGATCCGAGCTTCGGGTTCGAGCTCGCGTACGCGCTTGCCCCGGTCAGCACCACGTTTTGTCCGCCCGCAGAGTTGCGGCTGAAAAATAGCCTCGGCTGGGCGCCGCACACCGCCGTCGAAGTGTTCGTGCAGGGGCTCGAGGTGGACGAGGAGTTTGCGCCGTACGGCGACTGGACCAAGGTCGCCGACGCGAGCGTGAGCGACGACGGCCGCGAGATCGACAGCAGTAGCGGCGGCATTCCGATCTTGTCCTCGCTTGCTCTGCGTAGGAAATGAGCTCGCTTGTCCACTGCCTCATTCAGCCTCCGCTCCTGCTCGTCGCGGTGCTGCGGCTCGCTGCTCGTCCTCTTCGGGCTCAGCGCCTGCGGTGACAATACGCCGAAAATCCCGGCCGAGCTCTTGAACGGCAACGGCTGCGCGGCGCCCGATTATCCGAGCGGTCCGTTCGGCTCGGAAGAAGGCGACACCCTGGCCAACGCTTGCTTCAAAGGATTTCGCGACCCGGCGCGGGTCAGCCACGACCAAGCCTCACTCGAAACGATCGCGTTTTCGGACTACTACGATCCCACGGGCAGCAAGGGCGACCAGCTGCTCTTGATCAACACCGCCGCGGTCTGGTGCTCGGCCTGTCGCAGCGAGCACGAAGGGCTGACGGCAAAGAACGATCAGTATCAGCCGCTCGGCGTGCGCATCGTCAGCACCCTATTTCAAGACGCGGCGCGAAATCCGGCCACGCTCCGCGATCTGAGCGCCTGGGTCGAAACCTTCTCCTCCGACTACGCCATGCTGCTCGATCCGGACTATCAGCTCGGCACGTATGCCTCGGCCGAGACGGCTCCGCTCAATCTCGTGGTCGATGCGCGGACGATGAAGATCGAAAAGAAGCTGCTCGGCGATCAACCGACGATCCTCTGGCCGTTCATCGATGCCGCGCTCGCGAAGCCTTGAGGGCTGCAAAAGGGCCGCGCGCTGGCGCAACGCCGGCGTTTTCTTGAGCGTGGCGAGCGCGCTCGGCAAAGCCTCCGCGCTCGAGCCCACGCGCATTTTCTCCGAGCCCGTCGCGTTCGAGATCACCGAGAGCTCGACCGTGTCGTATAACGTCGACAACCGCGATACTCGCCCAAACCAAGTCTCCACGCGCGCGAACGACAATTGGGGCCTGTTTTACAATCGCGCCAACGTGCTCGCCAATGGCGGCGCCTGGCAAGTGGGCGTGCGCATCGACAACGCCTGGTTTTATCGCTACCCGAACCCCACGCAAATCGGGCTGGATTTGACGCGCGAGCGCCCCGTTAATGCAGGCGGCGCAAGCCCGCCCGACTATTTCAGACAAAAAGTGAACGAGGCGGGCGTGGAGCTCTCGAATCGCTACCTCGATTGGCTCTACCCGGCCAAATACTACGCCACGTACTCGAGCCCCGCGCTCGAGCTCACGCTCGGCGACGGCTACGTGCAGTTCGGACGCGGCTTCGTGCTCAGCCTGCGCAAGCTGGACGAGCTCGCGTCCGATACCACGCTGCGCGGCGCGCGCGTCACCGCCCGCGCCAAGAGCGGTGAATTTTCGCTGCGTGCGACCGGCGTGGCCGGCAGCTTGAACCCCCTGCGCATCGATCCGGCGAGCGGGCGCTACTTGGGCGTGGACGCCAGCGTCACGCCCGGTTTCATGTCCGTGCTGGAAGCGGGCATGCCCCGCGCAGTACCGAGCGATTTCGTGCGAGACACCGGGCAATGCGCGACATTTGCCAGCTGCAGCTACGCGCCGGATCGCCTCTTCGGCGGCCAACTCGAGCTCAGCCGCGGCAGCGCCAAACTCGCGCTGCAAGGCTCACTCTTGACGCGCAGCACGCCGCTCAACGACGACATCGTGCGCAGCGCGCGCCGCGTGGCGACGGGCAGCGCGTCGCTCGAGCTGTCCGATCTCGCCGGTCATGGCGCAGCCTACCTCGAGCTCGCGCTGCAAGATCTGACGCCCGCGGACGCCAGCGCCGCAAAGCCTGCGCCCGGCGGAGCGCTTTACCTGAGCGTCAATGCGTCGGCAGGCCCGCTCGAGCTGCTCTTCGAGGGCAAGCACTATCGCCGCTTCTTTCCGCTGCTCGCCAACGTGAGCCCGCTGCGCGCGCGCGAGTTCAGCACGCTCGCGGCGAGCGCGCCGCCCACGACCGAGGCGCTGTTCACGGATACCGAATTCGAAAACTTCAACACCTGCGTCAGCGGCGGACGCCTGCGCGCGGACCTGGCGCTCTCGCCTCGCGCAACGATCTACGCTTGGCTCGGCTACTCCGAATCATTCGACGAATCACTTTCGAACGATGCCTGCCACGTGTCACGCGCCACGCGGAACCGCGTCTGGGACATAACGAGCGGCTTCGAGCTACACAGCACGGATCGCAAATCCAAAGCCAACCTGTCGGTGGGCAGCCGCGCCGACGACACGGATCGCGCCCTCGTGACGGACGCGGGTGAAACGCAGGTCTTTTACCGCGAAGTCTACAGCCGCCACCAAGCACGCTGGGCGCTCGGCGGCCCCCTGTCGCTCGAGCTTCAGGGCTGGCACCGTCGCCGTCACCAAACCGTGGGCGGCCCCGGCGCACCTTGGAGCGAAGGCGACGAGCTGTTCGGCATCGACTACGCGCCGCATTGGTCGGCAGCGCTCGGCTTCTCTTACGACACGAACCCCGCCGTTCCGCCGACCTACGTCAACGGCCAACTCGGCTATCGCATGAGCTCGGACTCGAGCGTATCGCTGTTTGTCGGGCAACGCCGCGGCGCGCTGCGCTGCGTCGGCGGCGTGTGCCGCGTCTTCCCGCCCTTCGAAGGCGCCTCGCTCGATCTCACTTTGCGCTTCTGAGCTATCCCAAAAACGCACGCTGCTCATTTTTGTTTTTGATGGTCACGCTTCACGTCGCACGCCGTCCCAGCCTTCGGCGTCGCGCCTCGCCAGAGCGGCCCTGTCCCACTCGGACGGCTCAGCGCGAGCTTGCCCGCGCCGAGCCGCGCTGTAGCCACCGCGTGAAGCGCCCACGCCCCAAATTCTCTGGCTCTATCGAGGCGCCGCGATCGCCGCGAGCACGTCGCGGTCGACGCTACTGGCGTCGCCGGTCGTGTAGCCCTCTTGCTTCTTCAAGATCCGGCCGTCGCGGCCGATCAGCACGCTGTACGGCGCGCTGGTTTTCGGATTGTACAGCGCGACCACGCGCGTTTCTTGATCGAGCAAGATCGGAAATGTGACGCCGAGCTTGGACACCGCGGTCTTCACTTGCGCGATCGAGTCGGGCCCGTCGATGGCGATCCCGAGCACGACGAAGCCTTGTGCGCGGTGCTCGCGATAGAGCGCGTCGAGGTGCGGCATGCCGGCGAGGCACGGCTCGCAAAAGGTCGCCCAAAAGTCGAGCAGCACGACCTCTTTGCCGAGGTGCGCGCTGAGCCGTTCACTCTTGCCGTCGACGGTCGAGAGCTCGAAATCCGGTGGCGCGACTTGCGGCGCGGCACGCCCGCTGGGCCCGCTCGCGGCGCAGGAAAAGAGCCACAGCGAGCACCCCGCGAGCCGCAGAAAAGGCACGCTGCGGCGCATCACAGTTTGTCGAGCAGGCTCTGTACGTCGCTGAAATAGGTCGCGGAATAACCCATCGTGATCCGCACGATCGTCATCGTACGGACGTCGATCAGCAGGTTGAGCGGTGTGGCGTCGGAATCGAAGTAGGCGCCCATTTTGAAGCCCGGATCGAGCACCAGCGGGAATTTCACGGCGTGCGCCGGAGTTTCGCCCCAGCGCGCGAGGTCCGCAGGCTGCGCCGGATAGTACGCGACGTCTTCGAACAGCGCGCCCAACATTTCGAGGCCCTTCGGGCGAAGCGTCGCGTACGTGTCGCTGCTGTTCAGATCTTGATATTCGGCGCGGCACACGGTGCACCACACCGCTGAAGCGTTCACCGCCAAGAGCTTGAGATCGCTCCGCCCGTCAGGGTTGTAGAAATCAGACAAGCGCACTTTCTCGAAGCGCGTGACGTCATAATTTGCCTGATCCGGATGCCGCCAACCGAGAAACTCCAGATTCTGGATGGTCGCGCCGCGCGCGGTGCCGTACGGGCCCGGCGGATAATCCACGTACTCGGACACCAATGCCGGCGCGCTGCCGCCCGAGCCCGCCGCGGATGAACCCGCCGCAGACGAGCCCGCCGCAGACGAGCCCGCGCCCTCCATCGTGCTGATCGGCGCGCTCGAGCAACCACAGGCGAGCGAGATCGCGGCGAATCGAAGCAAAGCGAGCTCTTGGTTCATGGCAGTCGATCTCGCACCGGGTAGTGCAGGCAGTGCTGCGCTCGGCTGAAAAAACCGAGTACTATCCAGCACGGTAGCCCCATGCCCCGCCCCGTCAAGCGCGCGCGATTTTCCCGAGCCAGCTCGGCGTCTTGGGCGCGCGCGCGCCTCGGCTTTCGCAGCCTGGCCACGCTTTTGGCGGGCGCCCTGCTCGCTGCCGCCTGCAATAGCGGCCAGCACTCGTCCTGCGACGAAGCCAAGTGCGCGAGCGGCCAGCGCTGCGTCGCCGACGAGTGCCGCCCGCCGTGCAGCACGAGCAGCGACTGCAGCACCGGACAGAGCTGCGCGCTGTGGGGCTTCGACGACGGCACGCAAGGCAGCTATTGCACGGTCTTGCCGGGCTCGGATGCAGCAGCTGGCTCGGCCAACGCCTCGACCACGGGCAGGAGCTGCAGCGCGAATAGCGAGTGCGCGGCGACGCCCGGCGAGTTCTGCGTGAGCGGCACCTGTCGGTCGAGCTGCAGCTCGCACTTCGACTGCCAGGGCTTCGGCGAATGTTTGAACGGCAGCGACAGCGACGGCCATGCCGGTCACTATTGCGACCTCGGCTTGCCGCAGAAGCCCGGCCAATTTTACACGCACTGCCCGTCCGGCACGGATGCCGAGTGCGACAGCGCTGCGGGCTTCTTTTGCGTCGGCGCCGGCGCGGGCGATCTCGATGCCTACTGCACAGCCGATTGTCAGGGCGACGACACGTGTGCGCCGGGCTTTGCCTGCACGCCGCTCACGCGTAGCCCGTGCAGCGACGCCTGCGGTCTCGTCGGCCGCCCGAAAGATCGCCAGTGCGTGCCCTCGGAGCAGATCGGCGCGGGCCTTCCGTTCCAGTGCGGGAGCCACGGCGTGACACGCAACGTGTGCCGCCCGCGCAAGTTCTGCAGCAGTTGCCTGAGCGACGCCGACTGCTTGGCGGCGCCGAACCAAATCTGTGCCGCCGATCAGAGCGGCGCCAAGATTTGCACCGAGCTGTGTGACCCGCTGCATCCCTCTTGCCCGTGGGGCAACGCGGGCGTGTGCGGCGTGTGGGACCAGGCTCTCGGACTCGCGACTTGCGCCCACCGCTTCGGCCAATGCGTGGGCACGGGAAAGAGCTGCGAGCCCTGTGAGAAAGACGCCGATTGCGGCCCGAACAACGCGTGCAACTCCTCGAGCTTCACCGGCGAGCGCTGGTGCGTCGATTTCAGCGTGAGCTGCAGCTGCAATGGCATGGCGAGCGGCGGCTTGTGCACGGGCGGCGGATGTCCGCTCTCGCCGGGCGGCCTCGACATGCAATGCGAGGACGATCCGGCGACCACCGGCTCGAGCACTGGCATCTGTGTCGGGGCGAATACGGCAAGCGGCCTGCTTTCGTCGCTCGGCTCGCCACAAACGGGCTGCTGGCCGGCACGCTGAACCCGGCGCGAGCACCGGCCGCCGGTCCGCTCGCCCGGATCACAAAAGAGTCACTGGCCGTTGCGAGCTTGCCATCATTGTTCGACGAGCCTCGTCTAACCGGCTGATCGTGGGCGGTTCGAAGGCGCACCTTGTGGGTCAATCGCGGAAAGAACTGGCGGATTTTGCCGGGTTTCATCCGCGACCAGACCTGCTGTAGAGTCCTTGCGCCGTCGCTTGCATAAATCGTCGGAAATAACAGGGACGCGCCGTGCCGCATGGTGGTGGTGGGTAGCTACCCGACGCATCGTTAAGGAGTTCTTCGCATGATTCTGAAAAATCGCTTGAAGCCGCTTGGTCTGATCGCCTTCTCCGCTCTCGCCATCTCCAGCCTCAGCGCTGGCTGCAGCGCCGTGAAGGACGCGCAAGACGCGGCCTGCTGCAAAGATTTCGAAGTGGGCGTCGACATGACCAACGTCGACTTCGGCGTGAAGGCGAACATCAAAGGCGAGTTTGCCGCCTTTGCGAACTCCGCATCCGATCTCTCCGCGACGGCCACCGCGTCCGTCGGTGACGTGACCACGGCCTGCCAAAACATCGCCCTCGATCTCGGCGCCGACCCCGCCGACGCGAGTGTCGCCGGCAAGACGGGCACCGACGCACTCTCGGCTTGGTGCGCGCTCGCCGTCGGGCAAATCAAGGCGGACTTCGGCGCCTCTGGCTCGCTCGCCACGAGCGTCTCGATCGACTTCGAGCCGCCGAAGTGCACGGCTTCGCTGACCGCGACCGCCAATTGCCAGGCCTCGTGCTCGGCGGATGCGAAATGCGACATCAAAGCCAATCCACCGACGTGCACCGGCGGCACCTTGTCCGTCGAATGCAGCGGTAGCTGCACCGCTTCCGGCAGCGCCGCCGTGGCTTGCACGGGCAACTGCACCGGCGGCTGTACGGGCAGCTGCACCGCGAGCGGCGGAGTCGCCGTCGATTGCAAAGGCAAGTGCGACGGCACCTGCAGCGCTGGCGCCAAGGGCGGCGCGACGGCCACGGGCACCGGCATCCAGGCGGACGGCAGTTGCGACGGCCAATGCGACGGCACGTGCACGCTCGCCGCGGACGCGCCGAAGATCACCTGCGCCGGTGTGTGCGACGGTCATTGCGACGCAGCCTGCAAGGGCAGCGCGGACGTGAAGGTCAAGTGCGACGGCATGTGCGACGCGGATTACACGCCGCTGAGCTGCTCGGGCGGCAAGCTCGAAGGCGGCTGCATGGTCGACGCCAGCTGCCAAGGCAGCTGCAACGCCAGCGCCAGCGCAAAAGCCACCTGCACGCCGCCGTCGATTGCGGTCACGGCGAAGGCCAAGGCCTCGCTCAATGCGGCAGGCCAGGCGAATCTGCAAACGGCCATTGCCTCGCTCGAGGCGAACCTGCCGAACATCTTGATCGTGTTCAAGGCGCGCGGCGCGGCGTTCACGGCGAGCCTCACAGCAGCGGGCTCGGCCGGCGTGGATATCACCACCAATCACTCGGGTGACATCGGCGCGAAGGGTGCCGTGTGCGGCGTGACCATCGCCGCCACGATCGCCACGGCCGCCGACAATTTCGCCAAGTCGCTCAGCGCGGCGGGCAGTGTCGCCGGCTCGCTCAGCATCAAGTAAGCGAGTCTCGATTGCAGCTGGCGAACGGCATGCTCCGCACGGAGCATGCCGTTCGTCTTTTGTGCCTTCGATGCTGTCACCGGCGCAGTCATTCCCCGCACGAGCGGCAGCCAAAACGTGAGTGGCGCTTTTTCTGCAACTCGACGCGCTGCTGAGCCGAGGTGCAATTGAAAGCCTTGTTCCCGCTTCGCCCGGATATATACTGAGGTATATGAAGCAAATCCTGCTCGAGCTCGATGACCGTTGCGCGCGGGATTTGGAGCGGGTCGCGCCGGCGGGAAAACGTGTCCGCGCCGAGTTCATTCGACTTGCGCTCCGGCGAGCCATCGACCTCGCTCTCGATCGTGCGACCGCGAGAGCGTACGAAAAAACTCCCCTGCCGGCGGATCTCGTTCTGCCGGACCTGATGGGCTGGGACGAACGCAATGAGTTGGCGGTCCATCTGGCGCCGCGCCCGCAACGCGCGAAGAGACGCCGGTGAAGCAGTTCGAGATCTGGTGGGCGACGTTACCGGAACCTGTGGGGCGCCGTCCCATTCTGCTCCTGGGGCGCAGCAGCGCCCTGCCCTATCTCGGCCGGACGCTCGCCGCCGAGGTGACGACGACAGTCCGTGCGATCCCCCAAGAGGTCGAGCTGGGGCGCCGCGAAGGCCTTTCCAGACGCTGCGTCGCGAACTTGGACCAGGCCCGAAGCATCCCCGTTTCGACTCTCACGAAGAAGATTGGGCAATTGTCGGCGACCCGGCACGAGGAGGTAAAGCGCGCATTGGGCCACGTCCTACATTGGCCAGAGCTCACCAGCCTGTAGCCGGCGAACCGGCGCAACGAGCAGCTGCGCGTCGCTGGACGCCCCACGGAAAGCGCGCAGAGCGACTAGCTTGCGCGAGAGGTGGCGGGTTGCGCCGCGCTCGGAGACGACTGGGCTGAGCTGGACCGCGTCGTCCTCAGTCCTGAGACATTCTGCAACGCTCAAGTTCAGCCTGAGCCTGCCGTTCCTCTCCTCTGGGAAATGGCCGCCGCTGAAAGTCTCCAGCCCCGTTCGGTTCTGGATGGAAAATACGCGCTTCTGCGCGAGCTCGGTTCAGGCTCGAGCGGCACCGTGTACGAAGCGGAGCACCAAGTCGTCGGCAAGCACGTGGCGATCAAGGTCATGAACGCGAGCGCGTTCGCTGATCCCGAAAATCGCGACCACTTCGTGGCTGAAGCGCGGGCGGCGGCGCGCATCGCGCACCCCAACGTGGTCGACATCTACGATTTCGGTCTGACCGCCGCGGGCATGCCCTATCTGGTGATGGAGCTTTTGCGCGGCGAGACGCTCGAAGACATCATCGACGCGCGCGGCGCACTTCCACCCACCTACGCCTGTGAGCTGATGTTGCAGGTGCTCGCGGGGCTGTCCGCAGCGCACGCGCAGGGCTTCCTGCATTGCGACTTGAAGCCGGCGAACGTGATGGTGATCCACCCCCGCCCCGATCGCCCGCACGTGAAGGTGCTGGATTTCGGTATTGCCCGCCGGATGTCGGAACAGGACAGCAGCCCCGGGCAGGGCATCTCCGGCACGCCGATGTTCATGTCGCCCGAACAAGCGCGCGGGCGAGCGGTCGACGCGCGCAGCGACATCTACTCCGCGTCCGCCATGTTTTACGCGATGCTGAGCGGCCAGGCGCCGTTCGAGGGCGAGACCGCCGGCGCGGTGCTCAAACGTGTGGTGGCCGGTGATTTCGTGCCGCTCAGTCAAGCCAACCCCAAACTGCCGAAGTTGCTCGCGACGATCGTCGAGCGGGGGCTCGCGCTCGACCCACGCCGGCGCATCGAAAGCGCCGAGGAGTTCGCGGAGCTGCTCTATCCCTTACTCGGCGCGGCGGCGCAGGCGCTGTCACTCGGCCCGCAGCGCGCGCTGCACAGCGATCCGATCCCGCTGATCACCACGCCGCGCGAGGTGAAAATCCGCGAATCGGTGCTCGCACCGAGCACGCGCGAAGCGAACCTCAGCCGTCTTCCGCCACATGAATCCTCGGTCATGCCCATTCGCGTCCCCTCGTACGATCGGGGTGTCACCGATTCGCTGCTGATCGCCCCGCGCATCCCGCGTGACGCGGGCACGCCGCAACTGCAGGTCGGCACCGATTTCATGCCGCGGCCCGGCGAGGCGGGCTGGGAACAAATCCAGGCCCAGCGCGCCGCCCAAAGTACACCGACGCACCAACCCTCCCTCCGGCGCTCGAGCAGGAGCGCTTGGCCCGCATTGGTTGCGATCGGCATCGGCTTCGCCATCGGCGTGGTGGTCGCCTGGTTCTCGGGCGTGCTGTAGCGGCCAACGGGCGCTCAGCGAGACGAGGGCTTCGCCGGCAGCGCGAAAAATCGCGCAGATTTGACAGGCTGGGCGATCGGCTCTACGCCCCCGGCGTCATGACTGAAGCAACCAGCCAAGCGCGCGAGATCGGCCCGGACGACCCGGTACCGGGGGTCAAGCACGTGATCCTCGTCATGAGCGGCAAAGGAGGCGTCGGCAAGAGCACCGTCGCGTCCAACCTCGCCTTGGCCTTGTCGCGCATGGGTCACGCCGTCGGCTTGCTCGACGCCGACATTTACGGGCCCAGCATCCCGACCATGTTCGGCATCACCGGGCAGCCGCAAAGCGATGGCAAGCAAATCCAGCCGCTCGAGCGCTTCGGCATCAAGCTGATGAGCATCGGCTTTTTGCTCGAAGATCCGAAGTCCGCAATCGTGTGGCGCGGGCCCATGCTGCACGGCGCGCTGCTGCAATTTTTGAAAGACGTCAACTGGGGCAAGCTCGATTTCTTGCTGCTCGATCTGCCGCCGGGCACGGGCGATGTCGCGCTCACGCTCTCACAAAAGGTGCGCAGCACGGGCGCCGTAATCGTGACCACGCCGCAAGAAGTCGCGCTGCAAGACGTGTACAAATCCGTGTCCATGGCGCAGAAGGTCGGCATTCCTCTGCTCGGGGTCGTCGAAAACGAGAGCTATTTCGTGTGCGACGGCTGTGACAAGCGCCACGAGCTGTTCGGCAGCGGCGGCGGGCAGAGCATCGCGGATTTCGCCCAGGCCCCCCTATTGGGTCAAATCCCGCTCCACCCGTCGGTGCGCCAGTGGGGCGACGCGGGCACCCCGGTGGTTCAAGCGGCCCCGGAATCGGAGACCGCGCGCGCATTCGTGGCCGTAGCCGCGAAATTGGTCGAGAATCTCGGCCAGAGCGAGCCCGAGGCCGGGCTTTTGATCGACCGGAGCGGCGGCGTAAATCGACGCTTGCCGATCGCGCGCTGAACGGAGCTGCAGCACCCCCACGCTCGAGAAACAAACCGTCGCCCTCGGTGAAGATTGGCAGGGGGCGACAAGAGAGATATAGGGCTCTCGCCCCCCCGCCATGACGTCCACCGACACCATTTCAAGCGACGCTTCGTCCACATCGAGCACCGAGAACGCGAGCGAGAGCCACGCCTCGGCGGAAGCGCTCGCGACCGCAACCGAGGCGCCCGCTTCGCCTCCGGAGGCCGCACTCGAGAGTGAAGGCGAAGCAGACGACGGCGAGGGCGAAGGCGAAGCTTCGAGCGACGAAGGCACGACCGAAGCCGGCATGGCCGAAGCCGGCGCGGCGCAAGCCAACGGCGACAAGCCGAAGAAGAAGCGGCGGCGCAAGAAGAAGCGTCACCCGGCGGCAGCAGCCGGCACGGGCGAAGCGCGCGAAGGCGCACCACGCCAGCAACATCGCGCCAGCGATCGCGCGCCCTTTCACACCGGTGAAGAGGTGTTCGGCAAGGTCACGGCCGTGCTCGACACCGCGATCATGGTCGACCTCTCCGGCAAGGCCCTGGCGATCTTCGATCGCGGCGAGATGGAGCCGGACGATCTGGTGCCCGCCGTCGGCGACCGCTTCGTCGCGCGCATTCACAATGACGGCCTGCGCGGCGGCCTCGTGGTTTTGACGCGCAAACCGCTGCGCGAAGAAGAAGCCAAGCCGAAGGTCGAGCAAGCCGCCAAAGACGGCACGCTCGTCTCGGGTTTGATCACCGGCGTGATCAAGGGCGGCGTCGAGGTCGACATCGACGGCCTGCGCGCGTTCGCGCCGGCGTCCGGTATGGATCTGCATCCGGCGAACGCGAACTTCGCGGTGCTCGTCGGGCAGCGCATGGATTTCAAGGTCGTGCAGTACGAGAAGGCGGGGCGCGACGTGGTCGTGTCACGCCGCCCGATGCTCGAGGCCGAAGCGCACGAGCGCCGCAAACACGCGATCACCTTGCTCCAAGAGGGTCAAGTGATGAACGGCGTGGTGCGCACGGTCGTCGAATGGGGCGCGTTCGTGGCCCTGCCCGAAGCCGAAAATCTGGAAGGCCTGGTGCACGCCTCGGAAGCCAGCCACGACGCGCGCACGCCGCTCGCCGAGCTATTTCGTCCGGGCGATCGCCTCGAAGTAAAGATCACCAAGATCGACGAGCGCGGGAAGATTTGGCTCAGCCGCAAGGCGCTGATCGACGACCCGTGGGCGCTGGCCAAGCAGAAGTACGCGCAAGGCTCGGCACACAAGGGCAAGGTCGTCCGGCTCGAGAAGTTCGGCGCGTTCATCGAGCTCGAGCCGGGCGTGGAAGGCTTGCTGCACGTTTCGGATCTTTCACTCGAGCGCATCGAGCATCCGGAAGACGTGCTGAAGCTCGACCAGGAGCTCGACGTGATCGTGCATCACTTCGATCCACGGTCGAAGAAGCTCACCTTGCACCCCGCGCCGCCACCCGAGCGCGCGGGCGAGGCGCCGCAGAAGATCGTGCGCAACGCGCTGGTGAAGGCCGAGGTCATCAAAGGTGAGGCAGCCGGCGTGCTCGTGCGCTTGCTCGGCGTCACCGGGCGCGCGGCGCGCGGCTTCATCCCCGGCGCCCAGACCGGCACTGCGCGCGGCACCGATCTGCGCAAAGTCTTCAAGCCCGGCACGATCCTCGATCTGAAGGTGCTCGATCTCGATCCGCGCAACGGAGAGCCCAAGCTCAGCCTGCGTGGTTTCAAAGAGGACGAAGAGCGCCGCGCGCACAAAGAATACCGCGCCAAGCTCAAAGCCGAAGGCGGCTTCGGCACGCTCGGCGATCTGCTGAAGGCGCGACTCGGCGCGAGCGACTCGAAGTAAACGCGCGGCCTCGGCGCTCGGCGGCGAGGGCGGCGGCCCGCGCCGCCGAAGGCTGGGCCGCACGGCGCCGCACCGCGTGACCATCAAAACCCAAGTCCCCAATTGGGGTTTGGGGGCGTGGGCGCATTTCGGCGTGGCCAAAAGGCGAAGCGCGGCGCGGGCAAGCTCACGGGGGCTGGGCTTGTAGTGCGCGGGAATCACTGTCTTTTTCGGCGTGCTCCGGGATCGAGCGGCGACCTTTCGTGGCGCCGAGGGCCAAGGTTTGGGAGCGCTCGGTTGTCGGAAGGGGCGGTGCTACTCTATCTTGGACCCAGGCTGCATACCGAAGAGGTTTCCGCGCGAGCGATCGCGCGCACAGCGATGTCCAAGGCAACGGATCGCGAGCTCGTTGACGCTGCACGCGCAGGTGACACCGAAGCGTTCGGTACGCTCATGCGGCGTCATCAACGGCGCATCTATCGGCTCGCGGTGCATTTGCTGCGCGACGCCGCCGAGGCTGAAGACGTGACGCAGGAGACGTTCGTGCGCGCGTACGGCGCGCTCGAGCGCTTCGACGGCCGCAGCGAGGCGTTCACTTGGATCTATCGCATCGCGGTCAACCTTTCGCTCAACACGATTCGCGCGCGCAAATCGGATCGCAAAGGCGTCTCGGCAGACGATCCGCGGCTCGAAGGTTCGCTCATCGAAACGCGTGCCGGCAGCGCGAGCCCGCACGGCGCGAGCGAGAGCCGCGAGCTTGGTCGCGCGCTGTGTGAAGGCATGGACGCGCTCAGCGACACGCTGCGCACCACGCTGATCTTGGTCAGCGTCGACGGCTTGAGCCACGCGCAGGCCGGTGAAGTATTGGGCTGCCCCGAGGGCACGGTCGCCTGGCGCGTGCACGAAGCGCGCAAAAAACTGAAAGCGTATTTGGTCGAGCGCGGGCTCGTGCCCAAGGGCGAAGAGGGTGCCGCGTGAGCGAGCGCCGATCGTCGGCCGAGCTCGGCCTGAATCTCGAAGCGGCACTGAGCGCGTTTCCGTTTGCGGAGCGGGATTGGGAGAAGAGCGCGCGCGCCGTCAGCGCGCGCCTGGGCGAGAGCGTGAGCGGCGCGACCGATGACGCGCTGCTCGCCGCGCCGTTTCCGACCGAGCCCGGCGAACCGACCGCACCTGCCACGACCACGCCGCTGACGCACTCCGGCGTGCGCCCCCAGAGCCTGGCCGAGATGGCGCGGCGCAGCGTCGAGCACAAGCAGGCGGCCGAGCGCGCCATGGCTCGCGAAAGCATGGCGCTCGCCAGCCGCAGCCGCCCGAGCCAGGAGGAAACTGGCGCGCGCTCGGAAACGGTGAGCGCGGTCCGCGCGGTGGCCGCGCCGCCGCCCGCGCCCGCTGCCAACCGCGCTGCGGTGGCGGCACCTGCCACGGTCGCGGCAGCACCCGCGGCCGTCGCTGCGCGCAACAGCGCGCAGCCGCCGTGGGGCAAGCTCGGCTTCGCGATGGGCGGGCTTGCGCTCGCTGCGGCGACGTTGCTCTGGCTCCGAAAGCCCACGCCTGAGCCGCTGATCACGAACAACGGCGTCGCCGCGGCAGCTGCCACCCCAGCCAAAGCCGCAGCGCCCGCGCCGAACGCGCCGCAGCCCGCCGCGGCAGCAGTGCCCACGGCGATCGATCCGAGCACGCTCTCCGCAGAGAGCGCGACGACCGCGAGCGACGGCAAGCACGCGAAGCTCGCGGCCGCGCCGCCGAGCGCCGCCGCTGCGCCGAGCGCGTCCGTCGCCGCAGCCGCTGCGGGCCCCGCGCCAGAAAAGCTGGTGCTGGAAGATGATCAACCCGCGACCCCCGCCGCCGAAAAAGTCGCGAGTAAGCCGTTACCGGCCGATCCTGCGCTGCGGCCCGCGGACAGCACCACCGGCGGGGCGATCCCCGTCAAACCCTCGACCGGCGCGGTGCAGGCCGCGCTCGGCTCGGTGATGAGCGGCGCGCGGCATTGCGTCGCGGGCGAAGACGCGGCCTCGAGCGCGGTCGTGGTCTTCGCTTCGGACGGCCATGTCCAAGGCGTCACCGTGCATGGCCCCGCGGCGGGCAAGCCGTCCGGGGCGTGCATCGAAGCGCAGCTGTCGCGGGCGCGCGTGCAGCCGTTCGCCGCGGCGAGCTTCAGCGTCAACGCCACGATCCGCCCGGATTGAGCCGAATCCCCGGCGAATCCGCCCGGATTTCGGCGAGCTGCGGGCGCGGAGTGGGACCTGAGCAAACGTTCCCGAGAGAAAGACCCCGGCCCGCGTTGACAAGCCGGAATCCTTCGCTCATAGTCCCGGCCCCTCGAGCCCTTCTGGGCCCTTTTTGAAGGTATTCTGATGGTTTCTTCGACTCGGCAGACTGAACGTCGTCGGTTTATCCGCGCGCGCAGCCAAGGCGCCAACAAGAAGGCGGCGGCAACGCCCAAATTCCCGGTTCACCCCGAGGGCTACGATCCCAAAGCGCCCGACGCGCGCAAGGCGAAGGGCTGACGCTTCGCGCGTCATCCCCCGCATACCGTTCGAGGATTTTCGACGATGGCCAATCACCCGTCAGCAGAAAAACGTAACCGTCAGCGCCTCGTGCGCGCGGAACGCAACCAAGCCGTGCGAAGCTCGCTCCGCACCGCCGTGAAGAAGGCGCGCGCCGCAATCGCCGCCGGTAATTTGGACGCCGCCAAGGCGCCCGTGGCTGCGGCTTCGAAGGCGCTCGCCAAGGCCGTCAGCAAAGGGGTCGTGCACACGCGCAACGCCTCGCGGACGACCTCGCGCATTCAAGCTGCGCTCCATAAAGTCAGCGCAAAAGCCTGATTTCGCCGTGCCCGCGCGCTCGGTTACCCGGCTCTAGTAGCTGAGCATTCATCCCATCGCAGGTTGCCCGCCCGGCAAGCTTGGCTTTTGGCGAGGCTTTCGCGAGCACCGGAGCGGAGCGTACTCTCGTACGTGAGCACCGGAGCGGAGAGAAAACGAAGCCAAAAGCCAAGATCGGCGGGCGTCCTCACCAGATGCGACGAATCATCAGGCTCTAGTAGCGGGTAGCCGCGGCCGCGGGCTTCGCTACTCGTCGACCGAGCGTGCTACGCTGCTCTCGTGCGCGCACGCGTGCCGCGCGCGTGGGAGACTTCGGCCATGCCGAGCCTGGAAGACGACACCGAGAGCGAGCTCCGTGCGCTCGTCGGGACCACGGTCGCCGGCAAGTACAAGATCGATCGCCTGATCGGCCGCGGCGGCATGGGCGCCGTATTTCAGGCCACGAACCTCGCGATCGGCAAGCGCGTGGCGCTGAAGTTCCTCGACCACGAGGCGGCTCAGAACCGCGAGGCCTGCCAGCGCTTCCAGCGCGAGGCCGAGGCCGCGGGCATGGCCGAGAGCGCGCACATCGTGCAGATTTTCGACTCCGGCAGCA